>Ga0208544_10000408_pt1 | contig 34203 bp, 34 predicted proteins | sample DEB08_DNA_9_FD_184526 | JGI IMG/M metagenome (GOLD analysis project Ga0208544, IMG submission 184526) | Aqueous microbial communities from the Delaware River and Bay under freshwater to marine salinity gradient to study organic matter... | ecosystem: Environmental > Aquatic > Marine > Coastal ... | reverse complement strand
TTATGTAATGAATAAAGCTGATGGTTGGGCATTAAATAGCAGTTCAAAAGAATGGGTGAAGAATGAGAACCAGGTTTCTGATCAAGAAGCCTCCTTCCGATTGACCCATAATGCTATGAACTTTGATTCAATGTTAGTAAATGAAATTACTATTGATGATGACACTCTTACTGTTTTATTCATATTTAAAACAGGGGGAAAGTACAGATATCCAAGGATTAGAAAGGAATGGTATGAGCAAAGGATCCTTAAGTATATTGTATTTGATTCGGATGGAGTTCAAGCTATCGAAGAAATCATTCGTCAGCCTATGCCTACCACCAGATTTGTGCAAGCTCATACACCATAGGCGCATATCTTGGACCACATGGTGGCGGTAATTTGGATCAATTTGATTAACCCTCATTTCACCCACACCAGCTTTCCATCAACCAATTTCTCAATAAAACCCTCGTCCATCAGGAAGGAAATACTGAGCAGCAGGTGCTCCTCGTGTTCAGAGCTGAAGCTGCCCACAATGGCGTCCAGTGCCAGCGGTTGGCTGCGCAGCAATTGCGCAATTTTGTGGGTGTACTGATCGTGGCCCGAGGCGGTAAGTTCTTTCTTGTTTTGCGCCAGGCAGACGTCGCAAATCCCACAAACTTCACTTTTTTGCTCTCCGAAGTACCGCACCAATTGCTGGCTGCGGCAGACGTTGGATTCTACGTACCGGATGGCCGCCTGGATGCGGGCGAGGTGCCGTTCTTTGCGGAACTTGTAGGTGGGTAGGTCAATACTTAGTTGCTCCGCAGCGACCCGATCGCGCAGGAATTGCAGCTGGGGTTGATCTTTGGCAGGGGTGTAGCGAATAATTCCTCCTTCGTGCATGGTTTGCAGGCCCTGGCGCAGTTCCTTTGGCGATATTTTGAGGAATTTAGCGAGCTGGGTCTCCTTGAGCCGGACGGGGTGGTTAAAGGCGCCCTGGTAGGAACGCAGGATTATTTTGAGGATGCGATCCAATTTTGAATGTTTCAACTGGTAATCGTACAATTGATCCTTGTCGACAATCACCTTGAAGCTGGGGGGAATGTAAACGGCCTCGCTTACGGCCAACCAGCCGCTTTGCTCCAGCACTTTCAGGCAGTGGTAGACCAGGGTAGCCGGTAGTTCGTAAATTTGGGCAAATTCGGGCAAATCAAAATCGTAGCTACGCCCTTCTCCCGCACCCGTTGCCAGTTGCAGGTAACTACCCAGCGCCCGGTAGACCCGCCGAATATCATCCAGCTTGGGGAACGACTGTTCGTAGTAGCGCAAGAGTCTTTCTTTGTCGCCTGCCGCGTAGAGCAAGACGGCGTACGCCTTCTCCCCGTCGCGCCCGGCACGCCCAGCTTCCTGGAAATAGGCCTCCAGGCTGTCGGGTAGATCCAGGTGGACGACCGAACGGACATCTGCCTTATCGATACCCATTCCGAAGGCGTTGGTAGCCACCATCACGCGAATTTGGCCACCAATCCAGGCTTCCTGGCGGCCAGAGCGCTCTTCCATGTCGAGGCCGGCGTGGTAAAAGCTGGCGGGAATTTTGCGGCGAACCAGCTCGATGGCAATGTCTTTGCACAGGCGGCGGCTGCGGACATAGACCACCGCACTCCCCGGAACTTTTTGCAAAATACCAGCCAATTGCGCGATTTTTCCCTCGGCGGCCCTGACCACGTACGCCAGATTGGACCGGGTGAAGCTCTTTTGCCAAACCTGGCTACCGGGCCGAAAAAGTAGTTTCTCCTGAATGTCCACGACCACCTCGGGCGTAGCCGTGGCGGTAAGCGCCATAATGGGTACGTCGGGCAAGTAGGGACGAATCTCCGCAATTTCCAGGTAAGGGGGGCGAAAATCATAGCCCCACTGGCTAACGCAATGGGCTTCGTCTACGGCAATCAAGCTGACGGGCATCTTGACCAACCGTTCCCGGATAATATCGGTTTTGAGTCGCTCGGGAGACAGGTAGAGGAATTTCAGGTGCCCATACACGGCATTGTCTACGATGCGGTCAATATCGGCATAGGACAGCCCCGAATAAACGGCATCGGCCCTGATGCCGCGCGCCTGCAGTTGCTGTACCTGGTCCTTCATCAGCGCAATTAACGGTGACACCACCAAACATACCCCTTCGCGGGCCAGGGCTGGCACCTGGAAGCAAAGTGATTTTCCGCCACCGGTGGGCAACAAGGCCAGGGTATCCCGGCCAGCCAATGCCGACTGGATGATCTCCTTCTGGAGCGGCCGAAAGGTATCGAAACCCCAGTATTTTTTCAGTATGTCGTGGAGGTTGGCCAAAATCGTCGGTACTTTTTGAAAACAGCTGTTAAAACTGATAACCTAACGCAAAGATAACAGGAACCGCCACGGTTGTGTGCCAGGGGGCGCGGGAACCGACCTGCCAGGCCAATCCACCATTGGTGGAGAAGGTGGCATCCAGAGGGATGTCCGAATAGTTGCGGTTGTTTAAGCGCAAACCCAGACCGATACCCGTATCCAGTTGCCAGGATTTGCCCAGTCGCCAGGATATTCCTTTGAGGTAGGAAAAACTCCAACTGTGTTGGGTGAGTTGGTAATCAATGCGTTGGATAAAGGCGCCACCGTCCCGAGAAAAATCACCCGCTATTTGGGCGGCAAAGTAGCGGTAGTCAAACGACCATTCGTGAAAAACCCGGCGTCGGATAAGGCCTGGGTTGTCGTGGTAGGTACGGCGGGTAGTGCGTAGGCGAAACCCAAGCAGGCTGAGCAACTGGGGTTGTTCGGGGTAGTTGAAATCCAGGATTACCCCGGCCTCGTGGCGCAGGTATACATTGCCGTGAAGCCGGTGCTCGTACCCAATGTGGGGGCCCGGATAAACCGGATCAAACAGGTGACCCAGCGAGAGGCGAATGATCCGGTCTGGACCTTGACGCGCCGCTGGTTGGACCGCTGTTTGGGTGCTGCCTATTCCAGGAATTACCGTGCAACAGATCAGCAGTAGGCGCAACAGGTTATTCATGCAATTCGTTTTTTCGCTGGCACACATCGCGTCCATGGTCCATGCGGTTAATCTCTGAAAAACAAACCATCCATGGTATTAACGCGTCCGGTGGGCAGATCCACGCCTTCGATGTGAAAGCTATAAGGCTGGAATCCGTGCTGCCGGACAAAGTCAAGCGTTTGGTAGAAATCGAGCTGCGCCTGCTGGTATATTTTGTACACCGGAATTTCTATTTTTAGCCCTTTGGCCTGTGCCAGCACGGCCTTGGCGCCCGCCAGCACCTGCTGCTCATAACCCTGGGTGTCGATCTTGAGCAGGATGGTGGCCTGTTGCCAATCGGGGACGTATTCGCCGATGATGGTGTCCAGCTGGTGGATGGGCAAAAGTGTTTTCTCGACAATACTGGATTTGGCGTTGTGTGCCGCAAAGCTGTCTTCGATGGGCAGCACGGAGCTGAATTGGGTGTCGTCGGTGATGTGGAACTCAATTTCACCGTCTTTCTCACCGATGGCCATGCGGTCGGCCACAATCCAATTGGGATAGGCCCGGGCGCGTTCGGTGAGTTCGCGGTGCGCACTGGGTACGGGTTCAAAAGACAGGACCTTGCCCTGGTAGCCAAAATCGTAGAGGGATTCCGCAAACTGACCGGTATTGGCACCTACGTCAATGACCAGGTTGATGCCGTGGCCCTGGGCCAGCATGCTGGTGCGCAGGGGCTCGCTGGCGGAAGCGGTAAATCGTTTGAGCTTTAGGTGGAAGCCGGTAAGTTGGCCCAGGCGGCGCTTGGTGCGGTCCAGTAACTTGGACTGGAGAATACTTTGCAACAGGTTCATCGCAGGTTAGTCTTGGTTGGGGTGGAGAATGGTATTCAGGTTGGCCCTGATTTCGTTGACGGGATAGCTCTTGTCCGAAATGGCATAAGTCTTTCCGTCCTTTGTTTCGATGACGAGAAAAAAGGTCGTGACTTCCCGGCCAGCTTGCCCCAATAAGCCAGTTGTTTCCTCTTTTTTTAGCGAAAACTTTCGAACATTGGCGTAGGGAATAGTCGTAGTGCCGTAGGTAAGATGATCTGCGTAGATGTCAATTCTTCCTTGTTTGTACCAGCTCCAGCCACTGAAAAAAGCGCTGGATGCCGCGAGTAGCCCGACAAAAAACAAGAGCATCGCTACGAGTGCATTGCTGGTATGGGCACGGCCTTTAGCAGGTTTCTTCAGGATCCAGAAACTCAGCCCAAAAGTGGCGCTGGCAATGACCAGGCCGAGCCAGAGGTAGAGGCGGTCATCTGAAGTTGACAGGTAACTGTAGAGTATGTCATTCATCGTTGAATAATTTTTCCCAAGGTCGGGATAAAATACTAAAAATGCCACTCGAATCACTCGTTAACCAGGTGCGGGGGTGCTGATCCGAGTGCAGAATAAACGGATGTTGCAGGGTGGTATCGCGGTAGCAATGTAGCAAAACTGAATCGGAACCAGCAAAGAGGGTCAATTGCCAAATACGGAGCGAATTCAGTGCCAACTCATCAATGTCATCGGCGAATTGGGTGCTACTTATTTTTTGCAAAGCACTGGTGTAAGCAAACCACACCAGGCTGTCGAGTAGCAGGGAATCATTGAGCAACCATTGGTTATTCCGGTTGCTGGCCGTAAAAACCTGCTCCCCATACTGCATGACCAGGCGGGTTACGGGTTGTTCCAGCCGGACGAGGTCCTGGTTTCGAAAACTGTTGCGGTCGCCGGCCAAAATCCCCGTTGCCAATCCATTGAAAGCATAGACCTCTGTTTGTTGTCCAAGCCGGGCAAAAGCCGCTACTTTTTGACGGTCAGGTTGGAAAGTGTATTGCCCGATGCGTAAGCAATTGTTTTTTTTTTCATCAAAATAGAGACAAATTTCCAAACCCTCGGAGGGTCCAACGCCGTATTTTTTCCAATCTTCCGGACGTTGGGTAACAATCTCTTCCGTGCGAATATTGCGCAAGCGAAGCAGTAAGTCTTCCACTAGGTCGGTATTGGCTGGTTCGTTGATGTTGTTGCTGCTCAACAACCAGCGTTGGCCGTAACGCAGGAGGGTAAAAGGCTGCTGGTCCGCTTTTGCCAGGGATATCCGGGTCACCTCTTGCGGGAGAAAATTCAGGAGGGTGGCCTTGAATTCGGAACTGCGTTGGTTGTTCCAATATTGGGCAATTCCATATAAAAGTACGGCCAGTCCAAAGAGAAGAATGAGTCTTTTATTGCGCATCTGGCTTTAGGCTTGTTGGGCTAAAAATGCTTGTAGTTTGGCCACGGCCCGTCCCCGGTGGCTGATGGCATTTTTGGCAGTAGGCGGCATTTCTGCAAACGTGACCTGGTAGCCTGCTGGCACGAAAACAGGATCGTAACCAAAACCAGCCGCGCCGCTTTGGTGCTCGCTGATGGTTCCGTTGACGATACCTTCGAAGAGGTGTTCTTCGTCGGCGATTAATAGTGCGATAACCGTACGGAAGCGAGCCTGGCGGTTGTTGTTGCCGGCAAGTTCTGCCAGCAGTTTGGCCATATTGTCTTCCGGGTTGCGCTGTTCGCCGGCGTACCGTGCGGTGATTACGCCGGGGGCTCCATTCAGGGCAGCTACTTCGAGTCCGGTATCTTCCGAAAAGCAATCGTAGCCGAAATGGTCGCGTACATAACGGGCTTTTTGGAGGGCGTTGCCTTCCAACGTCGAGCTGGTTTCCGGGAGTTCTTCGAAACAACCAATATCCGTGAGGCTTAGGAAATGGTAACTGGCCCCTAACAGCTGCTGAACTTCGCTGATCTTGTGGGCATTATTGGTAGCAAAAACGATGGTCTTCATGCGCTTAGTAGTTTGACGGAAATAACGGATCCCATTTTTTGCAACGATTCGCGAATATTTTCACGCAAGCTCCTTTTAGTCAATCGCTTAGAAAATTTTAGCGAATCAAAAATGGGATCAGTTACCGCGTGGCGCGGCAGGCGCTATTTTTATCCCGTCACTTACAAAAATTTGGCCTTGAGGGCTTTCCAAAGTGCGCCGGCTTTTTCGTTCTGGTTTTTCTCTCTTTCCTCCCGAATGGTGCTTAGCGCGTGAACCCGCAGCAAAGATAAGTCACCGAGACGAGTAAAAGCATACCAGGGTAATTCTGCCCGGATACCCAACAGGGGGAGCGGATGGCCAAACAGGAGTACCGTGTGGATGGCCTCGTGGCGGCAGAAGGAGGTGAGGTCGAGGCGGTCGTCGGGTTGAACGAGGAGTAGTAACGTTTTGTCGGCCAGCGGCGTAAGTTGGGCCGCCGCCAGGATGCTTTCCAGAAACGCCTGGTCAGCCGGTTGCCAATTCACCGTGGTCACGATTACCAGCACGCCTGCTGTTGCTTTGCCCGACCTTTTTTCGGGGCTCAATGCGCTTGCAGGAAAACCAATTAGATCAAAGGATAGATAGCTTTCTGGCAAAATATAAATTAATTTTTTGGTTTATTATCAAAATTTTATACCAAAACACCGTTTGGTGTTTGTGGTATTCGGAATTTTCCTGTAAGTTTGTGCAAAATACCAAACAATGAGTAGAAAAGTTGAAATCACTAAGGTACAGGAAAGCAGAATAGGAGAGGTGGATTTTGCCAACATTCCTTTCGGCCGGGTTTTTTCTGATCACATGTTTGTTGCTGAATACCAAAACGGGGCTTGGGAAAATTTCCGCATTGTACCTTTTGGGCATTTCACTATGCATCCGGCTTCAATGGCCCTGCATTATGGTCAGGCTATTTTTGAAGGCATGAAGGCATCAAAAGGAGCGGATGGACAACCCCTGTTGTTCCGCCCCGAAATGCACGCGCAGCGCATTAACCGTTCGGCAGAGCGGCTGATGATGCCAGCTTTCCCGGAAGATATGTTTGTAGAGGCTTTACATGCACTCATTGATTTGGATGCCGCCTGGATTCCTCCGCAGGAAGGCAGTGCCCTTTACTTGCGCCCTTATATGTTTGCCACTGATGAGTTTATTGGGGTGCGTCCCTCCGAAAGTTATAAGTTTATCATTTTCACCGGACCCGTAGGCCCTTATTATGCCAAGCCTGTTCGCCTGAAGGTCGAACAACATTACGTTCGGGCAGTACCCGGAGGGACGGGAGAAGCCAAAGCTGCGGGTAATTATGCGGGCAGTTTGCTGCCTGCCTATAAAGCACAGCAAGAAGGTTTTGACCAGGTTGTTTGGATGGGCGGTCCTGACATGAAGGAGATTCAGGAAGTGGGAACCATGAATATCTTTTTCGTGATCGACGGAAAAGTAATTACCCCCATCACCGACGGTGCCATTTTGCGAGGTATTACCCGGGATAGTTTCCTGAAAATCCTCCCGGAGAAAGGCATTCCGGTAGAAGAGCGCAAGATTACCATTGATGAGGTCGTGGCAGCTTACCAGGCTGGCACCTTGCAGGAAGTTTTCGGCGCAGGAACAGCAGCGGTAGTTTCCCACGTTGCCGAAATTGCCTATGGCGATTTGATGATTAAATTACCTCCCGTAGCTGATCGCAAAATCGGTGCGATGCTCAAGGATTATATTGACGGTCTGCGCTCCGGCCGGGTGGCTGATACCCACAACTGGATCATTCCGGTAAACCAGGAAGCACTGGTTTAGGTGTTGTTTCAGCTGTGAGCGGCAGCTGAAGTTCGGGAACAGTAAGGCATCGTGCTTACTGTTCCCGATTTTTTTTATACCATTATACGGAAATTGCCTAATTTCGATTTTCTTTAATAATTTTGGTACATGTCTCACTTGGTAGTTGATCTCAGACAAGTTCATATTCTTCAGGCCGGCCAGACCGTTCTGGAGGATGTCAATTTGCGGATATCCCAGGGGGAGTTTGTTTACCTGATCGGTAAAACGGGGAGTGGAAAATCCAGCCTACTCAAAACCTTGTACGGCGCTTTGCCCCTCCACCAGGGCCAGGCAAAAGTAGTAGACCATGATTTGCTCCAGCTGAACCGGCACCAAATTCCCATTATGCGCCGGCGCCTGGGTATTGTTTTTCAGGATTTTAACCTCCTGACCGACCGTTCCGTAGGAGAAAACCTGGAATTCGTACTGCAAGCCACGGGGTGGAAGGAAGCTGCCAGGCGCAACGAAAGAATAGTCAGCCTCCTGGAGCAAGTAGGACTGGGAGCTGCCCGCCATAAAATGCCCTTTGCCTTATCTGGCGGAGAGCAACAACGGGTAGCGATAGCCCGCGCTTTGCTCAATGAGCCAGAGTTGGTGCTGGCAGATGAACCAACGGGTAACCTGGATCCTGAAACCAGTGATGATATTTTGCTGCTGCTGCGCCAACTGGCCAGACAGCGCAATACCGCAGTTCTATTTGCTACGCATGATTACCGAATCCTGGAAAATTTTCCCGCCCGAATTGTTAGGTGCTTTGACCAACGGGTAGTCAACGACGAGGATATTATTGTTTAATGTTTGTCCTTCTAGGGCCACTGGATGCCGCCTGTGCCGTCACCAGTTTGTCAAAGAATCACGATTGTATACGCAAAAGCCATTTTAGCTATGTGGGTTCGTCTAACTGCAATGTTATTGTGCATCGTTTTTTTTATTACGGGATGCAATAGTTTAATTTCCCAATTTTTTGGAACGCACAAATTGCGCGTTTTTACAATGGAGGAAACTATCACTACGGGCGTCGGAGACTCCGATTTCGTAGAGCTCATTGGTGCCTGGCAAAGTGGTGATTACATTGTGGTTCCCCCCCGTACCGATGCGGACAAAGCGATCCTGATCTACCCGCTGCTTGCTGAAAGCCAGATTGAAGCCCTGAAAGCGGGTAAACAGGTTAAGCCGCGGATCATTGCCTGGACCAAGAATTTTTCGATGGCCTGCGATGATGAAAAAAATTGTGTGCCTTTAATGCCCGTTGCCGTACAGGGGGTTATTCGGGAGATGCGACAACAGAAAAACCAAGCCCATTTATTGCCCGTACTCAAGTACCAGTTGCCCGACAACGTGGAGTATATCGAGGTAGGCCGCCAGCCATTAGCCTGGTACTGGAATTTACTGATGGTCTTGGGCGGACTGGGGTTTGCCTTCTACATCGAATCCCGGGCCAACCGCGAACAGCAAATAAGCGGCAAAGAAGAGCTATAATCTGCCGAAGAGGTGTTATTTTTGTTTTTTTACCCCTTAGTGTATTTTTGTCACTAACCGCGTCAGCAAATTCAAGACCAATGAGCAAGCGTCAGCACATCGTAGCAGGAAACTGGAAAATGAACAAGGATTACGAAGAGGGCCGCGCCCTGGCACTCGAAATCGTTGAAAAACTGCAGCCATCAGAGACGATCATGGTTCTGGGCACGCCTTATATCCACCTGAAAGGGGTTGCCCATATCATCAGCGACATTAACAATTTGTACCTGGCAGCCCAGAATTGTCACCAGGAAGATAGCGGTGCTTACACCGGAGAGATTTCTACGGACATGCTCCGTTCTGTCGGTTGTACTTACGTCATTTTAGGCCACAGTGAACGGCGGGAGTATTTTCAGGAAAGTGATGAACTAATTGCCGCCAAGGTGAGCCAGGCCATCCGCCATGGTTTAAAACCGATCTTCTGTTGCGGCGAATTGCTGCAAACCCGCGAAGCTGGTGCGCAGGAAGCGGTGGTGGGCGAACAGGTAAAAAAAGGTCTTTTCAATTTAACGCCGGAGGAGTTCTCTCAGGTTGTCATTGCTTACGAGCCGGTTTGGGCTATTGGTACGGGCAAGACCGCTTCGCCTGACCAGGCACAAGAAATGCATGCTTTCATTCGCGGGCTGCTGGCCGCCCAGTACGGCGACGAAGCCGCCCAGGCTACTTCCATCCTCTACGGCGGTAGTGTTAAGCCCGATAATGCCCAGGAAATATTCTCCAAAACCGATGTTGATGGCGGGTTAATTGGCGGGGCATCCCTGAAAGCCAATGACTTCATTGCCATTGCCAACAGCTTCTAAGCCCGGGCGGACCGCCAGTGAATGATACGGTGTCACCAAAAGAATGGTATAATTTCATTTTTTACCTTTTTTGTTACAGTTGCTTAACGGAACTTATTATATTTGTTTATCCCTCTGCCTCAGGTTTCGAAACAGAAGGGCTACAACAGGTTGAATGAGTAACATCGTAACACAACGCTTCATCAAATGTCATGATAAACTGAAGGCGGACGGAATCATCCGTTCTAGTCGTCAGTTCGCTTTGTCGGTAGACTATTTGCCGCAAAGTCTGAGTGAAATTTTGAAAGGCCGCCGGGATGCAACCATTGACCTCATTCGAAAATCAATCGATAAGTACAAGGTCAACCCGGTGTACCTGTTTACCGGTGAAGGTCCTATGTTCATGACGGAAGAAGAAAACCAGGACTTTCGTACCCTTACAATAGTGACAACCCCCAACGAAGAAGAGCGAATCGTTCACGTTCCTATTCCTGCCCAGGCCGGTTACGCTTCCGAACATACGGATCCTTCGTTTATCCAGGAATTGCCGAGCTACGTCCTGCCCGATTACAAATACAAAGTGGGTACCCACCGTTCATTTGACATGGGGGGGGATAGTATGGAACCCACGCTCTTTGAGGGAGACAAAGTGGTTTGCAGTTACCTGGAACCCACCTTGTGGGAGTCAGGCATTAAAGATAGCTACGTTTACGTTATTGTTACCCGCGCCGATATAATGGTCAAGCGGGTGAATAACCTGATCAAAGAATCGCGTAAACTGGAATTGGTATCCGACAATAATTTTTACGAAAAGCACACGATCCGGCTAGCCGATATTCGGGAAATCTGGTACGTGCGCGCACGCATCAGCCCTTTTTTACCTTCGCCAAGAAATGTCAAGCACCTCGTGCGCGAAGAAGTCTATGAACTCCGCAAGACCATGCAACAGCAGTCACGGCTGATCGAAAACCTCAACGCAACCATCACCACCCTGGTGAATCAGCGCAGTTAATGTAGCAGCTCTAAACTTCCGCGTAGTCCCCGGTTGCCAACATGACCAGGGTGCAGGCATATACGACTTCAATTTCTGCCGCCTTTGCTAAATGTGCCAATTCAGCATTTTCCGTTCCCGGGTTAAAAATGATGCGTTTGGGCTGTAAGCCCAGCACGTATTCGTAGAGCGGATTTTGTCGTTGTGGGTTCAGGTACAACGTGATGGTATGCACCTGATCCAGGACGGGTAGGCCTTGCTGGATGGCAACACCGGCTACGGTTCCTGTTCGCAGTCCTACGGCACTCACCTGGAAACCGTTGTGAACCAACCGTTGTATAGCCTGATACGATACCCGCGAGGGATTGGTGCTGGCACCCAAAACGAGTGTATGCATGTTATTTGTCCTTGAGTTCCTGGATTTGAGTGAGCACTTTTTCAGCCGCTTCAATCTTCCGGGCATAAGCTTTCAAGTCGCCGGAGCGTTGGATGTGCATGGCTTCTTCCATTAATTTTTTGTAAGCTTTTTCCAGTTTCTGGATAGGATTAGTATTGAAAAGTCCAAACATTTTATTTCTTATTGGTGTATCCTATTAACAGCACCTGCTTGATTTTGTTGCCAGCCTGGTTTTATTTATCCGCCAGGCGAAATGGTTGTCACCAGCTGGAAAATCCCCGGCGGTTAATTTTCAAATGATTTCATCAAATTCCTCTTCCGCTGCCGGTGGAGCATGCCGCTCCAGGCTGCTGCGAAAGTCCGTATCCATGGTGCGGAAACGTTCCATGACGGTAAGCAGGAAAGGCTCGTCGACCAATTCCCGGATGGCGGCAAGACTGCTCATATGCTCCGTTGGCCGGAATTTGTAGGTTTGCTCCAAATTGCCATTCTCCAGTTTGATCGACAAGCGGGTATCGGTTTTGAAAACCGTGATCTTTAGCTGTGGATGGTCCAGGTAACCAATGATGCGCATAGCTGGTTTTTTTAGGTTCTTAAAGTGAAACAGCAGGTTGAGACAAAACGCCCAACCTGCTGTTTATTCATTTTATACAAAAGCTATTGGCCTTGCTGGAAATGGTTTGTCCCAGTCATTTAAAGCACTTCGCTCAAAGGCGTGTACGGCAGGCTAAACGTTTCGGCTACTGCCTTGTAGACCACCTTTCCCGCTACGATGTTGAGTCCCAAACCGAGAGGGGCATTGTCCTGGCAGGCTTTTTTCCAACCTTTATCAGCCAGTTGCAGCGCAAAGGGCAGGGTTGCGTTGGTCAGGGCCAGCGTGGAGGTATAAGGCACCGCGCCGGGCATATTGGCCACGCAATAGTGAATAATACCGTCGATGACGAAAGTCGGATCGGCGTGCGTGGTCGGGGAACAGGTTTCAATACATCCGCCCTGGTCAACGGCTACGTCCACCAGTACGGTGCCGGGCTTCATTTCTTTGAGCATATCCCGCGTGATGAGCTTAGGCGCTTTCGCACCAGGAATCAACACGGCACCAACGATGAGGTCTGCGTCCTTGATGAGTTTTCGGATGTTGTATTCGTTGGAATACAAGGTCGTCACATTGGCGGGCATGTTGTCGTTCAGGTAGCGCAGGCGAGGGAGGTTAACGTCGAGCAGGGTAACGTTGGCGCCCAGGCCAGCTGCCATTTTAGCGGCCTCGGTTCCGACAATGCCACCACCGAGAATGATGACTTTGCCAGGGGCTACTCCGGCAACGCCGCCGAGCAACACCCCGCGACCACCCATGGGTTTTTCCAGGTATTTGGCCCCTTCCTGAATACTCATGCGGCCAGCTACTTCGCTCATGGGAACCAGCAACGGCAAACTGCGATCCGGTAATTCTACGGTTTCGTAAGCCAGACAAGTGGCACCACTGGCGATCATGGCTTTGGTCAGCGGTTCGTAGCTGGCAAAGTGGAAATAGGTGAACAACAACTGACCTTTACGGATGAGTTTGTATTCAGATTCAATTGGTTCTTTTACCTTAATGATCATTTCGGCTACGCCGTAAACTTCCTCAATAGTGGGGAGGATCGCAGCACCCGCCTGGATGTACTCTTCGTCCTCGAAGCCGCTGCCACCGCCCGCTGAGGCTTGTACATAAACGGTATGACCCCGCTTGGTCAATTCGTTGACTCCGGCAGGCGTTACCGCTACCCGGTCTTCGTTGTTCTTAATCTCCTTGGGTACACCAATGACCATAAGTATTTTTTTTTATTGGTTAGGCACTAATTTGCAGGCGCAAAGATAATGGATAACCCTTGGTTGGAATAGCAAAGCTCCAAAAAGAAAAACCAGGCATAAAAAAAGCCCGTCAAAAGAACGGGCCTCTATTCATAACCTTAACAAATTGTAATCTATACTTGTAATTAATCAATTATTGTGCCAATTTTTCTTTTTTGGGGAAACAGTATTTGTCCCTTATCTTGGCGGCTATGAAGAAATGTCCACAATGCCAGACGCTTCTGCCCTTGGAAGCCCGCTTTTGCTTCCAGTGCGGCACGCTCCAGTTGCCGGTGCTTACGACCAGCACCCGGGAAGGTTTCGACTGGCACGCCGACTGGGTGGCCCAGGCTTATAAACGGTTTCTGCAACGGCTCGAAGAACGGGTACAGGCGGAGCAGGAGGGCGCAAAGTTGCCCGGATACCAGGAGCGAATTCGTACAACCGACTACCGGGAGACCGTAATGCGGCGCCTGCAGCAGTGGACCGATGCGCACGATACCCGTACGGCACCCGAACAGCCGCTGGCGGTGCTGCACGAACTGAAAATTCTACTCGATGATCTGCTTGATTTTTTCTTTATTATGCACGCAGCCGACCTCAATGTAGTGGTACTGCCCGAATCGATTCTGCGCTACCAGCACGTGCGTACGCCTCAGATCGATCTGGCAGAGCTGGCTTTTCACTACCTGGCCTTTGAACAAGAAGAGGAACGAATCTACACGGATTTCATCACCATGCCCGTCAATAAAATTCGCAATGCCGGGAAGTACTTCCTTTTCCCCGATCGCCAGGAGAAAATTTGGTTCATCTGTGACCAAAGCCTGTTGGGCAATGCGAAGGAAGGTTTTGCCATGACCGAAAAGGCCCTGTACTGGAAGTCGGGCCTGCAAGGGGCACAACGCGTCTTCTACCACAAACTGGTCAGTTTGCAGAAAGAAAAAGAATGGCTCCTGATCAATGATCTCTTCTTCAACGCTACACCTTCGCTCAATACCAAGCTCATTTGGTTGCTGCGCAAACTGGCGCGCCTTTTCCAGGCAGAATTGTAGGGGATATTGCTAACAAAATGGTGGTTTGACAAGCAAAGCAATGGTAACCATTGTATTTTTGCCCTCCCTGCTCTTGTCATCAAAAATGCAACCATGATCCGCCCTTTCCGCTTGATTTGTTACGGTATCGCTTTTTCTTTCGGTGTGCTTTCGGCGCAAAATATTCAACTGACGCGGCTGATGCCAACCGTACACCAATTCGGCAGCACTTCCCAATTGGGTTTTGCGGGCGGATTGAATAGCCCCCAGTTTTCGTCGGCCGACCTGAACCAGGATGGCGCCAGTGACCTGTTTGTTTTCGATCGGGTAGGTAATGTCTCCCTGGCTTTTGTACGCCTACCCAATGGCACTTATCAACTGGCGCAAGACCTGCTGGTCAACTTTCCTCCCCTGGAGGCCTGGGTATTGCTGCGCGACTTCAACAACGACGGCGCCGTTGATATTTTCACCTACAACCGCAATGTGGCCTCCGGGATTAAGGTCTACCAGGGGTTTTATACCAATACCGGCTTATTGGATTTTACCCGGTTCACTTTTGGCAATGAGCTGGACATCATCTTTTTTCCTACGCAGAATGGCCAGCCAACCCAATTGTACGTAAGTGATATTGACTATCCCTCCATTTCCGATGTCGATTGTGATGGCGACCTCGATGTACTGACGTTTAATATCGGCGGCGGATTTATAGAATTTTACCAAAACCGCTCAGTGGAGAACGGACACAGTCGGGATAGTCTTCAGTTCATCCTGGCGGACAACTGTTATGGCGGCGTCTACGAAAGCGGTATTTCTACAACCCTGGACCTGGCCAGTGCCCCCGGAGAATGTGCGAACGGGATTGTAGCCGGCGGCGTGGAGCCCCGCCACGTAGGCTCCACGCTCTTGTCTTTGGACGAAGATGGCGATGGCGATCAGGACCTTATCCTGGGCGACTTGTCGTTTCCCAACCTCAACCGGTCGACCAACGCCAACGGTTGTAGCCTGGCCTGGATGAACGAGCAGGATGCGCACTTTCCTGCCTACGACGTCCCGGTAGACCTGCCCATCTTTCCGGCGGCCTACTACCTGGATATTGATGGTGATGGTGTGCGGGATTTTATCGCAGCACCCAACCCGAATTCCAATGGTGTTGATCATGAGAATGTATGGTACTACCGCAACGCTGGCACGGATGCCAGCCCGGAATTAAATTTCCAGAAGAATGATTTCCTGGTTAAGGATATGATCGACGTAGGTACCCGCAGTAAGCCAGCCCGCCTCGACTACAACGCCGATGGCCGCATGGATCTGGTGGTGGCCAACTTCTCTTATTTTGAACTTTTTGGGATCAAGAATACCCGCTTGTTGCTGTACGAAAACACCGGTACGGCAACTAGTCCGGTCTTCACGCTGGTGGACGAAGACTTTTTGGGGTTGAACCAGTACAGCTCTGACCAAACGGGAGCTGGCACTTTTGACCTGGCTCCGACTTTCGGTGACCTGGACGGTGACGGCGATGTGGATGCCCTGATTGGCGAGATCGGCGGGCGCTTGTTTTACGCCGAAAACCTGGCCGGTGCCAACCAACCGGTCAACTTCGCGCCAGCAGTATTTGGGTTCCAGGATATTGATATTGGTCAGGCCAGTACACCGCAAATTATCGACCTGAATCGCGACGGCCTGGGTGACATTGTGATCGGCGAAAAAAACGGCAACGTCAACTATTTTCAGAATGTGGGTAGTGTAGGCAATGCCGTTTTTGGCAATAACGAAGAACTACTGCCTAACGTCAAGAATCTCGGTCAGGTGGATACCCGTATTCCCGGCTACTCCACGGGCTACGCTTCCCCCTATTTTGTGGACCTGGCAGGTGCCTACCGCCTCTTTGTGGGCACCGAATTCGGTACAGTGGAAGTATATACCGACATTGAAGGCCATCTCGATGGGTCGGCTTTCACCCTGGTTGCTGAGACCATCCCCGGCCTGGCCGAAGGCGCTTACTTACATACCGTCCTCTACGACTGGAACAACAACGGTTTTCTGGATATGGTGATTGGCAATGAAAGAGGCGGACTTGGCTTTTTTGCGACCAATATCCTGCTGGATGGTACGGTACCTACCGCTGAATTGCCGGAACCTACGCTGTTCCGATTGTACCCCAACCCGGTAAATGACCAGTTGCAGGTGGCACTTGCCAACAGCTCACCAGCAACGATCATGTTGTCCGACCAACTGGGCCGCCCGGTCCGGCAGTGGACAACCCAGCAACTCCTGACGGTTTTAGACGTAAGCGATCTTCCTGCCGGGCTATATTATTTAAGGCTTACTCAAAACAGCGCCGCGGCGGTTCGGAAGGTGGTGATCGAATAAAAGGGGAAGATCATCGGGGCCTCTCGCTGGTTTTTTTGTGGCCAACTGGTGGGAATTAGGAATCAATCCGTAACTTGGATTTGAAAAAAAACAAAACGCATGTTCCCTACCCATCTTCGCCACGTATTACTAATGGTTGCTCTGGTGCTGACCAGTTTTTTAATTGCACAAGAATCAGCTAGTTATCTACGGTTAGCCGAAATCGCCCACATCGAACAAAAGGTCATGATGCCGATGCGCGATGGCGTCCGTTTGGCCACGGATATTTACCGCCCCAAAACGGATGCGCCGGTGCCGATCATCTTTTCCCGTACGCCTTATAATTTTAATGGTTGGGGAGACGGGGAGGAGCGTACCCGCGGCTACGACCAGGCCTACGAAGCCGTTAAGCGCGGCTATGCCTACGTGGTTCAAAATGAACGTGGCCGTTATTTCTCCGAAGGCGAATGGGATATTCTGGGCGTTCCGCTCACCGATGGCTACGATGCCTTTAGCTGGATGAAAGACCAGTCCTGGAGCAATGGAAAAATTGGTACCTACGGGTGCTCCTCCACCGCCGAATGGCAAATGGCCGTCGCAGCGCTTGATCATCCGGCTCACGCGGCAATGATTCCCATGGGCTACGGTGCCGGTGTTGGTCGCGTAGGTAACTTTTACGAACAGGGCAACTGGTACCGCGGCGGTGCGCAACAGATGCTCTTTACCTCCTGGTTGTACAGTGTGCAACACGACCCTATGGCCCCCCGCCTGCCCAAAGGAATTAAAACGGAAGACTTGCTTCGCCTCCAGCGGTTTTACGACATGCAGCCGGAATACCCCAGCGTAGACTGGTCAGAAGGGCTGCGCACCCTGCCCGTAGCAGACATCATCAAAAATGCCCATGGGCCCCAGGGGATCTACGAAAACATGATCCAGCGCCAACCCAACGATCCGGCCTGGTTCCAGGGCGGATTGTACCACGATGATATGACGCTCAGCATCCCGAGCATCTGGTTTTGCAGTTGGTACGATGTGTCGATCAGCCCCAATCTGGCACTCTTCAACCACGTGCGCAACAATGCCCCCAGCCCGGAGGTGGCCGATAACCAGTACCTGTTCATTGCCCCAACCCTGCACTGCGCCTACACCCGCGCTACCGAGAACACCATCGTCGGCGAACGCTCCGTAGGAGATGCCCGCTACGATTACGATGCCCTGATCTATGGCTGGTTCGACTTCTGGCTCAAGGGGGAAGATAACGGGATCAAGGAAAAAACGCCCAGGGTACAGTATTATACCATGGGTAGCAACAAGTGGCAGACCGCCGGGCAATGGCCACCCGCCGCGGCCCAACTGACGACTTTCTTCCTCAATAGCAGTGGCCGGGCCAATAGCCTCTACGGTGATGGCATGCTGACGACAACCAAGCCCGGCGCAGCCGATAACCCCGATGGGTTTACCTATGACCCCCTCAATCCGGTGACCTCCTATGGCGGCAATGTTTGCTGTATTGGCAATGCCATCCAGGGCGGCGCCCGCGATCAGCGGGAGATGGAAGCACGCAACGATATCCTGGTCTACAGCACCCCACCGTTGACGGAAGGGGTAGAAATGACCGGTTCCATCGAATGTACCCTCTACGTAAGTTCCGACGCCAAGGACACCGACTTCACCCTCAAACTCATTGATGTTTATCCCGATGGGCGGGCTTACAACCTGGACGAAACCATCCAGCGCGTGCGTTACCGCGAGGGCTATGACAAGGAAGTGTTTATGGAGCAAGGTAAAGTGTACAAGGTAGAGCTGACACCGCTTTCTACCAGCAATTACTTTGCCCCCGGCCACCAGATTCGGGTGGAAATTTCCAGCAGTAACTTTCCGCGGTTTGATCGCAACCTCAACACGGGTGGTCCCAATTTTAGCGAATCCAAACCCGTGGTAGCCCATAACAAAGTACATCATTCGGCGACTTATCCCTCGCAGGTCAGGCTGCCATTGATGAAGCAGTAGCGGAAGCAGGCACAACGCTGGGCGTCAGCGCGCACCTAATGGAAATAACCGGTGGCTTTATCAACCGACCTGGCTTTTTACCCGGTCGTTCAGAGCCTGGTTCATGGCCTGGAAACTTTTTAAAGTATCCGCGCCGATCATTTTCACAATAAGACTACTGAACAAACCGGTGAATTTTTCTCCGTGTACGAGATGGGTATGCCCTTCGCCTACTGGTTCTAGTTGGAAAAAGTGCTCCCCATCGAAAAGGCCCTTAACCCACAAATGACCCAACCAACGAAATTCTTTCTCTGGAAGATTAACCAATACTTTGGGTTGGAATTCCATAGGTTTTTGCCCGGCGGGTTGTACACAAATTTGGATGGTTTGTCCAACTTGTGGCTGCCCTGTAATTTTTTTGACAAATGGGTTCCATTCCGGGTAGGCAGCATGGTCCATCAAGATTTGCCATACTGCTGCGGGGGTGGCGGGAATTACGATTTCAGTGCTTAAAGTTTTCATCGTTGTTATAGGTTTGATTGATGCTACAAATTTAGACGTGGGCTAGCTTTGGTGCTTGGCAGCCCATGCCAAGTAATTGACATTTGCTGCCAATCTTAAAAACACTTACCTTTGAGTATGGCATTTAATGGACGATTTGTACTGAATATCGCTGATTTTGCGGCCAAGCTTGGCGTCAACTACCAGACTCTTATACAATTAAGTGGTCATTCCGTGATTGAATTGGAGGAGGAAGCTTGCCAGGTTACTGACACGGCCTATAATACGGTGTTGGAACATGCCGTTCTGACCACGGGAGACGAATACCTGGGGTTACACATGGGCGAGAGCCTGAATCTTTCAGCTGCAGGCTTGATCGTGCAGATCGTACAGAATAGTCAAACGGTGCGGCAAGCCTTGGAATACTGTTGTCAGTTTGCCAATTTAGGCTGTAGCACACTTCCCTTGGAATTGAAAGAAGAAGCGGTATGTTACACCCTGCGGCTACATCCCCAATCATGGTTAAGCAAGTTGTGGTCAGCTTAGTCGATCCCGCATTCCCCACCATTGAACAAGTGGCTGCCCACCTGAACATGAGTTTGCGTACCCTGCAACGCCGACTCAAAACAGCCGATTCTACCTACAAACAATTATTGGATGACCTTCGCAAAGATTTTGCCCTCTGCTACCTGAGACGTCCCGACCTGACTATTGGCGAAATTTCGTACTTACTGGGGTATGCCGACAACAGTGTGTTTACCCGGTCGTTCAAACGCTGGACCGGCAAAAGCCCTCAGGCTTATCGGGGAGGCGCAGTAGGTGTTTAAAGGGTATTCCCCGTCAGATAGGGGAGGTTTTCGGTGATTTTTTCCAGCTCCCAGTCCCACCATTGTAGTTTTAAGAGGTGCTCAATTTTGGCCGCTGGAAAGCGCATCCTGAGCAGTTGAGCCGGATTGCCACCCACAATGCTGTAAGGCAACACATCTTTGGTAACCACGGCGCTGGTCGCAATAATGGCGCCATCCCCAATGGTGACACCGGGCATAATCATGGCCTGGTGTCCGATCCAGACATCGTTGCCAATCCGCGTATTCCCTTTGGTCGGATAGGTTTTGCCCGCCATGGCATCTTCCCACCCGTTGCCGAAAATAGCGAAAGGATAGGTAGAGACAGCATCGGTCAGGTGGTTGGCACCGTTCATAATAAAGGTAACGTCGGATGCAATCATGCAAAACTTGCCAATTATTAGCTGGTCGCCCACGAAGTCGAAGTGGTATTTGACGTTTTTTTCAAAATGTTGGACATCCTCAAAATCATCGTAATAAGTATAATCACCTACAATAATATTGGGATTTTTAATAATATTCTTGAGAAAACAAAGCCGGTTGTAATGGGGCAAGGGGAAGGTCGTGTTGGGATCAGGGCCAGTCATAAATTAGTTAATTTGAAATGGTCGAATTACTTGTCGGTAAAGGTAAGGATAAGGAAAAAACGATTCAGTCTTCCGCGATCAAAAGTTTAGGGCAGGTAGGTAAAGCTGTTTTTGGGGTACCTGGCTGCTTGGCTTTTCTGAAAATTATATTTTTGTGTACGAGTTTAAATTTCTAATAATCAGATGTTTATGTTTGTATTTTCCTGGTATTTATCTTTTTAACCTTGATTTTTAGTCCGAAAAATTCGATCATTTGCACGCGCGCGCCCCTGCACTTGTCCTGAATTTTGTCCTGAACATTTATTCATCACAAAAAATACGGTTATGAAAAAGTCAGGATTAATATTCACCCTACTGGTAGTTGTCTTGTCGGGTTTCACTACCCCTTCCTTCGCGGCAGTTGCCACCAACAATACGTCATTTTCGCTGGAAGAAGACGTCAGTTGCGCCAAGCTCAAGACAGATATTGCGGCAAAGAAGGCTGCCATCAAGGCCATTACCGACAAACCGGAAGGAGCAGCGAAGAGCAAGTTGGACGAACTGCACGATGCCATTGCGGCCACGGAAAAGGCCTATCAGGATTATGTGACGGGTTCCGGACATGGAACCGACGTCGTGGAAGAGACCAATCGCAGGGTACAGGCTATGGATGACGCCAAGAGCGCTTATTATGACCAGTTGCTGGCACTGAAAAAACTTTCGGAAGAGTTGCTGGAGCTTCTAAAAACCTACCAAAAAGACTGTGCCAAAAACTTGGGCGCTGCCGAGCAAGAAGACCTGGATCAGGATTTGGACGATTACGGAGATGCGCCAAAACATTGGGAGGACGAAGCCGAAGGCTTTGTGAATCAGATGGCCGAAGAAGAAGCCAGCAGAAGTGGCCTTGATACGGCAAAGAAGGATGGTGAATCGGAACGCGAATACCGCCGCCGAATCCGGAATGGCGCCAGGAGAATGCCCTGGGTGCAGCCCGGTAAAACGGGGGAGGAAGGCGAATCAGCCGATGATTTCAAACGGCGGCAAGAGCGCTGGCGGGGTCGCAACTCAAAATTGTGGAAGAAGCCTTTTTGGGAAAAGTTGAAGGAAAAGCTGGAGGCCCTCAAGGAGAAGGCCCTGGCTGACAGTGAAGCCCGCGAAAAAGAAAAGCGCGAAGAAGGGGCGGTTCCCCGCCGTCAGGATAGTCGGAACTACTACCTGGGTGGTTTTGTGGGCGGCTTTAATACACCCGTAAAAGCGGCGGCTTTTGCTACCGCTGCCGACTTGGAACGGCTCCTGCAATCCATGGAAAAGAATCCAGGGCTGCAGGAAGCCTTCCGGGAGTTGGCTGACGGCGGCGATATTTTGATTGGACCCTTTTCGACGCCTACGGGTTTTACCAACGTCGACTACCGAATAGAGAAACGCTACGGACTCGCAGCGCAATTCGCCTGGTCGCCCCGCTGGGAGGTCACCCTTCAGGTACAATCCGGGCAGTCTCGGGCTACGGCCATCTTTCCGGTAACCCTGGTGCGTTTTACTTCACCTGAAAGCAAAGCCATGAGTGGGAATTACCAGCTGGAGCAACGCCTGTACGGGGTGCAAGCCGGGGTGCAGTACGGCTTTGTCAATGGCCTGCTCCAGGGGTTGGTTGGTCCCTGGGTAGGCGTACAAAGCTACCACCAGGAAACGACCGCCAGCATCAATACGGTCGGCTGGCAGGTAGCAGAAAACAACAATACTTCTTTAGCTATTGGCCTACAGGCTGGACTGCGGTTGCCATTGCCCCGTCGGATCTACAGCGGCCTGAACGCACAGTGGGGGCTCGAAGGCGACCACCAACGTTACGGAGGCAGCCTGAGTTTGGGCTACCTGCTGGGGAATTAGACAGGTGTTGGTTAAAAAAGCGATCCTTCCCTGATCACCGGATTTGTCAACGAATCAAAGCTGCTTTGTGGGTGCCCAATCTTACCGAGATTTGGTACCCACTAATTTTTTAGCAATTTCAAGGGTTGCATCCACTGCCCATTTGGTTGTTCGGCAAGGAGGAAATACAGTCCGGGAGGCCAGGCTGACAAATCGATTTGCCAATCCCGGCCACGGGGGAAATGGTATTTAGCGAGGCATTGCCCGGTGGCATTGATCAACTGTAGGTCGGCCGGGCCAGTAGTGGGGCCCGCCCCCCGGAGCCAGCTTTGACAAGGATTGGGGTAGATTTGCCAATCATTTGCTGGCGCAGCTACCGGTTGGTTGCTGGTAATCAAAAAAGAATCCAGGGAGCTGGTCAAGTCGATCACTTGCTCGTTAAGGGTAATAAACAAAGTCTCCTCGATCGTGAATTCCGGGTAGGCCGTCAGCAGGATCATATCTTCGATGATAATCGTAAATTTTGCCAAGGTTCGGGAGGCTGCCAGCGCACCCTGGCCTCTTCCGGCGACCGCCAACTGGATACTACCCACCGGCGGTGAGCGACCAAAGTCCACCGAATTTGCGGTAGCGACAACGTACATCAGGTCGCCGGCAGTGACATCAGGTTCGATGCGGATATGATCATTGTTGAAAAGACTGGGGTCATAACGCAAGGTCAGGGCAATGGCCAGCGGCGGATTGGTTGGCGGAAAGGCCGTAGGATCTGGAATAACCAGGTCAATGGTTCCAATCACGGTGTCACCAGGCAACGCCGTGGTCCGGTTGAAGGTGAGTACCAACGTGGGGCGATTTTCAACCCGGAAAGTATCCGTCAGCAGGTAGGGTAGGGGCGGTGGGAAAGCGGTGGCTTGCAGGCTGTCATAATTCAGGGCGATAGCATCCAGATCCAGGGAGTCGATGCGGCCATTGCCATCGGCATCCACGAAGGCCAGGTCGACTCCACTGACCGGTAAGGATAGTCCCCAAAGTTCGGTTTCCTGTTCGGTCCACGCTGTGTTGGCTGCTGGCCGCAGTGGTCCCAGCTGCCCGTAAGCGACCCCCAAGGGCAGCAAGTCGATGTAGTTGGCCTGGCCATCGTTGTTGAGGTCGCCGGGAAACATGACCTGTGCTGGCAGTAAGCTTATCCCCAGCAGGGTTAAGAAAAATAGGATTTTATATTGCATTTTTGTAGGGTATTAGAAAAGTATCCAATGGTGCAAAGCAAACTATTGACCCTGCTCCGGCAACTCAATGCCCGGCAATTGAGCCGCTGTGGGCAGCTTTTGCCGTGCCTGGCTACTGCTAAAAATAAGGAATTAATACCACTCTATCAATGCCTGGTGTCGTATGCACCCGAGTTTACTTCCGCCGACCTGGCCAAAAAACAAGTGGCCAAAAAAATGGGGATAAGTACAAAAGCGCTGGCCTACCGCAGCAGCGAATTGCAACAGGCTCTGGCACAGTGTTTACTGGTGGATGCCCTGCTGGCCGATCCGCTCGAACAACAACTGGGGCTGATGCAGCTCTGGCACAACCTGGATTTGCCCAAGCACTTCGCTGCCGCGGCCCGCAAGGCCCGCAGCATACTGACGGATTCACCTTCCTGCGACTGGTCGCTGCTCCGCCAGGAATACAGCTACTACGAACTGGAGGAAAGACACAGCGCGGCCTATACCCGCGGTCACCGCCCGGAATTACAGGCGGCGGCCGATGCCTTGGACGTGGCTTACCTGGCCGAAAAGTTGCATTATCTGGTGGAAATGACCAATGCCCGTCAGGTGCTTAATATCCCCTATCAATTGGCTTTCGCTACCGAAGTCAAGCAATGGGCAAAACAAGCCGACTTTCAGGCCTACCCGGTAATTCGTATTTACGAGCAAACCTTGACCCTATTGGAACATCCCGAAAACCCGGCGACTTTTCTGATCTTGCGGGAGCTGCTCCAGGCACACGAAACCGAACTCGCCGAAGGCCTGCGACAGGACATCTATGCTTGCCTGCTCAACCATTGCACCAAACGGATTACCCAATTTCATGATACCGCCTATTACGCTCATTTTTTGGAACTCAACGAATACCTGATCGCCCGCGGGGAACTGCTGGAGGGCGGCTTCCTCGTGCCCTGGCGTTACAACAACCTCATCACGGTGGGGTTGCGTACGGGGCGCCTGGCCTGGGCCCAGGATTTTCTGGAAACCTACCGGAGTGCCTTGCCCCCGGATTTCAGGGAAAACATCTACCAGTATAATTTGGCCCATCTGCGTTATTACCAACAGGATTACGATACGGCTCAGCTAATCCTTAACCAGTTGGATCTGCGCGATCACTTGTTGGCCGTAGCCGCTAAGAACCTGCTGGCTAAAATTTATTATGAAACTGACCAGATCGAATTGCTGCTCACCTTTTTGGAAGCTTACCGGATTTATATCTATCGCCAGGTAGCAGCTAAAGCCAGGCTGAAGGAGCAAGTCCGCAATTTTATCGAATTCGTGCGTAAAATGGCCCGACTTCCACCCGCGGATCGCGCAGGAAAAGCTGCCCTCGCTGCACAACTGCCAGCAGCAGCTATGATGCTGGAACACGAATGGGTGAAGGCAAAGCTGGAAGAGTAGCAAAGTAAGCCGGGGTAGGAGCTATTCGCTTTTCACGTGATAATCGATTTAATTTTTGTCAACCTTTCCCAATGAAGATTGTTTCTCCCACATGCAGCAAACAGCGATCAATGTGGTGTGGCTTAAACGCGATCTGCGCTGGCGCGACCATGCGCCATTAGCCGCTGCTGCTGCTGCCGGGTTGCCTGTTTTGGTCGTCTATTGTTTTGAACCTGCGTTGTTGCAGCATCCCGATTACACCACCCGGCACTGGCGGTTTGTCTATGAGAGCCTGCGTGAATTGCGGGTAACCTTGCAGCAACACGGTGCGGAGTTATTGGTTTTTCAGGAGGAAGTCGTTCCCGTTCTAAATACCCTGCAGCAGCATTTCCAGCTGAAAAATATTTTTTCTCACCTGGAAGTGGGCCTGGAGCTGACTTTCAAGCGCGACAAGGCCGTTAAGCAATGGTGTCGGGCCAATGCCGTAGCCTGGCAGGAGTTTGGTCAGGACGGCGTTATTCGAGGGCAGAAGCACCGTCGGGGCTGGCAGGCGGGCCTGGAAAACCATTTGCAGGGTCCCCTTATTCACTACGATCCGAAGCGGTTGCAGGCTCCGGCTATTCCGGCGGGGTTGCGCTCCGTTGCGGACGACTCGGCCCTGCCTGCGGTCTGGCGCACACCAGCTGCTAACTTCCAGCCGGGGGGGGAGTCCTACGCCTGGCGCTACCTGCAGTCTTTCTTTCAGGAGCGTTCCCGCCAGTACAGCAAGCAGTTGTCGAAGCCAGCGCTGAGCCGGCACAGCTGTAGCCGCTTGTCGCCGTACTTAGCCTACGGCAACCTGAGCGTGCGGCAGGTTTACCAGGCTACGCTGGCCCAGTTGCAGGCTGGTGGCGATGGTTTTAACCTCAAAAATTTCAAGTCACGCCTTTATTGGCGCAGCCATTTTTTGCAAAAGCTGGAATCGGGGCATTATCTCGAGCACCGCGCCATCAATCCAGGCCTCGAGAATCTGGGCCGTACCCAGGATGAAATCCGCTGGCAGGCCTTTGTGCAGGCCCGCACGGGTTACCCCATGATCGATGCCAGTCTGCGTTGCCTGGCTGCTACCGGGTGGGTGAATTTTCGCATGCGCGCCATGTTGGTCAGTTTTGCCACCTTCACCTTGTGGCTCGATTGGAAGCCGGTGGCGCAACACCTGGCGGGGTTGTTTCTCGATTTCGAACCCGGTATCCATTATGCCCAAATCCAGATGCAGGCCGGCCTGACGGGTTACAATACCCTCCGGGTGTACAACCCCAATACCCAGGCCGAAAAACACGATCCAATGGGTGAATTTATCCACCGCTGGCTGCCCGAGTTGCGCACTGTTCCGGCACCCTGGTGCCACCGGCCCTGGCAGATGACGGCTATTGACGAGGTATTTTACCAATGTGCCATCGGCCAGGATTATCCGCATCCGATCGTGGATTTTGAGCAGGAAACACGCCGGCATAAAGATCGTTATTGGGCGATCCGACAAAGTCCGGAGGTCCGGGCAGCACTACCCGAACTCTGGCGGCAGTTTTGTATGCCTGGCGACGTGAAAAAATACCAACGGGAGGAAGGTCGCTCTGCTGGGGAAGCGGCATGGTCAGGCGGCTGACCACCAGACAAACATCGAAAGCAGATCACAAAGGTAAGCTGGTGGTAAGCTAGTAATGCTTCAAATGCACATAAAACCGGTTGTCCCGGGCACCGAGCGCTTTGGCTGCCAGCGGGGATACGACCACCAACGTGTTGCGGTCATAAACCCGTTCGGGGAGCCGTTCGCTCACTTTCAGGTACATGGTTTGGTGGGTAAGCGGGTTGTAAACTTCAACCAGGCTGTTAATGGGTGCACTCCGGTGCAGGCAGAAAAAGCCCGTGTTTTGGTCCATGTCTTTGGGCCAGGTAGCGGCACCGCGTTCTTCCGAAATTTTCTTTTCGGCCGACCGTTGAAAAAAAGCCAATTTGTAAGGATAGTTGATGCGCGCGTAGGGACCGCCGCGAATTTCCCGCCACTCCGCTGGAATTCCGGCGGTAGAGATCCAACCAATCCGTAGCAGCTGTCCGGGTTTGAGTCCACTGGCAAGTGCCGGGTTTTGGGTCTGCAGCCATTCGTTGGGTACTTCAAAAACGCGATTGCAGAGACCGAACACCGTGTCTCCGGGTTTAACCTGATAAAAGACGGGAGCCAGATTGGGGAGCATGGCCGGTGGAGGCACCTGCCGGATGATGGCCTTTAAGGGAATGGGAATAACCAGTTTGTCGCCCAACTCATAGTGCTCACTGGCTCGGGGATTGTAAGCGTAGAGCTCCTGAAGGGTGAGGCCGTAGAATTTAGCCAGTGAAAAGAGGGTCTGCCCGAGGGTGACGGTATGGGTGAACATGACTTCCCCCATCGGATGCTGAAACGTGATGAGGGAATCGGTTGGCGCAAGGTAAATAACCACTGGTGGTGGTTGTGTGTAAGCGATTTGAAAACTGGTCAGAAGAGTAAGCAGAAGAATAGCTACGCGCATACCTGGTTGTTTTGTTTTCTCCGTATTAAAACACAAAGATAAGCGTCCTTGCCTATACTTGCCAATATTTGTTTTAAATCGTTTAACCTTTATTAGGTGCCCGTACTGCCGCAGCAAGGATTAAAATCCAGTTCCTCGCAGATTTCCTCGCGGTAGCTTATCTTAGCCGCATGAAAATTATGGCAATCATTCCGGCTCGTTATGCGTCCACCCGTTTTCCAGGTAAGCCGCTGGCCATTATTGGGGGTAAACCCATGGTACAGCGGGTCTACGAGCAGGCGCTGCAATGCCGGCAACTGACCGCCGTGGTGGTCGCTACTGATGATGAACGCATTCGGCAGGCTGTGTTGGCTTTTGGCGGTGAGGTGGTCATGACCCGGGACGATCATCCCAGCGGTACCGACCGTATCGCCGAGGTAGCAGCCCAGTTTCCGGAGGTCGATATTGTGGTAAACATCCAAGGCGATGAACCCTTTGTGCAGGTCGACCAGTTGGATCAATTGTGTGCTTTTTTCGCCGACCCTTCGGTGGCCATCGCGACCTTGGCACACCCCTTGGTTACGGCAGCATCAATTGCCGACCCCAATATTGTAAAAGCCGTGTTTTCGGGTACCGGCCGCGCCTTGTATTTTAGCCGCTCCCCCGTGCCCTACCTGCGTGGTGTTCCCGTGGCGGAGTGGGCCGGTCAGGAGCAGCATTTTCAACACCTGGGGCTTTATGCGTACCGCCGGGATGTGTTGCTGGCCATTACCCAGTTGCCGCCCAGTCCACTGGAACGGGCAGAATCACTGGAACAACTGCGCTGGTTGGAGGCTGGCTATCCCATTTATATAGGGGTTACCCCAACGAAATCCCTGGGGATTGATACCCCTGAAGATTTACAGCAAGCAGAAGCCTGGTGGAATGCGCAGCAAGCAATCTAATACCCTGGTCACAGCAACCAGCAAGCTATCGTGGTAGTTAAGTTGTCTCCGGGCTATCCTTTACCCAGTTCCACTGCCCGCCGGAGGGCCGCCTGGGCGCCAGCAATGATATCTTCATGAACGAGTTTTTCCTCGTAGGTATGCATGGCTGCTTCGGTTGTTCCACCCCGCGAGCTCACCTTGGCGATCCATTCCTGACAAGAAAAGTCGCTCTTGCTGTAGAGTTCTACTGCGCCGCGAAAAGTTTGGCTGACGAGGAGTTCGGCGGCTGATTCGTTGAAACCCATCCCGCGGGCTGCCTGCATGAGGGCGTCCATGAAGTAAAAAACGTAGGCCGGACCGCTGCCACTAATAGCGGTCGTCGCGTCGATGGCCTGCTCGTCTTCCACATAAATGGTTTTTCCCGTGGTATTGAGGAGGTTTTGTACCATCACCAGTTCGATCCGTGTAACCGCCTCACTAGCGGTGTATGCCGTCATGCCCATCCCGATTTGAGCCGGTAAATTGGGCATGGAGCGGATAATCTTTTGGGCGCCCAGGCCAGCGCTGATGGTGGCCATTGTCACGCCCGCCATAATGGACAGGTAAACCTGTTGTTCTTCGACCAGGGGCTTTAACAACCGAAAGAGATCGGGCGCATCCTGGGGTTTTACGGCCAAAATGATCAGGTCGGCCTGGGTGAGGCATTCCGCGGGGTCTCCGTAGACGGTACCGATATTGAGTTGGGCCAACTGCTCCGCTTTTTCTGGCGATTTTTCCAGGATCATCATATCCTGCTCGCTGGTAATGTGCGACCGCAAAAAGCTTTTCGCATAGGTTAGCCCCATATTGCCACCACCGATAATGAGTATTTTCATCGCAAAAAATCTTTTTTAAATCGTTTTTTCTAAATTAGCTGGGCCAGGGCGTGGTTATAGTCCTCCAAGGCGAAATTAATGAATTTTGACTCGCTCTTTCCCCGCCTCGCTACGTTGAAAAGCCTCGCCAATGCGCTGCGTTTCCTGCGTTTTTCGCCTTGCGAGTCGAAAAAATAGCGTCGTCAATTTTTCACAAATCCTGCCTTGGAGGACTATAAATAGCTGCCAAAGGTATAACTTTCAAAGATTCCGTAAATTTGAGCCGGAACAATTTTAAAAAAATGTAGTTCATTTAAACATGAAGATAGAAGAAGCCATCCAGCAGCAGCATTTTATTAGCGAATACCAGAAGGCACACCTCAATATACTCCATACTGGTTCCTGGTTAAGTCAGCGGACCGCCGCGATTCTAAAGCCTTACGATCTCACGACGCAGCAATTCAATATCCTGCGCATTCTGCGTGGCCGCCATCCCGAACCCGCAACGGTGAAGTTGCTTACGGAGCGGATGCTGGACAAAATGTCAAATGCCAGTCGCCTGGTCGATAAGCTGTTGAAAAAAGGATTGGTTGAACGGACCATCTGTAGTGATGATCGCCGGAGAGTAGATGTTTTAATTACCCAACCAGGATTAGCTCTCCTGGAAAAAGCCAGTGTCGAATTGGAAGCAGAGATGGACGCTGACAATTATAACCTGACGCTGGATGAAGCAGCAGAACTCAACAGGTTATTGGACAAATTACGTGCGAACGAAGAATAAAGGGCAAGTGGGAAGTGATCCCACTTGCCCTTTGAGGGGGGACATCATCCACGTTACATACTTCGCCGGTATTGTCCTCCGACCTGAAACAAGGCGTCGGTGATTTGCCCGAGCGAGCAGAACTTGGTACATTCCATCAGTTGCGCAAAGACATTTTGGTTTTGCAACGCGCTTTCTTGCAAACGAACCAATTGCTCGGCTATAGCCCCCTGGTGAACCTGATGTAGGAGCGTCAGATTTTTGATCTGTAATTGTTTTTCTTCTTCCGTGGCACGTATTACTTCCTTCGGGATAATGGTCGGCGAACCCTCGGCCGACAAAAAGGTGTTGACACCAATGATCGGGAATTCGCCGGTATGCTTGAGGGTTTCGTAATAAAGGCTTTCCTCTTGGATTTTTCCCCGTTGGTACATGGTCTCCATAGCGCCGAGTACGCCACCCCGTTCGGTGATCCGGTCAAATTCCAGGAGCACCGCTTCTTCCACCAAATCTGTTAATTCTTCAATAATAAATGCGCCCTGGAGGGGGTTTTCGTTCTTGGCCAGCCCCAGTTCATGGTTGATAATCATTTGGATAGCTACGGCCCGGCGCACACTTTCCTCCGTAGGGGTCGTAATGGCCTCGTCATAAGCGTTGGTGTGCAGGGAATTGCAATTGTCGTAGATAGCGTACAGTGCTTGCAGGGTGGTACGGATGTCGTTGAAATCCACTTCCTGGGCGTGAAGCGAACGCCCCGACGTTTGGATGTGGTACTTGAGCTTTTGTGCCCGCTCGTTGGCCTCGTACTTGTATTTCATGGCTTTCGCCCAAATCCGACGGGCCACCCGGCCAATGACGGCGTATTCCGGATCCAAACCATTGGAAAAGAAAAACGACAGATTGGGCGCAAAATCGTCAATGGTCATGCCGCGCGACAGGTAGTATTCCACAAAGGTAAATCCATTGGACAGCGTGAAGGCCAGCTGCGAAATGGGGTTGGCTCCGGCCTCCGCAATGTGGTAACCTGAGATGGACACGGAATAGAAATTCTGCACGGCGTGGTCAATAAAGTATTGCTGCAGGTCACCCATCAGGCGCAGCGAAAACTCGGTGGAGAAGATGCAGGTATTCTGGGCCTGGTCTTCTTTGAGGATGTCGGCCTGGACGGTTCCTCTTACCGCGTGTAAAGCTTTGCTTTTTAGTTGATTATAGGTTGTTTCGTCCAGTACCTGATCACCCGTTAATCCCAGCAGGAGGAGCCCCAGCCCATCGTTGCCTTCGGGTAGTTCGCCGTGGTAGGTGGGGCGTGGCAGGTTGCGGTCGTCATAACGGGTTTTAAGTTGCGCTTCGACGAGATGTTCCAACTGGTGTTCCCGGATATATTTCTCGCACTGCTGGTCGATAGCCGCATTCATAAAGAAAGCACAGATCGTTGCCGCTGGCCCGTTAATGGTCATGGAAACGGAGGTCAGGGGGTCACAAAGGTCGAAGCCGGAATACAGTTTTTTGGCATCGTTCAGGGAACTGACATTCACCCCGGAATTGCCAACCTTCCCGTAAATATCGGGCCGAAGGTCGGGGTCGTTGCCATACAGGGTGACGGAATCGAAAGCCGTCGAAAGCCGCTTGGCGGGCATGCTTTTCGACAGGTAGTGGAAGCGCTTGTTGGTGCGCTCGGGGCCACCTTCGCCAGCAAACATGCGGGTAGGATCTTCCCCTTTGCGCTTGAACGGGAAGACGCCGGCCGTAAAAGGGAACGCTCCGGGAACGTTTTCCTGCTTGTTCCACTGCAGGATCTCGCCCCAGTCCTGGAAGCGGGGCAGGGCCACCTTGGGGATTTTGTTCTGCGACAAAGAGGTGGTGTAGTTTTCCACCTTGAATTCCCGGTCGCGAACTTGGTAGACGAAGTGCTCGCCCTGGTAAGCCGCTTTTTTGGCTGCCCAGGTGTCGAGAATTTGTTTGTTCTCTCCGCTCAGTTTCTGCTCTAGGTCAACTTTGGTTTGCTCGAGTACGGCCAGTGTGTCGGCCAGTTTTTGGTCTTGTGGCGCTGCTTGCAGGTGGCCGATGGTTTTGTGTAAACCAAAGAGCTTGCGGGCAATCTCACTTTGTGCTGCGACATCCCGGTCGTAGCGGTGGATGGTTTCCGTGATCTCCGAAAGATAGCGCACCCGTGCCGGAGGAATAATGTACTGTTTTTCGCTTTCACCTTCGTCCAGGTCGGCGCTGGTTTCGTCGGGAAACAGGCGCCTGGTCAGGGCATTGAAAAAGGTGTTGACCCCAGGATCATTGAACTGGGAAGCAATCGAACCGTAGACGGGCATTTCTTCAACGGGCTGGTCCCACAAGTCTTTGTTGCGCTGGTATTGTTTCTGCACCGAACGGAGGGCATCGAGGGCGCCCCGCTTGTCGAATTTGTTCAGCACGACCATGTCTGCAAAATCCAGCATGTCGATCTTCTCCAGCTGGGAGGCGGCCCCGAATTCGGGCGTCATGACGTACACCGAAAGGTCGGCGTGGTCCACGATCTCGCTGTCAGACTGGCCGATGCCCGAGGTCTCCAGGATAATCAGATCGAACCCCGCGTATTTTAAGATAGAAATGGCACTGTCAATATCTTTGGACAGGGCCAGGTTGTACTGGCGGGTAGCGAGCGAACGCATGAATACCCGGTCATTGGCAATGGCATTCATGCGGATGCGATCGCCGAGCAGGGCACCGCCCGTTTTTCTTTTGGAGGGGTCTACGGAAATGATCCCCAGGGTTTTGGTTGGGTATTTGGCGAGGAAACGCAGGACGAGTTCGTCTACCAGACTCGATTTGCCGGCGCCGCCAGTACCCGTAATGCCCAGCACGGGGGTTTTACTGGCTTTGGCTTGCGCTTTTAGGTCGGGGAGCCAACTGGCGTTGGCTTCGGGAAAGTTTTCTGCGGCGGTAATGCTGCGGGCGATGGCTACGGGGTTCTTTTGGGGGACTTCCTTGAGCACACCATTCAGGTGTCCGCCGAGGGGGAAGTCGCAGATTTCCAGCAAGTGGTTGATCATCCCCTGGAGGCCCATTGCCCTGCCGTCGTCGGGGGAATAGATGCGGGTGATGCCGTAAGCATGCAGATCGGCGATTTCACTGGGTAGGATGGTGCCACCGCCGCCACCGAATATTTTGATGTGACCCGCACCTTTCTCTTTAAGCAGGTCGTAGATGTATTTGAAAAATTCGTTGTGGCCACCCTGGTAAGAAGTGATGGCAATACCTTGCACATCTTCCTGAATAGCAGCAGCTACGATCTCGTGGACGGGGCGATTGTGGCCCAGGTGAATGACTTCGGCGCCCGATTTCTGGATAATGCGGCGCATGATATTGATAGCGGCGTCATGCCCATCGAAGAGCGATCCTGCCGTGAGAATGCGTATTTTGTTTTTGACCTGGTAAGGGGCAATTGGTTCCATGTTGTTTTGGCTTGGTCTGGTTAGGGTCACAAAAATAAGACTTTTACAGGGTAAATTACACCTTTTCTGGTTGTTAACCGTCAGGGCTACCCACATAGCGTACCCTGCCCGCTGGGGTAAGACCAGGAACAATGCGAAACCGCGTACATTCGGACGAGGGATAGGAGCGGTAGACCGACGCAGGAGGGCTAGGAGCGGATAGCCCGGTGACCCCGCCAGAGGCGGGGGCACGGCCCCCCAAAAAAAAATCCCGAACTTTGGATGGTTCCAAAATTCGGGACGATTGTTTTTTTGGGGCGTATGGCGCATCCAGCGAACGGAATACGTCTATTTGCTGGCCTTTGCTATTGCTTCCAGCGCCTGTGCATTCCAGGTAGATGTGTCGAATAAATTGTAGCGGGGGCTGGCGGCTTCCAGTATGGCAGCCAGGCTTTCCTGACTGGCATTGGCCAATTCGACAAAGGTGGTGATACCTGCTGCGTTCAGCAAGGATTCCATCTTGGGGCCGATCCCGTTGATTGTTTTCAGGTTGTCTTTGACCTTCTTCGTGGTGGTTGCTTTGGCGGCCACTTTTTTAGGCGCAGTAGCCTTAGGGGCAGTAGCCTCAGGCGCAGCAGCCTTAGGTGCAGCTGTTGTACCGCTTGTTTTTGATTTTTTGGGGGTTGCTTTTTTCTTGGTGGCAACTTGTTTGGCCGCTGCTGTTGCTGCTTTTTTAGCTTTAGCAATGGTTTGATCTAACGCTTCGGCAGGCGACTCCTTTGCCACTTCGGGGG
>Ga0208544_10000407_pt1 | contig 34387 bp, 33 predicted proteins | sample DEB08_DNA_9_FD_184526 | JGI IMG/M metagenome (GOLD analysis project Ga0208544, IMG submission 184526) | Aqueous microbial communities from the Delaware River and Bay under freshwater to marine salinity gradient to study organic matter... | ecosystem: Environmental > Aquatic > Marine > Coastal ... | reverse complement strand
AAAGGATTGGGAGAAATCTATCCTGTCAGCCGAAAGCTGGCTGCTGATAGCCCACATCAGGATGGTAACAAGGCGAATTGCAAGGCTTTCAAATCATTGAAAGAGTTTCGAGTCGGTCTCTAAGGCGGTTATGCACCTGAAAGACGCTAAGTTATACAATGACATGGTTTTCAAAACGGAGATGGCAGTTGGCGAAGGCTATATGGACGGCAAGCTGACCATGGAAGAGGGGACAACCCTTCAAGATCTATTGACCTTGTATAACATCAACCGTCAAAGCGTTGGTAAGAACCAAATTGTTAAAACACTTTCTAATATTTCAAAAAAATTAAAGCGCTTTCAACAGTCTAACAAAGTTGGTGAAGCGCAAAATCATGTTTCGCACCACTATGATATCAGCAATGATTCTTACAAACTCTTCCTAGACAAAAATATGCTGTATTCTTGCGCATATTTTCGAAATGAAGATGACAGTTTGGAAGTTGCTCAACGCAATAAATTACGTCTGCTAGCAGCAAAGCTTGATCTGAAAAAAGGCCAAAAGGTACTCGATATTGGATGCGGTTGGGGCGATATGGCCCTGTATCTTGCCCGCCTTGAAGATGTCGATGTTACGGGCGTTACGCTGTCCAAGGAACAATGTGATCTTGCTAACCAGCGGGCTAAGGATATGGGCCTTAGTCATCGTGTGCATTTTGAGCTTAAAGACTATCGAAATCTAGACCAGAAATTTGATCGTATTGTTTCAATCGGCATGTTCGAACATGTTGGCGTTCATCACTATGATGAGTTTTTCAAAAAGGTGAATGAGCTTATGCCAGATGATGGCGTTATGGCGCTGCACTCAATCGGCCATATGAGCCCTCCTGGAACGGCAAGTCCTTGGCTCAGAAAATATATTTTTCCGGGCGCTTATTCCCCTTCACTGTCGGAAGTTTTTCCAGTGTTGGAGCAGAATAATTTGTGGGCCTTGGATTGTGAGATATTGCGCACTCACTACGCTACTACGCTGCAACACTGGGCTGAACGGTTTGCAAAAAACCGTCCCCAAGTGGTTGAAATGTTTGATGAACGATTTGCTCGAATGTGGGAGTTTTATCTCATTAGTGCGGAAATGATGTTTCGGACGGGTGCGCAAATGGTATTCCATTTACAGCTTTCCCGTCAACGCGATGCTGTGCCTTTGGAACGCGACTACATTGTTGAAAAGCAAAAGGAATATGAAGCGCTAGAGCGCAAATTAAAACTCGTTTTGTAGGTTTCAACAGTCACTTTCGGAATCCACGTTTGGTAAAAGTGCCATCGGCTATCGATTTTATGGCGCGTCTGTTTTCTTATACTAACGTTGGTTTAGCAGTCTCTTTTTTTGTAGCCGATATAACTGGTCTTCAAACGAACGCTTCATGTTGTAATTTCGGTTACGATTCCTGTCGCGGTAATAACGATGATGGCTTCTGTCGCTGTTGTAGCGTGGTCCGAAAAACAATTCGAAATAGATAACGTCATTTCTATGGTGTTTCCTGGAATGTTTTTTCGAATAGCGCTTGTATTTCTTGTGCTTCCTGTGGACCTGTACAAGGTTTTCCTCAATCGGATCACTGGCAATAACAGGTGCCATACCCAAGGGATTGGAAACACGTTGAGCATAGGCGCTGGTACCCGATACGGCGAAGGCAAGGGCCGCGATGAGCAGTATATTTTTCATTTTACGCTCCGATTTTGGATTTATGTCTGAGCTGGTTTGATCCAAACACTTTTATGTCCACATGGTTGCATCTTGTTTGTGGGTCGTAAACCGCCAAAATCTCACAATAATCTGAAGATGATCACATTTTCTGGAGTATGCCGAGTTTCTAGATGCATGCTCAATGAAGAGTTCAGGTGTTAAAATTTCTGATACTGTTCTTGTTTAACTGGCAAACGAGTATCAAAGTGATCAATGACGATTCTAAGATTGGTGAATTGAATGCAGCAATATCTTGAACTTCTAGACAAAGTAATGCGAGAGGGTAGTGACCGTGGTGACAGGACAGGTACTGGCACCCGTTCTGTATTCGGACATCAAATGCGCTTTGATTTGTCTAAAGGGTTTCCGGTTCTAACTACTAAGAAACTTCATTTGCGCTCCATTGTCATTGAATTGTTGTGGTTCCTTCGCGGCGAAACCAATATCGCCTGGCTTAAGGAAAATGGGGTTTCAATCTGGGATGAATGGGCTGATGCGCATGGGGAGTTGGGGCCAGTCTATGGCTATCAGTGGCGCTCCTGGCCAAATCCAAAGGGTGGATCTGTCGATCAGATTGTCAATTTGGTTGAGCAGATCAAAACCAATCCAAATTCGCGCCGGTTAATTGTTTCTGCCTGGAACCCTGCATTGGTGGATGAAATGGCTTTGCCGCCCTGTCATTGCCTTTTTCAGTTTTATGTATCTGATGGGAAATTGTCTTGCCAATTGTATCAACGGTCTGCTGACATCTTTTTGGGTGTGCCTTTTAATATTGCGTCATATGCTTTGCTCACCATGATGATGGCGCAGGTTACTGGCTTAAAACCCGGCGAATTTGTCCATACCTTTGGGGATGCCCATATTTATCATAATCATTTTGACCAAGCTAAATTGCAATTGGAGCGCAAGCCCAAAGCTCTGCCGGTAATGAAAATCAATCCTGATGTAACCGATCTTTTTGGTTTCAAATTTGAAGATTTTGAACTGATCGGGTATGCGCCTGACGCCCATATCAAGGCGCCGGTGGCAGTATGAACGCCACGATCTCAATCATTGTAGCTATTGCTCAAAATGGCGTAATTGGCGCCAAAGGTGGATTACCTTGGAAATTATCGTCTGATTTGCAACGATTTAAACGTGATACAATGGGCAAGCCGATCATTATGGGTCGCAAAACATTTGAATCTATTGGCAGACCTTTGCCAGGCAGACCAAATATAGTCGTCACACGGGATAAAACCTTCAAGGCAGAAGGAGTGGCTGTTGTTCATTCTTTGGAAAATGCGTTCACTTTGGCTGATGTGAAAGCGCGTTGCGCAAATGTTGACGAGATATGCCTAATCGGCGGAGGGCAACTTTACAATGAAGGGCTGGAATTTGCCGATAAGCTATATGTGACCCATGTCATGGCAGAGCCGGAGGGAGATACGTTCTTTCCCGAAATTAGTGCTGGCGAATGGGAACCGATATTGCGCGAATCTTATCCAGCGGGAGAAAAGGACAGCGCTGATACGCTTTATGTGGTTTATAACCGGATAAAGCAGTAAATTGCAGGGTAAATCGCAATGTGATCAACCATATATGATAATAAAATGGATGATCGTCATGGAAGCCGTTGAAAGCCTGCTTCAGCATACCTATAACAAGAAGATGAATAGCATTTTTCACAAAGGACATTGAATGCCCTGGAACAATCAAAATGGTGGAGGCGGCGGCCCTTGGGGTGGCGGCGACAATAATAACGGAAATAACGGTGGCCCTTGGGGCCAAGGTCCAAAAGGCCCAAGAGGTCCAAATGGTGGTGGAAATCAGCCGCCGGATTTGGAAGACATTATCAGAAAAGGCCAAGAGCAGCTGAAAAACATGTTCCCCGGCGGCGGTGGCCGTGGCGGAGCAAGTGGTTCTGGGGGCGGTTTTAGCCCCGCTTTGTTGGGCATGTTATTGCTCGCAGGCGTGGCGCTTTACGGTTTCAAATCAGTTTATACGATCCAGCCGGACCAATTAGGCATAGAGCTGCGCTTCGGCAAGCCAAAACAAGATGTTTCAGGTCCCGGTCTTCACTTCCATTGGTGGCCGGTTGAGACTTATGAAGTTGCCAATATCCGTGAGAACCAGATCAATATCGGTAATGTGGGTGGCAGTGGCCAGTCCAGCGGTTTGATGCTTTCGGGTGATCAAAACATTGTTGATCTTGCATTTTCTGTACTTTATCAGGTTACGGATCCCGAAGCCTATCTGTTTAACACTCGCGAGCCAGACGATCTTGTTCGCCAGGTTGCAGAAAGTGCGATGCGCGAAGCAGTGGGCCGCAGACCTGCCCAAGACGTGTTCCGCGATGACCGTGCGGGTGTTGCAGAACAGGTTCGTTCAATTGTCCAGTCTACGCTAGACGGCTACGACGCTGGTATGACTGTTAACTCCATCAATATCGAGGATGTTGCTCCTCCTGGGCCTGTGGCTGATGCGTTTGACGAAGTGCAGCGTGCTGAACAGGATGAGGATCGTTTCATCGAAGAAGCGAACCGGTATTCAAACCGAATTTTGGGTGCTGCTCGTGGACAAGCGGCGCAAATTCTTGAAGATGCGGCCGGTTATAAAAACCGTGTTGTTGAAGAAGCGAAGGGTGAAGCGCAGCGCTTTATCTCCGTTTACAACGAATATGCAAAAGCGCCTGATGTGACCCGCAAGCGTTTGTTCCTTGAAACCATGGAAAAAGTACTGGGTGGATCGGACAAAGTGATCATTGAGCAAGGCGCTAATGGCGGAGCAGGGGTAGTTCCGTATTTACCGCTTCCTGAAATCCAAAAACGGGCGACCGAGTCTAAAACCAATACAGGAGCAGCCCAATGAGCCGTGGTCCAATTGTACTTGTCCTGATCGCCGTATTGGCATTTCTTGGACTTAATTCCTTTTTCGTCGTGAATGAACGCGAACAGGCTATCGTTTTGCGGTTTGGTGAAATCAAGCGTGTTGAAACTGCGCCTGGTCTTTATTTCAAACTTCCCTTTACGATGTTCGACCTTGAGAATGTTCAGGTAATTGATGACCGTTTGCTTCGGTTTGATCTGGACAACATCACAGTCCAGGTTTCTGGCGGTAAGTTTTACGAGGTGAATGCTTTCGTAACGTACAAAATCGCTGATGCTGCTCGTTTCCGTGGCCAGGTTTCTGGTCAAATCACCTTGGCTGAAGATCGCCTGCGTACACGATTGAACGCGGCTTTGCGTAAATCCTATGGTCTTCGCGGTTTTGAAGACGCTTTGTCAGAAGAACGCGCGGCTATGATGCGTGAAGTACGTGATGAACTGCGTCCAGCGGCAAATGAGTTGGGTATTCAAATCAATGATGTTCGTATTCGTCGTACAGATTTGACACAGGAAGTCTCAGAACAGACTTATAACCGAATGTCCGCTGAGCGTCTTGCTGAAGCAGAGCGCTTACGTGCCCGTGGTTCAGAAGCAGCGCGGCGCATCAAGGCCAGATCAGATCGTGAAGTCGTTGAGATCGAAGCTGCTGCCCAGCGTGATGGTGAAATCCTTCGCGGTGAAGGCGAGGGTGAGCGTAATGCGATATTTGCCGACGCATACACACGCGATGCGGAATTCTTCGAGTTCTATCGCTCGATGAATGCTTATCGTGAAGCACTTGAGAATTCCGGTACGACAATGGTTTTGTCACCCAATTCTGACTTCTTTAGATATTTCGGTGGCTCAAGCGGCCAATCAACCGGAAATAATAACTAAATTGAAAAAGCCGGGCGCCATTTGGTTTCCCGGCTTTTTTGTGCCTTTTTTTACCTGCAGAACAGGATCAAGCGGTTGCAAGAATTAATCATAGCACTAGGTTTATTTATTGTTCTCGAAGGTTTGATTTACGCTTTGTTTCCAAGTGGCGTAAAGAAGATGGCGAAACAACTGCCCTTGATACCTGATCAAAGTTTGCGGACATTTGGCGCAATCGTGGTCGCAATAGGCGTTATGGTGGTCTGGTTCGTTAAGGGATGAGGAATGGCGCTGAGCCATATCGTATTAAAATCGAAAGGAAGACTCTTATGGTCTTTATGAAATCAAGTCGGAATGGAAAATCGGGTATTGCCAAAAGGTTCGCGGTGCTTGCCTTAACTGCTGCGTTTGCCATGCCGCTGTCTGCTGGTGTTTTCACGCCGGCGCCAGCTTATGCTTCAGGGCCAGCGTCCGTTGCGGATCTTGCTGAAGGCTTGATGGATGCGGTTGTGAACATTTCTACATCTCAAAAGGTTGAACAGAAAAGACCGCGTGTCCCTGTTCCAAGGATGCCAGAAGGCAGCCCGTTCCAGGAGTTCTTTGATGATCTGTTCCCTGAGGGCGGGAATGAACAAGGCCCATCACGCAATGTTCAGTCATTGGGTTCAGGATTTGTGATCAGTGAAGATGGTCTGATTGTGACAAACAATCATGTTATTGCTGATGCAGACGAGATCGTGGCAAATTTTGCTGATGGTTCGAAATTGGTAGCGGAGCTGATTGGTACAGATCCCAAAACTGACCTTGCAGTTTTGCGGGTGAAATCAGACAAAAAACTGACTTTTGTGCCATTGGGCGATTCAAACAATTCCAGAATTGGCGACTGGGTAATGGCGATTGGTAATCCGTTCGGCTTGGGTGGATCCGTTTCTATCGGTATCGTTTCGGCCATTGGACGCGATATCAATTCAGGCCCTTATGACAACTTTATTCAAACAGATGCTGCAATCAACCGTGGTAATTCTGGCGGTCCATTGTTCAATATGGATGGCGAAGTAGTCGGTATTAACACTGCGATTATCTCCCCATCTGGCGGGTCAATCGGCATTGGTTTTTCTATCCCGAGTTCGCTTGCCAAACCCGTTATTGACCAGTTGACCGAATTTGGTGAAACACGCCGTGGTTGGCTTGGTGTTCAAATTCAGTCTGTGAGCGATGAGATCGCCGAAAGTCTGGGTCTAGGAAAAGCTCGCGGGGCGTTGATTGGCGATGTGTTCAAAGACGGACCGGCGGCCAAGGCTGATATTCAGTCTGGCGACATTGTTTTGACCTTTGATGGAAAGCCCGTTGAGACCATGCGGGATTTGCCAAAGATCGTTGCAGACACCCCAGTTGATAAAGAAGTGGACGTTGTCGTCTTTAGAAAAGGCAAAGAGGAAACCGTTAAGGTAACCGTTGGGCGTTTGGAAGATGGCGAGAAAACGATCAATGCTGACGCGACCAAAGAAGAGCCTGCGGACGCACCGGAAGAAAGTGCGCCTGTTCTTGGCATGATCCTTGATGAACTGAGTGATGAATTGCGCGATAGCGAAGGCGTTGCGGCCGACGTTAAAGGTGTAATGATCAGCGAAGTGGAGGTTGGTTCAAGTGCCGCTGACAAGGGCATCAAGGTGGGCGAAGTCATCGTTGAGGTCAATCAAGAATCTGTATCAACCTCACAAGACGTTGCTGACCGCGTTGCTGATCTTAAGAAAGATGGTCGTAAAAACGCATTGCTGATGATTTCCAGCAAAGAAGGCGATATTCGCTTTGTTGTTGTTCGTATCGACAGCTAAATAATTGAGATAATTGATTGAAATCGGGCGGCACAGGTGAGTGTCGCCCTTTTTTATTGACTTCTACTCACCTATTCGGCTTACCCATTGCTGTTTGGTCAGTGCATAAAAAACATGTGGTCTTAATTCCGGCATATGCTTCGGAACGCTCTGATGATCATAATCCCGCTTTGGGTCTGCAATCATTCCGATGCGCTTCATCACGGCAATGGATGCAAGATTGTCGCGAACGGCGAAAGAGACAATTTCTTTCAGATCTAATTTTGTAAAAGCGAATTCAAGCCATTTTTTGGCTGCTTCGCTTGCATAGCCTTTGCCCCAATGACGGGGTGATAACCGCCAACCAATTTCTACGGTTCCGGCTGGTAGATTGAGTTCTTCGCCGCAATAGTGAATTCCGCAAAACCCGAGGCATTCTCCGGTTTTCTTTAATTCAACGGGCGTAAAACCAAATCCGTTTCTGGATATGCCATCGCGCACGTGGTCCATCATCTGGTCTGATTGATAGCGGTTACGGCGCATGGGGAAAAATTGCATGACCTGCTCATCGCTGTTTATTTCATGAAATAACTCGCGATCTGTTTCGCGCCAATTCCGTAAAATCAGTCGATCCGTTTCAAGCAGTTTCATGGTAAGCAAATTCGTCCTGTCGATAACCTTGAAGATATAAAAGCGCTGTTAAGTCGCCATGGTCAATTCTGATTTTTGCTTTGGTCGCGACGCTTGGTTTGGCATGCAGTGCCACGCCAGTTCCAGCCGTTTGCAACATGGGCAGATCATTTGCTCCGTCGCCAACAGCAATGAAGTCATCGGCCGTCAAATTACGTTCCCGTGCAATTTTCCTCAAGGCTGATACTTTTGCTTCAGCCCCCAAAATGGGTTCGCGGACTTTTCCGGTAAGTAGCTGGTCATCAACTTCCAAAATATTAGCGTGATTTTCGTCAAAACCGATCATGTCGGCAATTGGACCTGTGAACAGCGTAAAGCCGCCTGATACCAATGCACACCAAGCACCATTTTTTTTCATGGTTGCAACAAGTGTTTGTCCGCCTTTTGCCAGTGTGATCCGGTTCTTGATAACTTGATTGGAAATTGAAGAGGGGAGGCCCTTTAGTAACGCGACCCGCTCACGCAATGCTGGTTCAAATGCGATCTCTCCATTCATGGCTTTGGCAGTGATTTCGGCTACTTTTTCTTTTACGCCGATTTCTGCAGCCAATTCATCAATGCATTCCTGATCAATCATGGTTGAATCCATGTCCGCAATCAGGGCTTTCTTTTTGCGATTTTTTTCTTCATGGATAGCAACGTCAATGGGGAGATCATCCAGTGCATTAGACAAGATGCTTTTTGCATCTTCTATCGATAAGTCATTTGGGAGGTGCAAGTCACAGGCTATGTTTTTAGCCAGCATATTGGTTTTTTTGCTTCCCAATGCGGCTTCCAATTTGCGGATAAGCGTATCTGAAAGAACTTGGCGCTCGTGGCTCGATATCAATGTGGCTATGATTGAAACTGGCATGATGTATCTAAATGGTTTTATGGTGAAGCTGAGAACTTTGGAGAGGCTTTAAGTGCGATTTGAAAGTAATCAATCTAAGGCGATTTTGATAGCTGGCCCAACGGCAAGCGGCAAGTCCGCTTTGGCGATTAAACTTGCAAAAAAATACGATGGCATAGTGATCAATACAGATTCGATGCAAGTTTACAGCGTTTTACATCAGCTCACAGCCCGGCCAGATGAAGATGAAATGGATGGTGTTGACCATCATTTGTTTGGGCATATTCACCCATCTCAAACTTATTCTGTGGCTGGATGGCTAAACGAGGTGAGGTGCTTTCTTGGGAATATAACCACCAGAAATAAAACTCCGATTTTTGTTGGGGGTACAGGATTGTATTTCAAAGCAATGCTTGAGGGGCTTTCTGAGGTTCCGCTGATCGACCCTGATTTACGCCGGAAACTTCGTGACGCATCGCTTGTTGACCTCGAAGCGCTGTTTCGCGAGTTGCAGTTGCTAGACCCTGTTGGTGCTGCAAAACTGGAAGCAGGCGACAGCCAGCGCATTGTTCGCGCACTAGAAGTCGTTAAAAGTACAGGGAAATCACTCACTCATTGGCAAAATCAGAAACCTGGACCTTCGATTTTAAGGGCAGAACATTGCAAAAAAATCGTTTTATCACCGCCAAGGCCGCTCTTGCATGAACGTATTGCACATCGTTTCGGGAATATGGTTGATAATGGGGCTGTCGAGGAAGTTAAAACCCTGCTTGAGCTTGGTTTTGATCGCGAAATGCCAGCAATGCGCGCTATCGGCGTTTCTCAACTCCAAGATTATGTTGAAGGCAAAACCAGTCTGGATGAAGCGATAGAATTGTCGGTAATCGCGACCAGACAATATGCCAAGCGGCAAAGCACCTGGTTTCGCCATCAATTTGATGAAAGCTGGACGCATATTTCTGATCCAAACGCGTTATTTTCTGCATAGCAAACCATTGGATTTACCTTTTGTTAACCACACGCCTTAAGGTGGTTTTTATCTCTTTTTACTATCTTCTCCTGAATGATACCGACCTTCAGTTCGCCCCGAAGGCAGGAAAGCAGTCGATGGAAGAAAATGCAAAATCAAAAATAGAAGGCAATTTGGCCCTTCTAAACACCGCACTAAATCTGGTGTCCGCTATGCTCGTAGGAGCGAGTCTGTATTATTCTGTTTATGACTATGAAGCCTTTACACTGAAAACGGGTGGCAGCTTTGCTATCGGAACAAAACTTCTGATTTGGGCGCTTTGCTCATTGGTCGCTGGCCTGTTGTTCTCTGTTCTTGTGGTTTCTCCAGTGATGAAGCGCAATCGTCAAGAACGCTTCCAGATGGACCGCCGCGCTGAAAACCTTCAAAAGCAAGCGACAACCGATCCTCTGACTGGCATGCATAATCGTCGGTATTTTGAAGAAGCCTTGCAGGGCTATCTTTCCGAGTTCAACAAGATTGGCGCAACGCTTGGTCTTTTGATCCTTGATTTGGATCATTTCAAAAACGTCAATGACAATTACGGCCACGATGTGGGTGATATGGTGCTGCGGGAAGTGGCACTTAGAATGCGCGCGATCTGCCGTGAACATGATGTGGTTGCTCGTTTGGGCGGTGAGGAATTTGCAGTCATTACGCGCTATGCGAATATGGAACAGCTTTTGGCCGTTGCCGAGCGTTACCGTCAAATGGTTGAAGCTTTGGCGATCAAAACTGGAAATGTTATCATCCGTCCAACGGTTTCTATTGGTGTTTCTACCAATGATGGCGGCGTGATGAATGTTGATGATCTATTTAAAGCTGCAGACCAAAAACTGTATGAAGCTAAGCATAGCGGTCGTAACCGCGTTGCTGCTTAAGTCAATTGTATCTTTAATTCACTAAATTCCGCCGTCATGGCTTTGCCAGTGTAGTCAAACTGTCATGAAACCTTGTTATTTCGTTTTGAAACGATGGTCTTAAAGGTTGGCGATGAAAAATATTCTTGTTCTATGCATTGGTAATTCGGCGCGTTCGATTTTGGCTTAGGCGCTTTTCAACAAACTGGGGAATGGCAGAGTAATTGCTTATTCTGCGGGCTCAAAACCCAAAGATGAACCTCATCCAGCAGCCCTCCAACTCCTGTCGTCCAAAGGCTTTGAAACAGATTTGTTTCGATCAAAAAGCTGGGATGAGTTTTCCTTGCCTGATGCGCCTCAAATGGACATGGTTTTTACGGTTTGCGATTCCGCGGCTGGTGAAACTTGCCCGCTTTGGCCAGGTGCTCCGGTAAAAGCCCATTGGGGCATAAAAGATCCTGCTGCTATTGAAGGTGACGCCCAAGCCGATGCTTTCGCGCAAGCTTACCAGCAGATGGAGGAGCGTATCGCAGCATTTCTGAAGCTGGATTTTGAAACGATGGCATTGGATGAATTAAAGCATGCGCTTGATGCAATCGGCAGGACTGGCATCGGCGCTACAGACCTTGCTGGAAAGATTTCCTGATGGCCTACACAAATACCTCCAAATATTTGGCTGAATTCCTTGGAACTTTGTTGTTGCTAGCAACGGTTATCGGCTCAGGCATTATGGGGGAGGCATTAGCGAACGGAAATACTGCGATAGCTCTGTTGGGCAACACAATACCCACAGGTGCCATTCTGTTTGTTTTAATAACGATGTTTGGCCCCATATCGGGCGCGCATTTCAATCCTGCGGTTACGCTTGCCTTTTTATTCAAACGGGAAATTAGCTCTGGGAACGCAGGGATATATATTGCTTTGCAAGTGGCTGGTGGTATTTGCGGCGTTATCCTGGCCAACCTCATGTTCGATCTTGATGGTATTCAGATTAGTGAAAAAATCCGTTCATCCCAAGGGCAATGGATATCGGAGACCGTTGCTACATTTGGCTTGTTATTGGCAATTTTTACAACGATCCGATCAAAGCCTTATGCAGTACCAGCGGTTGTGGGGCTTTATATCACAGTGGCATACTGGTTTACGGCGTCTACTTCGTTTGCAAATCCTGCCGTTACGATCGCCCGGCAATTTTCAAATACCTTTGCAGGAATAGCGCCTTCCAGTGTTGTGATATTTATGTGTGCGCAATTTGCAGGCGTTTTATTGGCGCTATGGGTGGATTCGTTTCTTAGGAGAGAAAAGAAGCAGGTAAACCAACATTCTTTATGGCAATTGGAACAGGTTTTTCAATAATTGCTTATTCATGAAATCTCCAAGAATGTTTTTGATGGTTGACGATTGTTCAAACCATGGCTATTAATTCTGGCGTAATTGTAAGGAAACTTCTATGTTTAAGAAAATTCTTGTGGTGGTGGGATGCGCATACGCGTGACGGGTTGATAAACCTGTCGCTTCGGCAGCGTATGCGTAACAAGGCTCCAAACGGGGCCTTTTTTATTGCCTAAATTTATGGATGGCTCTCAATTGGAGCCTGAAACTAAAAGCGGACTATCAAAATGCGGAAATAGGGATTACCAAAACCGCAGAAACTGAAACGGCCAATGGTAAAACCTGGCGGCCAAAGACTAAAGAAACCGGGAAAATGACGAAAAACAGCAAAAAGACTCTTTCGCAAACTGGCCCTAGAAAAATGACGGGCGCTGAAATGGTTCTTCAAGCAATGAAGGACAATGGTGCTGACACAGTGTTTGGATATCCAGGAGGCGCAGTCCTTCCGATTTATGATGAGATTTTCCAACAGGAAGCAGTCAAGCATATTCTTGTTCGTCATGAACAGGGCGCAGGACATGCGGCTGAAGGCTATGCAAGATCAACCGGTAAAATCGGCGTCATGCTTGTGACATCGGGCCCAGGTGCAACAAATGCTGTGACCCCTTTGCAAGATGCGTTGATGGATTCTATCCCGCTGCTTTGCATCACAGGTCAGGTACCTACCGGACTGATTGGCTCCGATGCTTTTCAGGAAGCCGATACGGTTGGCATCACACGGCCATGTACAAAGCATAACTGGTTGGTTTCATCGGTCGATGATCTGGCGCGCATTTTGCACGAAGCATTCTATGTTGCCACGACAGGCCGGCCCGGCCCTGTTCTGGTTGATATTCCCAAGGATGTTCAGTTTGCAACCGGTATGTATTATCCGCCTGAGCATTTTGAAGTGACGAGTTACCGCCCGAAAATGGAGGGTGATGCAGAGCAGATTGAAGAAGCTGTTCGTTTGATGGCATCTGCCAAAAAGCCTCTCATTTATTCCGGCGGCGGCGTTATCAATTCTGGGCCAGAAGCATCCCGTTTGTTACGAGAGCTGGTTGCTCAAACAGGATTTCCAATTACATCAACTCTGATGGGACTTGGTGCTTATCCTGCCAGTGGTGAAAGCTGGCTGGGAATGCTTGGTATGCATGGAACCTATGAGGCCAATATGGCCATGCATGATTGTGATGTCATGGTGTGTATCGGTGCGCGCTTCGACGACCGTATCACTGGGCGTTTGGACGCGTTTGCGCCCCACTCGAAAAAGATCCATATCGATATTGATCCCTCATCGATCAACAAGAATGTTCGTGTTCATGTTCCTATTATTGGCGATGTTGCCAATGTGCTGGAAGATATGTTGCGCCTTTGGCATGCATCCGAAAAGAAGCCAGCGCAAAGTGATCTTCAAAAATGGTGGAGCGAAATTGATCAATGGCGTGCGCGCCAGTCACTTGGTTATAAGCCATCTAAAGACGTTATTATGCCGCAATATGCGATTGAACGTTTGTATGAACTCACCAAGGATCGCAAAACCTATATCACTACTGAAGTTGGCCAACACCAGATGTGGGCCGCACAATATTACGGTTTTGAGGAACCCAACCGCTGGATGACATCGGGCGGGCTTGGTACCATGGGCTACGGATTGCCTGCGGCTCTTGGTGTGCAGATTGCCCATCCTGATGCTTTGGTGATTGATATTGCAGGGGATGCATCCATTCAAATGTGTATCCAGGAAATGTCTGCCGCTATTCAGCATAACGCGCCCATCAAGATATTTATCTTGAACAACCAGTATATGGGTATGGTCCGCCAATGGCAGCAATTGCTGCACGGTAACCGCTTGTCGAACTCTTATAGTGAAGCCATGCCAGATTTTGTTAAACTGGCGGAAGCATATGGCGGCATGGGTATTCGATGTGACAAGCCACAAGATCTTGATGAAGCAATCATGACAATGATCGATACGCCGGTTCCGGTTATCTTTGATTGCCGCGTTGCAAATTTGGCAAACTGTTTCCCGATGATCCCGTCAGGCAAAGCTCATAATGAAATGCTATTGCCGGATGAGGCCACGGATGAAGCAGTTGGTTCTGCCATTGATGAGAAAGGTAAAGCTCTGGTCTAGGGCACGCCTTTTTCCAATAGCTTGATCGCGCTATGCAATCATCACCACCTGCCTTTGCCGACTACGGCTTGCTGATTGGATTATCAGCAATCTTTGGCGCGGCATTTATGCTGAATGGATTGGCGGTACAAACTGTGCCGCCACTGACGGCTGTTTGTGTGCGTCTTGGTCTGGCTGCGTTGTTTTTGTATTTCGTTGCAAAGATGGCAGGCAAAAAAATGCCGTCTGTCCGCGGTGTAGGGGCAGGGCGCTTGTGGCTGTTTATTTTCGCTTCAGCGGTTATGGGGAATGCCTTGCCATTCTTCTTGATAACCTGGGGACAGCAAAGTGTTGATGCTGGATTGGCCGCGATCTTAACGTCGATATCGCCATTGCTAACGCTCTTGCTTGCCCATTGGCTGACGCTCGATGAGAAACTGGACCGTTACAAACTGATTGGCGTTCTGTTTGGCTTCGCCGGGATCATCAATCTTTTCGGGTTTGATAAACTGCTTTCATTGGGTGATGAGGCTTTGCGGCAATATGCGATCGTTGGCGCTGCGTTTTGTTATGCGGTTAATGCTCTAATTGTAAAACAGCTCACAGGCTTGCCGCGCTATGGCACCGTTGCAGCAGTCTTGTTCGTTGCGTTTTTGGTGATGGTGCCTTTCAGTCTGATTTTGGATGGGCCCATAGCCCTTATCAATTCTGGAAATATCTCGACTGTTTCGATTGTGGCCATCGTGCTGCTTGGTGTTTTTGCAAGCGCTGGCGGCAATCTCCTGAGGTTTAAAATTGTTGAGCGACAGGGTGCATCCTTCCTCAGTCAGTTAAATTATTTTGTTCCGTTTTTCGCATTGTTTTGGGCATTTATTATCTTGTCGGAAGTCCCACCGATTACTGCTTATGTGTCCCTTGCCATGATCCTGATTGGTATGGCGATTGCCCGCTTTGGTGCAAAACGAATAGTAACAAGTGGGGCAGCATGAGCGAGATCAAAAGCCCAATCGCCAAGTCCAAATTTTCCCGAGGTGAGCGCCAGAACATTGTATCCAGCTATGATTATTTCTTGCTGTTCCTGCTCGCGTTGATTTGGGGTTCCAGCTTTATGATGCAGAAAATTGCGGTGTCAGAAGTTGCGCCTATCACCATGACGGCTTGGCGACAGATGATTGCCGCAGTGTTGTTTGTGCTCATTCTTTTGTTTGCGAAAATGCAAGTCAAAGCAACGGCTTATGAGCATTTCTTATTGTTCATGTCCGCGATCCTTGGAACTGCTTTGCCGTTCTCCCTGATCTCTTATGGGGTTACTCAGATTGATAGTGGCTTGGCTGCAATTCTGATGGGGGCCATGCCATTGGTAACCATCGTTCTGGCTCATTTCACGTCAAATGATGAGGCGTTAAATCTGACCAAATTATTTGCTGTTGGGATCGGTATCTTCGGGCTCATCGTTCTGTTTTGGCCATCGCTGATTTTAGGTGTAACGGATAATGTGATGGCGCAGGCTTTGGTCATGTTGGCAGCGATTTGCTATGCGGTAAATTCAATAATAACCAAGAAGATCATCCATCTTGAAGCGCCGATTGTTATGGCAATAATTGTTTTGTGGTCTGTTGTCATTTTGGTCCCAGCAGCGCTGATGTTTGAAAACCAGACATGGACCATGCCCGGCATTGAAGTATCAGCGGCCATAGTTGTCCTTGCTGTTTTCCCGACCTTGGTTGCGGCTTTCTTGATGTATGAAGTCATCGGTCGCCAAGGGGCAGGGTTCTTCAGCCAGATCAATTTTCTCGTCCCTATCAGTGGCGTCTTTATGGGGCTGATATTTTTGGGCGAACGGCTTAGTTGGAATGCCTGGGCTGCCCTTGCCATTATTCTTTCCGGTGTCGCGGTATCGCGTCGCTGGAACTCAACCCAAAAGCGGATATAAATCCGGTCAAATCTAACCATTAGGAAACTTGTCATGAGTCCAAAAAAACAATCAGGCTCGGCCTATTTCATTACCAAAGACAAAGAGACACCGCGTCAGCATGTGTTGTCGATCTTGGTCAATAATGAACCGGGTGTTTTGGCGCGGGTGATCGGGCTGTTTTCAGGACGTGGTTACAATATCGAAAGCCTGACGGTTTCTGAAACCATGCACGAAAAACATCTGTCACGGATCACGATTGTTTCCAGCGGCACCAGCCATGTTATTGAGCAGATCAAGAAGCTTTTAGACCGCGCGGTTCCCGTGCATCGCGTTGTGGATTTGACCCTTGTCGCCGAGCAAAATGGCCAGGATAAGCCATTGGAACGTGAATTGGCTTTGGTTAAAGTGGCGGGCAAAGGCGAAGCGCGCCTTGAATCCATGCGTATCGCTGACGCTTTCCGCGCCCAAGTTATCGACGCATCAACCGAGCATTTCACTTTCGAAATTACAGGTCGTATTTCCAAGATCGAGCAATTCATCTCGATCATGGAGCCGCTTGGATTGGTTGAAGTTTGCCGCACTGGCGTTGCTGCGATGAACCGCGGCAAAGAGGGGATGTAATTCTTCAAAAGGTTGTCTTTGATGCGTAACACCAAAACCTGCGGTGAGGCGATTGTTGCTTTGCTGGAACAATATGACGTAGATACGGTTTTCGGGATTCCCGGCGTTCATACGCTTGAATTGTATCGCGGACTTGTGGGAAGTCGCATCAGGCATGTATTGCCTCGCCATGAGCAAGGCGCTGGGTTTATAGCTGATGGTTACGCGCGAGCAAGTGGTAAGCCGGGCGTGTGTTTCCTGATCACGGGCCCGGGGCTAACCAATGCTTCTACGGCAATTGCCCAAGCCTATTCCGATAGTGTTCCCATATTGGTGATATCGTCTGTCAATCAGAGCAATTTGCTTGGTAAAGGGCGCGGCGAGTTACACGAAATGCCGGACCAGCAAAAGATGATGTCAGCATTCACAGCCTTTTCTGCGCGGGCAGATTCGCCGGATCAGTTTCCCGCTTTGCTGGCTAAGGCGTTTGATGTTTTTAACTCCGAGCGTCCCCGTCCTGTGCATATTGAAGTGCCGATTGATATTTTCGAAAAGCCTGTGAATGAAGACTGGGTTCCTATGGCGAAGGCAGAAAAGCCCCAGGCTAGGGAACAGGATATTGAGCAGGCTGCTGAATGGCTCAATGGGGCAAATGTGCCTGCTCTAATTCTAGGGGGTGGCGCGCTTGGAAGTGAAGCTCTTGTCCTTGATCTGGCTGAAAGACTGGCCGCGCCTGTTGCCATGTCTGTTGCTGGGGCAGGGTTATTGCCTTCCAGTCATCCGCTTTGTTTGGGTTCGACGCTGGTAGCGCAATCGGTTCATAATGTGATTGCAAAATCGGATGTGGTGCTGGTTGCTGGAACGGAACTTGCGACAACGGACACTTGGGGAATTCCTTTTGAATTTAATGGCAAGATGATCCGCATTGATATTGATCCCAAGCAGTTTGAAAATTCTTACAAGGCTGACTTGGAAATTCTAGGGGACGCTCCAACAGCGCTTGCTTCTATTGCAAAGGCTATCTCAGCGACAAGGCAAGAAACGAAAATCGTAGAGAAGGCTAGGCAAGTTTCTTTTGCTGTTGATGCATTTTATGATGGCCTCAATTCCGATGAAAAACTGCGTCAGAAGGTTTTTAATGCTGTTGTTGATGCTTTGCCAAAGGATGCATTGATAACCGCCGACATGACCCAAATCGGTTATACAGGGCATTCGGTTTTTAAGACCGAATTTGCAGGACGGTTTTTCAATCCTACAGGATATGGAACCCTTGGCTATGGATTGCCAGCTGCGCTCGGCGCGCAATTGGCATCGCCTCAAAAAGCCGTTGTGGCTTTTGTGGGTGATGGGGGATTGCAATATACATTGCAGGAAATGGCAACGGCCAAAGAAGAGAACCTGCCAATTGTTTTGATTTTATGGAACAATGATTTACTGCTTGAAATCCATGAAGGATTTGTCGATCATGGCATTGAGCCGATTGCGGTTTTTCCAAAAAACCCGGACTTTCAGATGATGGCAAAAGCTTATGGCTGGGCGACTCACAAAACCCATGATTTGGACGGGCTTGGCAAATTGGTTTCCTCTGCTTTGGCCAAAGCCCAGACCGATCAAACCCCAGTGATGATCGAAATAACCGTGAATGAACTTAAGTAGGAATTTTTATGTCTGATCATTACGCCATTTATCCAAGCCTTAAAGGCAAGACAGTATTTATCACAGGCGGCGCTTCAGGCATTGGTGAGGAAATCGTTCGTGGATTTGCGAAACAAGGCGCTAGCGTTGGCTTTGTGGATTTCGATAGGGAAAACAGCAAAAAGCTGTGCGATATGTTGGGCGAGAATGTTACCTATGAACATTGTGATTTGCGCGATATTGAGGCTTTGAAGCGGGCATTTGCTGCTCTTGAGACTCGTCTTGGTACATGTGATGTGCTGGTCAATAATGCGGCCCGTGATGACCGTCATGGTTGGCAGGAAGTAACCTCTGACTATTACGATGAGCGTATAGCCACCAATCTCAAACATTTCTTCTTTGCCATACAAGCTGTTGCTCCTGGCATGATTGCCAAAGGCAAAGGCGGGTCGATTATCAATATGGGTTCCAATTCCTGGTGGGAAGCGGTTGGCGGGATGCCTGTTTACACGACTGCCAAAGCAGCGGTTCACGGCCTTACGCGTGGGATGGCTCGAGATTTGGGGCCGCATAGAATTCGAGTTAATACGGTTGTCCCAGGCTGGATTATGACCGAGCGGCAGAAGCAGCTATGGGCAACACCAGAGGCACTGGAAAAACATCGCCAAAACCAGTGTCTGCCAGATTTGATCGAACCGCATTTTGTGGCGCGGATGGTGTTTTTTCTTGCCTCTGATGATGCGGCCATGTGCACGGCAAATGATTATATGGTTGAAGCGGGTAGTATTTAGTTTTTCTTCCGGCTTCAAAACCATCAGTCAGACTTGCTGATCTATGTGAAATGTTCCTTGACGTGTTGGGTTGAGGTTCCCTAGTTTAACGACACAGGAAGCATCTTTTTATTGAGTAATTTTAGGTAGGGATTTGAATGACTCATCAAGTTTATGGACGCATCGATGGGCCAATCGTTATCATTGGATTTGGCTCAATCGGGCGTGGCACCCTTCCATTGATAGAACGCCATTTTGAATATGATGCCCATATGCTTCATGTGGTTGAGCCGTCTGATGAACCTGCGAATTTCTTGAAGCAGCGCGGGGTGCATTTTCATCAAAAGAAGCTGACGCGCGAAAATTACAAACAGATTTTGAACGAGCTATTTGAAGGAACACAAGGCGGGTTTTGTGTCAATTTGTCCGTTGATACGGGTTCTTTGGACATGATGAAACACTGCCGCGAATTAGGCGTTTTGTACATTGATACGGTTGTTGAGCCTTGGCCGGGATTTTATGGCAATGATGATGCTCATCCCAGTGAACAAACGAATTATGCCTTGCGTGAACCGGTTCGTGAAGAAAAACGTGAAAACCCGGGCGGGACAACGGCAGTTTCGTGCTGTGGGGCAAATCCCGGCATGGTGTCTTGGTTTGTGAAAGAAGCTTTGCTCAATATTGCAAAAGACACAGGGCATGATTTCAACCCGCCGAAGACACGACTAGACTGGGCTGAGCTGATGCGTGATCTTGGTGTCAAGGGCATCCATATTGCCGAGCGTGATACCCAAGCGCCGAGTTATCCCAAGCCCATGGGGGTGTTCGTCAACACATGGTCTGTTGAGGGCTTTTTGTCTGAAGGTTTTCAACCGGCAGAGCTTGGATGGGGAACCCATGAAAAATGGATCCCTGAAAATGCGGGAACCCATGAGAAAGGCTGTCAGGCAGGGATTTATATCAACCATCCAGGTGCGCTGACAAAGGTTCACAGCTGGTGTCCGACTCCCGGGCCGCAATATGGATTTTTGGTCACCCATAATGAAGCCATCTCGATTTCTGATTATTATACGGTGGGTGAGGGCGCATCGCCGGAATTTCGTCCGACATGTCACTATGCGTATCATCCCTCAAACATGGCGGTGTTATCCCTGCATGAATGCTTCGGCGCATCAAAGCCACAAGCTGAGCACAAGATTTTGGATGAGACCGAGATTATTGAAGGCATTGATGAATTGGGTGTGTTGCTCTTTGGGCATAAGAAGAACGCCTATTGGTATGGCTCGCGTTTATCCATGAAAGAAACACGGACTTTGGCGCCTTATCAAAATGCCACAGGATTACAGGTCACGTCAGCAGTGCTTGCTGGAATGGTATGGGCGTTAGAAAATCCAGAGGCTGGCATCGTTGAAACTGACGAGATGGACCATGTGCGTTGCTTGGAAGTACAAAGCCAATATCTGGGACCTGTCGAGGGACACTATACAGATTGGACGCCGCTGACGGCCCGTTGGGATCGGTTCAAAGAACAAACCGATGAAACGGACCCTTGGCAATTTATCAATATCTTGGCGAGTTGATTGGAAACTACACCGCTCACCTGTCTATTAATTTTACTATGCTGTTTTTCTGATCTTTGTATTCGCCAGCTTTTTGTTAATTCCCATATCAATGGAATTTTTCAAACTGGCTGACGCCGTAAACGTCATCACCCGTCTGGGTGCAATCATAACTTCTTCGAGGGTTTTTGGGTTTCTCCCAACCCGAGGATTTTTGTCGCGAAGATTAAAGGTGCCGAAACCGGAGAGTTTGACGTTTTCGCCCTTTTCCAATGCTGCGCAGATTTCCTCGATAACAAGGTCTACCATTTTTGCAGATTCGGTTCTTGATAAGCCTATTTCATAGTGGACCACATCCGCGATTGTGGCCCTAGTTGTTGTATTTCCATCCATTAATTTTGCCCCCAAAATTGGATTTCATGGTGTCAGAAAAGCCAGTAGGGAATTCTACTAGTCCAGTTGAGCAATTCTATCAAGTAAAATTTATTGATAAATATCAAATATTTAGCTATTTCTTCTGATTTTTTTTATGTTATTAATTGCTCCATGCGGAGTTTATTTCTGGTGACAATTTTGTTACTATTACAGGACATGGCAGGAAAATAGCGCTTCGAAGAGTTTGAACAATGAAATCACCATTCATGCGGGTAACCGCGCTAACTGGGTTACCGGAATTTGTCGCTTCGCTTGGCGGTAAGCTGGAACCGCTCATGGAGGAAGTAGGGCTTGATCCTGAATTGCTAAGAATAGTTGACGGAATCTATTCATATGCCAAGGGTGTGATGCTCTATGAGCTTGCTGCCTATACCCTGAATGAGCCGAATTTCGGTTTGAAACGGGGGCTGACAAGCGCTCCGCATTTCAACAATCTTGGTCAGTTAGTTTACCTTGGTTTTTTTGAAAAAACCGCTCGAAGTTGGGTTCACGCCATGCAGAGCTTCCAGCACCTATACACCGATGGCCAAACCGTGAGTCTGCACGAGTTGCCTGAAGAAGGTATCGGTATTATTCGTATTTCTGCCTTTGGTCTTGGCATCACGCCAAGGCACTATACCGAAGCACAAATGGCGGCATTCACAATTCTTGCTTCGTCTGTTTTGAAAATTCCGGAAGCGCGACCAGACATAGCCCGGTTTCGTCACCAGCGACCGGAGGACATTTCCATTCATGAAGAGATATTTGGTCCGAATTTGGAATTTGAAGCCGAGCATGATGAAATTACTTTCGATATCAAGCTACTTGATACCAAGCTCAAAGGTCCGGTTCATTTTCTCAGACCATTAGTAAATTTGTACATGCAGTATCGACTGCGCAACAAGCCTCAGTTTGACTTGTCTACCAAGGAATCCCTTGCAATCTATCTGCAAAGTGTGATCGGGGCAGGGCGTTGTTCGCTTGAATTGGCTTCCGAAGCTTTGGTGCTTACGCCTAAGAAACTGCAAAGACTTTTGGCCGAAGAGGGCACCAGTTTTTCTGAAGTGCTTGACGGTGTTCGCCGACGACTTGCCATAACAATGCTGAAAAACCCAGATCTGAAAATCAAGATCATCGCTGGTATGTTGGACTATGCAACGACCCAGGCGTTTAACCTTGCGTTCAATCGATGGACAGGGATGTCGCCTGTTGCCTATCGAAAGGTGTTGATTGAAAACAATGAGATGTACGATCCCCTATAGAAAAATGGGGATCGAGTTTCCTATCAATGAATGTTGCGTTGAAGCCATTTGTGCCAGCCATTGGCTGAGCCATTAAAGACATTCAGGTCGATTTCTGTTCCGTGACCTTTTGAAAGGCCTGTTCCAGAATACTGCCAAAAAATCCAGTCGCGGTTTGGATAACGACCTTTTGGATGTTGAGCAACTGAGCGCAGCCAAAATGGGTAGTCTTTGAATTGGCCTTGCAGATTGTCTTCATAGAAATCGGGCGCTGTATAAATGATTGGTTTTTGACCATAGTGCTTTTCTACCTTGTCGATGAACACCTTCATCTTAGCCAAGACTACTTTGCGGGAAGGGCGCTTTGGACAACTCTTTGAATGATTGTTCCATTCCACGTCGACAACAGGGGGTAGGGCACCTTTTTCTTTAGGTACATTGCGAATGAACCAGTCGGCCTGTTCTTCGGCTACACGACACCAATAGAAGAAATGATAAGCGCCGCGCGGAATACCAGCTGCTTTAGCGACTTCCCAATTGGTTTTGAACATTGGATCGAGATGATCTCCGCCATCGGTGGCTTTGATAAACGCGAAGTTTGCACCTCTTGTGCGCAATTGTTTCCAATCAATGTCATATTGCCAACGGGACACATCAACGCCGTGAACTGCGAAGTGCTTTGGATGGGCTTTGCCGAAGTCTACAGGTTTGCGATCCGAGAAATTTGCCTTGAATATTTTCGGCTTAGCGAAAGAACTTGCTTTGGTCTTTTTTGATTTTTTGGAAGTAGATTGGCTCACAGGTTCAGGACGCAGGGAAGCGACTTGAATTGATTGATTTTGTGCTTCACCCTCATCGAAAGCAAATTCACTTGAACTGGCTTGGCTCTGATCAGTATCGATCTCCACCGCAGGACTAATTGAACTGGTGGTCATTTCAGACCGTGGCATTGAATCCATTGATTCAAGCGCTGTTGTCGAATTGCAACCTGACAAGGCTGTTCCCAAAAGTAGTGTGGCAGCAATTGTTTTAAACATAGATGTTCGGATCATTTGACCATTACTCGATGCGGGGTGTGAGAATTTTTGGTGGGCCTGACTAAGCCGCTTGTTTGATCCGATATTAACGATCAATTACGAATAAAGGTTGAATCCACAAGGTTAATTTAAGAGTTGGGAAACCCTATTTCTTTTGATGAGTATTGACCCGTTACGTTAAATAGGTCAGCAATGTTGACCTATTTAAATTCGCTTAGTTTCCAGTAAAAGTTTGTGCTATGCAACCAGAAATTCTTTTAGCCCTAGCCGGTTTCTCACTGGTTTCCTCTATTACACCAGGGCCGAATAATTTGATGCTTTTGGCATCTGGAACCAATTATGGTTTTGTTCGATCTCTGCCGCACATGCTTGGCATATCAGGCGGGTTTGCTTTTTTACTCTTATGCGTTGGGTTTGGGTTGGGGGAGATCCTTGAAGCATCACCTCAACTTTATCTAGGCTTGAAAATTGCTGGAGCTGCTTACCTGGTTTACCTGGCTTGGAAAATCGCCAATTCAGGTCCGATTTCATCTGGGAAGATCGATGGGAGACCGATGCGATTTGTGGAAGCAGTGGCGTTTCAATGGGTTAATCCCAAGGCATGGGTTATGGCTCTGGCCTCAATGACTGCTTACACCAACCCTAGTGCCTATACCTCATCTGTTGTGATTGTTGCGGGCGTGTTCACGCTTGTTAATCTTCCGAGTATCGCAGTTTGGTGTGGGATGGGCCTTTGGCTTCGCCGGTTTCTTGCTGACCCCATTCGTCTTCGTATTTTCAATATCAGTATGGCGATATTGTTAATTGCATCATTGTGGCCAATGCTCCGTTGAGATCGTGTTGATTTACGACGATCTTTTGTTCCAGCATCTGGTTAACAAACATGGTTAACTCTTCCTTTACGTAAAGATCGCATAGTCCGAATCGTAGTCTCATTTCAGGCAGAATTTTCGGGGTTTTTTATGCGCATTTTTATCGTCTTATTTTCGCTCTTTCTGGTTTCATGTGCGACGCCAAAAACGGCGCCGCAGGCATATTACGGTGGCGTTTATGCTCCCGGAAAAGCAGAGTTTTCATCTAATGGGTCATTTGAGTCCACAGCCGGTGTCATATCTGCCTCCGATATTTCAACCGCACGAAAGGCTGCTTACGCCAGGCTGATGGTCAGTGCAAAGGCAAAAGGCTACCGCTATTTTAGAATTTCAGGAGAAAAAACGCTTTCAGGCCTTGGCAAGACTTTCAAACTGAAGGGGCGCGCTTATAAATCGGGAAGCGCTGGAGGAAATGTTTACCGCATTGATGCCATCAACCGTTTGTTAAATGGACAGCCTTTGGCGGAACCAGCCCCAAAGCCGAAACGTAAGCCGAAGGTAGCAAAAAAGTCAGCTCCCAAGCCAGTTTCACGCCCAGTACCTAAGCCGATTGCGAGTGAAGTACCAGCTGCCAGCGAAGAACCAACCGTTATTATGGCTCCAAGTGACATCACTGGATCGATCAAAAAGGCCAACATATCAATGGAAACGACATCATCTGTTACACCGCAAGCTGATGTTACCGTAAATGCACCTAATGCACTTTCTAATGTTCCAAAGGGCGTGATGTTGCGAACCAAATAACCCTATCGGCGCTGGGCGACACTCACATGTGATGAAATTGCGGGGATGAACCTTTCAACGAATCATGCCAAACGACGGTATGGAATTTTCTGCAGAACAAGACAGGGCTTTAAAAGCCGTCAGCAAATGGTTGAAAGCCGGAGATCGACAAGTCTTCCGGCTTTTTGGCTATGCGGGAACGGGCAAAACGACCCTTGCGCGACACTTTGCCGAAGGTGTTGATGGTAATGTTTTGTTCGCCGCATTTACAGGTAAAGCAGCACAGGTTTTGCGTTCAAAAGGTGCCGCCAAAGCTTCTACTATTCACTCTTTGATTTATCGCCCGAAAGGCGAAGAAGAAATTGAAGATGAAGAAACTGGTGTGAAAAACGTATCGCCAACTTTTTCACTCAATCGTAAATCGGTTGTTAGCGATGCAAAGCTGATTGTCATTGATGAATGTTCGATGGTTGATGAGGCCTTGGGCCAAGATCTTCTTTCTTTTGGAACCCCTGTTTTAGTTCTGGGTGATCCGGGGCAGTTACCTCCTGTTAAGGGCGGCGGATATTTTACCGAATATGAACCGGACTTTATGCTCGAAGAAGTTCACCGCCAAGCGCGTGATAACCCGATTGTTGACCTTGCGCAGCGCGTTCGCGAGGGGCGCTCGATCATGATCGGCGATTATGGCGCTGCTGCGAAAGTTATTTCGAAAACGGATGTTACCACTGAACTTGTTTTGTCAGCCGATCAGGTTTTGGTTGGAACCAATCGAACACGCCGCAGATATAACGAACGATTGCGGGAACTAAAAGGCTTTGAAGGACCTATTCCTCAGGCTGGAGACAAGCTTGTTTGTCTACGAAATGACACCGCCAAAGGTTTGCTGAACGGATCATTGTGGACGGTTACGAGCGCGCCACGATCGGTTAAACCTGCGATGAACTTGCTTATACGTGCAGAGGATGAAGGCATTGATCGTGTGTCTGCAAAGGTCAAAGTATTGAAGGCGGTGTTTGAAACGCCAGACGCGGAAATTTCTTGGCAGATTAAGAGGCGTCATGATGATTTTGATTATGGATATGCTCTGACTGTGCACAAAGCCCAAGGCTCCCAATGGGACAATGTTGTTTTGTTTGACGAGAGCTACGCTTTTCGCGAACATTCCCAAAGGTGGCTTTACACAGCCATTACAAGGGCTGCAGAGACCTTAACCATTGTAAAGTAACGAATTTCAGGCGCTGATCTTTGGTGCATTGGTGAATAAACTTGCCCAACTTTACTTCAAATTAACCATGTTAAGGCATATTTCGTCCCAGTTAGATGGGGATATAACATGCAGGATAGTTTTGCCAAATACCGTGGGATGCACGGCTGGATACTTCGATTTGCTTATTTATTGGCTTTGATTACGTTTTTGGCGACCAGCTATGGCTTCTATGTCGACCAAAAAACGGAAAATGATAAAACTGAAATCATAAGAACTATTTCTGACCGCTTTGCAGAAATGGAAAACGCATATATCGCGTTTTCTCAAAAAGCAGAGCGTGTAGCAGAGAGTTACTACCCACACAGAAAACAGACGAAACTCTCTGATGCGCTCATAGGCATGAGCTTAAAGATGAGAAAAGATTATCTTCAAAATATTGTTGCAGACCCGGATATTTTGTCTGCAAAGATTGGTTTAGAGTTTTACCGAGAAAAGGCTGAGGTGTCGTTTGACGCGTTTTTGAACGCTTGGCGTTCCGGGGGTGAGGCATTCAGTTTTGCTATTATCGAAAATGCTCGATTTATGCCTCTCGAAGATCCGTTTAAGCACTTCCTGTCTTTAATTGATGCGGATCTCATCGATAATGCGAAATTCAAAAAGGATATTTACTGGGTATCCCGTCAAATTTCAGAAAATTATGAAAGTATTGTCTCTGTAAATAACCGCCATGTATCCCAACAATTGCGTGGCCTTTTGCAAAATAGAGCAAACCAACAAGGTGCTTTGCTTGAAACATTTTTGTTGTTTGCTTTGAGCATTGTTATAGCGATTGCTTTGCTGGTTTTTGTTCCATTGGATATATTCTTGCAAAAACTATTGAAGCGACTTCATAGTGAACAAATACGAGCAACCCAAGCTATGGCAAGGGCAGAAAATTCCGACAAAGCCAAGTCTGAGTTTCTTGCTAATATGAGCCATGAAATACGCACTCCTATGAATGGAGTGATGGGAATGGCGGAATTATTGGCAAAAACAGATTTAAACGCTCGCCAGCGCACTTTCACTGATATTATCGTAAAATCCGGTGCGTCTCTTCTTACTATCATCAACGACATTTTAGACTTTTCGAAAATAGATGCCGGTCAGATGGAACTGGAAAAGGCTCCGTTCAATATTGCCGAAGCAATAGAAGATGTTGCTTCGCTTGTTTCTGCTCAGGTTACTGAAAAAGATATGGAATTGATTGTTCGCATTGATCCGAACATGCCAGAATTTGTTGTTGGGGATGCGGGACGGTTTCGCCAAATCATTATGAATATCGTTGGAAACGCTTTAAAATTCACAGATAGCGGCCATGTTTATGTGAACGCTGACTTATTAAATCATCAGCAAATGGACGACGCGGGTAAAGTGTCTAAAGCCATTATTAGAATTGATGTCGAAGATACCGGCGTTGGAATATCTGCTGAAAAGGTCAACACCATATTTGATAAATTTTCGCAGGTTGACGGGTCTGCTACGAGAAGACATGAGGGCACAGGACTCGGTCTTGCGATTTCCTCTTCTCTTGTCAGTTTGATGGATGGCAAGATATCAGTCACGTCAACGCTGGGAGAGGGGTCCACTTTTAGCATTGAAATGATTTTCGAAATTGATGCCAGCCGAATAAAAAAACCAAGAGTTCCATGCGATGTCACCGGTTCTCGAATTCTTGTTGTTGATGACAACGAGGTGAACAGAAAAATTCTGTCCGAGCAAATGCAGGCTTGGCAGTTTGATCATGCCAGTGCAGTAGATGGCATGGAAGCCCTAGCAGTTTTGCGTGCGGCGATTAGCCAACAGATCAAGGTTGATTGCGTTGTGCTAGACTATCACATGCCTGGAATGAATGGCGGCGAGGTTGTTCGAATGATGCGAACCGACCCTTTGCTGGCCAATATTCCCGTTGTTATGTTGACGAGTGTCGAGCAGACGGAAGATGGTAAGACTTTCTCTTCCCTGGGCATTGAAGGTCATTTAACGAAACCTGCGCGGTCTGCTCTATTGCTTGAGACAATTGTAGAGGTTTTGGAGGATCACAAAGCCAAACTTGATGACAATGATGAGGTTACCAAAGGAATTGGGATAGCCCAAAAAATTGGATTGTATGCTGGAAAAACAGCATTTGAAGAAAGTTCCGTTCCTCCCAACATATCAATTGAGAATGAAGCTCCAAATTTGCTGCAAGATGCCAAACTACTCAATACACAGCACGAAGAGGTTGATGCGATTGATGTTTTGATTTGCGAAGATAATCAGGTGAACCAAATCGTATTCTCGCAAATCCTGGAAACATCGAAATTCAGCTATCGAATTGCTTCAGATGGGAAAGAGGGACTTGAAGCATTTAAGAAACTTAAACCACGCTTGGTATTGATGGATATATCCATGCCCACTATGAACGGTTTGGAAGCTACTCAGGCCATCCGGGAAATTGAGAAGGATGGTTCAACGCACACGCCGATCGTTGGTGTTACAGCGCATGCAATCAAAGGCGATATGGAAAAGTGTCTTGATGCGGGAATGGACGACTATCTTTCCAAACCTGTTTCTCCTGACAAGCTTTTGGAGAAGGTTGAGAAATATCTTTCGGGCGATAGAATTGCTGCGCGAGCCTAACCTAAGGAGCGGTGGTTTATTCACACGCAAGTTGGCTATAATCTGTTGTTTGAAAGCTGATTTGAGTTAACGACAGTTCAGCCTTGTCCAAAACAATTTCTTACCCGACAGCGCGCAACCTGTTTTGAGTCGGCTTTAGTTCATCCAGCAGTTCGAATGAGGCAATATCCATGGGAGGGTAATAGTAAAAACCCTGAGCCAGAGCACAACCGCGTTCGTGCAAAAACTTCTCTTGATAGGAATTGCCAAGGTGTTCGCCGACGACTTCCAAATCAAGAGCTTTTGCGATGCCAAGTATACCCTCAATGAGGCTTCTGCTTTGTGATTCAGACTCAATTGCAGACACCAAGAACCCGTCTATCTTTACTTGATCGAAGGGTAGGTTACTCAAGCTTGCCAGCGAAGTGCTGCCGATGCCGAAATCGTCCAAAGCAAAACGGATGCCGCATTTCTTAATTTCCAGCATTTTGCTGCGGACACGATCAACGCTTCGGTTCAAAACGCTTTCGGTCAATTCAAAAGTTAATAGTGACCGGTCAATTCCTGCTTTGAAAAGCTTAGCTTCAAGTTGATTGGCAAAATCTTTGGTCGAAAATTGTTGGATGCTGATATTAATTGCGAGCCGCAATTTGGAAGTTGCTTCAGACAATTGCCATTTTGCCAATTGCATAATGGCTTGATCGATTACCCAATTGTTGATCTCAACAATTATGCCGCTTTTTTCTGCAGTTGGCATGAATTCGCCTGGCGATAAAATACCGTTCTTTGGGTGGTTCCAACGGATAAATGCTTCAGCGCCAGTGATAATTCCTTTGTTATTCAATTGCGGTTGAAACAATAATTGGAATTCATCTCGCGTTACTGCGCCTGTCAGATCATCCCCGTAATTTGTTGAAAGTGTATTCTCTCCACTGCAGTTTGCTCCGAAAATTACATAGTTATTCTGACCATTTTTCTTTGCTTGATACATAGCGTTGTCGGCTTGGCTTAAAAGCTCCTCTGCGCTTGGTAAAGATGGGTCGATCATCGCTACACCAATTGATGGCGAGCAGGAGTGATCAATCATTCCCAAGTCGAAGCTATCACGGAAACTGTTGAGAACTTTATTCGCAAAGCTGGCCGCTTTATCCTTAGCATCGATCTGATCTTTACCAAGATTGTCGATAATGACGACAAACTCATCGCCGCCATATCTTGCGACCATGTCGCTGGTCCGAATAAGGCCTTGCAAACGTTGTGCAACTTGTTTCAAAAGCTCGTCGCCAGCCTCATGACCCTTCGTATCATTTAGAGTTTTGAAATTATCCAAATCGATAAATAGCAGTGAAGCAAATTCCTCACGTCGGTTACAAGAAGCAACAGTGGCCATTAATTTGTCTTGAGCAACTGAGCGTTTTGGAAGACTTGTCAGCGTGTCATAATAGGCTAGCTTTTCAATCTTTTGTTCGAACTCTTTTTGTTTCGTAATGTCTACCAAATGACCATGCCAAAGCGTTTCGCCATTGTCGGTTCGTTCTGGAGTTGCAGTTAAATGGAGCCACATTAAATCGTGGCCCTTTTTCGTGTAGCGATAGGTGATATCCATCGGGCTAAGATCAGCAGCTGATGTCTTGAATGCTGCCAGATAATTTTCGATATCATCTGGGTGAATATTTTTTAGATATTTGTTGGGATTGCTATAACCGTCATCAATGTCACCGCCGGCCAGTTTGGTGAAGGATTGACTCAGATATGGCGCTGAAAATTTTCCATCGTTTGACAGTGCCAGCTGAAATAAACCACCTGGTAAATTTGCCGCAAGCTTATTAAGCCTAGCTTGAGCTTCCTCGTATTTGACCTGCTCGGTTATGTCTCGAACCGTACCTTAATAATATAGTGGTTCCACCGTTTCTGGATCGTGAACCAATCTGGCATTTTCTGATATCCAGATACGTTCACGTGACTTGTGGCGATAAATCTCTGAGACAAAATTGGTAACTTTACCATTGCTCAGCAATTCTTTGCGAAAATCATCGCGTCTGCTCGGGTCTACATACCATTCAATGGCGATGTCTTTTACGCTTTCAAGCAACTCAGCTTCAGTGGCATATCCGTTCAAGCGAACCAGAGCCGGGTTTGCGCAAAGCTGTTTGCCATCTAAGGAAGAATGATAATACCCTTCTTGCAAATGATCTACGATGCTCTGGCAGGCCCGCATTTTTTGCTCGGCATCAACTGATCTGTTGTAAAAATAAAGCGCAAGGCTTCCGCAAATTGCAGATGTCCCGATAAATGCCAATTCTTGAATTTGCAATCCAGCTTCTGACCACATGTTCCCACACCATTTTTTCCTCGACTGTTTGTCGCACAGAAGTTCAAAACATTTTTGTAACAAATAAGGTAAACATTTATATAACCATGGGTTGCATTTGCTTTCGGCTTTGCTGATTGGGTGTTTTTAGATCACAAACCTTGTATTCCGTCGGCAAAAGTGAACAGTTTATGGCTGATGGGAAACAGATTCTCTTACTGAACAAAGCAATATTGCGCTGCTGCCCAAATTATTGTTGGAACGAAATATGGCAACGAAATTATCAGTAAATCTAAATGCGGTAGCGATGTTGAGAAACAGGCGCGATTTGCCGTGGCCAAATGTGGTTCACATGGGGCGTGTCGCGCTTCAGGCGGGTGCGCATGGCCTCACGGTTCATCCAAGGCCAGATGAGCGCCATACCCGTTTTAGTGATGTGCCAAAGCTGCGTGCGTTGATCGATGATGAATTTCCGGCCTGTGAGTTTAATGTGGAAGGCTATCCCACAGATGATTTCATCGCATTGGTTATAGCAAATGAGCCGGAGCAGGTGACCTTGGTGCCAGATGATCCATCGCAAGCCACGTCAGACCATGGATGGGACTTTGTCGGCAAAGGTAATTTTTTACGTTCTGTGGTTTCACGTTTAAAGGAAAAAGGAATACGCGTTTCGCTGTTTTGCGATCCTGATGCGGATAGTGAAATGATCTCCCGCGCAAAGGAAACAGGTGCGGACCGCGTCGAACTTTATACCGGCCCCTATGGTGCATGTTTCAACGATGCGTCGAAAGCTGAAATCGAGGCCGAGAAACTGGCAATGACCGCAGACCTCGCCAAGGCTGCAGGAATGGGGGTCAATGCGGGCCATGATTTAACCGTTGCCAATCTGCCTTTGCTGGTAAGTAAAATACCAGGTCTTGCTGAGGTTTCCATCGGCCATGGTCTTACAGCTGATGCATTGGAATTTGGCTATGGCAATTCGGTTGAGCGCTTTTTGTCTGCTCTTTCAGTTGCCCAAGTGTGATCGGAAAGCAAATGAGTGAAACACCAAAATTCTCTGGCTTTGATAAGCAGACATTGCCTTTTTTAAAAGCTTTGGGTTTCCATCAAAATCGGGAATGGTTTCATGAAAACAAGCCGCTTTATGAAACGGTGGTAAAAACACCGATGGGTGATCTTGTTGAAGACCTTTCACAACGATTTGAGAAGGCGAAAATACCCTTAAAGGGAACCCGTAAAACGTCGCTTTATCGGGTTAACCGCGATGTTCGCTTTTCTAAGAACAAGGATCCCTATAATACCCATGGCAGTTTTCTTTTGACCCGCTCAGGTGACAAAAAAGAGAATGGCTTTTTGTATATGCAGTTTTCCAATGAGCGCTCTTTCATTGCTTCGGGATTTTATGCATTGAGCGGCGAAGAAATGCGGGCGTTTCGAGATTTGATTGTCCGTGAAAAAGACACCATGGCTAAAATTGTCAAAGGCATGGAAAAGCATGGATATCGGTTCGACATGTCTGAAAGCCTGAAGCGAAATCCAAGCGGGTTTGAAGCAGCAGAAGATGAACAATTGCAAAGCTGGCTGAAGGTGAAGCATTATACCTTCATTGAAGAGCTGGATCAGAGTGAATTGTTAAAGCCGGAACTTGCCGACAAGCTATTCATGCTTGCAAAGCGCTCGATGGATTTTCTCAATTTTGGCTGGCGCGCGATTGATCCCTTGCGCGAAGTGGGAGAAGAATAATTCGTTTTTTCTCAATTGCTATCCAGTGCCGAACACGGCAGTAAGCTGCCATGAATACATCAAACAGAATAACAGCAGAACAACTTTCCTGGACAGTCGATGGTCGCAAAGTGGCAGGGCAAGGCTTTGGTCCGCCGGGTGGCATGCGGGTATTGGCACTTCATGGCTGGCTTGATAATTCGGACAGTTTTCGGGTGCTGGCATCAGCGCTACCCAATTTGCGGATTGTGGTATTGGATTTGCCCGGTCATGGCCACAGCGAACATCGCTCGCAAGATTCCAGTTATCAGATATGGGATGACCTGCCACAGATCATCGGCGTGCTTGATGCGCTGGGATGGGAGCAATGCGTTATGCTTGGCCACTCAAGAGGCGCGATGATATCAACGCTATTGGCAGCTACCATGCCAGGGCGGGTTAAGGCGCTGATCACGCTGGATGGCCTGATCCCTTATCCGTTTGAAGATGAAAAAATGATCACACAATTGCGTTCCTATCTGACGGATCGCAAAAAGCTTGAGAAAAAATCAAAGCGGGTGTTCACCTCAAAAGAGGATTTCGTTTCCCGCCGGGCGCGCCTTGGTGAACCGCAGCATATTGCCGAACAATTGGCAGATCGCAATTTACGTGAAACCGATAAAGGGTTTGAATGGCGCGGTGATCATCGTCTGTCCGGATCATCAGCCTTGAAGCTAAACAAGACCCAATGTGTGAGCATCTTAGAAGGCCTAACCATGCCTGTTCTAAACATCTGGGCAGGGGATGATTCCAAACTGAAAAAATTCATGGATATGGCCAAAAGTTTGGGCGGTGAACATATCGCAAATTTGAAAACAGCAGAGATTGCTGGCCATCACCATATGCATATGGAAGAGGGGGCAGCTAAGGAGATTGCGCGGGAGATTGAAGGGTTTTTTGGGGTAGGGGCACGTTGATTGCATTTATTGCGCAAATTGAAATTTCAAGCTGAGCAAATTCCATTTTGTTGCATTCCAACTTCATTTGCGTCCTAAGGTATTTAGATGATATTGTTGAAAATTGAATAACTGCTAATTGTGATCTTTTACAACTTTGTTACTAGGGTGTGGACTCAATTGATCCAGCACCTGATTGCGAACATGTATATCATGTTGTGGAAGTTTATGGCGTGTTTTTCAAACCTTGTTGCTAGTCTTCGCATGTCTTTCATCTTGCAGAAGAAGCGTTCGACGATGTTGCGCATGGCGTAGAGGTTTGGATCGTGACGGATCGGGTTTTTGGCATTGGACTTTGAAGGAATGACAGCCTGCGCACCTTCATCTGCAATCTGTTGCCTGATCCTGCCACTCGCATATGCCTTGTCGGCAACGATGGCGAGAGGTTCTTCGTCCCAATCTGTAAAGGCATCGAACATCTGGCTGTCATGGACATGACCGCCGGAAATCTCCAGCCTGAGCGGCTTTCCATGCTCGTCTACAGCCGCGTGAACCTTACTTGTGCGGCCTCCGCGTGAGCGGCCAATACATTCTGCCAGTTCCCCTTTTTTGACCCAGCCGCTGCGCGGTGAGCCTTGACGATAGAAGCGTTGATGAAGATCAGAC
>Ga0208544_10000406_pt1 | contig 34411 bp, 32 predicted proteins | sample DEB08_DNA_9_FD_184526 | JGI IMG/M metagenome (GOLD analysis project Ga0208544, IMG submission 184526) | Aqueous microbial communities from the Delaware River and Bay under freshwater to marine salinity gradient to study organic matter... | ecosystem: Environmental > Aquatic > Marine > Coastal ... | reverse complement strand
ACCTCCCATTCCCCGGTGAACCCCGGGCGCAGGACAAAGCTGTCGCCGGGGCCGACCGCGAGCCGTGATCCGTCGGACCCGTGGATCACCGACCGGCCCGACAGGATGCGGCAGTATTCCCATTCGTCGTAGGAAATCCGCCAGCGGCCCGGCGTGCTGCGCCAGATGCCGCAATATAGCCCGTCGCGGTCCTCGACATTCCAAGTGGTGAACACCGGGTCGCCGACCTCGCCCGCGCCCGATTGGTCCAGCAAGCGTAGGGCGGGGTTCTCCCCGCTGTTTTTCTGCGCACGCGGAATGGCGGGGTGAACCCCGCCCTACGTGTCGGGATCGACGCTGCCCCGTAACGCCTTCACTTCGCCGCGTTGCTTTTTCCCGGCCAGTCGGCGCTTGACCGAACCGTAGGTCGGTTTTGTGCCGACCCGGCGTTTGGGCCGCGCGCAGGCGCGCAGGATCAGGTCGGCCAGCCGGTCCCGCGCGATTTCGCGGTTGCGCGCCTGGCTCCGCGTCTCTTGCACAAAGATCACGATCGCGCCGTCCTTGGTCCAGCGTTGCCCGGCCAGCACCCGCAGCCGGGATTTCACCGGGTCGGGCAAGTTGGGCGACCGCGCTGCCTCGAACCGCAGTTCGACCGCCGTGGACACTTTGTTCACGTTCTGCCCGCCGGGGCCGGACGCGCGGGTAAAGCTTTCCGTCAGCTCCCAGTCGGCGATTTCGATCTGATCATTGATCTTCATGGTCTGTCCAAAGTGTAACTACGGCGTCTGTACGGGGTCCGTACGGCAAGCATACAGGGTAAACCCATAAGAAAAAGGGCCACCCCCGGCTGTGGGATGGCCCTTTCCTGAATTACGGAGGTGGGTCGGTTAGGATCTCCACCTTGTGGCATTCTCAGCCAAGGGCTGCCCTAGCTGTGTCCCCCACAAGTTGTCCCGACACACTTCTCCAATACCTCATGATGCACTGGATCACCTCCTTTCAAATGTTTCGCCTGATCATAGGTTCGCACATATCTGGTATATTTCAAGTAAAAATATACCATCTATCGCGTTTATGTGACCGGCTGCGCCCGGCGCCCCACAATCATGCGGAAAGGCACCAAAGCGATCAAAGCCACCGCGATTTTCACGCCCCAATCCGCCACAGCCAGCGACACCCAAAGCGGCACAAGCGGGCCAAAGGTCAGGAATGGCACGGCATCTTGGGCCCAGATCACCTGATCTGCGGCCAATGCACTGAAACCATTGAACAAAGCGCCAAAGGCGATAGTGAAAAAGATGGCGGTATCGACGATGGAACTGACGCAGGTGCTGACCAAGGGGGCCTTCCACCAGACACCGCCGCGCATCCGGTTAAACAACGCGATATCAAGGAGTTGTGCGGCCCCAAAGGCGGTCGCTGACGCGATGGCGACGCGGATCGGCACGGCGGGTCCGAACTCCAGCATGATCTGGCTGCCGATCAGCGAACAGGTGATCCCCACGATCAGACCCACGAACACGACACGGCGCGCGGCAGGGGCGCCGTAGATCCGGTTCATCACATCTGTGACCAGAAACGCCAGCGGATACGTGAAGGCCCCCCAGGTCAAGAATCCGTCAAGGATCAGGAATTGCACAAGAATATTAGAGGCCACAACGATGATGGCCATGGCGATAACGCCGGGAAGGATACGTGTCATGTCTGGTTTTCCGTTTTGACAAGGGTGCGGCACTTGGCCCTCCGGATCATCCGGGGGACGGCGCGGCATAGCGCCCGCAGCATGTTGCGTCAATCGGTGATCCGATATTCCACCACCTCGGTTCGCTGAAAGAACCGAAAGTTATCGTCGGAAATCATGGTCAGAACAATGCCATCGGGATCGCGCCAAACGCTGATCCCTTCAAGATTGTCATGTGTTCTGGTGCCGGTTTCCAGCACGGTTCGTTCGTGCCCCCCGGTCAGGTCAAACCGCCGCACGCGGGTCCGAAAGCCGATGCCGGTGAAATCCCTTTCGAGCAGGTAAAGCAGCCCGTCCGGCCCGATATCTGCCCCTGACATCAAGAATGCGCCGCGGCGGGGAATGGTGAATGGCTGGTCCCAGACGCCGTTGTGAAATCGGTAAACCGGAAATGGGTGATCGGCCCGGCCAGAGCGTTCGGGCAAGGTGTAAAGCGCCCCGTCAGGGCCGATGGCCAATGCCTCGAGCGACGCATTTGCCTGCATCCGGACAAATGCGGGGGCGTCGGGCAGCACGGATGATGTGCCGCCGATGCTGTCAAAGACGCGCACGCCATGGACGCCCTCGAACGAGATATAGACCTGTCCATCGGGGCCGATGGCCAGCCCTTCGCTGTCGTTCTGGCCCGGCGGAATAGGGGTGTCGTCGGCGTTTTTCAGGAGTGCGACCGGGGTTGCCATGATATCGGTTATCACCTGATTGACGCGGATAAATGTGCCTGTCACAAACGCGCCCCGGTCACTGATCGCGACAAAGTGGGTGCCGTCGCTGTTCACTGTGATCGCGGAAAAGCCGCCGAAATGCGGGGCGCCGTCTGACCAGACGTATTCCCCGATCAGCGTTGCATCCGCATGGACGGGCACGGCCCGCAGCAGGGCGATCAGACATAAGATATGCCGCACTTAGTCTGCGTTCAGCACGTCAAAACACTGGCCGGGTAGATTTGCCATGGTCAGCTCGGCACGCGGTGTGGGTGGTGGGGCGTTGGGGTCCGGTGGCGGCGGGTTCAGGATGTTATCGACCCAGCGCTGCGCATCGTCGCAGCCATCACCGGGCGGCGGCGGGGCCTGATTGGTGCAGTCAGTCGCACCTTCGGGGCATGTCAGGCGCACATGGAAATGATAGTGGTGCCCCCACCATGGCCGTATCTTGCTCAGCCAACTGCGGTCACCGGTCGCGCTGTTGCACATGGCGACCTTTGCACCGGGAAACAGGAATATGCGCGCGACGCGGGGGTCTGATGCGGCCGCGCGAATGATGGCTTCGTGCTGTGGGGTCCAATTGTCGTTGGTATAGGCGCCCGCGTTGCGACGCATCGAGATCGACGACAGATCTTCGCGCTCGGCGGTGCTGAGGTTCAGGCGTTCGGGTGGCAACATCCAGATATCGGCATCAAGGCCCATCTGGTGGCTTGCGTGACCGGTCAGCATCGGGCCGCCGCGGGGCTGGCTGATATCGCCGACATACAGCCCAGACCAGCCGGGCTGCCCGGCGGCAAAACGGCTGAGGTCCTTGATGAAGTCGATCATCGCGGGCTGCGCCCAGTTGCGATTGCGTGACAGGCGCATTGCTTGCCATGTCGGGCCGGTTTCGGGCAGTTGGTCCGCCCCTGCCTGACACCCTTTGGCGTAGCTGCCCAAGGCCTGTGGGGATTGGCGTGATCCCTGTGCCACGGCCCCGAACAATGTCTTGGCTATGCGTGTGTCGTTGGCATTTTGCGTGGACAGCGTGACCACAGGCGGTTCGTCAGCCTGACAGGCCGCCAATCCAAGGGCGATGAAAACTACTGCTATGAAGCGGACCATTCTGCGCGATCTCCGTCTTTATTGACCCATCTTAGCAAGAAAAGTCCAATCAGGAAAAGAAAGATTACGGGCAAGAAGCCTAATTGCACGTTGCCGGTCATAAATGTGAACACGCTGATCGCGGCCGGGGCCAGAAACGCGGTGGCTTTGCCGGTCAGGGCAAACAGGCCGAACGCTTCGGCGGGGCGGTCGGGGTGCGTGTGACGGACCATCATCGACCGCGAGGAGGCATAGACGGCGCCACCCGCGCCGCCAATCGCCGCGCCGCAGACATAAAAGATGATATCGGGGATAAGCGAGCCATCGGACAGGGCAATGCCGAACAGGCTGGTCCGGGACATGCCGACAATAAAGCAACTGACCACCACCAGCAGCATGATCGTGCCGGTGATCACAGGTTTCGGGCCAACCCGCTGATCGGCCAGACCGCCAAGCCACGTCGCAATCGCGGCGGTGATCGCGCTGACAATCCCGAAGACGCCGATCTGGATGATGCTCCAGTCCAGCACCAGACGGGCGTAGACGCCACCGTAGGCGTAAAGAGCGTTCAGCGCGTCGCGGTAAAACATCGACGACAGCAGGAAATAGCCAAGGCTCTTGCGCACGAACAGCGATTTGAACGTCACTTTCAGATCGCTGAGGACCGTGCCGCCGCGCATGACGGCGCCTTTGACGCGCGGGGCGTCCCGAACGAACAAAAAGAACGGCACCATGAAGATGGCAAACCAGACGGCAATGAACGGACCGACGGCGCGCGTTCCTTCGCGCATGTCGGGGTCAAGGCCGAACAACGGCGCGGTTCCCAACAGGGTGACGCCCGCGTCGTTTTCGGCCAGAAACAGCAGCATGGCAAACAACGACAGCACGCCGCCCCAATACCCAAACGCCGCACCCGACCCGGAGACACGCCCGATTTCATTATCATTGCCCAGCGACGGCAGGATCGCGTTCACAAAGTTCAGCGCCGATTCAGCGGCGATAAAGCCGATGTAGAAGATGATCAGCGTTTGAATCAGGCGGGTCCCGTCGGGTGTCAGCCCCCACAGCATCCAGGTCGCGATGACGTAGATCACTGAAAACAACGCAATCCAAGGGATCTTACGCCCCGACCGATCGGCCCAGGCCCCCAGAAACGGCGCGGTGATGGCGATGATCAGCCCGGCAATTGTCTGCCCCGACGACCACAGGCTTTGGGCCTGCGCACCGGCAAGGTCGCTGCCGGCACCCTGCGTCATATAGTAGTCCGCTGCAACAGAGGCGAAGTATGGCCCGAAGATAAAGGTGAGGCCCAGCGTATAGAAAGGCTGCGATGCCCAGTCGAAAGCCATCCATCCCCAGATGCGTTTCTTGCTGACTGCCATGTGCCTGCCCCTGCTTTTCTTTACGGTGATAAGACACTGTTCCGCATAGAGGTTGCAAGCAAAGGTTTAGCGCGCAGAGGTGCCATCATCGACGGGGGGCCAGGGCCGGGTTGCCTCGGCGTCGATCCAATGCGTGATCCAGTCGGGCAAGGTGGGGGTTTCGCCAACATACCCCGACGCGGCGAGCACCCGATCGGGCCGGACGATGCCGTTTTTGTCGGTCACGGCGGACCGATAAAGCGCCTGTGCGGCGCATGTCTCGCCTATCCAGATCGACTGATCGAGGTAGAAAAACCGCTGATCCCAGCCGACGGTCTTGCTGACGGTGCGAAATTTGACGAACGGGCGGATGCGTTTGCGATACCGGACCGATACGCCCGCCATCGTCAGCCCCCATTTGTTCTGCCGCAATGTGCGCAGCAAGCCGACGCGGCGGGCCAGCGTCGTGCGGCCCAGATCAAGGATCGTCAGGATACGCCCGTTATTCATTTCCATGAACAGATCAATGTCCTGCGGCCAGCAGCGGTGATGTGACACATGGGTGCCAAGTGCGGGCAAGTCATCGGCGTTGCGGTGGATCACGTATTCTTTGGCCAGACGGACAAGAGGGTACATTGCGGTGCCTTGTGTTTTGGCCGGGGGATGATCCAGATTGACGCGCGGGTCAACTTTAACCTAGGGGCAACAGCGGACTTGTGGGCTGGCGCGCGAATGATTAGGTCATCGCGAGCATAACAAAGGACCGCGTGACCATGGCATCAATTATCCAAATCCTGCTTCTGATCCTCGGCGTCGTCCGTTTCTTTATTTTCGCGCATTTTATCATGAGCTGGCTGATCAGGTTCGAGGTGCTCAATATCCGTCAGGAATTTGTCGGGCAGGTCTGGTATACGCTGCAACGCATTCTTGAGCCGCTTTATGCGCGCATTCGACGGTTTATGCCTGAACTCGGCGGCATTGACCTGTCGCCGATTGTGGCGCTGATCGGGATTGAGATCCTGCGGATATTGATCATCAACAATGCGCATACGTTCCTGTGATCAGAACATCTTGACCGGAATTCGCTCATCCCAAAGGTGATGGTTGTCAAACGGTTGCGTCAGGTCTGAAATTCCCCGACACTGCGGACGTATCTGGGGCGTACCGCCGAACAAGAGGGATTTCATCCATGGGTTATCTGAATCTGACCAAAAAAGGCGTGGCGATCGTGCTGTCGGCGCAGTTGCTGCTGGCGACGCAGGCCGTGACGATGGCGCAGGCCGAAATGCTGGGCACGGACGCTGCCATTTCCAAATACGCCGCACATGCCGACCGCGGTTTTCTGTTGAACGAATTGCAGCGCGACGACGTGCAGGCCGCGATTGTCGCCCAAGGCGTTGATCCTGCCGAGGCCGCGCAACGGCTGGCCGCGCTGTCGGATGCAGAGGTCGCGTCGATCGTCATGCAAATCGAAGATGGATCGGCTGGCGCTGACATCATCGGTACGTTGTTTACCGTATTCATCATTCTGCTGGTGACGGATATCTTGTGCTTTACGCGTATCTTCAACTTTACCCGTTGCGTTCGCTAAACGGGCCGATCCGCCGGGTTGCTGGCCTGCTGGTTCTTGGCTGGCTGGCGGCCTGTGCGCCACCGTTCGATCCGGACACACGGCTTGGGGTCGATGTGCCGACCCGTGCCGCTGTCGCGGGCGTTCCGCTGATCAAGCAAGACGCATTTTATTGTGGCCCGACGTCAATCGCGATGGTGATGCAATGGGCAGGCCGTGCGGTGACCCAACAGGATGTCGCCGCGCTGGCGTTCAGTCCGGGGGCCGAGGGGACCTATCTGGCGGATATGATCGGCAGTTCCCGCAGGCTGGGGCATCTGGCCGTTCAGGTGTCTACATTTGATCAGCTTTTGTCGGAAATTGCGGCGGGCCATCCGGTGATCGTGTTTCAGAACCTTGGGCTGGGCATTGCGCCTGTGTGGCACTACGGCGTGGTGACCGGCTATGATTTTGGCAGGGACGAGGTTTATCTGAATTCGGGCCAGATGGATCAGATGGTGATGCCGTTCGCCCTGTTCGAACGCACGTGGCGGCGTGGGGATTTCTGGGGGCTGCTGGTGTTGCCGCCCGATGAGTTGCCGGTGCGCGTCGCGCAAACCGATGTGCTGTCTGCGGCCGCCGCGCTGGAGAGGGTGGGGCAGGTTCGCGCGGCTGAGATGCTTTATGAAACGGGCGCGGCGCGGTGGCCGGATAACTGGCTGTGGCCATTCGGTCTGGGCAATGCACGCTATGCACAGGGTGATTTGCGCGGTGCGCGCCGTGCCCTGCGCCGTGCCCGCGCGATTGATCCGACGATTCCAGAAGTGCGTGCGAACCTAGCGCACGTGGAACGTGAATTGGCCGGGTAGGGTGGGTTAAAACCCACCTTACGATAGCGCTACTGTCAGTTTCCGGCACATTGCGTCGCGCATCGGAAATCTGGCGTGGCGCAAATGCGTCCCTTGCGGTCGCCCTTGGCCTTTCACGCGGCGCGTCTGCATGGTCTAGTCTGCCCATAAACGGCGGAGAATCCTGATGTCAGAACCCATTTCATTCATTCTTGATGGTCAGTCGGTGACCGCCCAATCAGGTGAGACCATTTGGGAAGTGGCCAATGGTCGTGGCCTTGTGATCCCGCATCTTTGCCACAAACCTGCGCCTGGCTATCGGTCCGATGGCAATTGCCGCGCCTGTATGGTTGCGATTGAAGGCGAGCGGACGCTGGCAGCGTCGTGCATTCGCGCGCCATCCGAGGGGATGGTCGTGACGACGGATCAACCGCGCGAAGTGCAGGCGCGTCGCATGGTGATGGAGCTGCTGGTCGCCGATCAGCCAGAGCAGGCTGTCGCGCATGACAGGTCATCGCATCTGTGGGATATGGCAGCCAAACAGGATATGCACCAAAGCCGTTTCCCGACGCGGGACCCCGACCACATTCCGCTGCTGGATGACAGCCATGTCGCGATGAGTGTGAATTTGGACGCCTGCATACAATGTGGTCTGTGCGTCCGGGCGTGCCGTGAAGTGCAGGTGAACGACGTGATCGGCATGGCGGGGCGTGGGCAGAATGCCTATCCGGTGTTTGATATGGACGATCTGATGGGCGCGTCGTCATGTGTGGCCTGTGGCGAATGCGTGCAGGCCTGCCCAACGGGCGCGTTGCTGCCTGCCACAGTCACCGACGAAAACCAAATGGGCGATACAAAGGATTGCGACCGCGAGGTCAAAAGCGTCTGCCCGTTCTGCGGGGTCGGCTGTCAGGTGTCGTTGAAGGTCAAAGACGACAAGGTGAAGTTTGTCGAAGGCATCAACGGCCCCGCCAACGAGGGGCGTCTGTGCGTCAAAGGGCGGTTCGGGTTCGATTACATCCACCACGAACACCGCCTGACAAGACCGCTGATCCGGCGCGAAGATGCGCCCGCCAAGGGCCTGAACGTGGACCCCGGCAACTGGCAGACCCATTTCCGCGAGGCATCGTGGGAAGAGGCATTGGATTTCGCCGCCAAGGGCCTGAAAGATATCGGTGGCACCGGGGTTGCGGGCTTTGGTTCGGCCAAATGCACCAACGAAGAAGCCTATTTGTTCCAAAAACTGATCCGGCAAGGGTTTGGCCACAACAACGTGGACCACTGCACGCGGCTGTGCCACGCATCATCGGTCGCGGCCTTGATGGAAAACGTGGGTTCGGGCGCTGTCACGGCGACGTTCAATCAGATTGAAAACGCTGATGTGGCGATTGTCATCGGCGCGAACCCGATTGAAAACCACCCGGTTGCGGCGACCTATTTCAAGCAGTTCACCAAACGTGGTGGCAAGCTGATTGTGATGGACCCGCGGGGTCAGGCGCTGAAACGGTTCGCCAGTCATATGCTGCAATTCCGGCCCGGCGCGGATGTGTCCATGTTGAACGCGATCATGCATGTGATTGTCGAAGAAGAGCTGTACGACGCGCAATATATCGCCGCCTATACCGAAAACTGGGAGGCGGAAAAGCAGCATCTGGCGGACTTTACTCCCGAGGCGATGGCCGGCATCTGCGGTATTCCCGCCGAAACGCTGCGCGATGTGGCCCGCGTGTTTGCGGGGGCGAAATCGGCGATGATTTTCTGGGGTATGGGCGTCAGTCAGCACATCCATGGCACCGACAATGCGCGCTGTCTGATCAGTCTGGCGCTGATGACTGGTCAGGTCGGGCGTCCCGGCGCGGGACTTCACCCGTTGCGTGGCCAGAACAATGTGCAGGGCGCGTCTGACGCAGGCATGATTCCGATGTTCCTGCCGGATTATCAGCCGGTGGGTGATCCGGGCGTGCGCGATACGTTTCAAGAGATTTGGCAGGATGGTCAGATCAACCCGGACAAGGGGCTGACGGTGACTGAAATCCTTGATGCGGTGCATACGGGCGACATTCACGGGATGTATATTCTGGGGGAAAACCCGGCCATGTCTGACCCGGATGTTGAACATGCGCGGGATGCATTGGCAAAGCTGAAACATCTGGTTGTGCAGGATATCTTCATCACCGAGACGGCGAATTTTGCCGATGTCATCCTGCCTGCGTCTGCATTTGCGGAAAAAACCGGGACCGTGACCAATACCAACCGGCAAGTCCAAATGGGGCGTCCCGCCGTCCCGCCGCCGGGTCAGGCAAAAGAGGATTGGTGGATCGAGGTTGAACTGGCGAAACGGCTTGGCCTGTCGTGGACCTATACCCATCCGTCCGAGGTCTTTGCCGAAATGACCCGATCAATGCGGTCGCTGAACAATATCACCTGGGACCGGCTGGAGGCGCAAAACGTCGTCACCTATCCGTCATTGTCCCCCGAAGATCCCGGCCAGCCGATTGTATTTGCGGATGGGTTCCCGCGTGCCAATGGCCGCGCGCGGTTCACGCCCGCCAACGTGATTGCCCCGGATGAAACGCCGGATGCTGAATATCCGATGATCCTGACAACGGGGCGGCAGTTGGAGCATTGGCATACGGGGTCGATGACACGCCGGTCCAAGGTATTGGATACGGTCGAGCCTGAGGCGAATTGCTCGCTTCATCCGGCCACGCTGCGTGATTTGGGGGTCGAACCCGGCGGGATGCTGCGCCTGTCCACGCGCCGCGGCAGTATTGAAATCATGGCGCGCGCTGATCGCGCGGTTGCGTTGGATATGGTGTTCCTGCCGTTTGCCTATGTCGAAGCCGCCGCGAATATCTTGACCAATTCGGCTGTTGATCCGTTTGGCAAGATACCAGAGTTCAAATTCTCTGCCGTGCGGGTGGAAAAGGCGCAGGCGCACGTCGCCGCTGAGTAGCCTGTCGTCAATTAACTGAACGCTTGTTCAAAAAATGATTTGACGGATCGGGGGCTTGCCCACAGTATATCCCAAAGGGGAAAGTCGCGGGGAGGCGACTCGACCCTGACGCAGGCGCACTGTCAGCGAGGGAGGAACACTGGCATGAATGTATCCGCTTCTGGCGGCATAACGTCTATTCCAGATCTGCTGGCCCGCAATGTGGCGCAATACGGCGCCAAGCCAGCATATCGGGAAAAGGAATTCGGGATCTGGCAAAGTTGGACCTGGGCGCAAGCTGCGGATGAGATTGACGCGCTGGCGATGGGTCTTTTGACGCTGGGGGCTGATGTCGGCGATCATATCGCCATTGTCGGGCGCAACCGGCCTGCGCTGTATTGGGCGATGGTGGCGGCGCAACGAATCGGGTGTGTTCCGGTGCCGCTGTATCAGGATGCAGCCGCCGAAGAGATGGCCTATGCGCTGGATCATTGCGGTGCGCGGTTTGCCGTCGCGGGCGATCAGGAACAGGTCGATAAGATTGCCGACGTGCGCGAAGGGCTGCATGGTCTTGAACACGTGATCTATCTGGATGGGCGCGGTCTGCGCAAATATGATCACGCCGCGATGACCAGCTATGCCAATGTGCAAGAGGCGGGGCGCGCGTCTGGGCGGATTGCAGAGGTGAATGCGCGCAGCGCTGCGCGCACCTACGATGATACATGCGTCATGCTTTATACCAGCGGCACGACGGGGCGGCCCAAGGGCGTGGTCCTGTCGAATCGCAATGTGATTGAAACCTCTAAGAATTCGGCGGAATTTGATCATCTGAAGGCCGGGGACGAGGTGCTTGCCTATCTGCCGATGGCATGGGTTGGTGACTTTATTTTCTCGATCGGGCAGGCAATGTGGGCGGGGTTCTGTGTGAACTGCCCCGAAAGCCCCGATACGATGATGACGGACCTGCGTGAAATCGGCCCGACGTATTTCTTTGCCCCGCCGCGCGTGTTCGAAAGCCAGTTGACCACAGTGATGATCCGGATGGAGGACGCGAGCCGGTTCAAGAAATGGATGTTTGATCATTTCATGGCAATTGCCCGCCGCGTTGGTCCCGATATTCTGGATGGCAAACCTGTCAGCGCAATGGATAAATTCCGCTACTGGGTGGGAAATATATTGGTTTTCGGGCCGCTGAAAAATACGCTTGGCCTGAGCCGGGTGCGTGTCGGCTATACGGCGGGCGAGGCGATCGGCCCGGAGATTTTCGATTTTTACCGGGCGCTGGGCATCAATCTGAAACAGCTTTACGGCCAGACCGAAGCGACGGTTTTCATCACGCAGCAGCCCGATGGGCAGGTGCGGTCAGACACGGTTGGGGTGCCCAGCCCGGGTGTCGAGCTAAAAATTGCCGACAATGGCGAGGTGTTCTACCGCTCTCCGGGGGTTTTTGTCGAGTATTACAAGAACGCCGAAAGCACCGTGGAAACCAAGGACGCCGAAGGTTGGGTTGCAACGGGGGATGCGGGGTTTATCGAAGAAGGCACCGGCCATCTGCGGATTATCGACCGCGCCAAGGATGTGGGAAAAATGGCGGACGGCGCGCTTTTTGCGCCGAAATACGTTGAGAACAAGCTGAAGTTCTATCCCAATATCCTGGAGGCTGTCGTGTTTGGTGCGGGCCGGGATTATTGCACCGCTTTCATCAATATTGACCTGACGGCAGTGGGAAATTGGGCAGAGCGCAACAATATTGCCTATTCCAGCTATCAGGAATTATCACAGCATCCTCAGGTACTTGCGCAGATTGCGGATCATGTGGCGGAGGTGAATAAGTCGGTCGCCGCCGATCCGATGTTGGCAGGTTGTCAGATCCATCGCTTTCTTGTGCTGCACAAGGAACTGGACCCCGATGACGGCGAGATTACCCGGACCCGTAAGGTGCGCCGCCGAACGGTGGAAGAGAAATACGCCGATTTGATTTCGGCGCTTTATAGCGATGCGGACGAAATTTATACGGAGACGGAAGTGACCTATGAAGATGGGCGCAAGGGCCGGATCAAGGCGACCTTGGATTTGCGTGACGCGGTTGTCGCCCCGACACAGAAGGTTGCGGCCCAATGACGGTGCGTCGCTCAGCTGCGCTGTCGCCCCGCCCGCCATCCCACAAGGAGGAGTGCGCGTGAAAGATACCGTTGAACCCTATGTCACCGCTGATGGGCGAACCATTGGTAACATATTGATGGATATGCGTAATATCACGCTGCGGTTTGGTGGTGTCGAGGCGATCAAGAACATATCGTTTGATATCCGCGAAGGTGAAATCCGTGCGATTATCGGGCCGAACGGTGCCGGTAAATCATCAATGCTGAATGTCATTTCGGGGTTCTATAATCCGCAGGAAGGCGAGGTCTGGTTTCGGGGCGAAAAACGCCCGCCGATGAAGCCGTTTCAGGTAGCCCGGCAGGGGATTGCACGGACATTTCAGAACATCGCGCTGTTTGAGGGCATGTCGGTGTTGGACAACGTCATGACTGGCCGTTTGACCCATATGAAAACCGGCCTTCTGGCGCAGGCGGTGTGGTATGGGCGGGCGGCCAAGGAAGAGACGCAAAACCGCGAAGTCGTTGAACGCATTATTGATTTTCTTGAAATTCAGGCGATCCGCAAGACGCCGGTGGGGCGTTTGCCTTATGGGTTGAAAAAACGGGTGGAGTTGGCGCGGGCGCTGGCGGCTGAGCCGAAACTGCTGCTGTTGGATGAGCCGATGGCGGGTATGAACGTGGAGGAGAAAGAGGACATGAGCCGCTTTATTCTGGACGTGAATGATGAATTTGGCACCACAATTGCCCTGATCGAGCATGATATGGGCGTTGTCATGGATATTTCGGACCGGGTTGTCGTCATGGATTATGGCCGCAAGATCGGTGACGGGACGCCCGATGAGGTGCGCAATAATCAGGAGGTGATTGATGCCTATCTGGGGGTGGCGCATGACTGACTTTGCCATGAAATATTGCGTACAGAACCTGTACGTGCAGCGTACATACGATGTACGGGAGGTGCGCGATGTCTGCTGATTTCCTGTATGGTATCGAAGTTATCATCAACGGGCTGATGGCCGGGGTGCTTTATGCGCTTGTCGCGCTGGGCTTTGTTCTGATCTTTAAGGCGAGCGGAATTTTCAACTATGCGCAGGGCGTGATGGCGTTGTTTGCCGCGCTGACGCTTGTCGGGATCATGGAAGGGCAGGTGCCGTTCAGCCATTTGATCAACGCGATCCTTGGCACGGAGATTCATGATTTCGGCTGGGAGGTTCCGGCGCTGCTGGCGATATTGCTGACGCTGATCGTGATGGTCGGGTTTGCATGGGCAGTGCAGCAGTTCGTGTTCCGCCATCTGGTCGGGCAGGAGCCGATCATCTTGTTCATGGCGACCATCGGGCTGGCCTATTTTCTGGAAGGCGTCGGCGATCTGATGTGGGGATCGGATATCAAGACGCTGGCCATTGGGCTGCCGCAGGGTGGGTCGATATGGGTCGAGGAGTTCACCAGCGGTCTGGGTGGCGACGGGTTTTACGGGTTCTTTATCGACAAGTTGGATATGGTCGCGACGATTGTCGCGGCTGTGCTGGTGATCGGTCTGATCGTATTTGCCCAATACACCAAGCAGGGCCGCGCGATGCGCGCGGTGGCCGACGATCATCAGGCGGCGTTGTCTGTCGGCATTTCGCTGAACTTTATCTGGGTGTTGGTGTGGTCGCTTGCCGGGCTGGTGGCGCTGGTGGCCGGAGTGATGTGGGGCGCGAAATCGGGCGTGCAGTTTTCGCTGTCGCTGATCGCGCTGAAGGCGCTGCCGGTGCTGATGCTGGGGGGCTTTACGTCGATCCCGGGTGCCATCGTGGGTGGGCTGGTCATTGGCGTTGGTGAGAAACTGTTTGAATATACCATCGGCGCGCCGTTCCTGGGTGGCGCGACCGAAAACTGGTTTGCCTATATGCTGGCGCTGATTTTTCTCGTGTTTCGGCCGCAGGGCCTGTTTGGGGAGAAGATGATTGAGCGTGTTTGATATGATGATCAGCGTTGGCCTCCGGCGGGGATATTTAGGCTCGGAAGAAGCCGGGGGGATGGCATATGTTTTATCGTGAAGCCGGTGATTTCAAGACCTCTTATGAGGCCGATAGCCAGACGTTTCCGATTGCGTTTGACCGCTGGCGGTATTGGGCGATTTTGGCTGTGGCGTATTTGGTTATTCCGTTTGTGATCAATGATTATTGGGCCAGTGCGCTTTTGGTGCCGTTTTTGATCTATGCGATTGCGTCGATCGGGCTGAATATTCTGGTGGGGTATTGTGGACAGGTCAGTCTGGGCACCGGCGGGTTCATGGCTGTGGGGGCTTATGCCTGCTACAAGTTGATGACGTCGTTTCCGGATGTGTCGATTGTGGTCCATGTGCTGTTGGCGGGTGGGATCACCGCGATGGTGGGGACGGCGTTTGGTTTGCCGAGCTTGCGGATCAAGGGGTTTTATCTGGCGGTGGCGACGCTGGCCGCGCAGTTTTTTCTGGTTTGGCTGTTCAATAAGGTGGCGTGGTTTTACAACTATTCGGCCTCGGGGCAGATCAACGCGCCTGAGCGGTTCGTGTTCGGTGTGCCGGTGACGGGAGCCAATACATCGGCCCCTGCGCAGTATCTGGTCTGTCTGGTGTTTTTGACGTTCTGCGCCTTGCTGGCGCGCAATCTGACGCGTGGCACGGTGGGGCGGTCCTGGATGGCGATCCGGGATATGGATATCGCGGCCGAGATCATCGGAGTGAACCCGTTGAAGGCCAAGTTGACTGCATTTGCGGTGTCGTCTTTCTTTATCGGGATCGCGGGGGCGCTGTTTTTCAGCGTCTATCTGGGCGCTGTTGAAGTGGGCGAGGCGTTCGGCATTCAGAAGTCGTTTCTGGTGCTGTTCATGGTGATCATCGGCGGACTTGGGTCGATTTTCGGCAGTTTCGCGGGGGCGGCGTTTTTGGTGATCTTGCCCGTCGCGCTGAAGGTGGTTGGCGTCGATCTGCTGGGGTGGCCCACGGATCTGGTCGCGCATTTGCAGCTGGTTATCGTGGGGGGGTTGATCATGTTTTTCCTGATCAAGGAACCACATGGGTTGGCGCAGTTGTGGCGGCTGGCAAAAGAGAAATTACGGCTTTGGCCGTTCCCTTACTAACAATGGAGCCGGGGTGAACCCCGACCTACGATCAGATCAATCAATGGGAGGAAAGAACCGATGAAGATGAAGACACTGGCTGCAATGGCCCTTGCGGGGGCGATGGCGGCAGGGCCTGCAATGGCAGAGCTTGTCATTCCGGACCTGAGTTATCGCACTGGTCCCTATGCGGCGGGGGGCACGCCGTTTTCGGATGGGTATCAGGATTACTTCAATTTGCTGAATGCGCGTGATGGCGGAATTGGCGGCGAGTCGGTGCGTATTATCGAATGCGAGACCGGATATAACACCGAAAAGGGTGTCGAATGTTATGAGGCGACCAAGGGCGAAGGCGCGCTGATTTATCAACCGCTGTCCACCGGTATTACCTATCAGCTGATCCCCAAAGCGACGGCTGACGGCATTCCGATGCACACGATGGGGTATGGCCGGACGTCGGCTGCCAATGGTGAGGTGTTCAACTGGGTGTTCAACTATCCGGCGAACTATTGGGATGCGGCATCGGTTGCCGTGAACTATCTGCTGGATGAAAACGGTGGTGATCTGAGCGGCAAGACGATCGCGCTTGTCTATCACAACTCGGCCTATGGCAAAGAGCCGATCCGTACGTTGGAAGAGCTGTCGGCCAAGCATGGGTTCACGTTGACCCAGCTGGCGGTTGATCATCCGGGCCAAGAGCAGAAGTCGCAGTGGTTGCAGATCCGCCGCGAACGTCCTGACTATGTCCTGATGTGGGGCTGGGGCGTAATGAACCAAGTGGCGGTGCAGGAAGCCGCGAACATTGGCTTCCCGATGGAGAACTTTATCGGGAACTGGTGGGCCGGGGCAGAGCATGATGTGACGCCTGCGGGGATGGCCGCGAATGGCTATAAATCGCTGAACATGAACCGTGTGGTTGATTACCCTGTTCTGGGTGAGATCAAGGCGCTGGTCCATGATGCAGGGAATGCCGCCGGTGATGGCAGCAATCTGGGGTCGGTTCTGTATGTGCGCGGTATGTATGCCGCGATGCTGGCCGCCGAGGCGATTGCCAACGCGCAGGAGATTCACGGCGTGACCGCTGTGACCCCCGCGATGGTCCGCGATGGTATGGAGGCGCTGGATATCACTGCGGCGCGGATGGCTGAACTGGGCATGGATGGCATTGGGCCGGAGTTTGCGGTCAGCTGTGAAAACCATGGTGGGTCCGGTCAGGGTCTTGTTCAGCAGTGGAATGCGGCGGATGGCATTTGGGTGCCTTTGACGGACTTCATCGCACCTGATGACGGCGTGATTGATCCGCTGATCGCAGAGGATTCTGCGGCCTTTGCGGCAGAGAGCAACATCACGCCGGGTTGTCTTTGATCTGAAAACTGCGGGCGGCCCTTGGGCCGTCCGTTTCCCCAAGGAGACCTGCCAATGCTGGACGCCCCCAAGACCGAGACCCTGCTGGAGGTCAATAATATCGAGGTGATCTATAATCACGTGATCCTTGTGCTGAAGGGCGTGTCGTTGAAGGTGCCCAAGGGCGGGATCACCGCGCTGTTGGGTGGCAATGGTGCGGGCAAGACGACGACGCTCAAGGCGATTTCGAACCTGCTGCAATCGGAACGCGGAGAGGTGACCAAAGGCACGATTACCTATCGCGGCGAGGCGGTCGCGAATTCATCGCCGTCGGAATTGGTCAAAAAGGGCGTTATTCAGGTGATGGAAGGCCGTCACTGTTTTGAGCATTTGACGATTGAGGAAAACCTGATGACCGGCGCCTATACCCGCCGTGATGGCAGTGGTGCAGTCAGTGCCGATCTTGAATTGGTGTATAATTATTTTCCCCGTTTGCGCGAGCGACGCAAAAGTCAGGCGGGCTACACGTCGGGTGGGGAACAGCAGATGTGTGCGATTGGTCGCGCCCTGATGTCGCGCCCCGAGACGATTTTGCTGGACGAGCCTTCGATGGGTTTGGCACCGCAGTTGGTCGAAGAGATTTTCACGATTGTGAAGGACCTGAACGAACGCGAGGGTGTGTCGTTTCTGCTGGCAGAGCAAAATACCAATGTCGCGCTGCGTTTTGCCCATCAGGGGTATATTCTGGAAAGCGGCCGTGTCGTGATGGAAGGCCCGGCGGCGGAATTGCGCGAGAACCCGGATGTAAAGGAATTCTATCTGGGGATGTCGGATGAGGGCCGCAAATCGTTTCGCGATGTGCGCAGCTATCGGCGGCGCAAGCGGTGGCTGGCATAGGGGCGCATACCGGAGGTAGGTCACAAGTTTAGGCGACGTTATTGAATAGCACGGCGTGCCGGGCCTATCGTTCCTTGTCCGTATCGTCATGATGAAGATACAGGACAGGAGACCGCGATGAAAATCAACTTTGACGATCTTGAAACACGCACGCCCGACATGCGCGAAGCGACCCAGCTGGGACTGTTGCAAAAGCAGTTGTTGCGGGTGCGGTCGACCGTTGCGTCCGCGTTGCCGGACGTTGAGATCATATCGCTGGCTGATCTGGCCAAGCTGCCAGTGCTGCGCAAGTCAGAGCTGAGCGCGCGACAGAAGGCGCATCCGCCGTTGGCTGGCATGTCGGTGGCGCATCCTGCGCATTTCTTTCAATCCCCCGGCCCGATCTACGAGCCGGGTGGCACCAGCCACGACTGGTGGCGCTTTGGCCGGTTTTTGCATGCTTGCGGGATTGGCAAGGGCGATATCGTGCAGAACTGTTTTGGCTATCATTTGACGCCCGCCGGCATGATGTTTGAGAATGGTGCGCGCGCAGTCGGGGCATCGGTTCTGCCCGCGGGCACGGGCCAGACCGAACTGCAAGTGCATGCGGCGGCAGATATAGGCACCACCGCCTATGCGGGCACGCCGGATTACCTGAAGGTTATTCTGGAAAAGGCCGATGAGATGGGCGTGACGTTACAGATCGCCAAGGCGGCCGTGTCAGGCGGCGCGCTGTTCGGGCAGTTGCGCCAGTATTATGCGGACCGCGGGATCAATTGTCTGCAATGCTATGCCACGGCTGATCTGGGGCATATTGCGTATGAAACTATCCCCGGTGAGGGCATGATCGTTGACGAAGGGGTGATCCTTGAGATCGTCACCCCCGGCACTGGCGATCCCGTGGAACCCGGCGAGGTCGGCGAGGTGGTGGTTACATCGCTGAACCCCGATTATCCGCTGATCCGCTTTGCCACGGGTGATTTAAGCGCGGTGATGCCGGGGCAAAGCCCGTGCGGGCGCACCAATTTGCGCATCAAGGGCTGGATGGGCCGCGCCGATCAGACGACCAAGATCAAGGGCATGTTTGTCCGCCCCGAGCAGGTGGCCGCGTTGGTTGCCAAGCTGGACGGTGTGACGCGCGCCCGGGTGGTTGCCGATCGCATCGGTGACGCCGATACGATGACGGTGCAGGTGGAGGGCACGGGGCTGGACCCTGCCGTGATCGGGACTGCGGTGCAGGATGTGCTGAAACTGAAGGGTGATGTGCAATGTTGCGCCCCCGGAACGCTGCCGCGCGATGGCCTCGTGATTGAGGATCGCCGGAGCTATGAGACGTAAGAATTAAAGGAGATACGCAATGCGTAAACTGATATTAACGGCGGCTTTGGCGGCCATGGCGCTGCCTGCGGTTGCCGATGATGCGGCCCTTTTGATAGGTGTAGAGCGGTATCGGGACCTGAGCCGGGTGTCGGGCGGCACGGATGTGACGCGGGCCGATGATGACCTGCGGGATGCGGGGTATACGGTGCTGGCGCTGACCAACGGATCTGCCCGCGACATGGCGCGGTCACTGGCTGACTTCACGACCGAGGCGGAAAATGCTGATCGGTTGGTGGTGGGTCTTTCGGGGCGATTTGTGACCGATGGAGGCCGCGCGTGGTTCCTGTCTGCCGACGCGGACAGTCCGACGCTGTTTGGCATGGGCGGCACTGCCGTGTCGTTGGACAGCATCATGGCGGTGCTGGCCAAGACGCCGGGGCAATCGGTTTTGATTCTGGGCCTTGATACAGGTGCCGATGATACGCTTGATACGTACCTGCGCGAGGGGCTGGGTGATCTTGATGTCCCGCAAGGGGTGACCGTTTTGATCGGGGCGCCCAATGTCGCCGATGATGTGCTGTCGGACGCGGTGACGCGGGCCGGTGGCGATGTGATGGCATTTGTACGTGATAACAGGCGGTTGACGGCTGTGGGCTATGCGCCGCAGCGGCTGGTGATGCAGCCGCAGGCGGGTGACGCTGCGCCGGCACCGCGCCCGATCAGCGACCCGACATTGTCATTCTGGACCGCCGCGCAGGCCGCGAACACGGCAGACAGCTATCGCAACTTCTTGTTTCAGTATCCCAACAGCCCGTATGCCGCAGAAGCCCGCAGGCGTCTGGATGAGATCGAAAATGATCCGGTGCGCATGGACCAACTGGCCGAAGACGCGCTGAACCTTAGCCGGAGCGAACGGCGGGCGATCCAAGAGAACCTGACGCTGCTGGATTACAATACCCGCGGCGTGGACGGGATATTCGGCCCCGGCAGCCGCAGCGCGATCCGCAATTGGCAGCAAACCAACGGGTTCAACCAGACATCGTTCCTGACAGCCGAGCAGATCAGCCGGATTGATGGGCAGGCCAGCCGCCGCGCCGCCGAGATCGCGGCAGAAGAAGAGCGCGCACGTGCAGAAGCCGAACGTTTGGACCGCGCGTTTTGGGAGGAAACCGGGGCGCGTGGCGATGAGGCCGGCTATCGCGCCTACCTTGATCGCTATCCGACGGGTATTTTCGCCGAGGAGGCCAGCAACCAATTGGGGCAATCGCGGGGCAGCAACCTTGCCCGTGCGGAGGAAGAGGCGCTAAATATCAATCCGGTGCTGGCGCGGCTGATTGAAAGCCGTCTGGATCAGCTTGGCTTTAATCCGGGGCGGGTCGATGGCCGGTTCGACAGTGACACCCGCCGTGCCATTGCCGACTATCAGGTCCGCAGCAGCCTGCCGGGGACCGGATACCTGAACCAGCCGACGCTGGCCCGCCTGCTGGCCGATACGTTTGGCCGATAAGGGCGCGTGATACCCCGGACGGCGGGCCCAATCCCCATGGGCCTGCCGGGCCGTTGTGCGGGCTGTGGGCCGTTCCTGCAACAATGTCCCCCATGATGCCAGCCCGAGCTTTGATGCGGGCATGCAAGGAAAGAGCCCCCGGCGTTTCAGTCTTTCTGATCGAAACCCAAGTGTGGTTGGCGCCAAAAGCGCGCAAAAGCGAGATCGTCGTCGTAGTTTGAAAATGCCACCAACCCGCTGCCATCATACATCGTCAGTTCGCCAATGTAGAAACGGTCATGGGTCAGCAGAAAATCGACACGTATCATGTCAAATCGGGCCGCAAGGTGATCCGCGATTTCAATGATCGCGTCGAGGTGATCGGGCCGGGCGCACTCTGCGGTATCGAAGTTGCGAAATTCATACGGCAAGCGCTGCCAGTTTGGCGTGTATATGGAAATCGCCGGGATTTTGCCAAGATTGTTCTCGGGCATGATGAAGCGCAATTCGCCATCATAGAAAAAGAGTTTGAGGTCGCGTATCGCCGGGATGAGCGGCTCGACGATCAGGCCCGGCGTCAGGTCAAAGTAACACCATTCCGATTTGCGTGCTCCGTGGATCTTGGTGAGCCAGCGATTGATCTTGCGCCGTGCCTGTTTTCGCGCGCGCAGGTCGCCGGCAGGAACGACACAATTCATACCGCTGCCATGGGTACATTTTACGATTACATCCTTCTGCCAGATATCAGCCGGAAGGTCGTCGAAGGAGGTTGTATAGGCGAGGATCGGCACCATCAGTCTGTCCGAAGTTCCCGCACCCAGTATCCTGTCTATATAGGCGCGGGCCCGGTATTTGTCGGTCATTTCGCTAAAAATCGGGTTGTGATCGAATAGCTTGCGTGCGTTGGTGCGTTCGCTATGTGTCCGGGGGCATTGCAGGTTCAGATCATAGGTGTGGCGCGTTCTGAACAGCCTGCGCGCAAGTGGATAGCCGCGATCGGCGTCCCTGTGGTAGCGGCGCCAAGCGGCCTTGCGGGCCACATCAGACCGGAACCTTGCCGGGAGAAAAAGCAATCTGTCTAACATGTTAGGCCAATATCGTCATCGCCTGGGAAGTCAATATGATGTCTGCCCAAGGGACAGTCCGAGACGCGCTGTTCCTTTGGCAGAGCATGGCCTGCGGTTTGGTGCCATCCGGAGAGGATCGACGCCCAGAGCCGGAACCAGACATGCGTGTCATCGCGGGGGGGGTGCGGTTTGATTGCGTATTCAATCAGCAAAAGAAAAGTGTAAGCCCGCACGTTGCCATGCGGGCTTTCACTTTTGGTTTGCTGCTTTGGTCGGGTTTAGCCCTGACGGGCTTTGAACCGACGCTGCGTCTTGTTGATTACATAGACGCGGCCCTTACGGCGCACGACGCGGCAATCGCGATGACGCTGCTTGAGCGAGCGGAGGGAGTTACGTACCTTCATGGTCGTTTCCTCATGTCGCGGCGCGCGGATTGCGCCTTGGGTTACAGTTCAGGCCGGGGCCCGTCGAATTCATGGTGGACGATACTGGGATCGAACCAGTGACCCCTTCGATGTCAACGAAGTGCTCTACCGCTGAGCTAATCATCCATATTCCGTTGCGCCTGCCTTGCGTCCTATAACGAAATAGGACGCGGGGCCAACCGCGTCAGGTGTGCGGTCTATAAAAGGAGTCGGAAGGAGGATCAAGGGCTTTTGGAAAAATCAAATTTCAGGCTATCTTATGCAACAGAGGAGTGCTGTTTGTCACAGTCTGCATATCATCTTGTCCGTCCGGCCAGCCGCAGCACAAGTGTTGTGTTTGCATCGCCGCATAGTGGTCGGGACTATTCTGCCGCCTTTCTGGCGCGCAGTGTTCTGGATGCGCGGGAAATCCGGTCGTCCGAGGATGCTTTTGTCGATGTGCTGTTTGCGGCGGCGCCGGACCATGGCGCCCCGTTTTTGACAGCGACGGCACCGCGCGCCTATCTGGATCTGAACCGGGGGCCGGATGAGCTTGACCCGGCGTTGATCGAAGGGGTTCGGCGCAATCCGCATAATCCGCGCGTGACAAGCGGGCTGGGGGTGATTCCCCGCGTGGTTGCCAATGGGCGCCAGATCTATCGCGGCAAGTTGACCCTAGCCGAGGCGCATCAGCGGATTGCGGGATGGTGGCGGCCCTATCACGATCAGTTGCAGACCTTGCTGGATGAGAGCAACAACGCATTTGGCGAGGCGATCCTGATGGATTGTCATTCGATGCCCCATGAAGCGTTGGAGCACGCCGGTTCGCCCGGTGCCTTGCGGCCCGATGTGGTGTTGGGGGACCGGTTTGGCGCGGCGGCGGCTGGCGCGGTTGTAGAGCAAGTCGAGGCGGCGTTTGCCAATGCGGGGCTGCGGGTCGCGCGTAACATGCCGTTTGCCGGGGCCTATATCACGCAGCACTATGGCCGCCCGTCGCGTGGGCAGCATGCGATACAGATCGAGATTGATCGCGCGGTTTACATGGACGAGCGGACGTTGGAGCCGAATGACGATTTTGCGGGGTTCAAGGCGGTGTTGGATGGTGTGATTGCGGCGCTGGCTGATATTGGGCGCGTGAGGGATCAGCGTGTGGCCGCAGAGTAGGGTGGATCTTGATCCACCTTACGGGTCAACGCAGGGCGCGCCCTTTGATGATTGCATCGGCGCCGAACTTCTGTCGGATTTGGTCGGCGGCCTTTTCGGCCTTGGCCCGCTGGTCCGCGCCGGGGTCGAGCAGGTCGGCTTCGCGATCTGCGCCCTGCGCGGATGTGATATCGGACAGGCCAACGCCGAGCAGCCGGTAGGGGCCCTGATCGCCAGCCTGATCGAACAGTCCCCGCGCGGTGCGGTAGATCGTATCGGCCAATTGCGTCGGGTGCCGCAGGGACTGCCGTTTGGAGATCTGTTTGAATGCCGATGATTTGAGTTTCAGAGTCACGACCCGCCCTGCCTTGTCATTGGCTTTGGCCCGTGCGCTGACCTTTTCGGCCATGCGCCAGATGTGGCCGTCGAGGATGTCGGTATCGTTGGTATCTTCGTTGAACGTCGTTTCATTGGACAGCGTCTTGACCGGGGCATTGACCTGAATGCGGCGCCCGTCTTCGCCCCTGGCCAAGCTGTAGAGCCGTTCGCCCATGCTGCCGAACCGGTCCTGCAGGTCGCGCCGGTCCCAGCGCAGCAGGTCATCGAACGTGCGTATGCCAGCGTCGTTCAGGCTGGTCTGGGCGGCGGGGCCAATGCCCCAGATCAGGCGCACGGAGCGGGGGCGGAGGAACGCTGTTGTTTCGGCCTTGCCGATGATCGAAAAACCACGGGGTTTGTCGAGATCGGACGCCACCTTTGCGAGGAATTTATTGTGTGACAGGCCGATGGAGCCAGACAGGCCCAATTCATCTTTCATCCGTTTGATCAGCCGCGCCAGCATCACTGCGGGTGGCGCATGGTGAAGGCGGGCGGTGCCGGACAAATCCATGAACGCCTCGTCCAGAGACAGGGGTTCGACGACGGGGGTCAGTTCGTCCATCATGGCCCGGATCGCCCGGGAGGCCGCGACGTAGGCATCGAAGCGGGGCCGCACGACGACCGCTTCGGGGCAGAGTTTCAGGGCCTGAAACATCGGCATCGCGGATTTGACGCCTTTGATTCGCGCCACGTAGCAGGCAGTTGACACCACGCCGCGTCTGCCGCCGCCGATGATGACGGGTTTATCGGCAAGCGCCGGATTGTCGCGCTTTTCCACGGACGCGTAGAAGGCATCGCAGTCCATATGGGCAATGGAGAGGGCGAATAGTTCCGGGTGCCGTGTCACCCGTGGACTGCGGCAGTGCGGGCAGCGGGTTTCGCTGTCAGAGGTCATGAGGCAGTCGCGGCACAGGGCTTGCATGGGGGTATCGTATCTGAATGATCGGCGTTGTGCTATTTGCTTGCAGCGGGTTTCCGAGATGCGGGTTTCCGGTGGTTGATATCGGACTGTTGGATTTTTTTTCGAAAAATCCATGCCTCCGGCGGGGATATTTGACCTCGGAAGAAACAGGAGAACGCGGCGATGAATTGGATTGCGTGCTGCGACAATCTGGCATAAGTTTCGCATCGGAAACACGCCGACCGGGAGAGAACGGTCAGGCCCGTCGCCGAAGGAGCAACCGCCCCGGTCACTCTCAGGCAAACGGACCGGTTGGGGTGCAATACGCCGAAGAGTGGTCAATTGGCCCGCCGAAGGAGCAAGCCGTGTTTGCGGTGAATCTCTCAGGTACAACAGACGGTGGGGGCAGCGGTGCAACAGCACCTTTGGCGGAGCAGGAAATTTGACCACTATTGCCGTACTTGGCGCCGGGATTACCGGCGTGACCACTGCGTATTCCCTGATGGAGCGCGGATTTGAGGTGACGGTTTTTGACCGTCAGCGCTATGCCGGGATGGAAACCAGTTTTGCCAATGGGGGGCAACTGAGCGCCTCGAATGCGGAAGTGTGGAACCAATGGTCCACTGTCATAAAAGGCATCAAGTGGATGCTGCAGGGCGATGCGCCGTTGTTCGTGAACCCGCGTCCCGGTTGGCACAAGGTCAGCTGGATGACCGAATTCCTGGCGAATATTCCCCGGTACAAATCCAATACCATCAAGACAGCCGGGATGGCCGTTGCCGCCCGTGCCGGTCTGGCCGAGATGGCCGAGAAATCGGGCGTCGATTTTGATTTCAGCCCTGCGGGTATCCTGCATTTCTATAAGGCTGAAAAAGATCTCAAGCATGCCCGCATGGTCAACGGTTTGCTGGCCGAGGGCGGGCTGGAGCGACACGAGTTGACTGTCGATGAGGTGATGGCCCGCGAACCCACGCTGCGTGGTGATATTATTGGTGGTTTCTGGACGGAAAGCGACAGCACCGGTGATATTCATAAGTTCACCATGGGTCTGGCTGATTGGCTGAAGGCGCAGGGGGTCGTGTTCAAGCTGGGCGCGCCTGTGACGGACCTGCATGTCAAGCCGGATGGGGTTTATGTGGAATGTGGCCATGAAGAGCGCTTTGACGGGGTGGTTGTTTCTGCGGGTGTTGCCAGCCGAAAATTCGCGCAGATGCTTGGGGATCGGGTCAATGTCTATCCGGTGAAGGGGTATTCGATCACGGTCAATCTGGATGACGCGGCCAGTCAAGCGGCTGCGCCGACGACATCGTTGTTGGATGACAAGGCCAAGATCGTGTCGTCGCGTCTGGGCAAGAACCGCCTGCGCATTGCCGGCACTGCCGAGTTCAACGGCGAGAACCGCGACATTCTGGAGCGCCGGGTTCGCCCGCTGGTCAAATGGTGTGAAACCCATTTTCCTGAGGTGTCCACGGAGAACTGTATTCCCTGGGCCGGTCTGCGTCCGATGATGCCAAATATGATGCCCCGCGTCGGCCCCGGCAAAAAAGATAGGGTCTTCTATAATACCGGTCACGGGCATCTGGGCTGGACACTGAGCCCGGCCACCGCAGAGACGATCGGTGCGACTGTTGCCGCGCGGTTCCAAAGCAATAGTATGCGATAGTATACATTGAAAACCATCTGACGCCCGGCTATCTGTTCTTCATAGCAATGAAGGACAGATTAATGCGTATCGAAGACCTGTTGGCTGAATTTTTGGGCCAAAATATACTGTATATGCTGCTGGCGCTGTTTATCGTCATCTGCATCATGGCAGGTGTGCGGATTGTGCCGCAATCCGAGAAATATGTGGTTGAGCGATTGGGCCGGCTGCACGCCGTGCTTGGGCCTGGCATCAACTTTATCGTGCCGTTTCTGGATCGGGTGCGGCACAAGGTTTCGGTGTTGGAACGCCAGTTGCCTGCGATGACGCAGGATGCGATTACGTCGGATAACGTGCTGGTGCAGGTCGAAACGAGCGTGTTTTACCGTATCATTGAGCCCGAAAAGACAGTTTACAGGATCCGCGACGTCGATGCGGCGATTTCAACCACGGTGGCGGGCATTGTCCGGTCGGAAATTGGCCGGATGGAGCTGGATCAGGTGCAAGCGAACCGCGCCACGTTGATTGATGCCGTTCGCGAACAGGTTGCCCAGCAGGTCGATGACTGGGGTATCGAAGTGACCCGCGCCGAGATTTTGGATGTAAATCTGGATCAGGCGACGCGGGCCGCGATGTTGCAGCAGTTGAATGCAGAGCGCGCGCGCCGTGCATCGGTCACAGAAGCGGAAGGCCGCAAACGGGCCGTCGAATTGCAGGCCGATGCTGATCTTTATGCCGCAAAGCAAGAATCAGAGGCGCGCCGTGTGCTGGCCGATGCCGAAGCGTATGCGACGCAGGTTGTCGCGGTCGCGATTGCTGAAAACGGGCTTGAGGCTGCGCAGTATCAGGTGGCGCTGAAGCAGGTTGAAGCACTGCAGAAACTGGGTGCCGGGTCGGGGAACCAGACCATCGTATTGCCTGCGAACGCATTGGATGCGTTTGGGGACGCCTTCAAAATGCTGAAAGGACGCTGATATGCCTCTTTGGACAGAATGGTGGGTGTGGATGTCCGGGGCGCTGATCCTGGCCACATTGGAGGTCCTGCTGCCGGGGTACATTTTCCTTGGATTTGCCATGGGTGCGGCGGTGATGGGGGTGCTGCTGCTGTTTGGCTTGTCGGCCGCCGGTTTTGCAGTGACGTTGGTGATTTTTGCGGTGTTATCGCTGATTTCATATATCCTTATGCGCAAATACTTTGGCCTGCGCAGCGGGCAGGTCAAGATTTGGGATACCGACATTAATGAATAAGGTGGGGTTATCCCCATCCTTTCGCTTAGTCGGGGCGCCGGGCCTGCGGTGAGGCCATTTCGGCGATAATGCTTTGGGCGGCTGCGCGTGGGTTTTCGGCCTGCCAGATGGGGCGCCCGACCACCACATGATCGGCCCCGTTCGCAATCGCCTGGGCCGGGGTCATCACCCGCTTTTGGTCGCCAAGTGCGGCACCGGCGGGCCGCACGCCGGGGGTGACGATCAACTTGCCTGCCGCTTCGGGCAGGGCGCGGATCAATGCCGCCTCTTGGGGGGATGCGATCACACCGTCGGCACCGTTCATGAGCGCGATACCCGCCCGTTCCTGTACCAGATCCGCGATATTGCCGGGCTTGATACAAGAGGCATCCAGATCGGCGCGGTCCAGCGAGGTCAGGATTGTAACCGCAAGGATTTTCATGTCAGAACCCCCGGCCCCTTCGCGGGCGGCGCGCACGACATGTGGGTCGCCGTGCACGGTCAGGAAATCCAGATCGAATTGGGCGATGCCGCGCACCGCAGCTTCGACCGTGGCACCGATGTCAAAGAACTTCATGTCCAGAAAAATACGTTTGCCATGTTCCTGCTTGAGTTCATTCGCGAGCGCGAGGCCACCGCCGGTGAGCATGCCAAGCCCGATCTTGTAAAAGCTGACGCTGTCGCCCAGCACGCGGGCCAGTTCAAGGCCAGCCACCACATTGGGCACGTCCATCGCAACGATCAGGCGGTCATCAGATGCAATCATGGGCGTTCCTTTCAGGGGTTTTATGCGGATTGGCCCAGCCGTTCGCGGTGGTCAAGGAAGAATCAGGAATTCGACCATGGGATTGACGTAAATCAAAGGAAAGTGACGCGATAACTTGTCAACTGTGGCGACGCTTCCCATTTAGGGACCGAGGCCCGGTCAAGGGATGTGCTGCCAAGTCAGGCATTCTAAATTCTGTGGGCGCTTAACAAAGGAGATATTCATGAACCTTGAAAAGTTCACAGAGCGGTCGCGCGGCTTTATTCAGGCCGCCCAGACGATTGCCATGCGCGAAGACCACCAGAAGCTCGCGCCAGAGCATTTGCTGAAGGCGTTGATGGATGATGAAGAGGGGCTTGCGTCCAATCTGATCAGCCATGCGGGCGGGAACCCAAAGGCCGTTGTGATGGCTGTGGATGCGGCGCTTGCCAAGATCCCGCAGGTTAGCGGTGATACGGGGCAAGTGTATCTCGACAATACAACGGCCAAGGTCATGGATGAGGCTGAAAAGATCGCAAAGAAAGCCGGTGATAGTTTTGTCCCGGTCGAGCGGTTGCTGACGGCGCTTGCCGTCGTGAAATCCAAGGCCAAGGACGCGCTGGATGCCGGCGGCGTCACGGCGATGAACCTGAACGCGGCGATTAATGATGTGCGCAAGGGCCGGACCGCTGACAGTGCGTCGGCCGAGGGCAGCTATGACGCGCTGAAAAAATATGCCCGTGATCTGACGGAGGCCGCAGAGCAAGGCAAAATCGACCCGATCATTGGCCGGGACGAGGAAATCCGCCGCGCGATGCAGGTATTGTCACGCCGGACCAAGAACAACCCGGTTCTGATCGGTGAACCCGGTGTGGGTAAGACGGCGATTGCCGAAGGTTTGGCGCTGCGGATCGTGAATGGCGATGTGCCTGAATCATTGCGCAACAAGAAGCTGATGTCGCTGGACATGGGGGCATTGATTGCCGGCGCGAAATACCGCGGTGAGTTCGAGGAGCGTCTGAAGGCGGTTTTGAAAGAGATCGAAACCGCTGCCGGTGAAATCATTCTGTTCATTGACGAATTGCACACGCTTGTCGGTGCGGGCGCGTCTGAAGGCGCGATGGATGCCGCCAATCTGATCAAACCTGCGCTGGCGCGCGGTGAACTGCACTGTATCGGCGCCACCACGCTGGTAGAATATCGCAAGTATGTCGAAAAGGACGCAGCCCTTGCCCGCCGGTTCCAGCCGTTGCTGGTCGAGGAGCCGACCGTCGAGGATACGATCAGCATCCTGCGCGGGATCAAGGAAAAGTACGAACTGCACCATGGGGTGCGGATCAGTGATGCCGCACTTGTGGCTGCGGCAACGCTGTCGCATCGCTATATCACGGATCGGTTCCTGCCCGACAAGGCCATCGACCTGATGGACGAGGCGGCCAGCCGTTTGCGGATGGAAGTGGATAGCAAGCCAGAGGCGCTTGACGCGCTGGACCGCGACATTCTGCAAAAGCAGATCGAGGCCGAGGCGTTGAAGAAAGAGGACGACAAGGCGTCGAAAGACCGGCTTGAGAAGTTGGAGCGCGAGTTGGGCGATCTGCAGGAGCGTGCGTCAGAAATGACGGCGAAATGGCAGGCCGAGCGCGACAAGATGGAAGGTGCACGCGATCTGAAGGAAAAGCTGGACCGTGCCCGCGCCGATCTGGATATCGCCAAGCGCGAAGGCAATCTGGCGAAGGCCGGAGAGCTGTCTTACGGCGTGATCCCGCAATTGGAGCGCAAATTAGCCGAGGCCGAAAACAACGAAGACCTGATGGTCGAAGAGGCTGTGCGCCCCGAGCAGATTGCCGAGGTTGTCGAGCGTTGGACGGGGATTCCGACCAGCAAGATGCTGGAAGGCGAGCGTGACAAGTTGCTGCGCATGGAAGACGAGTTGGGCAAGCGCGTGATCGGTCAGAAATCCGCCGTGCGTGCCGTGGCCAATGCCGTGCGCCGTGCGCGTGCGGGTCTGAACGACGAAAACCGTCCGCTGGGGTCGTTCCTGTTCCTTGGCCCAACGGGTGTGGGCAAGACCGAGTTGACCAAGGCCGTGGCCGAATATCTGTTCGACGATGAACACGCGATGGTGCGGGTCGACATGTCCGAGTTCATGGAAAAGCACGCGGTGTCGCGTCTGATCGGCGCGCCTCCGGGGTATGTTGGGTATGACGAAGGCGGTGTGCTGACCGAGGCCATTCGCAGGCGCCCCTATCAGGTGATCCTGTTCGACGAGGTCGAAAAGGCGCATCCCGATGTGTTCAACGTGCTGCTGCAGGTGCTGGATGACGGTGTGCTGACGGATGGTCAGGGGCGGACCGTGGACTTTAAGCAGACGCTGATCATCCTGACGTCGAACCTTGGGGCGCAAGCGCTGAGTCAGTTGCCCGATGGCGCGGACCCGGCACAGGCCAAGCGCGATGTGATGGATGCGGTCCGGGCGCATTTCCGGCCCGAGTTCCTGAACCGTCTGGACGAGACGATCATCTTTGATCGTCTGGCCCGCGAGGATATGGCGGCGATTGTCACGATCCAGTTGCGGTTGCTGGCCAAGCGGCTGGCCGGGCGCAACATCACCATTGATCTGGATGAGCCTGCGCTGAAATGGCTGGCTGACGAAGGGTATGATCCGGTGTTTGGCGCGCGTCCGCTAAAGCGTGTTATCCAGCGGTCCTTGCAAGACCAGTTGGCCGAGATGATCTTAGCGGGGGATGTGGCTGACGGTGACGTGATCCACGTCAGCGCCGGGGCGGATGGGCTGTTGGTGGGTGACCGCGTGTCATCGAGTAACCGACAACCGCCGTTTGACGCGGTGGTGCACTGATCACAAGGGGCGCCTTCGGGCGCCCCTTGTTTCATTGCGGATAGTCTGCTTAAAAGCGTGATCTGCCGGGTCCATACAAGGAATGAATGACCTATGTCTGACAGTGAACTTAACAAGCCGCGCAGCACGCGCCGGCGCTTGGTCATTTGGGGTGCTGTGATTGCTGTGGCACTGGCCGGGACGGTTTACGCCTTGGGTGGGGGGCGCGCGTTTGCGCAGATTGCGGGCCACACAACGCATATGCACGGCGCGCATGACATGGCGAATATGCCCGGTCTGCGCGGTGTCGATGCGACGCAGCAGGAGACTGACGAGCTTGCCATCATGTTCAACAACTTTTCCAACATCACCCGCGAAGTGACCAATCTGCCCAACGGTATCCGCACGGTTACGGCATCGTACAACGAAGAGGTGATGGCGGCGCTGGTCAGTCACGTGGCGGGTATGATTGGCCGGGTCGAAGACGGTCGCGACCCGCAGATATTTATCCAAAGCCCGACGCTTGATATTCTGTTCGAGCGCGGTGCGGCGATCGTGACTGATATTGAGGTGACGGACGCCGGGATCGTGGTGACACAAACGTCCGATGATCCGCAGGTCGTGGCCGCATTGCACACCCACGCGGCAGAGGTGACAGATCTGGCGAACCGCGGCATGGAAGCGGTGCATGAAAGCATGGCGCAGCGGGTCGTTAACTGACTTCCCGATTGACCCGACCAAACAAACAAAAAGCCCCGGTCGATTGACCGGGGCTTTGTTCGTTTTGGCTTGTCGGATTTAGCTTGGTGGCAGGATCACTTTGTCGATGACGTGGATCACGCCGTTCGATGCTTCGATGTCTGCTGCGACCACGTTGGCGTCGTTCACCATCACGCCGCCTTCGGTCATGATTGTGACGTCTGCACCGTTCACGGTCGTCGCCATCATGTCGTTGGTCAGATCAGTGGACATCACTTTGCCCGCGATGACGTGGTAGGTCAGGATCGCGGCAAGGGCTTCTGGATCAGCCAGCAGGCTTTCGACTGTGCCTTCGGGCAGCGCGGCAAAGGCTTCGTCTGTGGGGGCGAACACGGTAAACGGTCCTTCGCCTTTCAGGGTGTCGACCAGACCGGCGGCCTGTACGGCAGCGACGAGCGTTGTGAAGGTGCCCGCGTCAATGGCTGTGTCAACGATGTCTTTGGTGTGGCCCGCGGCAAAGGCGCTTGAGGCCAGAGCGGTTGTTGTTGCGAGTGCGATAAATGTTCTGCGTAGCATTGGTAGTCTCCCAGTTTGTGTGGGATGCCGTTTGTTGGCATCTAGAGTTTATACGGCCGCTGTCAGAACCGGATCACCGGGGATTTCCGCCAATGCAACTTGACGAATTGCACGCCGCGCCTAAGCCACAGCGTTTTGGGATTTCCATTCACAGTTGTGTGACAAACCGTGATTGAACCGGGATGATCTTGGATCATTTCACTGATCTGGCGGCATCGTGAGACATCTTTCAATACTTATCCTCTATATGATGTCTGGCAACGAATTGAATGGAGAGGCCAATGGCATATCGCTGGAGCAATGACCTGACACGCGCGGACATCACACCGAAATCCGCATTCCTGAACCGCCGCCAGATATTGGTCGGGACGGTAGGGCTGGGGGCCATCGGCCTTGTGGGGTCTGCGGCGCAGGCACAGACGTTGGAGCCCAATACGCTGGAAGAGATCACCAGCTACAACAACTTCTATGAATTTGGCACTGGCAAGACAGATCCCGCCCAGAACGCGGGCGCGCTGGTCACATCGCCATGGTCGATCAAGGTGGACGGCATGGTTGATAACCCCGGCGATTACGGGCTGGCCGATTTGCTGGATGGTTTGACGGTCGAGGACCGCATCTATCGGTTCCGCTGTGTCGAGGCGTGGTCGATGGTGGTGCCGTGGAACGGAATCGAGCTTGCCGATATCCTTAATAAGGTGGGCGTGCAGTCGGGCGCAAAATACGTGGCCTTTGAAACGGTCGTGCAGCCCGAAAACATGGTCGGCGTGCAGCGCCGCGTTCTGGATTTTCCATATGTCGAGGGGCTGCGTCTGGACGAGGCGATGCATCCGCTGACATTGATGGCGACGGGCATCTATGACGAACCGCTTGCCAACCAGTCCGGCGCGCCGATCCGTCTGGTGGTGCCGTGGAAGTATGGGTTCAAGTCGATCAAATCGATTGTGCGCATCACCTTGACGGACGAAGAGCCGCCGACCAGCTGGAACAAGGTCAGTGCCCGCGAGTATGGTTTTTACAGCAATGTGAACCCGCAGGTGGATCACCCGCGCTGGTCACAGGCGACAGAACGCAAGATCGGTGGCGGGTTGTTTGCCAGCCGTCAGGATACGCTGATGTTCAATGGCTACGCCGAAGTGGCGGGGCTTTATGAGGGCATGGATCTGTCGGAATTTTTCTAGACACCATGGCGGAGGCTTGGGCGCGGGCCGCACGATATACACTACTTTTTCGGAGACAAGGCATGACCCCTTCCCAAGCGATCAACGGCGCCCTGCGCAAGGTCCCGGCATGGACTATATACATAGGGATCGCCGCATGGGTGGTTTGGCTGTTCTATCTGGGCCTAACGGGTGGTCTGGGGGTAGAGCCGATCAATGCGCTGGAACGTGAATACGGGGCGCTGGGCCTGAAGCTGCTGATCCTGGGTCTTTTGGTGACGCCGTTGCGCAAATGGACGGGGGTGAACCTGATCAAATTTCGGCGTGCCATCGGCGTAACAAGCTTTTTCATGATCCTTGCGCATTTCCTTGTCTGGGCGGTTCTGGATGTGCAGACGTTCGCGCGGGTCTGGATGGAGATCGTAAAGCGGCCCTATGTGACGGTAGGCATGGTGGCCTTTGTGCTGCTGATCCCGCTGGCGGCCACATCGAACAATCTGTCAGTGCGGCGACTGGGCGCGGCCCGGTGGCGTAAATTGCACAAACTGACCTATCCGGCGGCGATCCTGGGGGGCGTACACTATCTGTGGCTGGTCAAAGGCTTTCAGATTGAACCGATCATCTATTTGATCGTCATTCTTGGGCTGGTCGCGACCCGTTATACCAGCATTGGATGGCGACGGCAGGCTGTGTGAATCGCCGCAACGGTCGGAAGTTCAGAAACCCGGCGCAGAACTGCGGCGGGTTTTTTTTGCGGCTGGTGCGGAAAATGCGACCGAACCATCGCCCCGATTCCCCTGTATGGGGTGGTCGCGTTACCGATTCATGGCGTAGTTTGGCGGTGGTTCACCGTGAGTCTTGCCGGGACTTGTGGATGAAGCTGTGGATAACCCAAAATCTGGTATGTTCCGTTTCCATTCTGCCCAGAGAAATTGCGGCAAGGCGTGATGTTGACGGGACAAAATGGCTTTAAGTCATTCAAAATGTTCAATTATTTAACGATGTCATAAAAAATGCATGTTTCGCTAAGAAAAGGGTTGCGGCCCCCAGCCACTAACCTTAGAACCCCCCTTACCGGACGAGCAGAGACGCTCTAGGGTGCGCCGGACGGGCCAGACGGAAGCGGAGACGCGGAGGGATGGTTGTGCTGGCGACGAGATAACATTGAGGTATTACAGGCGGGGCGCGCCAAGAAGTCAGGGCGCATCTTGTGAGTTTTTGTCT
>Ga0208544_10000404_pt1 | contig 34519 bp, 31 predicted proteins | sample DEB08_DNA_9_FD_184526 | JGI IMG/M metagenome (GOLD analysis project Ga0208544, IMG submission 184526) | Aqueous microbial communities from the Delaware River and Bay under freshwater to marine salinity gradient to study organic matter... | ecosystem: Environmental > Aquatic > Marine > Coastal ... | reverse complement strand
GGAATTAACGGAAGCGATGAAGGCTCTGGTTGACTCCCAAATTTTTAATAATTCCCCGATTGACTTTCTTGACGGAGTAGTTTTCTCACCGACTGAACAGTATTTAACAATTGGCACGATGGTTGGGGAGTTGCCCGCTGAACGCAGCGTGAGTGACTACACCGGTATGGCGATCTACTACCGATCGATTCAAACGCTCAAAGACGACTATCTGACTATCAACGACTATCTATGGCGCTGGGATACGGACTGGTTTTGGTGCTCCCGTGCTTTCGGCGCCCAGCTTCCCTCCGTGCGCACCCTGTGGCCAAAATCAAAACTGCGCAGTGACGTCTACTGGAAACTCATAGCCGTAAACCGCAAGTACCGGATCGCTGAAAAGCTCGATGCCCTCCGACGCAGGCCGCCCCGAGAGTCGGTCGTGCAAGACATTGAGATTCCTGTTGATCGCCTCCCTGAATTTCTTGACTTCTTTCACACCGAGATTGGCATTGAACCCATATGGCTTTGCCCCCTTAAACAGCGGGATCCCGATGTCCGCTGGCCACTGTACGAATTTGACCCCGATGAGCTTTATGTGAACGTCGGATTCTGGTCCACCGTCCCACTTGTCAATGGCGAGAAGCCTGAAGACGGCAAAAAAAATCGACTAATTGAGCGTGAAGTTACCAAAATGGGTGGCCGAAAATCTCTATACTCAACCGCGTTCTACAACGAAAGTGAATTTTGGTCTATTTACGGCGGCCAAGATTATGAACGGGTAAAAGGGAAATACGACCCCGATGGGCGTTTCCTCGGTCTCTACGAGAAAGTGGTTAGGGAACAGTGAACTTGGCCGATGCATTTAGCCTGATTGCTGGGACGCAGCGTGATGTGAGTTTTCGTGCCTATGACGGCTCCACCTTCGGGCCGCAGGACCACGACGCGATCATCGAAATCAACACCCCGCGTGCTGTCGAATATTTGGCTGCATCACCGGGTCAACTTGGCCTAGCGCGCGCGTATGTCAACGGCGATCTTGACATCGTCGGGGACGCGTACACCACACTCTCTCGCCTCTACCCCATGGAACTTACCCATTTAACCCTTGGTGACAAGGCTGCACTGGCAAAAAGTTTCGCACCGTTTGCCCTCAAGCGCCCCAAGCCCCCCGCTCTAGAACGCTCGCTCAAGGGAGGTCGGCATTCAAAGCGGCGAGACGCAGAGGCGATACATCACCACTATGACGTCTCCAATCGTTTCTACCGTTGGATACTCGGTCCATCCATGGCCTACACCTGTGCGGTGTTCCCAACACGTGATGCCAGCCTTGAGGTGGCCCAAGAAGAGAAGTTCGATCTTGTCGCGCGCAAATTAGGGCTTAAACCAGGTATGAAACTTCTCGATGTCGGCTGCGGTTGGGGCGGCATGGTTATGCACGCCGTGAAAAACTACGGGGTGCAGGCAATCGGGGTTACCCTTTCCGAGCAGCAAGCCCTCTGGGGCAAGCAAGCGGTCAAAGAAGCCGGCCTGGAAAATTCCGCCCAGATTCGATTTAGCGACTACCGCGACATCACTGAAACCGATTTTGACGCAATTTCTTCTATTGGACTCACTGAGCACATCGGTCGTGAGAACTATCCCTCCTACTTCAGTTTTCTCTTCGACAAGCTCAAGCCTGAGGGCCGTATGCTCAATCACACGATTACCCGACCAGATGAGAAAGAGCCCACGCATTACCGCAAGTCGTTCATTAACAGGTACGTTTTCCCTGATGGGGAGCTTTCGGCCCCCGGTGTGATCATGAACGCGTTTAATAACGCCGGTTTTGAAATTCGACATGAAGAGAATCTGCGCGAACATTACGCACTAACCCTCAAGCATTGGGGTGAGAACTTAGAAGCCCACTGGGATGAAGCGGTCGCAGAGGCTGGTTTAGGGACGGCTCGTGTTTGGCGCCTTTACATGGCAGCATCTCGGATGGGCTTTGACCTCAACACAATTCAGTTGCATCAAATGCTCGGCGTCAAATTGGGCCCGCGCGGCCAGTCCGGTATGCCCTTGCGCCCCAACTATTCGTAACTAATTCCCTGCACTAACAAAAATGTGCACGGCCACGTGTTCGGGAACCTCCGTGTATTCACCGGCGCTACCAATAAACACACCCATTCCCACCCGGTAGGCCTTCACCCGAGCCCCAGGCAATGCTCCGACGCGACGCAAACGAGCCATGACTTCTTCGTCGAGTTGGATTGTTTCGGCCAACCGGCGAATAGTGACCCCGCTGGGTTCCTCACCAACAATCTCAGTGATGGTCACCAAGTTATTGGCGGCGACCGGCTCTGACTCCAGCGTCGAATCAATCTCTGCCAAACCCGGGATCGGATTGCCAAACGGAGAAACCGTCGGGTGATCCAAGATTTCCATGAGCCGCCGCTCAACCGAATCACTCATGACATGTTCCCAGCGGCACGCTTCCGCGTGGACTTCCTCCCATGGCATTTTCAACATTTCCACCAACATACATTCGGCCAGCCGATGCTTGCGCATAACCCGAGTCGCCTGGTGACGCCCCTCGGACGTGAGTTCGAGGTGACGTTCTTTATCCAAATTCAATAAACCATCGCGTTCCATGCGAGCAACAGTTTGAGAAACAGTCGGGCCACTTTGTCCCAAGCGCTCTGCAATCCGAGCTCGCATGGGTGGAATGTCTTCTTCTTCGAGCTCAAAGATCGTGCGCAGATACATCTCGGTGGTGTCAATCAACTCGCTCACATGGTTAATGTACCCCGAAAGCCATGAATGGGTAATTACGATTGAATCCATGGGAGAAAAGTGGGATCTGACGCAAATCCTCACTTCTATCTCAGAACAGCTCCACAGCAGTGCCGATCCGGTCAAGGCGCAAGGAATGTCTGGATACATGCGAAATCAATTTCCATTCCTGGGAATCGCAACACCACTGCGCAGGAACACGGTTAACAACACACTGAAGCACTACTCAACTCCAAGTGAGCAGGAAATCCTCGAACTCGCTCTCGCTCTGCACCAACTGCCGCAACGCGAATTTCAGCACGCCGGTGTTGACGCCCTCATGCATCACCGGAAGGTAATCGGTCCTGCATTTATAGGTGAGCGAGCAGAATTCTTTATCACGCACAAATCCTGGTGGGACAGTGTCGATTCCCTCAATCCGCTCATCCGGCAACTTGTCCGCACACACTCCGAGTGTGTACCTGTCATGCACCAGTGGATTTCCAACGAGAACAAGTGGATCGTTCGCAGCGCCATCACGCATCAATTGACCCTTAAGGCGAACACAAATACTGAACGCCTCGCCCAATTCTGCTCACTGCGAGCCAGTGACACAGAATTCTTCATCGCTAAAGCAGTCGGCTGGGCCCTGCGAGACTATTCCCATACTCACCCTCAGTGGGTCCAGCATTTTGTTGACACCCACCCGCAACTTTCCCCCCTCGCAAGGCGTGAAGCATTAAAAGTGATTGTCCGGAATTCACGTTCGAGCCAAAAGCCTTCACGTTGATGGCCTGAGGCCAATTCAACGATCTACCTGAGTAAGTGGGGTCTGCGAAGGCATTGGCTGCGCCGCATGGGACTTGACCATAAGGTTTCCCCGTGACAAGCATCATGTGGTTCCGCCGCGACCTCCGGATTCGCGACAACCCTGCTCTGCTTGCCGCGGGTAGTGAAGTACTTCCTGTTTTTGTGTTCGACCCTGTTCTGTGGGACGCATCAAGTTCTGTGCGCAGGGCGTATCTGGTGGAAAGCCTGCGCTCCCTCAATAAATCACTGGGCGGTCACCTAGTAATTCGAAGTGGGAACCCTTCCACAGTGATACCTGCACTGGCCAGGGAAGTGAATGCCGATTCGGTTCACATCGCAGCCGATTTTGGCCCCTATGGCCAGCAACGCGACCTTAATGTTGAAACTGCAATCTCTGCCCTGTCGGTCCCATTGGTGCGGACAGGTTCTCCCTATGCCGTTGCTCCAGGTCGGGTGGTTAAATCCGATGACACTCCCTACCGCGTCTTCACCCCGTTCTATAAAGCTTGGACGACCCACGGTTGGCGAGCACCCGCAACGGGCCCACTCTCCACATTTGAACTACCCAAATTTATTAGTGCACCCTCGGAAGCATTGCCCGCGGTCGCTAGCCCGGTTTCCTTGCCCGCCGCAGGTGAAGATGCAGCCTGGGAACGTTGGAAACAATTCAATAAGACTGCTCTTGCGCAATACGACGAGGCTCGCAACCGCCCCGACCTTGATGGCACGAGCGCACTGTCACACCATTTGAAATATGGGGAGATCCACCCGCGTTCACTCCTTGCTGAGTTAAAGCCAGAACATATTGTGTTCATTAAGGAAATCTGTTGGCGTGAATTCTACGCGGACATCATGTTTCACAACCCGATGAGCGCCTCGCGGTCACTGGACGCACGTTATGACTCGATCATGCCTTGGGCGAGCGGCACTGAAGCTGATGAACTTTTCACAGCATGGTGTCAAGGACAGACCGGGTATCCGATTGTTGACGCAGGTATGCGCCAACTCACCACAACCGGGTGGATGCACAATCGCGTGCGCATGATCGTGGCGAGTTTTCTCGTGAAAGATTTACACATTCCCTGGCAGCGAGGTGCTAAATTTTTTATGCAGAACCTCTACGACGGTGATATCGCCAGCAACTCCCACGGATGGCAGTGGACGGCGGGGTGCGGAACAGATGCCTCACCCTTTTATCGAGTTTTCAATCCGATTACTCAAGGAATAAAGTTCGACCCCGATGGCAATTATGTACGCAAGTACGTTCCTGAATTAGCCCACCTAGTTGGGGGAAGCGTTCACGAGCCGTGGGACACACTCGGCGGCTATGACCAGGGCTACCCAGAACGAATAGTTGACCACAAGGCGGAACGTGAGGTGGCCTTGGCCGACTTCGCTTCCATCAAAGGTCGTACCTAGTCCGCACGCGCAACCTTCACGCCTCATAGAGTTGGGCCATGCAAACGTTGGCAGTGCTCTCCATGAAAGGCGGGGTGGGTAAAACCACCGTTGCTTTGGGGTTGGCCAGCGCAGCCTGGCAGCGCGGTGAACGAGTCCTCGTTATTGATCTTGATCCCCAGGGAAATGCCACCATGGGGCTTGGGGTGACCGATCCCGAGTTCACCATGAATGACGTCCTCGCGGACCCACGACCAGGAATTGCCGCAGACGCGATCGTCGACTCCACATGGGGTAATCGGGTTCAAGTCCTCGCGGCAGATCGCTCCTTGGAGCACCGCAACACAATTGAAGGTCCACTTTCCTCCCAGCGCCTGCGTATTGCTTTGGGTAATCTCCCCCGCCAATACGACCTAGTCCTGATCGACTGCCCACCTTCACTGGGCGAGATGACCCGCAATGCCCTGCACGCCGCGACCGATGCACTCGTCGTTACCGAGCCCGCCTATTTTGCTTTGGCTGGTGCGGAGCAAGCTGTTGAAGCGGTTGACGTGATCCGTCTTGCATCCAACCCAATGCTCAACCCCGCCCGCATCCTGCTCAATCGAGTTCGCCCAACCGTTGCCGAGCACCGCAATCGCACGGCCGAGTTGCGCGATGCTTTCGGCCCGGTGGTTCTCGAGGTTGAAGTTCCCGAGCGCAATGCGATCACCCAAGCAGAGTCCGCCGGAATGCCGATTCATGCGTGGGATTCACCCGCTGGTCGTGAGCTCGGCACAGTATTTGATCAGGTAATTGCAATCATGTCGCCGAGGAAAAGGTTGTGGGGTTAGTCGTGGCTAAAACAGAATTCAATTCAACACCTAGGCCTGCATTGCGCAAGTCAGTGGATTCACGTGTCCACCCAGTTCTCGATAACGGAAAGACTGAACCAAAACACATAGGTCAAGACGCAGCCAGGTTTGGTAATGCGAGTGATTCAGTAAAGCTATCGCGCAAGGATAGGCCGGTTGAAATGAGCATCACCATTCCCAAATCACTTCGCAAAAAATTGAAGGCCGCGGCGAAGAATCAAGGCATTACTATCGATGAACTAATTGCTTCACGTCTAAGCGAATAAGCGAATAAACGAATAGGCGAACAGGCGAATAACATTCTGACCGATCGCGCAAGCGCCTATGCAATCGGGTGTTGGGCGTCGTAACGCAAAAAGCCTCTAAATTTAGCGGCTAGGCCGACCGAAATCCCCACACACACCAAGCCCCCGCTAATCACGGAAAAAGCTTCACCTCCCAGGGATGCAACGACTCCTGCTTCGACATCACCCAGACGTGGGCCACCTGCAACAACAACCGTGTGAACACCTTGAAGCCGCCCTCGGTAATCATCCGGTGTTGCCGCTTGCAAGATGGTCATACGGAAAATTGCCGACACATTGTCTGCAGCTCCGGCGATCGCCAAGAAAATGAGCGAGATTATTAATGTCCGCGAGAACCCAAAGGCTGTAATTGCGGCACCCCACACAATTATTGAAACGACAATCGCCCTTCCCTGCCAACGAACTCCCCCGAGGGGGCCGGAGAAGACTCCTGAAATCAAACCACCCAATGCGGGGGCCGCGGTCAACAATCCCAAAGTAAACGCAATCTCTTGGGTGCTTCCTCCAAACCACAGCGCAGCAATCGCGGGGAATAACGCCCGTGGCATACCGAACACCATCGCAACCAGATCTTGGTAGAAAGTCATTTGTAGATTAATTTTGCCGCGCATGAACTCGAAACCTTCTTTGACCGATTTCCAACCACGACTTGCATCAGCCGACTGCGTGGATGGAAGTTTCGGAAGTCGATACATTGCATAAATCACCGCAGCGAAGGCCACAACGTCAAGCAGATACGGCGCAGTGATGGCCCCTGTCGCAGCAATCAGGAAACCACCGATAAGCGGGCCAAGGGTGAACCCAAGATTCCACGTAATGATTCCCAAGGCATTTGCCGCCGGCAACAATTCGACCGGAACAATGCGCGGAATTATTGCTTGTCGGGCTGGGTTACCCACAGCAAAAAAAGCTGACTGAATTGCCACGGCCAAATACAGGAAACCGACGGAATTAAAGCTCATGAATGCTTGGGCGAATAACATCAAAGAGGTCACCCACATGCCGATCGCGGTGATCAGTCCCACCGTGCGCCGATCGAAGGTGTCTGAGAGTGATCCACCATAAAGCCCGAACCCGATAAGCGGGATTAACTGTGCAAGCCCAACCAACCCGACCATCAATGAGGAATTTGTTATCTCCCAAATTTGCAAACCAACGGCAACACTGGCCATTTGTTGACCGATATTGCTTACTCCGTGAGCAAACCAAATTCGGCGATATGGGGCGCTAACCCTTAATGGTGTCAGGTCAGCAAAGATTTTTGCCACTACCGCAATCTACGCAGTGGTTTCCGAGGTAATGATCACGGACTCAATCTGGTGGGATACCAGATTGAGTCGTTGTGCAATTCATAAACGAACCGGTCATGAAGCCGTGACTCGCGTCCCTGCCAAAATTCGATCCGATCGGGTACAACCTGCCAACCACCCCAAAATTCGGGAACGGGAATAACTTCGAGCCCGGCGAATCGCAACTCGCATTCAGCATGTTGGGCATCTAGTACTTCCCTGTTTTCCAGCGGAGCAGATTGCCTGCTGGCCCAGGCGCCCAGTTGCGACTGCCGCGGGCGCGAATGGAAGTACTCCTCCACTAAATTCCTTGGAACAAGTTGCGCCCGACCGGAAATAATTACCTGACGGTGCAGTTCATACCAAGGGAAAAGCAGCGTGACGTTGGGGTTCGCAGCGATGTCCAAACTCTTCGCCGATTCCAGGTTTGTATAGAAACTAAAACCTGACTCCGAGAAATCTTTGAGCAGCACCGTTCGTGAAGCAGGACGAGGATTTCCCTCAGAATCCAGTCCCACGGTGGCAACGACCATTGCATTCGCCTCAAGGATCTGTGAATCCACCGCCTGGTCGAACCACACCCCGAATTGCTCAAAAGGATTTTGCGCCAGCATGTCATGGGTGAGTACCCCAAGATCATAGGAAATCCGAAGCCCACTCACAGAAACCCTAGGAATTTCAACCATGCTCCCATCCCACCACGTTTAGGTCCGAACCACCATTCGATTCAAGCATTCGGTTCGATCGCTCAGGGGGTGTTTCCGCGGCGATCCGATCCAGCGGGACCTTCACAATGGGGCGGCAATAAACTCGGGCTTCTAACCGTTATCTCAGCAGAACCCCCAGCCAAGGAGCCTTACGTGAGCGACATTGTGATCCCATCCGAATTACTACCCACCGACGGGCGATTTGGTAGCGGTCCCTCAAAGGTTCGCAAGGAACAAACGGACGCTCTCGCCCAGGTGTGGCGCTCGTACATGGGTACATCTCACCGCCAGGCAACCGTTCGCAACGAAGTTCAGCGTTTGCGCGAAGGACTAGCTGCATTGTTCAACCTCCCCGAAGGTTACGAAGTCATTCTCGGCAACGGCGGTTCAACTGCGTTTTGGGATATCGCTTCATTCAGTTTGATTCGCGACCGTGCGCAATTCCTCACATTTGGTGAATTTGGCGCCAAGTTTGCATCTGGCGCCCAAAAAGCACCGCAACTCGGTGATCAAGATATTCGCAAATCAGACCCCGGTAGTGCACCAGTTTTCGAAGCTATCGAGGGAATCGACGCCTACTGCACCCCACACAACGAAACGTCCACCGGAGTTGCTTTCACACCCACGCGGGTCGCAGGGGCTGATTCCGATTCACTCATGATTATCGATGCAACCTCGGCTGCAGGTGGTTTGAAGGTTGACGCCAAAGAGTTCGACACTTACTACTTCGCGCCACAAAAAAGCTTTGGTTCAGATGGTGGTTTGTGGTTTGCCCTCATGTCACCTGCCGCAATTGCCCGCGCAAGCGAAATCAAAGCCTCAGGCCGCTGGATCCCGGATTTCCTTGACCTCGTGACCGCTATCGACAACTCACGACTTCAGCAGACGTACAACACCCCTGCACTTGCAACTATTTACATGATGGCCGAGCAAGTTGATTGGTTTAATTCCAATGGCGGAATGGCTTGGACAACGGCTCGTACCACCGAGTCCTCACAACTTATCTATTCATGGGCCGAATCCAATGCGCTGCTCAGCCCCTTCGTGAGCGATCCTGCATTACGATCCGGTGTTGTAGCAACGATCGATGTAGACGATTCAATTGATGCAACCGCAATCACAAAGGCACTCCGTGCAAACGGAATTCTCGACACGGAGCCTTACCGCAAACTTGGACGAAACCAACTGCGTATTGCGGTTTTCCCTGCGGTTGATCCGAAAGATGTACAAGCCCTCATCTCTTCAATTGATTTTGTCATTGCGCAACTTTCGTGACGAATCTTGTCGCTGCAAGACCGAATCGAGATAGGTCAACGTGGGCCAGCTACATTCTCATAACGTCATACGTCTGGTTTGTTTACGCTTTCAGTTCGAGCCAAGCCCTCGTTAGAGATGAACAAGGGACCTCGCGAACCATCGCCAGTTTCCATGTTATTGCTTTATCCTTGGGCGGAATCATTGCCGGACTGATTGCTGCCCGGCTGATTTTGAAATTGGGACGTGACCGATTCATTACGTTTTCCGTGGCGGGTTTGACCGCCGGTGTCCTTTTGTACACAGCACCCGGTGGAACCTCTGTGACTATGGCCGGCACCTTCATCGCTTCGTTCTTTGGTTCTTCAATCATTGTCGGTGCAAGTGCATTTCTATTTGACCACCAAGGAGAAGCGGGACCTGCCTCAATCACCGAAGCTAACGCAGTCGCGGCTCTTTCCGGAGCGCTCGCACCCATCGCGGTGGGAATAGGTGTTGCAATATTTTTCGGATGGCGATTTGGTTTGTGGATCACCCTTGTTGGGTTACTCGTCAGTTTGCTTCTCATGCGCAAAAACCTTCCCGTATTCCGGGTACCCGTTGAGGAACAGGTCCGTGAAGAACACAAGGTTCCCTTCCCCCGCCGGTTTTGGTGGGCTCTCGTCACCCTTTTCGTTTTGCTCACATCTGAATTCATCCTGACCTTATGGAGCGTTGACCTGCTGCGTGATCGCGGTGGCCTTGAGGCTGGCGCGGCGGCAGCCACCGTGGGCGCTTTAACCCTCGGTATTTTCATCGGTCGACTAATTGGTTCTCGGTTCGCCGAGTACTTCCCCGTAGACCGAATTCTCAAATCTGCAGTACTCATCGCATTTTCAGGTTGGCTTATCGTGTGGCTGAATACCTATGCCCCGATCATGATCGGTGGACTGGTTATTAGCGGAATTGGGGTTGCCCTTTTCTGGCCACTGGGGATCAGCCGAGTAGTCATGGCCTCAGGTGGCCAAAACGACCGAGCCACTGCTTTAGGAGCCGTAGCGGGTGCATCGGCGGGAGGAGTGGGGCCATTCGCCCTTGGCGCACTCTCGGATGCGATCGGGGTTCACTCGGCGTTCTTGGTGCTTCCCGTTGTTCTACTCTCGGGTCTTTTCCTCATACTCATCAAACCGGTTACCAAAATTATTACACCCACAACGACACCAATGAGTACTACGTAATCAATTGATCGTCCTTGATTAATTGATTGGCTTTGTACCGTTGCAGAAGTGGGCGCCTGGGATGGGCTAGTCATTACCGCACTCGGTCCCTGCACACGCAGCAATCGGTTGTCGCCTTCACTTGTAATTACCAAGGCATTTTCCCCAGGCAGCCAAGCGATCGCCTCGCCTTGAGGTTGTGCGGGCAACTCAACTTCTTGTGTGAGTTCACCAATCGGGCGTCCATCAAAGAACCGGGCATCAAAGTAGTCACGAAGAACAAATCCGGTTCCATCAAATTTCATCGCGCCATCGGTGATCAGGCCCGAAGCAGGTCCAATCCTTTTCGCAATATTTACCCCTGAATTTTTCAATTTTTTCGGCAACGCGTAAATCGACCCACTTGCCAATTGCTTTGTGACAATCCATATTTGTTGCGACTTGGGATCGGCAAGAATCGTTTCAGCGTTATGCGGGCGGTCTTCATAGGTAAACCGATACCTCTTCACTTGAGCACTTATGTTGCCAAGCTTTTTCGGCTCCCGAACTCGATAAATTGAGACATCACTCCACGAATCTCGGTTGTCACCGATGTCACCCACCCACAGAACCGAGCGTCCTTTCTGGTCCATCCCCACGGCCAATCCTTCGAAGTCCCGGGCAGAAACACCACGCAAAGCCAGTTCGCCGACAATGGAACAGTCATTGAGTGCCACGGCGTATAGCTTCGCGCCGTCACCCGAGTCGTTGTGAACCCACACCACACCTTGGTGCAATGCCGATGGCGCCATCCCACTGATTTCAGTCAAGCGAGTGTCAGTGAGTTCACACATCACCTCGGTTGCAGGCACGGTTCCAGGCACAGATGCAGGCACGGTTCCAGGCACAGATGCAGGCACGGTTGCAAAAACTGATGCAGACAGAGCCGCAGGAATCAGCGCTAGCATGCACAGAGCTCCGGCACTAAAAACTTTCCGAATCCGCTTGTGATTCGGCCCGTTAATCAACTCGTGGTTCAACCCCTGAATCAGATTGACGCAATCGCAGCCACAAAAACGCTTCCAATGAGGGCTACCAACACCACAATGGTGACAATTCTTCGAAATCCGGGGGTCATTCCCCAACCATAAAGCAATGATTCACATTCAGCGTGCTTGCGGTTACTCTTGCCGCATGGCCGCATCGGATTCCAACGCAATTTTGCCGGTACGAATCGGCACCGCAATTGCAATAATCGCCACGGTGATTCTTGGCTTCATTGGGCCACTCCTCCCCGGTGAGGTAACTCAGTCTTCATCTCAGGGCTCATTTGGCATCGACGTTTGGTGGTTCGGTGTCGGACTGGTCGCAAGCATCAGTGGGATCGTGGGTTTACTCTTTTTGCACCGACGCGCAAGTAGACTCGGGCTCAGCAATTAGCCCACCACTTCTACTCGCTTTTTCCTACTCGCTTTTTCCTACTCGATACTCGAGGAGCCCTCGCGCTCAACCGGGGTAAAGCCCGGGTCGACCGTGCCCGAGTGCGCACCGCAACCGAAGTTCAGTGAGACAACGCGGCCGTCAGCAGGGGAGAGTGCATTGGCACACACAGCAAAAGCCTGACCAAGAGGTCCTGCTAGAGAATTTTGGAATCCGCAGCTGCTGCAGTTCGCCGGAGCCAGCCGCGCCATTTCGGTTGCGGGGCCGAATTCGCCAGCCTGCCAGCGATTCGCGGCCTGCTCTCGACCAACAACGGAGAGGACTCGAGCCCGGCCGAGTCCCAATTCCCAACCGGACATGATGCCTCGGTATTCCTCGACGTACTCGAAGTCTTCGTCTACTTCACTTGCAAAAAATTCGGTGAAACCTGGCGCGAGACGTTCGTCCTGCGCATTAACGGGAAGCACGTCACCGGGGCTGAGGTCACCGGGTTGAATTCGTTCACTCCACGGGAGCCAAGCTGGAGCCAAAAGCGAGTCCGGCCCCGGTAGCAAGACAACGTCTGTGACGGTGACCTTGGATTTGCTCTTAGGAGCGATTGCAAGCGTGACGGCCCACTGCCAACCCACATACGCCTTATTGGTGCACGTAAACAGGTGGGTGGCCAAATTCTCGGCTTCCATAACCAATCCGAGATGTTCACCGATGAATGCTGAGTTCCCAGCCTCAAGGATCGCTGCGGCTTTTGCCTCTTCAACAGCAGCAGCAAACGTGGGATCCACGCTCAACTCTGGTGCCTCAGCGGCAAGGGCTAGGGCTGACAGTTGCGTACTCACGCCCCAAGTCTCTCCCATGAGCCGCACCCAAGGGAACAGCGGGTAATGTCACCGCCATGACCTCACAGTTTCGCAAGGGCGTCGCCCTTCTTTCCCTCACCGTGTCTGCACTACTGGTTCTGTCCGGTTGCACCAAGCCCCTCCCCAATGCGACAGTCTTTTCCGGTTCCAATAGCGAAAATCGGCAAGCAACCTGCTGGGCATTTGACGCTGAGGAACTTGGCGCCGGCGACTGTGCTCAAGACTTGATAGCCCAAGCAGCAACCGGCGATGCCGTCTCGGTCGTCTCGGTTTTCCCCGGTGACACAGTGGGAATTAGCGTTGATCCTGTTGTCGCAGAAACCGGCTGGTTTGTCGTACTCGGCAATCAGCGTCTCACGGAAAACCCGATCACGAGTCTGTATTACCGCTTCACATTCCCTGCAGCCCAAGAGATCCCTGAAGAGGGTGTTCTTTTGCAGATCGTTGCCAGCAGCGGCGTCGGTGCGCGCGGCATTTGGGTCTTCAAATTGGATCAAGCTCGTTAAGGAGAAAAGTGTTCGCAGTTTATGCACATTCGATTGACCCGGATAATCCACTCGATGCACTGACCGTTGGTGAAATATCTGAGCCCGCGACTCCGCCGGAGTGGGTTACGGTAAACGTGAAAAGCGCAAGCTTGAATCATCACGATATTTGGTCGCTTAAAGGTCAAGCCCTCAAGGCCGATCGCGTCCCGATGATCTTAGGAAGTGACGCATCAGGTGTAACCGATGACGGTCGCGAAGTTGTCGTGCATGCCGTGATCGGTGACTCCTCAAGTGCTAATGGAATAGCCCTCGACGAAACCCTTGATCTTCGTCGCACTCTTTTGAGTGAGTTGTACCCGGGAACACTCGCGGAGCGCGTACGTGTTCCAGCGCAGAATCTTTTGGACAAACCCGCATCAATTAGTTTTGAAGAAGCTTCTTGCCTACCGACTGCCTACCTAACGGCTTATCGCATGCTGGCAAAGCGATCCAATACCCAACCAGGGGACACAATTCTTATTCAAGGAGCTGGCGGCGGTGTCGCAACAGCGGCCATTGTTTTAGCAAAAGCCCTCGGTCTAAATGTGTGGGCGACTTCACGTGATGAAGAGAAGCGTGCATTTGCAACCGGACTCGGCGCCGATCAGGTCTTTGAATCCAATGCGAAACTCCCAGGCAAAGTGGACGCGGTCATCGAGACTGTTGGTGAAGCCACCTGGTCCCATTCGCTGCGATCCCTTCGCCCCGGCGGAACAATCGTTGTCTCTGGCGCAACAAGTGGTGCGATGCCACCGGCAGACCTCAATCGTGTTTTCTTCCTGCAACTTTCAATCAACGGTTCGACAATGGGTTCACGAACTGATTTCGTCGAGTTGCTCGAATTAATAGATCGCACAAAGACACGACCTGTTATCGATCGAGTGCTGCCAATTCAAGAGGCACGCGTCGCTTTTGAGTCAATGTTGCACGGTGACGTGCGCGGCAAACTCGTTCTGAATGTCTAGTTAAATATCTAGTTCATCAGCGACAGCACGCAAGACCAGAGCAGTCTTTTGAGCCATGGCATCAGTTGGGTACTTGCCGCGACGAAGTTGATTACTCACACTGTCGAGCAACTTAATCACGTCTTCCAGCATGATCGCCATGTCGTCAGCCTTCTTGCGGTGACCCTTAACAACTGAAGCGGGTTCGCTCACAATAGTCACGCTCAGTGCCTGCTTGCCGCGACGTCCGTCAACAATTCCGAAATCAAGTTTGGTGCCAGGCTTTAAGGCTGTGACACCCGCTGGCAGCGTTGAGACGTGCACAAAGACGTCTTCGCCTTCATCGCTCGAAATAAAGCCGAAGCCCTTTTCAGCGTCGTACCACTTAACTGTTCCTGTAGGCACGGCTCGCCCCACTCTCTCCATAATGCAATTCCCACCCCCTGGCGGAGTGTCCACAAGGTTAGCGCAGGCACCCTTTGGTTCCGGATCTGGTGGTCTAGCCACGAGGCCGTAGGCTAAGCAGATGCCCGGAACCTTTGAAAGCGCCAAAGTCGCCCGAGCACAGCGGGTTATCAAAGTGGGCGTGATCCTCACGGTCATCGGAATTGTGGCTACCTTGATAGCAATTCTGCCGCTCGTCAGCGACGTTGAACTGTCAAGTGCCTGGTGGTTTTTATCGATGATCACCGGGGTTGGCCTGGCCACGGTCATTGCTGGCCTCACCATGTCGGCGCGTTCTCGCTCGACCCGCTCGACCCGCTCGACCCGCTCGACCCGCTCGACCCGATTCTTCAGACCCTCCCGATCTACATCCTCACCTACAGCAACGGGGTCACCAAGGCCATGAGCACTAGCCGTCCACGAAGCCTCGCCGACTCATTACGCGGTCGCAGCGAGATTCAACTCACCGAACTTTTCTTGGGTCGCCCAGATCTAGCTCACCCGGCGCCCGCTGATATTTCCAGTTTGGCCAGAAGGGCAACAGCAACACCGTCGGTGAGCCGCACCCTCGATATTTTGTCGGCGCCCCAACTGCATGTTTTATTTACTCTTCGCGAAAACTCGATGAGCACTGACGCCCTCTACGAGTCTGTTGATCCTCTTGTCGCAGCCAACCTTGAGGTTGAAATTGAAGTACTGCTCAAGTTGGGCCTAGTGTGGGGATTGCCCGATTCACTCAGCGCCGTAACTTCTGTGCGCGACACCTTGAATGAGGGCTACACGGATGCTCTCGTTGTTCCCCTTCTGCCCGAATCAAAAGGTGCCACCCCAAAACAGGATCTGCAAATGCAATCCGGTCTTGCCGCACACACTTTTATGTCACTGGCTCATGACGCCCTTTACATCTTCCGGACTGCACCCCTCACAGCTCTTCGATCCGGTGGAATTGCAACAAAAGATGTTGATCAGCTTGCAAAGTTCCTTGCGATTCCACTCAACGAGGCTTGTCTGCTGATTGAAGTTTTGTATCACGCTGGACTCATCGCGTTAACAACTTCACTTCAATGGGAAGTCACGACAAAATATGAAACTTGGCGCAATAAGTCAAAGGAATCCCAGTGGGTTGTGCTTGCACAAGCGTGGCTTGACCTTCCTCTCTTGGGAAGTGAAGGCAATAAGCCACTTTCAGGAACTGGTGAATCTCCTACCGTGGGTGTCATGCGTTGGCAAACACTTCGCACACTTCAATGGTGGAACGAAAACACCGATGCCGCCGCTACAAAAAACTGGCAACTATTTGTTAAGGCGCTTGACCATTTTTATCCACGCAGGCGAGGGGCTCGTCGAGAGGAAGTCGCCAAGGTCACCTTGCGCGAAGCAGAGTGGATTGGCATTTCACATGGTGAAATTCTTTGTGAAGCAGGAATCGGGATCACATCGGACAACGCCAATGCCGCAGGATCTTCCCTCAAGCTACCAGCCGAAGTTACTGATTTCCTGATTCAGGGAGATCTCACCGTCATCGCGGCTGGACCGCTTCCCCTAGAAGTTGGCGAGAAGCTACACGCAATCGCTGACATTGAAAGTCGCGGAGCTGCAAGCGTGTACCGGTTTACGGCCGAAACAATTGAGCGCGGCATGCAGGCTGGGTGGAAGTCACGGGACTTCAAGGAGTTTTTTGAACAATGGGTTAAAGGCTCAATTCCACAGCCGTTGACCTATTTGATTGATAACGCAACGGAAATCGTTCTTGAAGACTCCGAATCAAAGCCGAAGGCCTCGACCGCCGCGCGCCTAGGTCGTCACTCACGTCGCATTACCGAACCTGAGGCTGCTCGAATTGCCAGCGCACTTCTCAAAGGCGAGGTCACCGAAGTGAATCTCGCGGAACCCGAGGAAGTGTTCTCACTCAACACTTCTGCACTCATCGCATTACTCAAAAGCGCTCAGGAGCACCACACTGGCGTATGGATCGGTTATGCCGAAGCAGATGGCAGCACAAGCACGCAAATCGTTGAACCAATTCGCATGGGTGACGGCACCATGACCGCATTTGATCACGGGAGTGCCAACGTGCGAACTTTTGCCATTTCGCGCATCAGCGGAATCGCACCAGCAAAAATGAATGAAATCAATACCTAATTCTCGCAAACATCCCGGCTAGACCTCGACGAGCTCGCTCGCTGTTGACATCTCTGCGAGGTTCGCGGCAATTGGCTCAACTCCGATACCAGGGCCCGTTGGCACACGCAGTTGACCATGATCAAGGACAAATGGTTCGGTGACATCTTCTTTGTAATATCGGTTCGACGCACTGGTATCCCCTGGGAGGATGAACCCGGGCAGTGCAGCCAACGCAATATTGGCCGCGCGACCCACTCCAGTTTCTAACATGCCCCCACACCACACGGGAATATTTTTCTCAACACACAAGTCGTGAATATCACGCGCATTGAGGAACCCACCTACTCGCCCTGGCTTAATGTTGATAATCGTGGTGGCACCAAATTCAATGGCACTTTCCGCGGAATCCACTGAGAGAATCGACTCGTCCAAGCAAATCGGAGTTGCCACTACTGACGAAATCAGTTTGTGTCCAAGCAGGTCGTCCTCTGGCAAAGGCTGTTCGATCAACAGTAGATCAAACTCGTCAAACTTGACTAAATGGTCGGCATCACTTCGCCGATACGCCTGATTCGCGTCAACTTGCAACGGGATCTCAGGCCACTCAGCTCGAACCGCTCGCAAAGCTTCTAGATCCCAGCCTGGCTCCACTTTTAACTTGATTCGACGGTAACCCTGCTCGACATATTGTCCTACCTCAGCGATCAAGTCAGTAATTGAATCTGGGATTCCGACGCTGACTCCACAGTCCACACGATCACGGGATGCCCCAAGGAACTCACCCAGGGAAAGGTTCCGCTCCTTTAACCACAAGTCGAGTAGCGCCGTCTCAATCGCACTTTTCGCCATTGGATTCCCCTGCATGATGGCAAGCGCCGCACGTACCGAATCCGGCGCCGGAGTCGAGCCGTCAGAAATCGACCCTTTGACGCTCGAGCCACGACCAGCACCTAACAGCGGCGCGAGCGTCGGGATCAGAAAGTCACGCATCACATTGATTGCGCCGCGCGTGTATTCAGCGCTGTAACCCGGCCATGCCATGGTGACGCATTCGCCCCATCCGCTCACCCCGGAGTCGCTCACCGCTTCTACGAGCACAACATCGCGGACGCTTTGCGAACCGAAACTCGTGCGGAACGGGCGCACCAAAGGAATTTCAAGACTGTGAATAATAAAAGAAATGCTCATGGGCTCACTCTCTCACGCACTTATTCTCTGACTGGTTCCCTGATCGCATCGAGCACATAATCGCCATTCTCGGTGACACCAACAATTTCGCGGCCATTCGCAAACTCCCGCACCAAATTCTTCCTCAACTCAAATCGCCATTCCTGAGCCGCCTTCGGATCACTGATTCTTAGGGCAACGATGTCCTCCGGAGCCTGCACGAGCACCTGGTTCGCACTCAATTCGGTGATCGGCCCCAACTCCCCACGAGCAGCAGCGCGCGCCTGATCTCCTCGCAGATCCCACCAAGCAAAAACGCGATCGGATTCTTCACCTAAGTTAATCGCATCATTCATTTCCCCATAAAAATTTACTTCGTAGTCTCGCACGCTGACTCCAAGGTTCACTAGATTGAGTTTCGCATTCCGCGCAACAAGGGGATCAAATGTCCACACAATTGTGTCAATCCCACGAGACAAAGCCCACCATCGTTGGTGGGCTTTAATCAGCGTCCCGATTCGCCTATTGCGATAGGGCTCAAGTACGCCAGCCATATGCGAGTGCAAATGAACGTGTTGCCCATTGTCACCTTCACTCACGCCAACAATTGCAAGGGCAGCCGCAATAGGTTCATCGAGAATATAGGCCGCAGAACAATATCCGCCCGAATGGGTAATGGCTCGAAGCAAATTTGGCGGCACCTGAGTCCCACCCCCAAGGGGCGGCCATACCGAATCAAATACTTCTGCGGCGTCTCGTATTTCTGATGCCACCTCAAGTGATCTGATCTCGATTCCTTCACGGGCAGCGGGGACCTGCCAAGCCCGGGCTGCTTCGCTGAGAAGTTCAGCGAGAATACCTTCATGGGCAATATGCTCAAGCACCCCACAAACTTACCCACTGCGCTCAACCCACAACTCGAGGAGATCCCATGGCCAGACAATTCGATCACTCGGAAGATCTTCCCAAGACCCACTCGGCCAGTCTTCTGGATGGCCACTCGGCCAGTCTTCTGGATGGCCACTCGGCCAATATTCCCGCCATGCTGACCACACTTCGAGCACTTGTTGAATGCGAGTCGCCCACCAGCGATCTGGCATCGGCCTACGCCGTGGCCGAACTTGCTCAGGTACTTGCAGATGACTGGCTTCCCACGCCCGCCCGGGTGGAAATTCACTCTGGGCGTCCCATCTGGCGTTGGGGACCAGACCAACCTGAAGTATTGCTAATTGGTCACCTTGACACTGTCTGGCCAATTGGGACTTTGTCAACGATTCCATTTGCGATCAGTGATGACCGCGTCACCGGTCCCGGTGTCTTCGACATGAAGCTGGGGGTTGTTCAAGGTTGGGCCGCGATCAAGGAATCCGGAATCACCAAATCTAATGGGGTGGGCATGCTCTTGACGACCGACGAAGAAACCGGCTCTCACGCATCACGGGAATTGATCGCGCAATCAATCGAAAATGCCAAAGCTGTGATCATTCTAGAGCCCTCACTCGATGGAGCACTCAAAACGCGGCGCAAGGGAACATCAAACTATTTAGTGCGAATCCTTGGAGTCGCCTCTCACGCTGGTCTGGACCCCGAGCGCGGAGTCAATGCACTCGTTGCGGCGGCCGAATTCATTCTCGCGACCCAGCATTGGGGAAATAAAGAACGTGAGACTTCCGTCACTCCAACGGTCAGCACCTCCGGTACAACAACAAATACCGTTCCTGATCTCGCCGAAGTTCATGTTGACGTCCGAGCATGGAATCGAACAGAGCAAGAACGAGTTGACCAGCTTGTTCGCGCATTCACATCGACCCTGCCCGTCACAATTGAAATTGTTGGCGGAATCGATCGGCCCGCAATGGAGCCCGCAATGAGTGCCGAACTATTCACCCTCGCTTCACTCTCCAACCGTGAATTGGGCTACCCCGACCTCACCGAATGCGCAGTAGGTGGCGCAAGTGACGGCAACTTAACCGCAGCTGCAGGTATCCCCACAATCGATGGCATGGGGGCGGTAGGTGACGGAGCCCATGCCGACTTCGAATGGGCTTCCATTAGCGCCATACCCCAAAGGACAGAACTCCTGGCACGAATGCTGATCAAGTTGGTGGGCGATCCCCCAAGGAATGCAGCTATCAGTCACCTATAAGCCTTGACGGTTACCCATGAGCTCTCGCGGTAGGCCCTCGAGTTTCAGCGCGGTATGATTGCCCGTTGGCCAGTATTGAACCCACGAGTCACCGCGAATTTGGACGCAGGAATCACATAGCAGTCACAAGCAATTAACTAGCAATTATATCGCCCGCAACGAGCGCACCTACCGGAGAGCAGGACATGACCGACGGACCCCTCATAGTACAAAGTGATAAGACCATGCTCCTTGAGGTTGATCACCCCGATTCCGCTGCTTGCCGCAAAGCGATCGCCCCATTTGCCGAACTTGAACGCGCGCCTGAGCACATTCATACTTACCGACTCACGCCACTTGGATTGTGGAACGCCCGCGCGGCAGGTCACGATGCCGAGAGCGTGATCGACACGCTGATTCGTTACTCGCGCTACACGGTGTCAAACTCACTACTTATCGACATCGCTGAAACCATGTCGCGTTACGGCCGGCTGCAGATCAATAGCGATCCCGCGAACGGTTTAATCCTTCAAGCACTCGATGTCGCAGTTCTCGAAGAGGTCCTCAAGAGTAAAAAAGTTGCACCTCTCCTAGGCGCAAGAATTGATGACACCACGGTTGTTGTTCACCCGAGCGAGCGCGGCCACCTCAAACAGGCACTCGTGAAACTGGGCTGGCCGGCCGAAGACGTCGCCGGTTATGTTGACGGCGAACGTCATGCAATTTCGCTGACAACTGATTGGGAAGCACGCGAATATCAAACCCATGCTGCTGACGGTTTCTGGCATGGTGGTTCCGGTGTTGTGGTTCTGCCCTGCGGCGCCGGCAAAACTCTAGTTGGAGCCCTGGCCATGTACCGGGCACAGGCAACAACTTTGATCCTGGTGACAAATACGGTCAGCGCCCGGCAATGGAGAGATGAGCTGCTTAAGCGGACCACGTTGACGCCCGATGAAATCGGCGAATACTCCGGTGCCAAAAAAGAAATCCGTCCAGTCACAATTGCCACGTATCAGGTCATGACAACAAAACGTCAAGGTATCTACACGCACTTAGAGGTATTTGATTCACGCGATTGGGGATTAATTATTTACGATGAAGTTCATTTGCTTCCTGCCCCTATCTTTCGCTTCACCGCGGATATTCAATCCCGTCGTCGTCTTGGTCTGACAGCAACTCTGGTCCGTGAAGATGGCCGAGAGTCTGACGTGTTTTCGCTAATCGGTCCTAAACGTTATGACGCGCCTTGGAAAGAAATCGAAAACCAGGGCTATATCGCGCCAGCGGATTGTGTGGAAGTTCGAGTCACTATGCCAGAGCCTGATCGCATGGCCTATGCCGTTGCCGAGCAGGAGGATAAGTACCGCATGGCAGCCAGCGCTGCTGAAAAGATCGAGATTGTTGAACAGCTCGTGCAAAGGCACGAAGGTGAACAGATTTTGGTGATCGGTCAATTCCTTGATCAACTGGCAGAACTCGGCGAGCACCTTGGCGCTCCTGTGATTACCGGTGCAACCAGCGTAAAAGAACGCGAACGCCTCTACGACGCATTCCGCACGGGCGAGGTCAACCTACTTGTAGTGAGCAAGGTTGCAAACTTCTCAATTGACCTCCCCGAAGCGACCGTCGCCATTCAGGTCAGCGGATCCTTTGGCAGCCGCCAAGAGGAAGCTCAACGTCTGGGTCGAATTCTGCGACCAAAGTTCGACGGACGTACAGCGCACTTCTACTCGGTCGTCACCCGAGATACTCTAGATGCGGACTTTGCCCAGCACCGCCAGCGCTTCTTGGCTGAGCAGGGTTACTCGTATCGGATCATTGATTCCGCAGAGCTGTCATCAGGAACGTGAACTCTCGAACTGGCGAATGAGTGAATGAATGAATGAACGAGTGAATGAGTGAAATCGCCGGTGTGACTTAATAATCGCGAAAATTAAGGCGGCTAAAACGCTGGCAAGTCCGGTGGGTCATTCGCTTCACGAGATGTGTGTTTCATGGATCGACTGAGTTTTTTCCTCGATGATGACTGTGGTGCGGTAATTGGTTCAGGATGGTGGTGGTAGGTGAATCCTTGAGGGCTACGCCAAGTGCAGGATCCATCGGGTGCGCTGTTAATGATTTCCCAGCCACCATGGGTTTTAAGTTGATGGTGTCGCGTGCATAACGCTCCAAGGTTTCCCACATCACTCATTCCACCTTCATCCCAGGGGATTACGTGATCGATTTGGCAGCGGATCGCGGCTGCATTACACCTAGGGAAACGACATGTTCCATCCCGAGTGATGATCATTCGGCGTAGCGCCCCCGTAATTTGGTAACGCCTGCGACCAATATCAAGAACGTGCCCCGAATCATTCACCGCGACGGGCCGGGCAAAGACTCTGACTGCAGGGTCGGCTAAGAGTTGCCGGAAATCACAGCCAATCGAATCAATACCTTGATCGGTGCCGGTGCCCGATCGCGTGCCTGATCCTGTGCCTGATCCTGTGCCTGATCCTGTGCCTGATCCTGTGCCAATGCCAGAGCCGTATTGCGAATACAGATGGGTGTCTAACTCACTGATGGGAATAGTCAGGTCAACCGTAATGTTCACGGCAATCGGAGTGGTGCAACTGCCCGTGCAACCCGCACCTGCCGCGAGTGATTCCTTTTGTGAATGCACACCGAAGACAAGGGCTGCGAGGGCTTCGCTGCGGCGCTCCCCCACGGTAGTACCGCAAGCACCGATGATCGCGGGGTTAGATATCCCCGAATTGATCGCACCCATAATCGCATTAGCGGTGAAAGTGTCCAATCGGGCAATCATCGTTGTGAGGCCATCAACGTCCGGTGTTAGGTACACCTCACGCTGGCGTCGGGCAGCAGCCCTGCGCCGAGCTTGTCCTGCTTCATCAATATTTCCAATTGCCCTGTTCGCTGCAGCCTTCGTTCGAGAAAACCCCTGGCGTCGCGCGACGGGAAGAACCCGATGCTGCAATGCCACACAATCTTCGTCAAATGCCAATCGTGCAAGGCCCACTGCCAATTGAGCCTGTGCAGTATCGGATTCGGATTCAGTGCCTGAGTGGTTAGCGTCATGGGTCACTTGTTCCAACACATCCCAGGTGGATAGCCGTTGCGCGGCCTCAGTGAGGATCCGAACATGTACCGGCGTGATCTCTCCCAACGTCAAAGCTTCACGTGTTGCGGTAAGCGGGCCAGCTAGCAGGCGAGCTTGGTCTATCCGCGACTGCGTCGACATAGGTCCCCAGCGCAAGGCTGCTGCGATGTCATCACGAGCCATTTCACTGATGCGCACCGTTCGTTCGGTGTCACTGAGTCGATCAAGGAGTATGAACTCCTCCTCAGCAGGTTCACGTCCAGCTGCGGCGATTAACGCAACACACTGACGGCTCGCCCACCAGGAAGCGATCCGTTCGTGCACCTGTAAATAGCGAAGCGCATCACGTGGACTCAAGGATGCCGGATCCAGCATCTCTAACACCGACTGAACAAATAGTCCCGGTTCCAGATCGCAAACATGATCCAAGATCACTTCGGCGGAATCAGTGAATGGGTCAAAACCCAAGCCCTCGTGCACCAGCAGATCCTCTGCGCGGTCACCTTCGATTTCCATGTCCTCAACCTATGACAGGGGTCTGACATTCGGTGCGGATCGTCGGCGTGGATCGTCGGCGTGGATCGTCGGCGTGGATCGTCGGCGTGGATCGTCGGTGCGGATCGTCGGTGCGGGCATTCAGCGCTAACAAAACCGCACGTTAGGTGCGAGTGCGATCATCATTTAATAATCGAAGTAAATGCTCATTAAATTTCGAGCCTAAAATCAGGACTGACTAATGGCCAATCGGGCATCAACTTCAATATTCATATTTTCAACGGTTCCAATACCCGGTATTGGAATGTGCACCGTGCCAAATTGTGCGGCTCCCATCAGTTTGACCTCAGGCTGAGCCGTATTTGAGACTGAAGTGACGATGAGTGTCATCTGTACGTCAATTTCTCCCGCTACGGCATTACCGGAAACGTCATAGGCATTTCCGTTATGGGGACCCGAGCCCTTAAAAACAAGATCTTGAGCTTTGTAGCCACTAATGAAAGTTCGGGCTGCAGCTTCAGTTAGAAAGTTGCCCGTCTTGAGTTTGTCGAGAGCCAATACCAAATTCATAGTTGCAATCGAATCAACAATATGTAGAGATCCTGAGCGCACAGGTGCTTTGATTTCTACATTCATGAGCCGCGAACTTCCACTTTTGAGTCGCACTTCGGCGCCATCAATTGCCAAAAATGTAAATGAGCCCAGCAGTTCCATTCCCGTAATGTATCGGTCGGCGAAACGGCAATCACCAGATCGGCGGATAAGTCCTTAAGGTGGTGTGAGCAGGTGGCGATTTTTCGCCATTGATGCAAGTGCCAACTCCACATCTTGACTGTTGTTGTAGAAATGAGGGCTGATCCTTATGTTTCCATCACGGCTCGAGACGACCACATTGTCTTGGGCCATCGCGTGGACAAGTGCGTGTTCATCAGTTGATGCGATTGCCAACATCGGGCCGTGCTCGCCGGGGTTTTCTGGTGTAACACACACTCCGCCAAGTTCGTTGACACCTGCTCGAAGTTGATTGTGAAGCTGATTGGAAACGCGCCAAGCGTTGTCCACGCCGACCTCAAGGAGAAACTTTAAGCCCGCTCGCGCTGCGTACAGACTCGGCACATTGGGGGTACCGGCTTCAAATCTTCGCGCATCTTTTGCCGGATCGTATTGCGAGATGTCCATCGAAAAAATATCCCGTGCCGCAAACCAACCCGTTGTTGTGGGAACGAACTCTGACGATGTTTTATTGTTGATCAAGGCGAAACCAATCCCTGGGCTTCCCAGCATGTATTTCAGAACACCACCCAACAGGAAATCAGCACCGAGGTCCTCAAAGTCGATAGGTACCGCACCCGTTGACTGGTACGCGTCAACCAGAACGGGCACACCGCGTTCATGGGCGGCTTTGACGATCGCCTTGATGTCATTCATTGCGCCGTTTCGGTAGCAGACATGCGTGATCGAAACAATCGCGGTGTTACCGTCTATTGCGGCCGCTATGCGCTCCGCTGGCAATCGATGATCGGAGTCGGCTGGCACATGGACTACTTCAGCCCCGTTGCGTTCCTGGGCATGCCAGATTTGACCAACGGTAGGAAATTCAAGCGATGTGGTTACAACCTTGCTCGGACCATTACGAAAATCAAAGCAACTCGCTATCGCATTCATCGCAGCAGATGCGCTGGTTGTGACTGCAACCTGATCAGAATGTGTAGCAAATAATGTGGCGAGTTGTCCACGGACTTCTTCCTGCACCCCGACCCAGGTATCCCAGAGCGAGCCGAACTCCTCGAGCTGGTCGAGGTATAGGTCGTAGGCCGCTCGCACTTCGTTGGCTAGCGCACCTTGGGAACAGGAATTTAAATATGCTCGAGACTCGAAAATCTTGAAGTGATCGCGCCTAATTGCCTCAACATGGTTCACATGTGTATGTGCGGGGTGACTGATGTTCATCGCGCAGACCCCTTTTCCTAAATCATGTCCGAAATCATGTCCTGAACCGTGTCCAGTAGCTCGCGTCAAAGACTACCCAAATTGGAGGTGGGGTTTACGGTGACAACCCGTAATTATCCTCGGCCAAAAAAGTAGGGGAGCGGCTCATGTTGTGAGCTGCTCCCCTACCGGGTCCTAATTGAGTTGTTACACGGACTAGAAGTCCATGCCGCCCATGCCACCCATGTCGCCTCCGCCGCCCATTGCAGGCGCAGCCTTCTCTGGCTTCTCAGCAATAACAACCTCGGTTGTAAGGAACAGGGCTGCAATGGATGCAGCATTCTGTAGTGCTGAGCGCGTTACCTTGGCGGGATCGATGATCCCGGCCGCGATCATGTCGACGTATTCGCCTGTCGCAGCGTTGAGGCCTTGGCCTGCAGGTAGTTCGCGGACTTTCTCCACAACAACTCCACCTTCAAGTCCAGCATTCTCAGCAATCTGCTTCAACGGAGCGCTTACAGCGACGCGAACAATATTTGCGCCGACAGCTTGCTCTTCCGTGAGGCCAAGTGCATCGATCTTGCCACCCGCAAGTTTCATTGCTTGAATCAGTGCAACGCCACCTCCAGGCACGATACCTTCTTCGACCGCAGCCTTTGCGTTACGAACTGCATCTTCGATGCGGTGCTTGCGTTCTTTGAGCTCAACTTCGGTGGCTGCGCCGACCTTGATGACTGCAACTCCGCCGGCAAGCTTTGCCAAACGCTCCTGCAACTTCTCGCGGTCGTAGTCACTGTCACTCTTGTCGATTTCAGCGCGAATCTGGTTGACACGGCCCTGAATCTGGTCAGCGTCGCCTGCACCTTCAACGATTGTTGTTTCATCCTTGGTGACAACGACCTTGCGGGCACGGCCAAGGAGATCCAATGTTGTGGTGTCGAGTTTGAGACCTACTTCTTCACTGATGACCTGGCCACCGGTGAGAATCGCAATGTCTTGCAACATTGCCTTGCGGCGATCGCCGAAGCCTGGAGCCTTGACCGAAACGCTCTTGAAGGTGCCACGGATCTTGTTCACAACGAGAGTTGCGAGTGCTTCACCTTCAACATCTTCAGCGATGATCATGAGTGGCTTGCCGCTCTGCATTACCTTTTCAAGGATTGGCAGAACATCTTTGACAGCAGAGATCTTGGAGTTAGCAATTAAGACGTAGGCGTCTTCGAGGACTGTTTCCATGCGCTCGGTGTCGGTGACGAAGTAAGGGGAGATGTAACCCTTGTCAAAGCGCATACCTTCGGTGAGCTCAAGTTCGAGTCCGAATGTCTGGCTTTCTTCGACTGTGATTACGCCTTCTTTGCCGACCTTGTCCATTGCTTCTGCAATGAGTTCACCAACTTCTTGGTCGCCACCAGCAGAGATTGCCGCTGTTGATGCGATCTGCTCTTTGGTCTCAACGTCTTTCGCCATGGCGAGAAGTTCGTCGCACACAATAGAGACTGCGCGCTCAATGCCCTTTTTCAAACCCATTGGGTTAGCGCCGGCGGCTACGTTGCGTAGGCCTTCGCGAACTAGTGCTTGAGCCAGAACGGTCGCGGTGGTTGTTCCGTCGCCAGCGACGTCATCGGTCTTTTTGGCAACTTCTTTGACCAGTTCTGCACCGATTTTTTCGTATGGATCTTCGAGATCAATTTCTTTTGCAATGGATACACCGTCGTTGGTGATCGTGGGGGCTCCCCACTTCTTCTCCAAGACAACGTTGCGTCCTTTGGGCCCAAGCGTCACTTTGACTGCGTCAGCGAGCACGTTCATTCCGCGCTCAAGTGCACGACGGGCTTCCTCGTCGAATGAAATCATTTTTGCCATGAGGGTGTTCCTTTCGGAAACTGCCGTAATTAGGTTCTTTGAGTTGTCACTCTCATGGTGAGAGTGCTAATGGAAAAGTTAGCACTCTCGGGGTGAGAGTGCAAATCCGAGGGGAAATTCGAGCCCAATCCCCCTATGAATTGGCTGCAAGGCCCGATTCGACCCATTGGGTAAATTGACCTTGTGAACCGGCTGTGGGCGACTGTGGGCGACTGTGGGCAGCTGTGGTTAGGCGTAACTAGCCCTGGACTGCAATGCAATGCGCTGCACTGCACTGCACTGCACTGCACTCTGCACTGCACCTAGGGAATTACCGGCTCGACAGGTGCAACAGGTGCCACCGGTGCCGGGGTGAGTGCGGTTACGGCTTGGGCGCGGGCGGCGGAGAATGCTTTTGCGGCTTTGACAGAGTCGCCCCCGCGGGTGCTGTCCCGCCATGCTCCACCGAGTGCAAGGGAAACTTGGCCCCATTCAGGGATATTGGGATAGGGCGTGGCGCCAAGTGCTGCTGAGCCGAATGCAAGAAGGACCCGGTCCGGTGTTGCGGCAGCAGCGGCTGAATTCGCGGGCAGGCCGACATAAGGAGATTTTTCATAGAAGGTTGTTTGGGCTTTTGTCGTGGTGACTTTATTTGCAACGATGTCTCTGGAGGCCGGCAAAATTTTATGAGCCTTCGCGAAAGTAGTCACGGCGAAACCAATTGACTTCATAAACGGTGCCGCGCTGATCCCTTTAACGATGGTGGGAACCTGGGTGATGCGGTAACGGAATGTGACTTTTTTTAAGTTCACAATTTCTTCGGGACCAGTAAGCCAGAACGGCGCCCGACCAGAAGTGAACGCAACACGCGCTTCCTCTGCGGTCACATTGGAATTGATCAACCCACTTGCATTCCATGCATCAATTTGCGCTTGGTTTTTCACGAACTTCTTGTTGTTGATCCCAATCCTTTTAGGGTTGTAACTACCAGTCGCCGTTGTTCCAAAAGCGAAACCACCGAGGCCTGAGAAAAGTGGATACGTTGAATAAGCGTTGCCATCAATGCCTTGTGCGACCGCAAAGGGAATGTCTGCTTTACCAGCCGCAACCTGCTTGAGCGCCAATCTTGACAACTTATTAAACGTGGTCGGAGCGGTGGGAATCATCTCTGCATTTGTTACAAGCGCCAAGTTTTGGCGTTGGATGGGGGTGCCAAAAAGAGATTCGCCAACCTTGAAGGTGTTGATCGCGACACTGGAAAGTGAGCGAGAGGTCTCCGGGGTGACTTCAACGGGGGTGATCAGTGCATTCGCCGCAAGTTCTCCCACCTGCTCACCGTCAACCAACACGATGTCGGGGGCTTTATTCGGGTCAATATTTTGTAGGTCAAGGGTGATTGTTGACATGTCGCGAGCCGTGACCGTAATCGCTCGCTTTTTATAGCCGTTGGCGAACAACGCCGTCGCAGCGTCTTTGTATTGTGGGTCCACCCAGACAACAATCGCGCGTGGTGCAGCTTGGGCGGGTGCTGCCAACAAGGAACCAGCGACCAATGAACCAGCCACCACCGCCGTGGTAATCGCGGCTGCAGCAAACCTCTTGGTTACATAGCCTTCATCAAATAACCCAAATGAACGCTGGCGCACAAAGATTCACTCTCCTCGAAAAACCTATGGTCTAGTACTTCTGGTCTAATTATTGAAACATCGTAAGTCGCTTTTCCGATGAAACAAAATGCTAGACCTTTGTCAGCGTGTTTCCGGTACTGAAAGTGGCAAAACGAGCGATGCCTTAACGGATATTTGCGCGATTTGCAGTGCGAGCTGCTTGGCGGCTTGAACGCATCCGACGGAGTCGCTTGACCAGCATCGGGTCGAATTCCATAGCTTCCGGGGTGTCAATCAATGTATTGATCAACTGGTAGTAGCGGGTTGAACTCATGTCGAATAGTTCGCGAATTGCCGCTTCCTTTGCCCCGGAGTACTTCCACCACTGACGCTCAAAGCCAAGAATCGCCTGATCTCGCTCAGAGAGTTGCGAGAAGCCTTCATGGGCATTGGCACTTGCGGCTTGGTACATGAAATCTTCCTCCAAAAACCTGGCGTTCTCGCTACCTTCGAGGTTTTCCTCTTCAGGCTCCCTATCGTAATCGTTAAATAACATCCGTGTCATTCACCCCCGTGCTTGGTCTCGTGATTGGTCTTGGGAGGACGCCTGCGGAATCGGAGCAAAATCCAAGAGAAGGCATAGCCCAGACCATTGGTAGCCCAGTGGAATCCCATGGGGGCGATCACACTGCCGGAGAAAATCCGCATGAGCGTGAACAAGACACCGGCCAACGTTGTGGTGAGCACGCTGGCCAGCACTGCCAAAATATTTCCCCTGCGACCTGAACCAACCACGCCGCCCAGCGCAGGATTGTTCTCGTGGGTGCCGATACTGGGCAAAATATGCCACAGCCCGAACAGGATTGCCGAAATCACGATTGCGGTGGTGAGGTCGAAACGCCGGGCGAGCATCGAAAATAAAACAGCTCTAAATGCGATCTCTTCAAAGAAAACCGTTCCTAGCGGTACTTCTATCAGTGATTGAAATAGCAGTCGCCCGCCGGAAAGAGCCCCGATTCGTTCGTCAGCAAAAGCTTCACGTGTTTTTTTGAAGATTGACCCGACCAGATAAACCAGGGTGACCGCGGCAATGGAAATTCCGGCCCAGATCAAGCCGGGCAGCAGATACGCGAACCCCAATCCCATATCGGTGAAGTCGTTGCCGTCGAGCAACCCGATCGCCAGCAGAACCACCGATCCGACAAATGCCCAAAGAAGGTAGTGGGCCTGTGGCGCAACTCGGTTATTCACGACATTGAAAATGATCAACGTTGCGGCAACAAGCACCAGCGGCCACCATGAAAGGCCTTCAACCTGTTCAGGGTAGATGGCCCCAGGGAAAATTAGGTCCACGGGACGCCCACGCGCTCAGGCTGGGTGGACACAGGCTGGGTGGACACAAGCCTGGTAATCATGGGTTCGAGTCTACGATGGAGACGCGAGGTGAGGCGAGCGCCAAAGGCGAGATGCGAGAGACTTGCCGGGTGAGTACACAGGACGAATTTGCCAGCGAGGAGTACGCTCTCCACCGGGATCGGGAACTTGATCAGCCAATTGCCCGGGATCAGTACCTTTTTCCCTCAGATGCAAGCGGTAACCCGATCTCGTATATGGCAGGCAACTCTCTGGGTCTGCAACCCAAATCGACAAAGGCAGCGATCGACCAGGAACTTGATTCTTGGGCAACGCTCGCCGTTCGTGGCCATTCCCATGGCGCCCACCCTTGGATGGTGTTCCCTGCGCTGTTAGCACAGGAGTCCGCTGCCATTGTTGGCGCGAAACCAGAAGAAATTGTCATGATGAACAGCCTCACCGTCAACATTCACATGCTGCTGGCCAGTTTTTATCAGCCGCAGGATCGTCGACGAAAAATAATCATGGAAGATTACGCGTTTTCGTCGGACTCGTACGCGATCCGTTCGCACATTGCTTTTCGAGGAGGTCACCCCGACAAAGATGTGATTCGGTTGAAGCCACGTGAAGGTGAAGACAGTTTAAGAACCGACGATGTTATTGCAGTGCTGCGAGAACGCGGTGAGGAAATTGCGACCACGCTATTTGGTGCTGTCAACTATTACTCGGGTGAATTCATGGACATCCCCGCGATCACCGCCGTCGCGCACGACGTTGGTGCTTATGCCGGCTGGGATCTGGCACATGCAGCAGGAAACGTTCCCCTGCATATTCATGACTGGAATGTTGACTTTGCCGCTTGGTGTTCCTATAAGTACCTCAACGCTGGTCCGGGATCAGTTGCCGGAGCGTTCATCCACGAAAAGCATCACACGGCGGGCCTTCCCCGGCTTGAAGGTTGGTGGTCAAATAAACCCGAAACCCGATTCCTGATGAATCCGATTGTTGATCCGATTGAAAACGCTGACGCCTGGGCTCCTTCTCACCCGCCATTGCTGATCATGGCGCCTGCGCTGAGCGCACTTCATGTTTTTACCGAGGTTGGCATGCCCACGCTTCGTGCGCGCAGTTTGCAACTCACGGCGTACATGCGAGAGCTGATAACTCTCCTAGACACTGCCGAGCCCGGTGCTAAGTCACGTGTTCACATCATTACACCGAGTGATTCAGATCGACACGGTGCGCAACTTTCTATCCGAGTGCCGATCGAGCCTTTCGCACTCATTGAGCGTATGTATGAAAATCATGGAGTTCTCGGTGACGCGCGCAACCCAGACATTATTCGACTCGCGCCAATTCCGATGTATAACACCTTCCACGATGTGTGGCGTGCGGTGACCGCTCTCTTTGCTGAACTCAAGGGCTAGCGCCTGCATAGGTAATGAATTTCTAGGGAGTAACCAAAACCCGGCTGGCGCTTGAAGCCTCAACCTGAAGGTGCGCGGAAACAATCTCAGCGATTGGCATCACCGTAATCGGTGGCGGAGTCAGTGCGCCTTCTGCAAGTGCCAGTTCAAGGAGTTCGACGGCTTTCCACAGTTTGTGCGCCTCGACGTTGTACAGCAACATGAATTCAATAGTGATGCCGGCGACCATGAGCGCCCGGCGTGGAAGGACGGGGTCTTCACCGTCAGCTGCGTAGGACACGATCTTCATGCCCGGTTGAGAAATTGCCACATCCAATTCGAGGTTGTCGGCCAGATTCACTTCAACAATTCGAGAGATTCCCTGGTCTTTGAGCTGATCGATTGTATCGGGGTTGGTGTAGTTCACGACCACGTCTGCCCCGGCGCCTATTGCAACCTGCGCTTTGCTCTCGCTGCTGACCGTTGTGAAAACACGAGCACCCGCCCATTTGGCTAATTCCACTGCCGCACGTCCCACAGCACCCGCTCCCCCGCTGATTAAAACGTTTTCGCCAGCTATTGGACCATCGGAAAATAAACAGTAGGCAGCGGTGACCGCGGGGACACCTAATGTTGCGCCTAGTTCAAAAGAAACCGAGTCTGGAAGGTGTCGGGCAAGTTCGCTGTTGACAACGCAATATTGCGCCGCGGTGCCGTATCGATTTCCATTCGCTGCAAGCATGACCCAGACGCGTTCACCAATTCGATTCGGATCGACCCCCTCGCCGACCGCGTCAATTACCCCGCTGCCGTCATGGTGGGGGATTTGAAATTCATTGATGCTCGCGAGACCTCTGCCACGGGTTTTGACATCGGTCGGGTTGATCCCCGAGAACGCGATGTTAACCCGGACTTGACCGTGACCAGGTTCGGGTTTGTCGACTTCTCTCACATGCAAAACCTCGGAGGCGGGACCGGTCTTTTCATAAAGGGCAGCACGCATGGCCTTAGTTATACACCTAGTTGCGTGCATGTCCTGTGCGAACGCCTTTGGTACCGTGCGAATCCTGCGTACTCCAAGCGGTGGGACTCGTTCAGCCTGAATGGGCCGAAACAGGAATTCGATCACCCCATCGCGGAACAAGTCGCGCAACGACCGCGCCGATCAGAGCTGCTGGGACAAGCGTCCAAGTGCCGATCAGGAAACCAAGAGCTATTCCTAAAAGAATGACGATCGGCCATTTCATCGGGGCGGTTGCAACAACTGATGCAATAACGCCGACAACGATTGCCGCTGAAATCGACGGACCGTTCGGAAGGACGAGTGCGATCAGCAACCCAGATGCCGCACCGATAAACATTGCCGGGAAGAACGGGCCACCACGAAAGCCTGCACCCAGGGACACCGCATAGGCAATTGTTTTTAACACAACTATTGCGACAACAGTGCTGACCGAGGTGAGGGTGGGAAGTTCGGTAATCAGTTCCTCACCCGACGTTGTAATGTAAATGACGCCTTCGCCAGTCCATGTCTGCATTAACAGAGCTGTAACGCCAATGATCAGGGCAGCGCCGATCAAAATTATTAAGTGTGGGCCTTCCCGGGTTGTGCGGGCGAACAGAGCGGCGACGAGGCGGGCAAGGGAAATTGCCACGGTTGCGATGATTGCGACCGGAATCGCCCAAGCAAGTTGATCAACCTCGATCGCGGTAGGAGTGCTTCCCAACTCCATGTTGCCAGACAGAATTGGTCCCACAAACAGGGCGAGGATCGCGCCAAGTGCGCCGAACCCAACCACCTTTTTTACATTTTTCGTGTCGGTAACATTAAATATTTTCGCTACTAGCCCACCGATCACCGAACCTGTTGCAACCAGCGCTACTTCAGGACCGAGCACCACTCCACCCCATAATGATGCAAGGATCGCCAAAATTGCGCCTAGGTATTCCTTTGGAGTGAGCGGGCTAATCTTGATCCCACCCAATGGTGAGTGGCCTGTGTCACCGACGAATCTTCGGACAACGTAGACGAGTACCGCCGCGATGAGTAGCACCCCGATCACATACCAGGCAGGTGTGTGATCCCAGATTTCGGGAATTTTTTCCCAGACCAGCGAAATACCAGCGTTAACGAATTCCAAAACAACGTAACCTAAAACAATGCCAACAATGGCAGCGATGAACATTGCTGGGAGAGGGCGTTTGGCCTGCATCGCTATACCCTACGACGTAACTCGTTTTTTCCACCATGCATTTTCACCTCAGCGAAAATTTCCATGCCAAAGAAGGGCAATAAACGCGTAAGACCCCTGTCCTATCACCAGCACTCATTGTTGCCGGGCTATCCCTTGCAGGATGCTCCAGTAACAATTCCGAAACCGCGGCCGCCTAATCCCCACGTTCAGTGGGATGACCGGTCAACTCTGCGGTGCATCGGGCTTCACCTTGTTCTGCTGAGCACTTTCGTACGAGCCCTCATTGAAAAATTTTGTAAGTATATTCATATTTTTTGCATCCAAAGTGGCACTTTGATCGGTAATGGGGGTAACGATGCCCAACGGGGGCGGACCAATCAAAGGAGAAATCATGCCCACTATGCCCACTATGCCCACCATGCCCACCATGCCCACTATG
>Ga0208544_10000402_pt1 | contig 34532 bp, 29 predicted proteins | sample DEB08_DNA_9_FD_184526 | JGI IMG/M metagenome (GOLD analysis project Ga0208544, IMG submission 184526) | Aqueous microbial communities from the Delaware River and Bay under freshwater to marine salinity gradient to study organic matter... | ecosystem: Environmental > Aquatic > Marine > Coastal ... | reverse complement strand
CGCTGTAAATCCGTTCCCTCGCTAAGCCTGAGGCTCATCATCATGTACTCAACGGCCCGGTCCTCATCTGCCAACGGGTCGCGAACCGTCTCTCCCGAACCAGCTTGTTCGACACGCTTTAACCACGCCGTAGGGGCCTTTTCTGTTTCGGTTGCCACCCGCATGCCTTGATGAGTGATGCGTCCGTGCGCACCTGGCCCTAATCCAAGGTATTCGCCACCGCGCCAGTAAATCAGGTTATGCCGCGATTGAGCCAGATCCCGTGCATGGTTCGAAACTTCGTAAGCAGGGAACCCTGCAGACTCGCACAGGTCCTGCGTAAGGTCATACATATCTGCGCCCAGATCGTCTGTTGGCAGGCCGCGCAGGTTTCCAGCCGCGAACCGTGCACCGAACGCGGTCCCATCTTCGATTGTCAGTTGATACAGGGACAGATGATCGGCCGCCATTGCCAGCGCCAGCCGCAATTCAATCTCCCAGTCGCTAAGCGTCTGGTCTTGGCGGGCATAGATCAGGTCAAAACTTACGCGATCGAAGCAGTCACGGGCCAGATCGAAAGCGCGCCTTGCCTCAGCTACGGAATGGAGGCGACCCAGCCGTTTCAAATCTGTGTCATTGAGAGCCTGTATCCCGATAGAGACCCTGTTTACCCCGGCGTCGCGGTACGCCTTGAACCGTGCTGCCTCGACAGATGTCGGGTTCGCCTCCAGCGTGATTTCAAGATCGTTCGCTGTTGGCCAATGGCTCCGGATTTCGGAGATGATCGCCGCAACTGTATCGGGCGCCATAAGCGAAGGCGTCCCACCGCCGAAGAACACGCTGGTAAGCATACGATCGGGCGTTTCCGCGGCACCACGTCTGATTTCGGCCAAGTACGCTGCTTTCCAGCGAGCTTGGTCAATGTTGGCCGAGACGTGGCTGTTGAAATCGCAATAGGGGCACTTGGCCTGACAGAATGGCCAATGCAGGTAGATGCCAAACCCACCATACTGCCAGTCAGGTTGGGTCAAATATTTTCACCAGTTTAGCAAACGCATCAGCCCGGTGACTGATCTTGTTCTTCTGCCAGCGGTCCATTTCGCCAAAAGTCAGGTCATATCCGTCAGGCTGAAATACAGGATCATATCCATGGCCCTGATCGCCCCGCATGGGCCAGATCATCTGCCCATCCATCGTGCCTGGAAACACCTCGTCATGGCCATCTGGCCACGCGAGCACTAGAGTGCAGCAAAACCGCGCGCGTCGCGGGTAGAGGGCAGACTTTGCCTCAAGGGCGTCATGCACCTTCCGCATGGCCATGACAAAGTCCCGCCCGGTTGGCGTTTCTGCCCAATCTGCGGTGTAGACACCCGGAGCACCGTCAAGAGCAGCAACCTCTAACCCGCTATCATCGGCAAGTGCGGGCAGTCCGGTGGCCTTGGCTGCGGCATGCGCCTTGATCTGTGCATTTTCGACGAATGTCGTGCCGGTTTCCTCAGGCTCGGGCAGCCCATGGGCCTTGGCCGACGTTATCTTGATGCCATACGGGGCCAACAGGTGGGCGATCTCTTCCAGTTTGCCCTGATTATGGGTCGCCACCAGCAGAGTATCGCCCGTAAACCGCCGCATCTTCAGACCGTCGCGGCCTTTTGTGCCACTACAAGCGCGGCCACGCCCTTTGTGGCGAGGTCCATCAGTTCGGAAAACTGGCCACCGCTGAAGGTGCCATTTTCAGCGCTTGCCTGAAGTTCCACCATGCGCCCACCGCCAGTCATGACGAAATTCCCATCGGTTCCGGCCTCGCTGTCTTCGGCATAATCCAGATCCAGCACGGGTTGACCCGCATAGATCCCACAAGACACAGCCGCGATATGGTCGGTCATGGGGTCGGTGACAATGTCACCCGCCTTGATCAGTTTGTTGATCGCAAGCCGCAATGCAACCCAACCCCCGGTAATGGCGGCGCACCGGGTTCCGCCGTCGGCCTGTATCACATCGCAGTCGATCGTGATCTGGCGTTCTCCCAAGGCAGAGCGGTCAACGCCGGCGCGCAAGGACCGCCCGATCAACCGCTGAATCTCTTGCGTCCGGCCCGATTGCTTGCCTGCTGCCGCCTCGCGCCGCATGCGTGTATGCGTGGCGCGGGGCAACATGCCGTATTCGGCCGTGACCCAACCCAACCCGGTGTTCTTCAAGAACGGTGGAACCCGCTCCTCCAAAGTGGCGGTGCACAACACATGGGTATTGCCGCATTTGATCAGACAGCTACCTTCTGCATAGGCTGTGACGCCCGTTTCAATGGAAATCTGCCGAAGTTCATCTAGGTTTCTGCCGGACGGACGCATACATAACTCCTTGAGTTTGATTGATCGGGGAATAGTCTGCGGGCTGGGGTCGACGCAACCCCGATTGACCCTTCGAACGCCAAGCAGCTTAATGACCTCGTTGAAACCGCTAGTGACACCATGGCAACGCAATCCGAAATCCTTAACCAACTGAATGATAGGTCCCGCGAAGTCTTTCGTCGGGTCGTCGAAGGTTATCTGGATAGCGGCATCCCCGTTGGCTCCCGGACCTTGACCCGGAGTTTAACCGAGAAGGTATCTGCCGCAACGGTCCGCAACGTCATGCAGGATCTGGAATATCTAGGTCTGTTGGACAGTCCGCACGCATCGGCGGGTCGCGTGCCAACGCAGCTTGGATTGCGGATGTTCGTCGACGGGCTTTTGGAGGTTGGCGACCTGACCGATCAGGACCGCCTTCGTTTTGACGAAAGCATTGAACGCAACTCCGACGACGTTGTCACCGCGCTTGATCGCATCGGGTCGGCCCTTTCCGCCGCAACGCACGGGGCCAGCCTTGTTCTGGTGCCCAAGCGAGAAGCTCCCATAAAGCATATTGAATTCGTTTCGCTGTCTGACATGCAGGCCTTGGTGGTTCTGGTTTTCGCCGATGGACACGTCGAAAACCGGCTCTTCACGCCCCCCCCGGGCCAAACACCCAGTTCAATGCGAGAGGCCGCCAATTTTCTGAATGCAAGGGTCGCTGGGCAAACGGTATCGTCCCTGCGTGAACTGATGGAAGCTGAGGTCAAGACGCGCCGCAAAGAGATTAACGTAATAGCCAACAGCCTGATCGAAAGCGGTCTTGCGGTGTGGGAAAACGAAGGCGACAGAACCGAGCGGCTGATTGTCAGAGGACGTTCGAACCTGTTATCATCTGCCGCCGAAACCCATGATCTGGAACGAATTCGGCAGCTTTTTGATGACCTAGAGCGCAAGCGCGATATCGCAGATTTTCTGGATCTCACCGAACAGGGCGACGGGGTGCGGATTTTCATAGGCTCCGAGAACAAACTTTTCTCACTTTCGGGTTCCTCTCTGGTGGTCTCTCCATATATGAACGCTGATCGTAAGATCGTCGGTGCGGTTGGTGTGATTGGTCCAACAAGGCTGAACTATGGCCGCATCGTCCCGATCGTGGATTACACGGCACAACTGGTCGGGAAACTGATCTCGGACCGGAGTTAAGAGGATACGGATGGCAGACCCGAAGGAAGACCCGTTTCTGGACGATATAGATGCGTTGGAGCATCAATTGGAGGCTGAGGAAGCCGCCGAAGAACACGCCGCGTTTGATGCAACCGCTCTGGAGCTTGATGCTTTGCGGATCGAGCGCGATGAACTCAAGGATCGCTTGTTACGTACGCTGGCCGAATCCGAGAACGTTCGGAAGCGCGCGGAACGTGATCGCCGTGAGGCTGAGGCTTATGGCGGCTCCAAGCTGTTGCGTGACCTCCTGCCGGTGTACGATAACCTGCGTCGCGCTCTCGACGCTGCCGGACAAGAGCAACGCTCGGCGGCGGGCGGCGTGATTGAAGGGGTGGAGCTGACACTTCGCGAATTGCTGAACGTGTTTTCCAAACACGGCGTCACCCCGATTGTGCCGGAAGTTGGCGATACGTTCGACCCACAACAACATCAGGCGATGTTCGAGGCTCCGGTCCCTGGGACCAAGTCCGGCGAGATCATTCAGATTATGGCCGAGGGTTTCATGTTGCATGACCGGTTGTTGCGTCCCGCCCAAGTTGGCGTGTCGTCCACCCCGGGGTGATCATTCGCCCATGACGCCCTTCAGATCATAGATAAGCTGAAGGGCCTCCCGCGCCGTCAAATCATCGGGATGAATTGCTTTCAACCGCTCCTCCACCACGGATGGGGCGGTTTTTTGTATGGGCACAGCTGGCGCTGCGGCAAACAGCGGCAAATCATCAATCAGGGCCTTCTGTCTCTGGCCACCTTCCCGCTCTCCCTTTTCGAGGGCTTCCAACACGGCTTGGGCGCGCTTGATGACGGCGGCAGGCAATCCGGCCAGCTTTGCCACCTGGACACCATAGGATCGGTCAGCGGCCCCCTCACGGACCTCATGCAGGAAAATAACATCACCCTCCCACTCCTTGACCGCCATCGTCGCGTTCTTCAGCCCCTCCAGCCGACCAGCAAGCGCCGTCATCTCATGATAATGGGTGGCGAACAGGGCACGACAGCGATTGACGTCATGCAGGTGTTCCAACGTCGCCCATGCAATTGACAAACCATCATAGGTGGCCGTGCCGCGTCCGATCTCATCCAGAATGACCAGCGCCCGATCGTCCGCCTGATTCAGGATGGTTGCGGTCTCGACCATTTCAACCATGAAGGTCGAACGTCCGCGCGCCAGATCGTCCGAGGCACCCACCCGGCTGAAGACCTGACTGACGACCCCAATTTTTGCAGCCCGCGCAGGCACAAAGCTGCCGGCTTGTGCCAAAATCGCCATCAGCGCGTTTTGCCGAAGAAAGGTGGATTTGCCGGCCATGTTCGGACCCGTGAGCAGCGTGATGGCCGGGTCGCTTCCATCCGCTGAAAGCCTGCAATCGTTCGCGATGAACGGAGCGCCAGATTTCGTCAGGGCGGCCTGCACGACCGGATGCCGACCACCTTCGATCATGAAGCTGCGGCCTCCGTCCATTTCCGGGCGCACCCAATCGTGTTGGGTAGCCAGAGCGGCCAGCGATGCGTTCAGATCCAGCTCTGCCAGCGCTTGTGCGGCCTGCCCGATTGGGTCATTCGCGTGCAATACCGCGTGGCGAAGCGTCTCAAACAGCGTCTTTTCGATCTCTAGCGCGCGATTCCCAGCATTCAGGATCTTCGTTTCCAACTCAGATAGCTCAACAGTCGTAAAGCGGACCGCGTTCGCCGTCGTTTGCCGATGAATGAACTTCTCAGACAAGGGGGGCGACAGCATTTTCTGGGCATGGGTGGCCGTTGTCTCGATGAAGTAACCCAAGACGTTGTTGTGCTTTATCTTCAGCGTGGCGACCCCTGTCGCCTCGATAAATTCCGCTTGCATCGCAGCCACGACGCCGCGGCCCTCGTCGCGGAGTTTCCGCGCCTCATCAAGATCTTCGTTGTATCCACTTGCGACAAATCCACCGTCACGGGTCAGTAGCGGCGGCTCAGCAATCAATGCTTCATTCAGAAGGTCAATCACGGCCTTATGCCCCGTCAACGCCTGTCTGGTGTGTGCGACAAGTTCCGGTGCATCAAGCGCTGCCAGTCCTTGGGCGATCTTTGTCGCCTGCTCCAATCCGTTCCGAATAGCGGCCAGATCTCGCGGCCCGCCGCGATCAAGCGCAAGACGCGAAAGAGCCCGGTCAAGGTCGGGTACCTTGCGAAGCTCATCTCTCAGAAACTCTCTAACATGCGGTTCAGACACAAAAAACGATACCGCGTCATGGCGACTTTGGATCAAACCCAGATGTCTTGACGGGCTGGAAAGCCGCCGCTCCAGCAAACGGCCACCGCCTGCGGTTGCGGTGCGGTCGATGACTGAAAGAAGGCTGTTTGCCCGCCCGCCAGACAAGCTTTGGGTCAGTTCAAGGTTGCGCCGGGTCGCCGCATCAATCTGCATTAACCCGCCTGCAAGCTGCTTCACCGGCGGACGCAGAAGCGGCAAGTTCCCCTTCTGGGTCAATTCCAGATAATCGACGATCGCTCCCATGGCCGAAATGTCGGGACGCGTGAAACTGCCAAAAGCATCCAGTGACTGCACCTGAAATAGCCGCTGCAACCGCGTTTCGGCCGATGTGCTGTCAAAACTGGCCGGTGATAACGGTGCAATGGCTGCGCCCATTTCGTCGATGACGTTGACCCCATCACGGTCGAGGCCGTCCGATATGATGACCTCTCTTGGCGCTAATCGCGCCAACTCGGGGCCCAGCCTGACGGGCGGGCAGTCGATCACATGAAAGGCGCCGGTAGAAATATCCGTCCAAGCAAGCGCCCCTTCGCCCCGCACCTCTGCATAGGCAGCAAGGAAATTATGGCGCCGGGCGTCAAGCAAGCTGTCTTCGGTCAAGGTGCCGGGCGTAACAAGTCGCACGACATCACGTCGGACCACGGACTTGGACCCACGCTTTTTCGCCTCCGCAGGGTCTTCCATCTGCTCGCAAACGGCCACCCGAAACCCCTTGCGGATCAATGTCAGCAGATAGTTCTCGGATGCGTGTGCGGGAACGCCACACATGGGAATGTCATCGCCATCATGCTTCCCGCGTTTGGTCAGGGCGATATCCAATGCCGCCGCCGCCGCCACAGCGTCGTCAAAGAACATCTCGTAGAAGTCGCCCATCCGATAAAACAAAAGAGCATCTCGGTATTGCGCTTTGATTTCAAGGTATTGCACCATCATCGGCGTTGCTTGCGCTGTCATGCATCCCCCCGGTTCCGCAAGTTGCAGCCTACTGACCCGCGTGAGGGGATTAAAGCCATGAGTTGTGGGCCTTTGGTCTTGTCGCTAAAACGCATGAAGGATTCAGGAAGGGCTAACGCTTATGGCAAATACTCCGAAAGTCACGCGAGAAGAGGCGTTGGCCTATCATCTTGAGCCGCGTCCCGGAAAGATCGATATTCAGGCATCCACCCGGATGACCACACAGCGCGATCTCAGCCTTGCCTATTCCCCCGGGGTCGCGGTGCCGTGCGAGGTGATCGCCGAAAACCCGGAAGCGGCCTACGATTACACGACAAAGGGCAACATGGTTGCCGTGATCTCGAATGGCACTGCTGTTCTGGGCTTGGGAAACCTTGGCGCTTTGGCATCCAAGCCGGTGATGGAAGGCAAAGCGGTTCTGTTCAAGCGGTTCGCCGACATCAATTCCATCGATATCGAGTTGGACACCGAAGACGTGAGCGAGTTCGTCAACGCGGTCAAACTGATGGGCCCATCATTTGGCGGGATCAACCTTGAGGATATCAAGGCACCGGAATGCTTCATGATTGAACAGCAGCTGAAAGAGCTGATGGATATCCCGGTGTTCCATGACGACCAGCACGGTACGGCGGTAATTTGTGCCGCCGGGCTGATCAACGCGCTCCATCTTTCTGGTAAGAAGATCGAAGATGTAAGGATTGTGCTGAATGGCGCTGGCGCAGCGGGGATCGCCTGTCTGGAGCTGTTGAAGACCATGGGCGCGCGGCACGAAAACTGCATCATGTGCGATACCAAGGGCGTCATTTATCAGGGCCGCACCGTCGGAATGAACCAATGGAAGTCAGCGCATGCCGTGAAAACAGACATGCGCACCCTAGAGGAAGCCATGATTGGCGCGGATGTTTTTCTGGGTGTTTCGGTCAAGGGCGCTGTCACGCCTGAGATGGTGAAATCCATGGCAAGCGACCCTGTTATTTTCGCCATGGCCAATCCAGACCCCGAAATCACGCCGGAAGAGGCGCACGCAGTGCGCGAGGATGCCATCGTGGCCACCGGTCGGTCGGATTACCCCAATCAGGTCAATAACGTCTTGGGCTTTCCTTATCTTTTCCGGGGCGCACTGGATGTTCATGCCCGCGCCATCAACGACGAGATGAAGATCGCCTGCGCCGAGGCGCTTGCCGCCTTGGCCCGAGAGGATGTGCCTGACGAGGTTGCGATGGCCTATGGCCGCAAGCTGAGTTTTGGACGGGATTATATCATCCCGACGCCATTTGATCCGCGCCTGATCTATATGATTCCGCCAGCCGTGGCGCGTGCGGGGATGGATACGGGCGTCTCACGGCGGCCCATCATCGATCTTGAAGGGTACGCGCAGGCGCTTCAGGCGCGAATGGATCCGACGAGCTCCATTCTTCAAGGCATCTATGCGCGGGCAAAGAACGCGCAGGCGCGGATGATTTTTGCTGAAGGCGATGATGTCCGGGTGCTGCGCGCCGCCGTAGCTTATCAGCGCAACGGTCTGGGCAAGGCGCTGGTGGTGGGGCGCGAAAACGATGTGCGCCAAAAGCTGGAAGCTGCGGGCTTGGGCGATGCGGTCAAGGAGTTGGAGGTGGTGAACGCCGCCAACACCGAGCATTTGGATACCTACAAGGAATTCCTTTATCGGCGGCTTCAACGGCAAGGCCATGATGTGCAGGACATTCATCGTCTCGCCTCGCGCGATAGACATGTCTTTTCATCGCTGATGCTTGCGCATGGGCATGGGGATGGGCTGGTTACCGGCGCCACGCGAAAATCGGCGCATGTTCTTGAACTGATTGGCAAAGTCTTCGATGTCCAAGCCAAGGACGGCGCTGTCGGTGTAACGGCCCTGTTGAACAAGGGCAGGATTGTCTTGATTGCAGATACGCTGGTGCATGAATGGCCGGACGCTGAAGATCTGGCGCTGATCGCGGAGCGCGGCGCTGGCGTTGCGCGCGACCTTGGACTTGAACCAAGGGTGGCCTTCGTCAGCTTTTCGACATTCGGGTATCCCGTGTCCGAGCGCGCCGAAAAGATGCATCAGGCCCCAAAGGTGCTGGACGAGAGGGGCGTTGATTTCGAGTATGATGGCGAGATGACGGTGGATGTGGCGCTGAACGCTGAGGTGCGTGCACAATACCCGTTCAATCGCTTGACTGGGCCAGCAAACGTGCTGGTCGTGCCCGCGCGGCATTCGGCGTCAATCTCGGTGAAGCTGATGCAGGAAATGGCCGGTGCCATCGTGATCGGGCCGATCCTGACAGGATTGGAAAGACCGGTTCAGATCGCCTCGTCAGTCTCGACGGCGAACGATATCCTCAACATGGCAGTGATGGCCGCCTGCGAGATCGGTCGGTGAAAAGGGCCTGATGCTTTTGGGATGAAGGGGTAAATAGCTGCGCAGAGATCTGCGGCGCTACCCCTTCATGCCGTCCCAGAAGCTTTTGACCTTGTCAAAAAAACCGGATGCATTCGGATTGTTCGACTGTGCACAGGAATCTTCGAACTCACGCAGCAGTTCTTTTTGCCGTGCCGTCAGCTTGACTGGGGTTTCCACAGCCAGTTCGATATACATATCGCCCTGACCTGGGCCGCGCAAAGCAGGCATGCCTTTGCTGCGAAGACGCATTTGCCGCCCTGATTGGGACCCTTCGGGAACCCGCACACGCGACCGACCGCCATCAATTGTGGGAACCTCGATTTCACCGCCCAAAGCGGCGGATGCCATCGATACCGGAACGCGGCAAAACAGGTCGATCCCGTCACGCTGGAACAGCGGATGATCCGCCACTTCAATAAAGATATAAAGATCGCCCGCCGGACCACCACGCAGCCCCGCTTCACCTTCGCCGGACAACCGGATGCGGGTTCCGGTTTCAACCCCAGCGGGAATATTGACGTTCAACTGGCGATCTTTTTGCTTTCGGCCTGCGCCACCGCATTGGTTGCACGGGTTCTTGACGATCTGACCCATACCGCCACATGTCGGACAGGTCCGCTCAACCGTAAAGAATCCCTGTTGCGCCCTCACCTTGCCCATGCCCGAGCAGGTTGGACACGTGACAGGCTCGGCCCCCGCCTCTGACCCGGTGCCGCTACAGTTATCGCAAGCGACCGAGGTCGGTACGGAAATGGATTTCTGGAGCCCCGAATAGGCGTCTTCCAGATTAATTCGGAGGTTGTACCGAAGATCTGAACCACGAGACGCCCGATTGCGCCCGCCTGCCTGACGGCCGCCGCCACCCATGAAGTCGCCAAAAAGGTCCTCGAAAACGTCAGAAAAGGCGCTGGCGAAATCGCCTTGGCCCTGACCCCCGCCAAAGCCACCAGCCCGCGGCCCGCCCGCCATGCCGCCGTCAAAGGCGGCGTGACCGAACCGGTCATAAGCGGCCTTCTTCTCGGGGTCCTTCAGGACGTCATGCGCCTCGTTCGCCTCTTTGAACATCGACTCGGCGTTAGGATTGTCGCCGTTGCGATCGGGATGAAGCTCTTTTGCTTTGGTGCGATAGGCTTTCTTTATCTCTTCGGGCGTGGCGCCTTTCTTGACGCCAAGCACCTCGTAATAATCCCGCTTTGCCATGGTCAGGTCGCCCTCTTGAAACGCGCGAACCGGCCAAGGTTCCCCCTGGCCGGCCGCTTTGGGTCAGATAACGCGCTTAGGAGCGTTTGCGATCGTCGTCGAGGTCTTCGAAGTCCGCATCGACGATATCATCGTCCACACCGCCTGGTTCGCCTTCGCGCTCCCCAGCTTCGGCTTGTTCGGCAGAGGCCTTGTAGATCGCTTCTCCCAGACGCATCGATGCCTCGGTGACATTCTGGATGCCGGATTTGATTTTCCCGGCGTCCTCGGACTCCATCTGCTCTTCAAGCGCCTTCACGGCCAACTCGATCACTTCAACGGTGGACGGGTCCACCTTTTCTCCATGCTCTTCCAAGGACTTCTTGGTCGAATGGATCAGGCTTTCGGCCTGATTCTTGGCTTCGACCAATTCCTTGCGGGCCTTGTCTGCGTCCGCGTTTTCCTCGGCTTCCTTCACCATGCGCTCGATGTCGTCATCGGTCAGACCGCCAGACGCTTGGATCGTGATCTGCTGTTCCTTGCCGGTGCCCTTGTCCCTTGCGCCGACCGACACGATGCCGTTGGCGTCAATGTCGAAGGTCACTTCGATCTGCGGCAGCCCACGCGGTGCGGGCGGAATGTTTTCAAGGTTGAACTGGCCCAACATCTTGTTGTCGGTCGCCATTTCACGCTCACCTTGGAACACCCGGATCGTCACGGCATTCTGGTTGTCTTCCGCAGTCGAAAAGATCTGCGACTTTTTCGTCGGGATCGTGGTGTTGCGGTCGATCAACCGGGTAAAGACGCCGCCAAGCGTTTCGATGCCCAGAGACAGAGGGGTAACGTCAAGCAGCACGACGTCTTTCACATCACCCTGCAGAACGCCGGCTTGAATTGCGGCGCCCAAGGCAACGACCTCATCGGGGTTCACACCCTTGTGGGGCTCTTTACCGAAGAAGTTGGTCACTTCCTCGATCACCTTTGGCATCCGGGTCATCCCGCCGACCAGAACAACCTCATCGATATCGCCCTTGGACAAACCGGCATCTTTCAATGCGGCGGCGCAAGGTTTCATCGAGGCCTTGATCAGATCGCCCACCAAGCTTTCCAGCTTGGCGCGGGTCAATTTCATGACCATGTGAAGCGGCTGACCGTTGGCGCCCATCGAGATGAACGGCTGGTTGATTTCGGTCTGAGATGAAGAGGAAAGTTCGATCTTGGCTTTCTCAGCGGCTTCTTTCAGGCGCTGGAGGGCCATCTTGTCTTTCGTCAGATCGACACTGTTTTCCTTTTTGAACTCGTCAGCCAGATAGTTGACGATGCGCATGTCAAAGTCTTCGCCACCCAGAAACGTATCGCCGTTGGTGGATTTCACCTCGAACAGGCCGTCGTCGATTTCCAGAATGGTGATATCGAAGGTGCCGCCGCCAAGGTCATAAACGGCGATGGTCTTGTTGTCTTTTTTGTCCAGACCATAGGCCAGCGCGGCCGCTGTCGGCTCGTTGATGATGCGCAACACTTCAAGGCCAGCGATCTTGCCGGCGTCCTTGGTCGCCTGACGCTGGGCGTCGTTGAAGTAGGCGGGCACGGTAATGACGGCTTGTGTCACATCTTCGCCAAGGTAGCTCTCGGCGGTTTCCTTCATCTTCTGAAGGATCAGGGCAGAAACCTGCGAGGGGGAGTATTTCTCACCCTTCACTTCTACCCATGCGTCGCCATTGCCACCGTCGATGATGTTATAGGGGACAAGCTTCCGGTCCTTCTCAACCTCTGCATCGGTCACACGACGACCGACCAGACGCTTGACCGCGAAAATCGTGTTTTCCGGGTTGGTTACGGCCTGCCGCTTGGCAGCCTGTCCAACAAGGCGTTCGTCGTCTGTGTAGCCGACGATCGAAGGAGTTGTGCGCGCGCCCTCGGCGTTTTCAATGACGCGCGGCTGCGAGCCATCCATGATGGCGACGCAGGAGTTCGTGGTGCCGAGGTCGATACCGATCACTTTGGCCATATCGATTAGGTCCCTTTCATTAGGCGATCTGGTGTGGCGGGTCCACATTCGGCCCCCAGCCCACCGGTTAAATAGAATGGAGAGCACGCCCCATCCAGCTTCGGGGGTTATATAAGGAGGGGGATATACCCCTGCAAGCCACACGTGAGCGTCGAAAGCGAAGGAAAATCATGGAAATGCCTCGGGGTGCCGTGAATCTGGCCGGCGTGAACATCCACAAAGGGTATCTGAGCGCCTTGGCTCAGGCGGAACTGGTCTCGGATTTGCGGCAAGTGGTGTCGGCCGCGCCACTCTTTGTGCCTCAGACGAAACGAGGCTTGCCAATGTCGGTTCGGATGACGGCGGCGGGGGAATTTGGCTGGATCGCCGACAGGGGCGGCTATCGCTATGCGCGGGAACACCCCAGTGGGCTGGCCTGGCCGGCAATTCCTGAAAGCGTGCTGGCCGTGTGGCGCGGCCTAAGCGGGGTCGAAAGGTTGCCAGAATGCTGCTTAGTCAATTTTTACGATACGGCCGCTCGCATGGGTATGCACCAAGACAGAGACGAAGCGGATTTCGCGATGCCGGTTGTTTCCATCTCGTTGGGGGATGATGCGCTGTTTCGGGTGGGCGGTGTTATCCGCGGTGGCAAGACGCAATCTATCTGGCTGCAGTCTGGCGATGTCGCCGTGATGGGTGGCGATGCGCGGCTTGCCTATCACGGGGTCGACAGGCTGCGCCCCGGATCGTCCAGTCTGCTGCCCAAGGGGGGACGAATCAACCTGACGCTGCGCGTTGTCACCTAGCGCGTCGCGCCCCATGACGCCGATGCCCGTTTGCGTGTATAGAAATCGCCCATCAGCCCCAACAGAATGAAGACCAGCGAAAAATATAGCGGGTACTGCCAATTGGTGTTGTGTGGGAAATAGTTCACGAAGATGAAGCCGCGCCCTTGGTCGATGGCGTGAAACAGCGGGTTCCACGCGAACAGATGAACCATGAAGTTCGGCAGCATGTTTGCCACGAACATCTTGCCTGATGCGATCATGTTGGCGCGGATATAGACCATCTGCACGATGCCCATCACATCGGGTATCCACGGCTTCAGCGCCATGAACACAAGGCCGACGCCGATACCGGAAAACCATGCCAGAATGTACATGAGAAATGCGGGCGCCCAGCGATGGATCTCGATCGGCTCTAGCGCTGTGTGCATGACAAACAGCATCACAAGCAGAGACAGGGTTTGGACGTAAAGGGTGGATGCCGCCGCAGAAACGATGCCCACCATCGTGTTCATCGGCGCGTGCTGCATCATGGCGGATGTTGAACTTTCCGCATTCATGACGGAGCGAACCGTCTGGATGTGCGTCAGATACAGAAAGATCCCCGACATCAGATAGAGCAGGAAACTGCCACGGATCGCCGCAGTCCGGGTGCCCATGAAGCTGAACATGAAATAGAAGGCAGCCAGGAAAAGCGCCGATTGGAACAGGCTAAGTCCAATAGACAGAACCGCATTTCCATGTGATTGGCGTACTTTGCGCACCGTGCTGACGTACATGACCTCGGCCAGCGAGAACATCAGCCCGATTGTCGACCTGTTGCGCCGTGCTTCAAACATGTGACTACGCCTTTGCCTGCTCAGGCCCTTAATGGCCGCGACGGGCGCCCATCTTATTGCGGGTCACCCTTGCCGAAAGCCATGCGGATGATGATAACCCCAAATAGATAAACGATCAATCAAGACACAGTGAGGGCCCGAGTTGGACCATGAAAAGGTGATGCAGGAATTTCGCAGGCTGGCCATTTTGGCGGGCGCGCGGATCATGGAGATCTACGAGGCTGAAGATTTCGACGTGAAAATCAAATCTGACGACAGCCCGGTGACCGCGGCGGATGAAGCGGCCGACGCACTGATCTCCCAAGGACTGCGGGATGCCTTCCCTGACATCGCGCTTGTCACCGAGGAGCAGGCCGACAGTCATGGCGAAACGGCCTCGGAGTTCATCATTGTAGATCCGTTGGATGGCACCAAGGAGTTCATTCAGCGACGAGGTGATTTCACGGTGAACATCGCGTTGGTACAAGACGGTATTCCCGTGCGCGGTGTGGTTTTTGCGCCCGCTATCGGGCGGCTGTTCTATACCGATGCAACCGGGCAGGCCGTGGAGGAGACCGGCGCGTTTGCGCCCGATGCAATGGGTGAAACGCAGCCAATCAGGGTGTCGACCCCGGACAATGACGCCCTGCTGGTGGTCGCGTCCAAATCACACCGGGATGCGGCAACAGATGAATATATCGGCAAATATGCGGTCCGGGACATGAAAAGCGCGGGATCTTCGCTGAAGTTCTGTTTGATCGCCACGGGCGAGGCCGATCTTTATCCGCGACTGGGCCGCACGATGGAATGGGATACCGCTGCCGGTGACGCGGTGCTGCGCGGTGCCGGTGGGCAGATGGTCCGGTTTGAGGATCACCAGCCATTCACCTACGGCAAACCGGGTTTTGCCAATGGGTTCTTCATCGCGCATGCGCCCGGTGTCGTGTTGGTGCCGGCATGAGCGTTGTTTGCATCATCCCGGCCCGCTATGCCTCCACCCGCTATCCGGGCAAACCATTGGCGATGTTACGCGGTGCCACAGGCGAAAGCCGCAGCCTGATCGAGCGGAGCTGGCTTGCCGCCCAAGGGGTTCAGGGATTTGATGCCGTTTTCGTCGCGACAGACGATGACCGGATCGCCCGTGCGGCCCGTGAATTCGGCGCCGACGTTCTGATGACATCGGAAGACTGCTTTAACGGCACTGATCGTTGTGCCGAAGCGCTGGGCCTCTTGGGTGACGATGTTGAGATGGTCGTGAACCTGCAAGGCGACGCCCCGCTGACGCCATCGTGGTTTCTGGAAGATCTGATCGCCGGCTTGCGCAATGACAGTCAGGCGGCCCTTGCCACGCCAATTCTGCGATGTGACGGTGAAACGCTTGCCGCGTTGAAGGCGGATCGGGCTGCCGGGCGTGTGGGCGGAACAACTGCCGTGACGGACAGTATGCGGCGGGCACTTTATTTTTCGAAAGAGGTGATCCCGTTTACCGCGCGCAGTTATGCCCCCGAAGCGCCGACGCCCGTGTTTCATCATGTGGGCGTATATGCCTACAGGCCATGGGCCTTGCGGGCATATCCCGGTTGGCCGATCGGCCCGCTTGAGACCTTGGAGGGCCTCGAGCAGTTGCGGTTCCTCGAGGCGGGGCACAAGGTGCTGTGTGTCGAGGTTGAGGGCAAGGGGCGCAAATTCTGGGAACTCAACAACCCCGAGGACATCCCCCGCATCGAGGCGATGTTGGCCGAAATGGCGCAACCCTGATGCCCGAACGCCTGAGTGTCATCGTGGTCAGCCACGGGCGGCCCCGGGCTTTGGTGCGGTGTCTTTGGGGGCTGAACCAACTTCTCGGCCCTCCGGCTGAGGTTGTAGTGATCGCAGACGCAGCGGGGCTGGACGCGATTGCCACGTTGCCATTTGTGGACCGGATCAAACAGGCCGAACAGGTGGAACCGAACATCTCGGCCGCGCGAAATGCTGGGCTGGCGATGGCTGCGGGCGATGTGGTTGCCTTCATTGATGATGATGCGGTGGCGGAACCGACGTGGGCAATACGATTGTTGGACGCGCTGGATCAGACCGGCGCGGATGCCGTGACGGGCACGGTTCTGGGGCGAAATGGCATCTCGGTCCAATGGGGTGCGCAGGCGGTGGATGGCTTGGGGCGGGACAGGCCGTTGCCAATGCCAACGGCGGTAATGACCCCTGTCTTGCCCGATGGTGAGAGATTGAAGTTGAACGGCACCAATTTTGCGGTTCGACGCGATGTTTTCTCTCGGATCGGCGGTTTTGACCCTGCGTTCGCCTTTTACATGGACGACACTGATTTGGCACGGCGCATCGCGCGTGCCGCCTATGCGCCCCTTGCGACGGTGCATCATGGCTTCGCAGCCAGCGTCCGGCGGACCGCCGATCGGCTTCCGCTCAGCCTGCATGACATTGGTGCGTCAACTGCCGTGTTCCTGCGCAAACATGCCCCGCCCAAAGCGGTTGACGGCGCGCTGGATCAATTGGTCGGTAATCAGCGACGGCGGCTTATGCGGCTTGCGCGACGGCGCAAGCTGACGACCGAAACCATGCGTGAGCTGATGGAGGGGTTGATGGCGGGCATCGCCATTGGGCGTACCCGCGATTTCGGGTCATCACCGGCCCCCATGGCCGGGAATTTTCAACCCCTTCGCACGACAACACCTTTGCCGCCAAAGGTGCTGGCTGGTCGGGCCGGGGATGAACGTGTCTTGATGTACGAGGCCGAAGCGCTGGCGCTGGCGGGCCACACGGTGAGCGTTTTCCTGTTTGCCCCGACGCCACGCAAGCACACGGTGGAATTCATCGCTCCGGGCATCTGGGTCCAGCGAGGCGGGTTGTTCGGGCCAGCCGAACGTAGCGGCAAGCGCTTCCAATACTGGCGGCGCGCCGCCCGAATAGAGGCTGAGGTAGCGCGCGTCGCCCCTGTGCGGGGGCCGAACGTTTCGTGAATTCGCCGTTTTGTTTGATCGGAATTTTCGCTACAATTCAGTAAATAGAGTTCGTGTAAGCAGATACGAACATGTCGGCGGGCGCCGAAGTTACATTTTAAGGGGCTGTCATGAAGAAGCGCGTTACCAAGGCCATCTTTCCAGTAGCGGGCTTGGGCACCCGGTTTTTGCCGGCAACGAAATCAGTTCCCAAGGAAATCATGACGTTGGTTGATCGACCGTTGATCCAATACGCCATCGACGAGGCGCGCGCTGCCGGTATTCGGGACTTCATCTTTGTCACCTCGCGCGGGAAATCCGCGCTGGAGGATTACTTCGATCACGCGCCCGAGTTGGAAAACGCCCTGCGCAAGAAGGGCAAGACCGAATTGCTGGAGGCGCTGAAGGCCACAAACATGGATAGCGGCGCGATTGCCTATATCCGCCAGCACAAGGCGTTGGGTCTGGGGCATGCCGTTTGGTGCGCGCGGCGGTTGCTGTCCGACGAACCCTTTGCCGTGATCTTGCCCGATGACGTTATCGCGGCAGAGGTGCCTTGCCTGCAACAGATGGTCGAAGCGCATGCCGAAACGGGGGGCAACATGGTTGCCGCCATGGAAGTGCCGGCCGAAAAGACCTCGGCCTACGGGGTGCTGGATATCAAGGAAGACATGGGTTCGGTCGTGTCGGTTAAAGGCATGGTCGAAAAGCCTGCGCTCGGCACCGCACCATCGAACCTTGCTGTTATCGGGCGTTATATCCTGACGCCCGAGATCATGGATAACCTGCACAAGATCAAATCGGGCGCCGGGGGTGAGGTGCAGTTGACCGATGCCATCGCGCTCGAGATCGAACAGTCGGACAACGTCTATGGGTATCGGTTCCGCGGTCAGCGATTTGATTGTGGATCAAAGGCAGGGTTCCTGCAGGCGACCGTGGCGTTTGGCATGGCGCGGCCCGACCTGAAGGACGAATTCACCGAGTTTCTGGTTGATCTGATGTCCTCGCGCGCGGCAGCCCAATAGAAGGGCCGCGCTTGGTTGCGTCCATGACCATCTGCCTCGATGTCACACGCCTTTTGTCACGCGTTGGTCGCGGGGCCATGACGGGCGTTGACCGGGTCGAGGCAGCATATCTGCGCCATTACCTGATGTCCGGTCCGGGCCTGCGGCTGCTGTGCCGGACCACGCGGGGCTATCTTCTGCTTGGTCCCGATGGCGGCGCGCAACTTCTTGCGCTGGCCGAGGGGCGTGCCAAGCCGGGGCGGGCAGATCTGATTTCACGTCTGTTGGGGCGGGGGAACAATCTGCGCCACCGAGCCGAGGCCGCTTTGCGGCCCTTTGCGCTGGGTCGGTGCACACGCCGCAGCCTGCCACGGCTGCTGCGATCCTTGAAGGCGGGGCCGACCACCTACCTGAACGTGGGTCTAAGCAACCTTGGCGCTCGAACGCTTGCGGCGTGGGGTGCCCACCCCCAAGCCCGCATTGCCGTAATGATCCATGATCTTATCCCGATCACCCACCCTGCCTTCGCGGCTCCCGGTCAGCCTGCGCGCTTTGCCGATATGTTGGACCGGGTGCGTACGTATGCGGATCTGATCATCTGCAATTCACATGATACGGCTGCTGCTTTGGGTGATCACTGGAACGGTGGCCCTCCGCTGATCACCGCACATCTGGGTTTGGATGTTGCTCCGCCTGCGTCGACCGTGAAAGACCCGCGCCTTTTCGTGGCCATCGGCACGATCGAGCCGCGGAAAAATCACGCGCTCCTGCTGGACGTATGGGAGATGTTGGCGCGCGATCTGCCAGAGTCGGAAATGCCCGCGCTGCATATTATCGGACATCGCGGTTGGCGCATTGACGCGCTTGCCGCGCGGCTTCAGGCTCATCCCCTGCGCGGGACGGCCATATTTGAACACGGGGCACTGGATGACCGGGACGCCGCCGATCTGCTGTCCAAGGCGAATGCTCTGCTGTTTCCAACGCTGGCAGAGGGCTTTGGCCTTCCCCCGCTGGAGGCCGCAGCGCTGGGCACCATGGCGATTTGCAGCGATCTGCCTGTCATAAGAGAGGTTTTTGGCGATTGCGCCGTTTACCTGCAGCCTGACGATGCTTACTCTTGGGCGGAAACAATAAAGCAAGCTATTGATGGCAAGTTGCCGTTGCCAGCGTCGGCGAAAGCCCGGCTACCAAGTTGGCAAAGGCATTTTGAAACCGTTGAGGCGGCGTTGCTTAATACAGCGGGTCGAACGTGAAGGGCAGTAAATGAGGGCGGTGGAGCGCTACGGGCTACGCCTGAGGCGAAAGAAGTTCCTTGTGCGTGCATGGCGCAAGGGGCGGAGTCTGCTGGAAGTGGTTGACCGAACCGCCAAGATCAAACCGTCTGACGCCTTGTGTTTCGTTACTCTGCGCAATGAGCGGGTGCGCCTGCCGTTTTTCCTCGAGTATTACCGGACCAAGGGGATCAGCCATTTTCTTTTCGTCGACAATGACAGCGACGACGGCACCCGCGAATTTCTGGCCGAGCAGGTCGATTGTTCGGTCTGGACAACCGAAACCAGTTACAAGCGGTCCCGATTTGGAATGGACTGGGTCAACCACTTGTTGCGTCGCCACGGCCACGGACATTGGTGTCTGGTGGTCGACCCCGACGAATTTCTTGTCTACCCGTTCTGCGATACCCGGCCCATTCCCGCATTGACCGATTGGCTGGACGCATCATCGGTCAGGTCGTTTGGCGCGATGCTGCTGGACATGTACCCCAAAGGACCGATCAGTGCGCAGCCCTATAGCGCCGGGCGGGATCCGTTCGAGATTGCCTGCTGGTTCGATGCCGGAAATTACACGATCGAGCGGAACTGGCAGTTCGGGAACCTGTGGATTCAAGGCGGCCCCCGCGCCCGTTCCTTCTTCGCCGAGAAACCGGATCGCGCCCCCGCGTTGAACAAGATCCCATTGATAAAATGGGACAAATCATTCTGCTTTGCCAGTTCCACCCATATGCTGCTGCCGCGTGGTCTGAACCTCGTTTACGATGAATGGGGGGGCGAAAAGACGTCGGGCATTCTGCTTCATGCCAAATTCATCGACACCTTCACCGCCAAGGCCGCCGAGGAACTGGAACGGCGCCAGCATTACGCCAACAGTGCAGAATATCGCGCCTATCATGAGGGACTGCACACCGATCTGGATTTCTGGACCAAGTGGTCGGAACGCTACATAAACTGGCGGCAGCTGGAGATTCTGGGCCTGATGTCCAAGGGAAACTGGGCATGAGCACGGTCGGTTTTGTCATGTTGTGCCACACCGCCCTGCACCGCGCGGCGCAGGTTGCACGACATTGGGCCGAACGCGATTGCCCCGTCGTCATCCACGTCGACAAGGCCGTTTCCCGACCGGAGTTTGAAGGCCTGCAAAAGGCACTGTCCGACTTGGAAAATATCAGGTTTTCCAGACGCCATCGTTGCGAATGGGGGACGTGGTCATTGGTCGCCGCGTCACAAACAGCGTCAGAACTGATGCTGGCCCAGTTTCCAAGCGTGCGGCACGTGTATCTGGCCAGCGGATCTTGCCTGCCGTTGCGCCCAGTTGAGGAACTGCGCGACTACCTTGCCGTGCGCCCGATGACCGATTTCGTTGAAAGCGTTACGACCAAGGATGTGGACTGGACGATCGACGGGCTGAATGCCGAACGGTTCCACCTGCGGTTTCCATTTTCTTGGAAACGCCACAGGTTCATGTTTGATCGGTATGTGGAACTGCAGCGAAGCGTTGGTTTCAAGCGGCGGCTGCCTGCAGACGTGGTTCCGCATCTTGGGTCGCAATGGTGGTGCCTGACGCGACAGACCCTGTCGGCGATCCTGCAAGATCCTGCCCGGAGGGAGCATGACGCTTATTTCCGCATGGTCTGGATTCCCGACGAAAGCTATTATCAGACGCTGGCCCGCAACTATTCGCGCCAGATCGAAAGCCGGTCACTGACCCTGTCCAAGTTCGATTTTCAGGGCAAGCCGCACGTATTCTACGACGATCACCTGCATCTGCTGAAGCGGTCCGACTGCTTCGTTGCACGCAAGATATGGCCCAAGGCAAACAGGCTGTTCGAAACATTTCTGGACCCGAACCATACCGGATCAAGCATGGCGGAACCCGCGCCGGGCAAGATCGACCGCGTTTTTGCCAAGGCGCTGGAGCGGCGGACGCGGGGCCGGGCGGGCCTGTATATGCACAGCCGCTTCCCAAATAGTGATTGGGAAAACGGCAAAACCTGCGCGCCGTATTCGGTTTTTCAGGGCTTCAATGACCTCTTCGAGGATTTCGAAGCGTGGCTCTCGCGGCGGCTGGGCACACGGGTGCACGGCAACCTTTTCGACCCCAAGAAGGCTCGTTTTGCTGGCGATCAGGACATCTATGCCGGGTGCCTGTCATCCTCGGCGGCGATCCGGGATTATAATCCGCAGCGTTTCATCAGCAGCCTGATCTGGAATACGCGCGGCGAGCGGCAAGTCTTTCAATTCAGCCCACGCGACACGCAAAGACCCGGCAGCTTCATGGCCGCCGATGCGAACGCGCAAATCTCTGTCATCACCGGGGCTTGGGCGGTGCCGCTGTTTGCTGCAAACCGCGATTTCGCCAGCATCCGGGACGAGGCGGCGCGCCTGCAAAAGCGTGAGATGGAGTTCGTGAACACCCTTCGCCACGTTCGGACCCGGGCAGAAGTGCGCATCTGGACACTTGCCGAGTTCGTTGAAGAACCGATGGAAAACTTGCAGTCTATTCTGGACGTCATGGGAGGAGCCACCGCCGTGCGCCTGACGGAAGCCCCGCGCATTGCCAGCATGGAAGGGTTTGGTCAGTTCCTTCAGAACCTCAAGAATCAGGGGATGAACCCGTTCATCATGGGTGATTTTCCGACAACGCCGACGGGGGCACAGCCGCCCACGTCCGATAGCCGCCCTTATCTGGTCAGGTAACCTGTGCCCAAACGTTTTGATGCCTTTGTTTTGTTTGCCGAGATGCGGACCGGGTCGAATTACCTGGAGGCGAGCCTGAATCAATTCGACGACCTGAATTGCCTCGGAGAGGTGTTCAATCCCACGTTCATGGGCAACCACAAGACATTCGAGATGTTTGGCATCGACATGGCTATGCGCGAGGCCAACCCGCTTTTACTGCTCGACGCCATCATCAGCCAGACCAAGGGCACCCCAGGGTTGCGGTTCTTTCATGACCACGACCCGCGCGTCTTGGACCGGGTATTGCCCGACCCGCGTATCGCCAAGGTGATCCTGACGCGAAACCCGCTGGAAAGTTATGTCAGCCGCAAGATCGCCGCGCAGACCGGGCAGTGGCGCTTGTCTGACCTGAAGCACCAGCGCAGCGCGACGGTGCGCTTCGACCGCGATGAGTTTCTGGAAATGCTACAGAATTTGCAGGCATTTCAAGAAGTCCTGCAACACGGCCTGCAAACCACGGGGCAGACGGCTTTTTATATCAGGTATGATGACATCAATGATGTGGACGTCCTGAACGGGTTGGGCCGGTTCTTGGGATCTGATCACGCCATCGCCGCGACGTCCGACAAGCTCAAGAAACAAAATCCCAGCGAGTTGAGCGAAAAGGTCGAAAACTACGACGAAATGGTTGCGGCAATCGGGGCGATGGACCGATTTGAATTATCCGGGACGCCAAATTTTGAACCGCCGCGACACGCCGGGGTGCCGGGCTTCCTTGCCCTGCCGACAACTGGCCTGCTGTTCATGCCGATCAAGGGGTCGGTGGTGGACCCGGTGGCCGATTGGATGGGGGCCGTTGGTGGTGTGGGTCGCGATGGCCTGCGCAGCCGGATGTCACAAAAAGACATGCGCCACTGGATGCGTGACAATCAGGGCCACCGTAGTTTTACGGTGTTGCGCCATCCCGTGGCGCGCGCCTATGCGGTATTCAATACGTTCATCTTGCCCAATGATCGCCCCGCCTATGCCGATGTGCGGCGTGTCTTGCGCAAGATGTATGGCCTGCCGATCCCCGAGGCGGGGTTGGTGCCCGGCTACGGCGCTGATGAACACAAAGTCGCATTTGCCGCGTTTCTGGAGTTCCTGAAAGGCAATCTTTCCGGGCAGACCGGGCTCAAGGTGGACCCGGCTTGGGCCACCCAGACCGCAGTGCTGCAGGGTATGGCACACGTCACGCTGCCCGATCACATCTTGCGCGAAGAAGACCTGCCCACCACGTTGCCTGACCTTGCGGTGGCCGTGGGCGCGGCACCGCAGCCCTTCGCGGCGGCAACTGATGATGCGCCGTTCCCTTTGAAGGCCGTGTATGACGGAAAGATCGAGAAGGCTACAATGGAAGCCTATCGGCGCGACTATCTGAACTTTGGATTTCCGCGCTGGAACAAGCGCTGACACCCGCCGCCTGCTATGCGGCTTTCGACGTCGCGCCTTCGGTCAAAAGGGTATGCAGGGTTGCCGGATCCGAATTTGCACGCAGTTTGGCGCAAAGTGCTGTGTCGCGCAGCGTCCGTGAGACCAGCGCCAGTGCCTTGAGGTGATCGACGCCGCTATCCATCGGCGCGAACAAGGCAAAGATCAAATCCACCGGCTGTCGATCGGCTGAATCGAAGTCAATTGGCCGGTCCAGCTTCAGAAACGCGCCGTGAACTTCACTCAGTGCGGCCAACCGGGCATGCGGCAGCGCAACACCATGGCCAACTCCCGTGGGCCCAAGGCTTTCACGTTCTTGCAGCGCGTCGAAAATGTTGGATGCGGGCAAATGCACCAAACCTTCCGCGATTTCTGCAATACTCTGCATCAAACGTTTCTTACTGCTCACGTCCGACAAGACTTTTACGCCCGTCGGTTTGAGAAGTGACGACAATTCCATGCAAAACCTCGGGGTAGGGCGATGGGCCGTCACCGGCACCATCGCGTTAACTTCTGTTCCTAACGGGGATCAATCCAGCCAACGTTTCCATCGTCGCGCCGGTATACGACATTGACCCCTTCATGCTTTTCGTTTCGGAACACCAAAAGCGGCGCACCTGCAATCTCCATCTGCATCACGGCCTCACCGACGGACAATCGTGGAACGCGCGTTTCCATCTCAGCCACGATGATGGGCTGTAGTGTGTCGGGCTCCTCCGCGTCGGCGTCGTCTGACCCGGCGAGGATATAAGTTGAAGCGCCGAAAACATCAACGGGTTGCGGTCGGTCGCGGTGATGATCCTTGAGACGCCGCTTATAGCGACGCAGCTGCTTCTCCATCTTCTCGCAACAACTATCGAAGGCGGCGTAGATTTCAGTGTTGGAGGCCTTGGCAGATGCCGTCAGTCCAGTCGACAAGTGAACGATCGCTTCGCAGACAAATTCGTATCCGCTTCTCGAAAATATCACGTTTGCATCGGTCGGACGCTCTGCATATTTCGATACGGCGCTTCCCAGACTGTCCTTGACGTGGACTTGAAGCGCGTCACCGATGTCGATCTGTTTTCCGCTGATTTGATAACGCATAGATCCTCCCGATCTGTGGCGGGCGCACGCGCATAGGTGCGGCGAGGCCGCCGTTTCTTACGGCGATGTGCGGGTTTGTCGTGGACTGATCCGGAACATGCAGAGGCCGGGCCTTGGCCGACGCGTCCGAAATCAAAGATGAGCAAAGCGCAAACATCGCATATAGTTGGCGATGAATCGGGGGCCTCTGTCAACGGAAAGGATGGCCACCTGTATGCGTCGGCGATCAACCGATGCGAAAGCCTTGGCCCAGATAAACGCGCCGCACGTTTTCATCACGCACGACCTCATCGGCGGTTCCGCTCATCAATATCGTGCCGTCGTGCAGAATATAGGCGCGGTCAACGATTTGCAGGGTTTCCCGCACGTTGTGGTCGGTGATCAATACGCCAATGCCGCGCGTTTTGAGCTCGACGACCAGTCCGCGGATTTCTCCTACGGCGATGGGGTCCACGCCGGCAAAAGGCTCGTCCAGAAGAACATAACGCGGATCGGAGGCAAGGCAGCGCGCAATTTCCACACGCCGCCGTTCGCCACCCGACAATGACAATGCCGGTGCACGGCGCAAGTGCCCGATGGAAAATTCGGACAATAGCTCCTCAAGCCGATCCAGACGTTTCTTGCGGTCGCGTTCGACCACCTCAAGAATGGCAAGGATGTTATCTTCGACCGACATCCCGCGAAAGATCGACATCTCCTGCGGCAAATATCCAATACCGGCCTTGGCGCGGCGATACATTGGCAGAAGGGTCACATCCTGCCCGTCCAGTTCCACGGTGCCGCCATCCGGGGTAACCAGACCCGCGATGGCATAAAAGCAGGTGGTCTTGCCCGATCCGTTCGGGCCAAGCAGGGCCACGACCTCACCCCGGTCAAGGCGCATGGTCACATCGCGTATCACCGGACGGCGCCGATATGATTTGCGCAGATTTGTGATGCGCAATCCTTGCGTGCCGTCAGTGACGGTCAGATTGGGACGCGTCGCCGTCATTGGTCACCGGATTGCAGAACGGTGCGCACACGCCCTTCGACGGTGCCGTTTCCGGTGGCCATGTTCACCACCATGCGATCGCCGGAAATTGCGGTGGCTCCCTGCGTGACAAGGACATCGCCTGACAATGTCAGCAGCCCGTCGATCACATCGTATTCGGCACGCGCGCCCTCTGCGGCATCCACGCCGCGCGTCACCAGCACACCACCGGTGGCAACAACGGTTTGCACATCGTTGCGGCCATCCGTGCCCGCATACACAACCCTTACCTCGCCCGCCGCCATCCGCAGATCGCCCTGCATGATGATGACGTTCCCAGCGAAAACCGCCTCTCCAGTGGATTGATCAACGGCCAGGCTATCGGACGTCACCTCGATTGGCTGGCTTGCGTCGTGTGCAACGCCGCCAAAACCAACGCTGGTTTGGGCGGTTGCGCCGAAGCCGAGGAAAACAAGGGCAAGGCCCAGATAAAGCGCGCGCATGAGATTATCCCTAAGTCGGAGGATCATATAGCACCCGAACCCCGCCGGTAAAACGGAGAACCTGCGCACTGTCTTCCATCGTCAAGCTCATTGAGCCGCCAGTCAAGGTCAAGCCTGGACCATTCACCACCACTGGACCGGGCGATTGCAGGTCAAGCGCGGTCAAGGCGACGGTCATCATATCGCTGCTCAATCGATATCCGTTTGAACTGGTCAGGCGCACGTCTTGCGATAACGCGGCCACCGATGCGCCAAGGTCGATCAGGCTGGACCGTGCGTTCAGAAGAAGGAAATCAACCCCGGAGATTTCCAGCCTCGCCTCGATATTATCGGCGGTCAGCTGGTTGGGCGTCCCCGGCACGGGTGTGGCGACATCGGCGGTCATCTGAATTCGGCGACCGTCCTCCAATGTGCCGGCAAAACGTGGATTGCTCAGCCGCTGTTCCCGCGCCAACTCGGTTACATCCACATCCGCAAAGGGAATCGCGGCATCCGGGTCGGGTGTGCGCGAAAACAGAAACAGCGTCGACAAAAGGCCAAGCGCGATCAGCGGCAGCACGATCTTGATCCAGGAGATCAGGGTGGAGTAGCGATTCTCGATGGCCATGGTGCAGCCTTAATGGCTGAAAATATCCTGATCTGGCCAGCCCGCAAGATCAAGGCGGGCCCGCATCGGCAGGAATTCATAGCATGCTTGTGCGATATCTGTCCGGCCTTCCCTGTCGAGACGGCGGTTCAGTTCATCCCGCAAGCGGTGCAGGTAAAGCACATCCGATGCGGCATAGGTCTTCTGCGCTTCGCTGAGCGATGCAGCACCCCAGTCCGAGCTTTGCTGCTGCTTGGAAATGTCCACGTCCAGCAGTTCCTGACACAGATATTTCAAGCCGTGACGGTCCGTGAAGGTGCGGATCAGCTTGGATGCGATCTTGGTGCAATAGACTGGCGCGGCCAGCGCGCCAAAGGCGTGATACATCACGGCGATGTCAAACCTGCCGTAATGAAACAGCTTGAGCACATTCGGATCAGTCAGCATCCGCGACAGGTTCGGCGCCTCGGTTTGACCTTGGGCAATCTGCACAAGGTGCGCGTGTCCATCGCCGCTCGAAAGCTGGATCAGGCACAGTCTGTCACGATATGGGACAAGCCCCATGGTCTCGCAGTCAATCGCAACGACAGGGCCAAGGTCCAAGTCGTCGGGCAGATCGTTCTGATATAGTTGAATGGTCAAGGGTGGCCCCTTTGATGCACCCGGTTCCGGCTGGAAAGGGGGTGGTGCCCAGGAGAGGACTCGAACCTCCACGGCCTTGCGGCCACTGGCACCTGAAGCCAGCGCGTCTACCATTCCGCCACCTGGGCAGGTGTCGTGAACGCGGCTGATATAGCGGGCGCGAAGGGCTGTCAACGGGCGGCGGCGCGATTCTTGGACGTGATCCGCGTAGTCAGTAATCCCGTTCGAAAAACACGCCCATACTGCTTGCCCCGTCCGACGAAAATGTGCCCCGTGCCGCAATGTCAGGCGTCAGGTCGATATTCAGCGAAAGGTCCGTCTGACCATCTGCGCCGACCGTCACGTCGGTATAGATATTTTCCGACAGATAGCGCCCGGCACGCACACCTGCATTGCCTTCGGCATCGGTTTCAAGGTCCAGATCGTCCAGCCCCAATCCTTCTCGCAGGCTGGACAGCAGTCCGGCGTTGGTGCTGCCACCGGCTAGCGACGTCGCGGCATCGGCCAGTTGCAGCGCCTGTAACGGCGACAGCGAAGAGATCGAGCGCCCGAATAGGAGTTGCGCCAGCACTTCGTCATCCGGCAGGTCGGGGTCGGCTGAAAAGCTGACTGTCGGTTCCGACGTGGGTCCCTCAAGCGTAATAAAGACGGTGTAATCACCGGCCCGACTGCTGGCGATAAGCCGCAGATAGGGATCAAGGCTGCCACGCAGCGATGCGGACCCTTCATCAAGATCAAGCCGCCGCCCAAGGATCGACAGGCGTCCGCGGATCAGTTCGAACCGCCCCGATGGTATCATGTCCGCCGTGGTTCCCAAAAGCCTGAGTTGCCCGCCCAGTTCCGCATCCAATCCCCGGCCCCGCAGGAAAATCCGACCCGGCGCATTGATGGTTAGGTCAAGCGCGACACTGCCACCGCCGCCACCGCCCGCCCGTTGTTCCAGAAGGCCCGCAAACAGGCGCGACTGCCGTTCGGCGGCGGATTCGCCCACATGCGTGATTTCCGGAATCGCGCCGCCGGTTCCGACACTGGTCTCAGGCACGCGGATTTCGGTTTCACCAAGGTTGATCGTCCCCGCGACGCGCGACGATCCAGCCAAGTCGCCGGAAATCCGCATCTCGGCGGATGTGATCAATGCTTCATAGAGCAGCGGATCAATCAGGCGCGCATCGGCCAGCGTGATCACAACCGCAACGGGAAGCCCGCCGCCCGTCAGGGTCAGACTGCCTTGGGCTGTGGTGGTGCCGCCCGTCGCAAGCGCCCCGTTGGCCGTGAACTGCACCCGCCCGCCCGAAATCGAACCACTCAGCGTCAGCCCCTCAAGCGCGTTTTGGATCGTCGGCAGGGAAACACGCGCACCGGTGCTCGAAAACGAACCCGAGACAGCGCTCAGCGATGGCTGGCCGCTGATCGCGAGGTTTGCCTGCAGGGTCCCATCAAGACTGCGCGGGCTGAGGGCGCGGTTGGCAAGCGACAGCGGAAGCCGTGCCGAAACATCCAGATCGACAGAGCCATCGGCGCGCAGAACTTCGCCATCAACCGTGGCCTGCATCCCCACCGGGCCATCCAGCGTGCCGCTGATCTGAAACGGGCCGCTGGTCGCGCCATCAACTGTCAGCTGCGCGGTGACAGGGCCGCTGATCTGATCGGTGAAGACGCCGATGTTTCCAGCACGCGCGGCAAGGTTCAGGGCGATTGCATCCGGCGACAAGGTGCCGCTGGCGTTCATGGTGATCTCGGCGGGCGCTGTCACCTGCACCGTCAAATCCCACGGTGCCTCGCCGCTGCGTTGCAGTGCCAGATCAACCGTGGCGGGGCCAGACAGGGTATTTGTGAACAAACCCACATCCGCCAGACGGGCCGACAGATCCAGCTCACCCGCCACGGCAGAAAGCCCACCGGATCCCGATGCGCTGATCTGGGTGCCATCAATCGCGAACGATTCAAGGCGCAGGCCCTCGGTATCGCGCGCGGCCGATACAGTCAGCGCGACATCGCCAGCCAGAAGTTCGGGCGGCACCGCGTCACCCGCCCGCAGATCGGTTCCGGTGCCCGACAGGGTCAGATCGAAAGCCCCTGACAAAGGCTCTATCCCACCCGACAGGCTCAGACTGACCGCGCCGGCCAGATCCTGATCTGCCAGCCCTGAAAAAGGGCTGAGCGATGGGGCCGAAGCCAACGCTTCCAAGGAAATGCGCAGCGCCTCGGCGTTCAGGTCAAAGGCCGCCGCGCCATCCAGCGATACGGTGTCCGTCGTCAGCACAAGATCGCTTAGCAGCACGGGCGCACCGTCCGTCCACGATAGAATCGCATCAAGCTGCGCGTTGGTTCCAAGCGCTGCCGCAACGTCCGGGTCCTTGTGCCCCAGACCGATGATCGACGTCGTGATATCCGCGGTCACCCCGGTCAGGCCCTGCGCGCCTTCGGTAAAACTGCCGTCGATACCGATATCCAGCTCACGGACACCAAAATCGGCGGCGGACAGCTGACTGATACGAAATGAGCCGTGCCAATCCTCGCCAAGCTCGCTGTCGTGGTTCAGGCTGAGGACGGCATCTGCAATCGTGACATCGGTGCCGGGAAGCCGCACACGGCCGACCGGGTCATCTATACTTCCGTTGATAGCAATCCTGTCAGGGCGTCCGTTCGCATCAATCCTGACATTGCCGCGAAGCGACAGCGCGGCCGTCGACAGCCGCAGGTTTTCCAGTTGCGTTGCCCCGTCGGCTTCCTGAATGACACGTGCCGACAGGCTGACATCGGGGCCGAAGAAGTCCTGATACTCAGGCAAGAACAGGGGCGTTACATCGCCGCTGAGGGCCAGTTCAGTGATCCGCGCCTGCCCCTCTGGGGCGCTGGTGGTAACGGTGCCGGAAACCCGTCGCTCACCGTCCGTTTCCAGCACGATGTCAGCAGCGAAATCATCCAACGGGCCTGCCCCGGCCACCGCCAACCGGACCGAAGGTGCCCCCGGCAGGTTCAAAAGCTCCGCCGTCAACCCTCCGGCGTCTTCAGCCACCAAAAGATCGACGGACAGTTGACGGGTTTCATTGGAATATGCGGCGGCAAGTGCGACTGTGCCCTGCGGGCCGTCAAGTCGGTCCAGCGTGATGTCGGCACGCCCCGCCCCACCAGAGATCGACAGGCTGCCCGCCACTGTCAGGGTCGCCGCAACGCCAATGACGGGTTCGCCCAAGACAACCGTTTCGATCGCAACGCGTCCGATCTCGATGCTGACGGGCAATTCGGGCAGGGAAAAAGGCGTCGCGGCCGCATCTGGCAAAGGTTCACCGCCGGGAAGTGGAAGGCGCAATATCTCCAACCGCTCCGCGCTCAGTTGATTTACCTCCAGCGCCCCGCGCAGAAGTGCGGTGCGGGTCCAGTCCAATTGCACATTTTCAAGGATCAGCCAAAGCCCGGTGGCGTCGGAAATCGTCATCCGGTCCAACGTCGCTTGCGACGACAACGCGCCGGCAAAGCCCTCGATACGGACCTGACGGGCCTCCCCATCGGACAGCGCGTCCTCGATCAGGGCTTGGATGCGCCCGCGATCATCGTCTTGCGCGATGGCCACAAAAGGCAGCAGACAAACCGCAAGGAGGAGAACAAGCCGCTTCAAAATGATTGTCCGATGCCGATGTAGAGATAGATATCCTCGCCCTGACCCGGTCCGCTGGTGGGTGTTGCTACATCGACCCTGATGGGGCCGAAGGGCGTGGAATAGCGCAAACCGATGCCCGCGCCGGATTGCCATTCGCCGCTGTTGTCCCAAAGTGGGTCGGCCGAAACATAGCCCGCGTCAATAAAGGCCACGAGGCCGAAATTCGTCGCTCCGATGTCTTGGCGAAATTCGCCGGATGCAGCCAGAAACCCACGACCGCCCGACGGCTGGCCCAGTTGCTGGGCCCCCAGCGATTGATACGCCTGCCCGCGCACCGTGCCGCTTCCGCCCGAATAGAACAGGAAATCGGGGGGCAGGTTCAACACCGACGTCCCCGTCACCGTGCCTGCCTGAAACCGCCCGGCAATGCGTGACCGGTCGTTGGCGCCAAAGGCAAGGTAGGCGCGGGCATCAAGGGTGCCATGCACACCGGCGTTGCCATCAAGATCCACGAACGGGGTCACCTCAGCCTCGGCGAAATAACCACTACGCGCATCCAGCGGATCATCACGGTTGTCATACGTCAACGAAACGGGAAGCAGCGCCGTCGTGACTTCGCGGTTGCCGAACGCATCGTCGATGTCGGAATAACGCAGACCGATGGCGGCGCTGCCCGAAATCGTGCGGCTGAACACATGCTCCAACCCGAAATCCAGTTCGACGGTAAGCGCTTCGTAGCCCGGTTCGTCTTCGACGCCGACGATAAAACCAAAGAATACCGTACTGTCTGGGGTGACAGTGGCCGGACGGGAATAGCGGCCTTCGATGCTGTAATCGATCCCACGCGCGCCTTTCGTGATGTCACCCAGACCTTCAGAGCCGATACCTGAAATCGCCGCGTCAAAGCGCAGGCGTTCACCCCCGCGCAGCAGGTTGCGGTGCATCCAATAGGCGGTGAACCCCGCCCCCTCGTCTGATGAAATCTCGGCGCCAAAGCCGATCCGCCGCAGGGGCGCTTCGGACACGACGGCGGTGATGTCCATGGCCTGATCCGGGCCCGGCGGCGTTTCTTGCAGCGCCACGGCGCTGAATACGCCGCTGTCACGCAGGCGTTCTTCAGCGCGGGCCAGTTCGTCGGGGTCGAACACCTCACCAGTCGGCAGGCCGGCGATTTCGATGATCCGGTCGCGACGCATCCGGTTCTCACCCTCGGGGATCAGATTGCCGAACGTCACGGTGGGTCCGGGGGCCACCGTGATCTGCGCATTCAGCACGGCCTCGTCGTTCACGGCGGTAATGCGTTGGTTCGCCACTGTTGCGGTGGCGTTGCCAACATTGCGCCAGCCCGTGATTGCGGCATCTGTCGTGTCGCGCAAGATGGCGGTGCTGGCCGGTTCACCGCTGCGAAAGCCGTCTGGCAGCGCGGTATCGGGCGCAAGTGGCCCTATCTCGGCGCTGCCGAACCGAAATGGCGCGCCCGGATCGACCGCGATGTTGACGCGTTCGATGCGCGCGGGTGCCTCGAACGGCGAAAGCTGTCCGGCCTCCCGGCCGTCGATCATGATGCTGATCACCGGGGCGAAATAGCCCGCGTCATACAACACGCCGATCAGCCGCCCGTAATCGGCCCGTGCTGCGGCAATGATATCTTGTGGGGTTTGCGAATCGTCTTCGGTGACACGCAACAAAAGCGATGCGCCCTGCAGCCGTTCGGTCAGGCCATCGGAATCGCCCGCCACGCTCAGCTGTATTTCTTGCGCCGCAACCGCGACGGGAAAACACGTCAGCAGCAGTGCCTTGACTGCAAGAGATGAGAAGCGGCGCATTCGTGTGTCCATGACTGCTGTTTTAGTGCTCCAAAGGTATGAACGCCAGCAATGCCGGCAAAGTTTCGCCATAGCATGAAAACCATTGGGACGATTTGCGCCTTGTCCGGCGAAAGGGCTACGCGTATCACAACCACCAACCGCGACCGGAGGGTAAGTTTCATGGCAAAACTCGTCACGATTTTTGGCGGCTCGGGCTTTGTCGGTCGCTATATCGCGCGCCGGATGGCCAAAGAGGGATGGCGCGTGCGCGTCGCGGTGCGTCGCCCGAACGAGGCGCTGTTCGTGCGTCCCTATGGCGTTGTCGGTCAGGTCGAGCCGGTTCTCGCCAACATCCGTGATGATGATTCCGTGCGCGCCGCGATCCACGGGGCTGATGTCGTGGTGAACTGCGTTGGCATCTTGGCGGAACGCGGGAAGAACAAGTTCAACCTTGTGCAGAACCACGGTGCCGCACGGGTTGCCCGTATTGCAGCCGAGGAAGGCGCCGCGCGCCTTGTCCATGTGTCGGCCATCGGCGCGGATGAAAAGAGCGACAGCCTCTATTCCGAAAGTAAGGGCGAGGGCGAGGCCGCCGTGCTGGCTGCGTTTCCAACTGCGGTCATCTTGCGCCCCTCGGTCATCTTCGGGGCGGAGGATCAGTTCTTCAATCGTTTTGCCGCCATGTCCCGGATGGGTCCGATCCTGCCGGTTGTCGGCGCCGATACCAAGTTTCAGCCGGTCTATGTTGATGACGTGGCGCAGGCCGCCGTCAGCGGAATACTCGGTTCCGCCGCGCCCGGCATCTATGAACTGGGTGGGCCCGAAACGCTCAGCTTTCGCGAGCTGATGCAGCGCATGCTGCACATCGTTCGCCGCCGTCGGTTGATCATCAATGTGCCCTTCTGGGTCGCGTCGATCATGGGCTTTGCCTTTGATGCACTGCAGGCGGCGACATTGGGCTTGTTTCACAACGGCCTGCTAAGCCGTGATCAGGTGCGCAACCTGCGGCGTGACAACGTGGTAACGGGTGAACACAAGGGCTTTGCCGATCTTGGGATCGCGCCCACCGCCATGGAGGCGGTGCTGGAAGATTACCTGTGGCCCTATCGGCCCGGCGGCCAATACGCCGAAATTCAGGAAAGCGCCGCAAAGCTGCGCAATCAGGTATAGGCGATCACAAGCAAGATGATGCCAAGGACCACCCGATAGATTACATAAGGCGTAAAGCTGACGCTCCGCAAAAGTCGCATCATCAGTGTCAGGGCCAACAGCGCCGCGATGAATGACATGACAGCGGCGATAGCGCCTTCCCTTGCAAGGGTGGCATCGGCATCGCGCACAACCTCGGCCCCCAACAGCGCGCCCGAGGCGATGATCGTGGGGATCGACATGAGCATCGACAGCCGGGCCGCGCTTTCACGGTCATACCCCAGCATCCGACCGGCGGTGATGGTAATCCCTGACCGCGACGTGCCGGGGATCAGCGCGACGGCCTGCCACACCCCCATGATCAGCGCGTGTTTCAACGTCCAGCCGGTTGCGGTGTGGATTTGCGGCCCCTTCTGGTCGGCCCAATAAAGCACAATGCCGAATATCAACATGGCCCAGCCAATGACCGCCATAGACCGCAGCGCATCGTCCAGACCTGTCACGTGAAGCACAAGTCCGAACAAGATCACCGGAACGGTGCCGATGATCAGTCCAAGCGCCAGACGTGCGCCCATGGCGGTGGTATTGCCCCGCGCAAGCTGACCAAATCCACCGAGTGCGATCATGACGTCGCGCCGGAAATAAAGGATTACGGCGCCCAGCGTGCCCAGATGAACGGCCACGTCTATAACTTGCCCCTGATCATCGGCACCCACCAGATTCGGCAGAAGAATCAGATGTCCCGAAGATGATATGGGCAAGAATTCCGTAAGGCCTTGAACCACAGCGACAAGGAACAGGTAGAACAGGCTCATCTCGTTCCCTTTGGTTGGTCCACTCTCGGGCTTCTACAATATTGATTAGAAAGGGAAACGGTTAATATATGTATCGAACCGGACCTGTT
>Ga0208544_10000400_pt1 | contig 34583 bp, 24 predicted proteins | sample DEB08_DNA_9_FD_184526 | JGI IMG/M metagenome (GOLD analysis project Ga0208544, IMG submission 184526) | Aqueous microbial communities from the Delaware River and Bay under freshwater to marine salinity gradient to study organic matter... | ecosystem: Environmental > Aquatic > Marine > Coastal ... | reverse complement strand
GGCAAAAACCCAATTCGCCGTCATGTTCGGTGAAAGGTTCGTCATCTAATGACGAGAAAATGCCTCAAACACAAAATTACTGACAGTGCCACTTCGTGTCCGAAGCTAGTGTCTACAGACTTCTCAAAGCTCACGATCTGATCACCAGTCCGGCGTTTGTTGTCATCAAGGCAGCCAATGAGTTCAAAGATAAAACTACAGCACCCAACGAGATGTGGCAGACGGACTTCACATACTTGAAGGTAATCGGTTGGGGCTGGTTCTATCTCAGCACGATATTGGACGATTACAGTCGTTACATCATCGCCTGGAAGCTCTGTACTACAATGAAAGCAAGTGACGTCACCGACACGCTGGAACTGGCATTGCAGGCATCTGGCTGTGATCAGGTCAGCGTTCAACATCGCCCGCGATTATTATCCGACAATGGCGCCAGTTACATCGCAAGTGAATTGGCTGATTGGCTCGGCGAGAACGGCATGGATCATGTTCGCGGCGCTCCATATCATCCACAAACTCAGGGGAAGATCGAACGCTGGCATCAGACTTTGAAGAACCGTATTCTGTTGGAGAACTACTTCCTGCCCGGTGACCTCAAAGGGCAAATCGGCAAGTTCATCAGCCACTACAATCATCATCGCTATCACGAGAGCTTAAAGAACCTCACACCAGCAGACGTTTACTTCGGGCGTGGTGATCAAATCTTGCAACAAAGAGAAAGGACTAAACAAAACACAATCAACGAACGGCGCTTGCAATACCGCAAACACGCCGCATAATATCAACAAACAGATGAGCCCAACTCTAACTTAAACTAAGCTGCAATCTGTCCATAAATATCTGATGACGGACAAACCAAATAGTCTGACGGCAGCTTGGCTAAATGACGTTATGCTACCCCGTTCATCAATGGTAATGATGGCATCTGAAACAGTGGCTAGTACGGAGTTCAAATGCGTTTCAGAACTAACGACCGCTGAGACATCGCGGCCTATGCCACGATACCCGACAAAATGGCCCTTATCATCGAAGATGGCTTTTGCGCTGTTGCTAATAATCTTTCGCTCACCATCATCGCGAATAAGCGTGTACCGATAATCTTTCCAATCACGGCACGCCTTCATATTCGCAATGTGATCTTGCCATTGCCCTTCTTCCTCAGGTAGCCGACGAAGCTGGCGGGCATCCCAACGAGTTTTCCCAATAATTTGTTCAGGCGACAACCCGGTGATCTCAAAGAGTCTCTCTGAGGCAAAGGTAAAGCGTAATTCGCTATCCAGTTCGAAGAACCAATCCGCACCGGCCTCGGCAAAATCGCGAAGACGTTCGTTCTCTAGGTCCTTCGCCAATTTATCAACCTCATTCGACGATGTCATGGAAAGCGCTCGCACAATTTTGCCCATTAAACGCTTCCAAAAAAAATTGGAGTGGAAGGCCATTAATAGACTAATAAACCACTAGTTTAGTTGTTCAATTAGTCTATCTGATAGTGCAGATAACTCAAGTTTCAGTATTGCCGCTGCTTTTTCGATCCAGTATCGAACGGAGCGAATTAGGTTGTCGAGATTGACGAAGCCGGTATATTTCTTCCTCAGCCTGACCGAAAGCTCCGCTATCTGAAGGTCAGTCAGAGCCTTCAGAAGGCTATCGATGTCTCTTTCATCTATTTCGCGTCTTTTGGGCATTATTGATCTCCGGCTCTAATTTGCTCTCCCAACATTCCAAAAGCGATGCGAATTGAAATTACACAGAAAAACATCAGTAGTCAGAGGATTAGATAGGGGTTTGACATAGATCAATCGGCATAGGTTTTGCGACATTGAACTAGCGGGAGGCAGCTTAACATCAATCAACAGATTAGCAAAACTCTCGCTTAAACTAAGCTGCGATCAGTCCATAAATGTCTGATGACAGGCAGGGTCTGATTTATCCACATTTTCCCACCAAAACTCCCTATTCAATCAAGTCGCCTCACCGCGAATATTGCCATCATGTCCCACGGCAAAAGGCATTAGAATGGTTCTATACATATTCAACACCCCTCATTCTTATTGTTTAACACGTAAAACAAACTTTCGTTGATCTGTCTCACCTTATTCGAGACTTTCCCTTGCATCTTGCCATTGATTTGCGTCAACCAGTTTATATGAGTGCATTGAGATGACGAACAACACTGCGGGCTAATGCGCCAGGTTCATACCCCCCTTCAAGCATCGACAAAATTCTGCCATCTGCTTGCTTGTTGGCGATGTTGCACAATTCCTCAGTAATCCAACCATAATCTGCCTCAGTCAGATTGAGGTTCGACATGTCATCCAACACATGGGCATCAAAGCCTGCTGATATGAATAAAAACTGTGGCTTGAAACGCTCGAGGGCCGGAAGCCAGTGTTGGGTTATTGCTTCGCGAAATGCGGGCCCATCCGTACCAGAAGGCAAAGGGACATCAACGAGATTCTTAGTGTCAGAATCATGTCCGGTATGGGGATAAAATGGATGCTGAAAACTCGAACAAAAAAGCACTCGTTTATCGTCTTTGAAAATATCCTCGGTGCCATTCCCATGATGTACGTCAAAGTCCACTATCGCAATACGCTCGAAACCGTATTTATCGAGGGCATGGGCGGCGGCTACCGCGATGTTATTAAATAGACAAAACCCCATGGCTTTACCGTATTCTGCATGATGACCGGGAGGGCGAACGGAGCAAAATATCGGATTTGCTTCGTCTTTCATGATTAAATCGACACCGAGAACGCCTGATCCAGCCGCTCTTAATGCGGCATCAAGTGTATGGGGTGACATAACCGTGTCTCCATCAATCTCCACCGAACCTTCTGTTGGTGACATAGCAATCACACGTTCGACATAGTCTCGATCATGGGCAAGTGATATCTGATCGACAGTGGCCTTAGGCGCATCGTAATTGCGGATGACAAATTCCAGCCCAGACATAATAATTTGATTGTTGATAGCGTGGAGCCGATCAGCATTTTCCGGGTGATTGGCACCAGCATCATGTAAGAGGCAGTTTGCGTGCGAAATGATTGCCAGCATGTTATATCGCTTTCTTTAACTTGCGATAAACATCCATAACACCGCGCTCTTCAGTGGAGGGTTCAATCGTGAATTTCAGATCTTTCATCAATTCCAGCATGGCGTAATTGTCAGCAAGAACGGTTCCTTCGATAAGGGTAATTCCCTGCGACCATGCCGCGTCCATGAGCGCTTTCATCAGACGGGTACCGATACCCATGTGTTGCTGTCGATCAGCGACGACGATGGCGAATTCGCAACTAGTGTCGTCCTGATTGGCAATGTAGCGGGCAACGCCATGTTGTACCGCCTCACCATCTTCTTGGGTCGACGCAATCAGTGCCATTTCTCGGTCATAATCGATTTGCGTAAATCGTGCGAGCATAGTGGGTGTCAGCTCTGTCATCGCATGCATAAATCGAAATTGTTTCGTCTTGCTTGACAACGAACGTACAAAATCTTGCTCACTTTGAGCGTCTTCTGGCCTGATAGGGCGGATCGTCAATATCGTTCCATCATCAAGTTTTTGCTTTTGCACTAGATGGCGCGGATAGGGTTGGATGGCCATGTGATCATATTGTTTAGCAGGTTTGTCGCGTTGGCCCACGCGGATACGCGCATCAATTGAGATGACGCCGGAAGGGCCGGCAAGCAGTGGATTGATATCGAGCTCCTCAATTTCGGGAATTTCACACACCAAATCTGAAACTCGGAGAAGTACATTTATAACAGCACCCCGGTCTACACCCGGTTTGCCTCTAAATGTTTCGAGCAAACGAGAAACTTTGGTTCGATCAACGAGGCGATTTGCAAGCACAGTATTTAGCGGCGGAAGAGAAACAGCGCTATCACGCAACACTTCTACCATTGTTCCGCCGGCGCCAAACAAAATGGTTGGTCCAAAAATAGGATCCTTGCTCGTACCAATCAACAATTCTCGGGCATCTGCAATTTTGGCCATCGGTTCGATTGTTACGCCAAGAATTTCGGCTTCGGGCATCGCAGTTGAAGCATTCTTGGTCACTTCCTTCCATGCTGCTGCGACACCGTCGCGATTCATTACACCAATTCGTACTCCACCAATGTCAGATTTGTGACTGATCTGAGGGGAGTTAATCTTGACGGCAACGGGATACCCAATTTTAGCTGCCACTGCCTGGGCACTCTTCAAGCTGTTTGCAATAATTGGTTCATTGACCGGTATGTCAAAAGCCTTCAGCACCAATTTGGATTCAATGTCCGAAAGCATGGTTCGGCCGTCATCAAGTGCTTTCTCGATAATCCCACGTGCGTCTTTAATGTCAGGTTGGTGATCGCGTGAAAATGGACCGGGAACTTCCAAAGCAAGATTTTTGTTACGATGATGTTTAGCAAGGTAGGAAAACGCCTCAACGGCACGTTCTGGCGTAAGGAAATCTGGCACACCATTCTCGCTCAACAATTTGCGGGCTTTGGCAACAGAAGTCTCGCCCATCCAGCATGTAAGAACTGGTTTCTTATTGTTTTTCGGAATCGCGTCAATGACCGCTTGAGCTGCCGTTTCTGCATTTGTCATTGCCTGGGGTGTCAGCATTACCAAGACACCATCAAAGTTCTCGTCGGCAATACTAGCAGACAATGCTATGCCATAACTCTCCGCTTTAGCGTCGCCTAGAATATCAATCGGGTTATCTCTGGACCAATAAGGTGAAAGCGTTTTGTTTAATTTTGTCAGAGTGGTTTGGGATGGAGACGGTAATACTAAGTTCAAATCCCCTGCGCGATCGGCAGCTAATACTCCAGCCCCTCCACCGTTGGTGATAATGCATAATCGGCTACCTTTGCTCCGTGTTGAGGCAGATAGAATCTCTGCAGCTGCAAACAATTGTCCGAATGTATCGACACGTACCGCGCCTGCACGTTCTAATGCAGCATCAAAGACCGCATCCGAGCCGATCAGTGCTCCCGTATGTGTGTGTGCAGCTTTTGAGCTTATGTTGTGGCGACCAGCTTTTAGAACGATTATGGGCTTTTCCCGCGCCGCCATTCGCAAGGAACTTATGAACGAGCGCGAATAGCGGATGCCTTCGACATAAAGCAATATAGCATCGGTTTTTGAGTCGTTTGTCAAAAATTTCAATACATCTCCAAACCCTGTATCCGTCGAATTTCCAAGTGATACCAAAGCGGAAAATCCCAAATTATGTGGCTCCGCCCAATCTGAAATTGCAGAACACAGCGCGCCGGATTGTGAGACCAGGGCAATATTTCCTTTAGGCGTGGCAGATTTCAAAAATGTAGCATTCATCGAGATATTCGGACGTACTAAACCAACACAGTTCGGACCGATAAAACGGACCTTGTTTTTCCTGGCGGCCTTGGCGAGCGCTGCATCCAGCGCTTTGCCGGCTTTATCAGTTTCACCAAATCCGGCTGACAATATGATGGCGTGGTGAATTCCAGATTTTCCACACTGACGAATAATTTCCGGCACAGTTTCGGCCGGCGTTGCGATAACAGCAAGATCAATACTTCGGTTCTTTTTCAGGGCGCTCCTCGCAGAGGGATAACAAGTTATTCCACTGACTTTTTTATATTTAGGATTGATCGGGACCACCGGTCCGCTGAAGCTACCCTCGAGCAAATTTGCAAAAACCATTGAGCCTACGGATTGACCCAATTCACTGGCACCAAAAACCGCAATTGATTTTGGATTGAACAGAAGTTCAAGTTTGTCTGGACCCATTTTGGTTATCTCATCCATATTTCATACGGGAAATTTTGATTTCAGCGAACCTGTGAGCACTGCACAACCGTGTTAGGCATTCTCAACTCTTCTACTTCAGGTGATATCAATTGCTATGAAAGGGCATTGATATGGGTCAACTGGCAAAATGTGGAGCGCCTTCTCGCGCGCATAGGGATGGCATTATTCACACCACGTAAGCAGATTCGGAAACAACCGAAGAGCACTTCGATGGAAAAGCGTTGAAATAACATTTTGCAAATTGATCAATATAAAGGTCAATTGGGATGGTGCGATGATGAAACCCTCTCAAACAAACGTCCAAAAGAACTCATAGACTCTCCGCGTTGCCATCCACTGCCCGGCAGGCGATGCACGCATAGCTGAAAGGAATCCTAAATCTCTGACTTCTGCTTGTCTGTGAAAAATATCAGGCAAGGCTACTTCAAAATGAACACTCCAATCCTTCTAAAAGTTTAAAGTATAGCGGCAGCTGTTAAAACCACTGGACAAAGCCGCCGTCTGAATTGCGGAGTTTCGCCAATAGTTGCATTAGTTTAATACATATTCTGAAGATTTATCCCATCCAGACATAGATGCCCGTATCCATGTCCGGGTCAGGGAAGAAAAGGCGATGAAAGAATGGCAAATACAGAACATTCTGAAGCTGCTTATTCTGAAAAGTCTAAAACTTGTCAAACCTCCAGCTTTCGAGTCCGCAAATGGTAGTCCTCATCAATTTCATAAACCAGGCGATCCGGAAACTCGTGCCAATTTTCATCTGTTATAGGCTCTGAAGCTATTTCGAGTGCCCGGTAATGTTCACCGACATGGTGATGCACATGCGATTTTCCACAAAACTCACAATCGAGTATCCGTTCGCGTTCAAGATGCCACAGGCTACGGCCATACCGTGATCCAACCATGCGATTGCCATCCGTCAAGACTATGTTGAGCCCTATTTTAGCATTTTCATCGATTTCATGGCACCAATCAATGATCTGGCAAAGCCCGTCTTGAACGAGATCCAGCAAGCCCTTTTCCGGATGCTGCCGCCAGAGCGTGAGTAGGTAAAGGAAAATATGTTCGCTATCAGTTCTACCATGGATTTCATTGACATAGAATGGCTCAATATGATCAATTATGATTTCCTGCACCTTTTGGAAATTCGGCAGGGTTCCATTGTGGGCGAATATCCATGGTCCATTGTTAAACGGATGGGTGTTTTCGATTGAAGGTTCTCCGACCGTTGCCCGCCGAACATGGGCGACAACAGTTTTCGCATAAACCTTCGCTGCCTTCTTTTTGAAATGCTCACCATGGTATGCTGCCCAAGTCTGTTTTTCGATTATGGGCAATCCATTTGGATAGTCTGCAACACCCCATCCGTGACCATGCACATATCCTTGCAAATCGCCACGACTCTGTTCCATTAGGGCGTTTTGTGAATGTATAAGACTGCACTCAACCCGTGTTTGTTCATTGGCCCGGAAAGCATAAAGGCGGCACATCAATTAGGTCCCCATCTCCATAATTTTGTCTAGTAAAACATGAAATTTAATGCGTGCGTCTGATTTATATCAATTCACAAGATCAAATACGGGCCAAACTACCCAAAATTCAAAATTTAGGTGTTTGGATATGAGGAAAGCAAAATCAAGCATGCATTTAATTAATGGCAGAGAAACCATTACCGACTGTCAGCAAGGCCGATTTGCAATTACGCCCTGTCGTAAGATTCCTCTTTCCATCCGGCAACTCAGCAACATTGAGAAACATACACACCGGATACGAAAGCAATATCGTCATATTTCATCCACGAAGTATTTTGGAGACCATGTTAAAAGTGGCGACGGTGGGAAAACAGCCATTCTCTTGTCAGATAGAAGTGAGATCCGATTGCTCTCTAACACCGGAACCGATCCCTTGGCATATCGCATGGCATTGCTTGCAAGCTCTGGCGATGGGATCATTCTAACTCAAGAAAAAAACACTAGCTTCGAGCAATACTTGGGTAATATTTTGGGTTTGAAAGACTTCAATTCCATCTGTCTGCAGCAAAGCGATGGCCCGACTGAGCCAACCGCAATCAGGTGTTACTCGGACCCAGGAATATTTAAAGAGATTATGGACATTGTCCAACGAGAGAATGGCGTTACGCTTATCCCATTTATCTCGACTGGGTCGGTCTGGAAACTGGCAAGGGAAATCGGGAAATCTACTGAGACCACGGCTCACATTGCTGGCTCTCCTCCCGGGTTGACTGCCAAAGTAAACGATAAACTGTGGTTTGCAGAAATTATAAGCGGCTTATTTGGCGAACAATCTTTGCCGCCCGTTCGCACTGCATATACTCCAGCTGGGCTTACCTTACACGTTCATCAACTGGCAAAGAAATGGGATAAACTCGTCATCAAGGTTCCAGATAGCGCAGGATCTGTCGGGAATTTTCCATTACAATCAGATGCAGTTCGTTCACTTGGTGCAAGAACCCTACGAGATTATCTGGTCGAAGTTCTATCTGCACGGAAAGCCCAGGATGAGTATCCATTGATGGTTCAGGTATGGGATAGTGACATCATCGCCAGCCCATCTGCACAAATGTGGATTCCTTCATCCCAGGATGGACCGCCTGAATTAGAAGGCATTTATGATCAGATCATAGTGGGTGAAAGAGGTACGTTTATTGGGGCCACTCTTATTCAGCTTGAAAAGGAGATGGAAGAAGCTTTTTGCAATCAGGCCATGCAAATGGCAACCTTATTTCAAAGCTTGGGATATTATGGCCGATGCAGTTTTGATTCTGTTATCGTTCGCGATGAAAATCAAGGTGAGTTGTTGCATTGGATAGAATGCAATGGGCGTTGGGGCGGCGTCTCTTTACCGATGACTTTGCTCAATCGAGTTTATGCAGGCTTGGAAAAGCCTTCGTTTATTGTTACACAGCTTTCGGGTCTTGATTATACGGCATTTGATTTTGAGGATGCGCTAGAACTTATAGGTGAACATCTTTATAAGTTAGATGGTCAGGACGAAGGTGTTATTCTTACATCCCCAAACGGCATCGAAGATGGTAATGCACTCCAATTGATAGCAGTTGGATCAAGTTTGGAGAAGGCTGAATGGCATTTGAAAGTTGTTCAGAATAAACTCGGAATAACCTGATGCTAGAAGCAAATTCCTACATGATAATATTTGTATATGTTTGAGACTCGGTTGAACCCTGCGAAGCGGTTCGTTTATGCAAATGGATGCCGTCCTCGAATCTCATCTAAGCCAGATTGCAATGACCCCTTTGCTGGCCTAGATGGCAATAAAAACACCATAGAGACACAAGGCGACTATTTTTGCAGTCGTGACATCTTTCATCAATCTTGTGTTTTCAGCCAAAAGGCATCGGATTCCAGACAAAGTATCTGAATGAATACCGTTTGATGACCTGCGAAATACGTAATCCTATTACTGGATTAGTAGAGGTTGGCTTCGATTATTACTTACTCAGCCGCCTCTTTTTATTGTCGCCTTAACTGCTCTTATTGCACCGTAGCATCCTCGAAAGTCACATACATTTTCCGCACTTCCTAATCTTCAGTTGATCTGTAGAGTATGGCGTTAGCAATGTGCAAACAGTTACACGCGAATGCATAGAATTGTAATTAACCCTAATAAATCTGCAAATGCCGTTTCTGATGCAGCAAATTGAGATATTTAGGTGTTTCTGGCAGAAACAAGAAAATGCAACTGAATTCATTTCGAATGCTGTTCAAGATATTCAACCATTTTTGTGAAGGTCATCATGTCAGGATAATCGGCTTCCGGCATTTCAATCTTCAGTTTTTTGCTGAGTGCCATTACCAAGTTCAAAAAATCCATTGAATCAATATCAAATTCTTCGCGCAATTCCGCTTCACGATCAATTTCCGCAACGTCGATATCCGGAGCAATTCGATATAACTCTTCTGTCAATATTTTTTCCATTTCACTCAACGTTTAAGCGCCTCGGGTCGCTGCAGAATTTTGCCAATTTCCTGAAGGAACAAAGCGCCGCGATGGCCATCACTGACACGGTGATCGGCTGATAAAGTAAAGTTTGTCAGCCGCCTCACATCAATTATTCCGTCTGCTATCCATGGCCGCTCCACCGGAGAGCCTATCCCCACAAGGGCGACTTGCGGCGGATAGATAACACCAAACAAAGTTTCAACACCGCGTTCCCCAAGGCTGGATACGGTAATGGTCGCATCAGTAAGTTCTGACGAGCGATAGCGTCCCGCGCGAACACGTAAAACCAAATCACGCATCGCGGACATGATAGAATCAAGATCATGCTCATTCGCATCATGAAGTGCCGGCGCAACCAAACCTCCGCCTCGGATATTGATTGCTACTCCAACGTGGATGGCTTTGCTCGCCTGAAATTGCCCATCAACAAAGTGGCCATTGAATTCTGGATATTTTTCAAGAGCACGCGCTACAACTTTCACATGTAGCGCGCCCAATAACAGCCTGTTTTCCGCACTACGGGTAGCATTAGTGCTAGTTAAAAATTGCTCAGCCAACGAGATATCCACCGTATCCGCCAAATAATAATGGGGAATTTCCTTCTTTGAACGCGACATGGCGGCTGCAATGGCCTTGCGCATTCCAGCAAAGTTATCTTGCTGCCGTGCATCATCGATCATTGTACTTCGCAATGCGATGACATCATCCAATGTGAATACGCCGTCAGGACCAGATCCACGTGTAGCGATCGAAAGGACATCAATTCCCGCTTGCTTCGCGGCCCGGCGGGCGGCCGGGGTAATTCTAAGTCTTTCAGTTTTCTTTGGTGACCCTTCCTTTTCCTCAACCGATAAGTCTAACGGTTTGGCGGGAAAAGTAGGTTTCGTATTGGCGGAAAGTACAACTGAGTCAGCATGTTCACTGCGGGCAAACGATGAATCGGATTTTCCCGAATTTGCGAGAGTTGTTGGATAAAGCTCATTGTTTCTGACAATGCTTGCCAAGGGCGTTCCCACAGGTACTTTCCTGCCTGGTTCAACAAGAAACCCCTCAAGCACACCATCTTCGAAAACCTCGATTTCAATGGTGCCTTTTTGTGTTTCAACTACAGCAATGATGTCGCCTCGGGATACTTTATCACCCGGCTTGACCAACCATTCGACTAGCGTTCCCGCTTCCATGTCAGCACCCAAAGACGGCATGAGAAATTGACCCATCAATCTAGCTCCCGCCTATCATCTTCTTCACTGCTTCAACAATTTTCGCCGTTTGTGGAATGGCGGCTTCTTCCAGATGACCAGCATAGGGAATTGGTACTTCCTCGCTGCAAACCCTGACAATCGGGCCATCAAGATCAAAAAAGGCTTCTTCTATGAGACGCATTCCGATTTCTGCGGAAAGGCTTCCTGTTTTCCAGCCTTCATCCACAATCAGCGCACGATGGGTTTTTGCAACGGATGCCGCTATTGTCACCATGTCGAGCGGTCGCAGACTGCGCAAGTCGATTACCTCAGCCTCAATATTCTCTTGTTTCAATTGCTCTGCCGCATCAAGCGCTTTATGCAATGAACCGCCATAGGTGATTACCGAGATATCCGTGCCTTCACGACGAACAATAGCATTATTGATATCAACCGAACCCGCGTTGGCGGCTATCAGGCCGGAGCGATTATATAGCATCACATTTTCAAAAATGAGAACTGGATCCGGGTCCTCAAGAGCAGTCCACAACATGCCTCTTGCATCTTCAAGGGTTGCAGGAGCAAGCACCTTTATCCCTGGTATGTGTGCAAACCAACCTTCCAAGCTGTGTGAGTGTTGTGCAGCCAGCTGGCGACCTGCTCCGGTTGCCATGCGGATTACAACCGGGACACCGAATTGGTTGTTGGACATGTGCCTGTAAGTTGCTGCAGTATTCAAAATTTGGTCAAGGGCAAGGAGAGAAAAATTGACTGTCATCACTTCGACAATCGGCTTCATCCCTGCGATTGCGGCACCAATCCCGGCGCCGGTAAACCCAGATTCTGAGAGCGGAGTGTCCCGGATGCGATCAGGACCGAACTCCTCCAACAACCCCTTACTGACCGCATAACATCCGCCATACCGACCAACATCTTCACCCATCAAGAATACATCATCATCACGTTGCATAGCATCCGTGATCGCGGCCTTTGTGGCTTCTCGATAGGTCATTTCGATTGTTTCACCTGATGGCGCCAATTGAACAGGTGGTTCTCGTTTTACTGACGACATCACATGCTGCCTTAGATTTTCGATAGGCTCTAAGGTTCCAGATTCTGCAAAATCTACAGCTGTATTAATTTCAGTATCGATGCCTCTCGTTATACTGTCGATCTCTGGCTCATGAAGAATACCATTTCGGATGAGCCAGTTCTGGAATCGTGAAATTGGGCCCTTGGGGCGCCAACTCTCTATCTCCGCTTTTGAGCGATAAAGCTGTGCATCAAACATCGAATGTGGCCGGAACCGGTAAGTCCGGCACTCTAGAAAATAGGGTTTGCCTGTTTCTCGAATACTTCGCAATGCGCGGCGTGTTGCTGCTTCGACTGCAACAACATCCATTCCATCGACGGTCTCACTTATCATTGCATAGGATCTCGCCTTGACTGCAATATCCGTTTCCGATTCAGACAAATCTAGCGCCGTACCCATCGCATAACCATTATTCTCGCAGACAAACAACACCGGCAAACCCCACAACGATGCGAGATTAAGGCTTTCATGGAATTCACCTTCCGCAACTGCACCTTCGCCAAAAAAACAGGTTGTCACAATATCCTTTCTCTGCATTTTGTCGGCAAGCGCAAGGCCTGCGGCTAGAGGCAAACCTCCCCCGACAATGGCATTACCGCCATAAAAATTGTGATCTTTACTGAACAAGTGCATCGAACCGCCGCGCCCGCCTGCACATCCTTCTGCTTTTCCAAACATTTCCGCCATGATTTCATTCATCGCGATGCCCCGTGCCAAAGCATGGCCATGCTCGCGATAAGTCGCAACAACCCGGTCACTTTTGCCCAGCACAGGAATTACGCCCATCGCAATAGCTTCCTGCCCGTCATAAAGATGTAGGAATCCGCGTATTTTCTCTTGGGTATAAAGCTCTACGCATTTTCCCTCAAAACGTCGAATGCGGATCATCCCGGCCAAAAGCTCCCGCACATGATCGTGATCAAGATGAGGCTTCAGATCATGCACCATCATTTTTCATCACTTTCCAGGGTCGAAATGTCCCCTTCTGGCAGACCCAGTTCACGAGCCTTAAGCAATCGCCTCATGATCTTGCCGCTTCTGGTTTTTGGCAGATTTTTGCGGAACACGATTTCTTTGGGTGCAACTGCCGGCCCCAATCGTTTTCGGGCATGGCCCAGAAGTTCTAATCGCAGATCTTCGTTTGGCACATAGCCTGATTGCAGAGCCACAAACGCCTTTACAATCTGGCCAGCAGTTTCATTGGGGATTCCGATAACACCAACCTCCGTGACCGCCTCATGCTCCATCAAAGCACTCTCAACTTCAAAAGGTCCGATCAAGTGGCCGGAACTTTTGATAACATCATCATCCCGCCCCACAAACCAGAAGTACCCATCTGAATCCCGCACAGCCAGGTCGCCGGTGAGATACCAATTATCGACGAAACATTTTTGATAACGGGCCTCCTCGTCTAGATACGCGCGCATCATGGATGGCCAACCTGGCTTGAGCGCCAACTCGCCGATTGTTAAAGGCTCGGAGACTTCCCGCACGCCACCATCGATTTTTTCAACGATGCCAGCAGTGATCCCCGGCAGCGGTTTGCCCATGGAGCCCGGTTTGACATCCATGGATGCGTAGTTCGCGATCATGATACCGCCAGTTTCTGTCTGCCACCAATTGTCATGGAATGGCATTCCGAATATTTCGTTGCCCCATTCCACTGCTTCCGGATTGAGTGGCTCTCCTACACTCGCCATGAAACGCAATTTGGAAAGGTTATGTTCCGCGGGCAATTCAGAGCCGGATTTCATTAACATCCTGATGGCTGTGGGAGCCGTATACCAAACTGTTACGCCTTGCTCCGACAAGTTTTTATACCAACGTGCAACATCGAACTCCGCTTCATCAACGATCAACATTACACCATTAGTCAAAGGTGCAATAATTCCATAGGATGTGCCCGTGACCCAACCGGGGTCTGCAGTACACCAGTAAATATCCTCTGGCTGAAGATCGAGAGCAAGACGCCCTGTAATATTGTGAGCGACTACTGCCTCATGAACATGGACCACACCTTTTGGCATGCCGGTTGTTCCGCTGGTGAAGTGGAGCAACGCCATATCTTCAGGATCCATGGCCACCGTTTCAAATTGATCAGAAGTAGCGTCCATAAGGCCATGAAAATCCCGCGAGCCTTCGCTTTCACTATCATCAACAATCAACACTTCCCGCAGCTCATGTAATTCCGCGCGTATACTGACCATTTTACGTTTGTATAGAGCTTTGGTGGTTATCAGTACCGCGGCTCCACCGATTTTCATCCTCGCCTGCACCGGCTCTGGACCGAAAGCGGAAAACATCGGGCAAAAAACACACCCGGCCTTGAGCGCGCCAAGTGCTGTAATATAAAGTTCCGGAACCCTACCGAGCAATGTATAGACCCGCTCACCTTTGTTGATATCAAGCCTATCAAGTACATTTGCAAACCGGCTACTCAGACTTGAAAGGTCGGCATAGGTGTAGTCACATACATCGCCATTCTTGGTAATCCAACGCAATGCGATTTTCTGACCGCACCCACTTTTGACATGGCGTTCAACAGCCTCATAAGCAATATTGAGTTTTCCATCGGCAAATCCGTGCAGCAGGGATTTAGCATGCCTCCATGAAAAATCCGCAACGGCTTGTTCATAGTCAGGCATGTTAGAACCAGCCTTGATATCTAAAGATTTACGAATGATATCATAATCCATGATTTCTTTCTAACTATTTGATTTCAATTCGAACTCCCAACTCGGCCTGATTATTGACAACATTGCTGACTAAAATATTGATAAATATCAATTCCGTGACTTCTTTTTCGTATGGAAATCGGCGGGAACTCGCCGTCTGACACCAATCGGTTGTTTTGAGTTGGTCCATATACCAATTCCTGCCGTTCAAATTTTTCAAATTGATTTATATCAACTTGGATCAGATCGTGGATGGTAAACTTAATCTGTTCGGCATGGTGAGGCCGATAGAGTTAAATTCTTTCTGGCAGTCCGAAATCTTAATAAGTGCCTGTTTCTGCATAGCAAATTCATCCCGCAAAAATTGTCACATATTTTGGAATAAGGGAGTCTTTTCAGATGCGGGAAATGTCGATGACAAGTTATAAAACTTATGTAAATAGCTCAATTTCTGAAGATCAGAATAGTTCGAAAACACCTAATGTTGTTGTCTGCATTGGTGAAGAATTACCAACTGTCGACCTCATAAAGCATACCCGGTTTGTAGCCGAGGCGCTGGGGGGGAGCGTGGTTCTTGTTCAGGCCTTGGTGCCAACGTTTAGCGACAAAACCCCGCATGATCCCGTAGAGTGGGAAATACGAAAGCGAGAGGCCAAATCTACCCTGACCGATCTTTCAAATAGTGCTGGTGGCACTTCCGGTGTCATTAAAACAGCCCTATTGGAAGGATCCATTGTTGATCAAATATGTGCATACGTTTCCCATCGCCCGCAAGACATCACCGCTGTTTTCAGAAAGCCCGCTGCTCCAGGTTGGCAGGCTGGAGACTCCGCTAGGAGTGTAATTGAATCCGACATTGGCTCCGTACTCATGATTCCGATGGAACTGGAAACTAGTAAAGCAAAACCCTATAAACGAATTATCGTTACACTAGATGGGTCATCCCGCGCCGAAACGGCGATTCCCAAGGCCATTCGATTGGCCAAAGCACAAAATGCGGAAATCATACTTTGTCATGTTACTCCTGCTCTGAAGACAGGCGGGATCAGGCAAACCAGCGGTGAATTGAAAATTCTAAATGAGAAAATTGCCAGCAATGATAGGCGCGTGGGCGAAGAATATCTTAGCCGACTTAAGAGCAAAATGATGGACTGTGGATTGCAGGTATCGACATGTGTTTCAGGAAACGGAGATGTCCGGCGCGGACTCCTGAAACTGACCGAAGAACAACACGCTGATATAATTGTAATAGCATCTCACGGAGAAAGTGGGCATCCAGATGTCCCATTCGGTGATACCGCCAATTATGTCATGAGCCGATCACCAATACCAGTCCTGATGGTTCGTCAGCCTAGCAGGAGCAGCCGAAATCATGTTTACACGGATGTGAAATCGAAGGGTGTTCGCCTAGCGACAACAGCGATGCAATGAATGAACTGCCCGCAAGTTCACCGGAGAATAGGAGTAAAGAACCGGTTCATGCTCTTGCTCGCTCACACAGCCTAAAAAAGGGTAAACCGACATTACTTCCCGTTTATAGAAAACTACCAACACTGAACGACTGGCTTAAGAAAGTCGGAAAATGGTGTCGTGATCCTGACTCTGAATTTGTGAGGGCTGCCGATTGGTTTCTAGACAATGATTATCACATATCCCGAGCAGTGCTCAGCCTAGAGGAAGATTTACCATTAGCCTTCTACAAACGCCTTCCGGCAATTGCGAATGGCACATATGAATCAGTCCCGAGAATTTCTTCCGTAGCCCACGCCATGTATGATAGTATTCGTCCACACCTCTCGTTGGATGAAATTGCCACATTTGCCAAATCCTATCAGGAAGTCGAGCCGCTCACCAATGCAGAATTGTGGGCATTGCCCTCAATACTTCGCCTTGTTTGTTTGGAGAATATCGCCGGTGCGTTTCAACAAATAGATCCAGCTCTAGCTGCTCCCTTTGATCTTACGGAGGATGTGAATATTGAGCATTCCCATTCCCCCGTTGATCGCATTGCATCAGCAATCACGAACATTATTTCGGTCCACTCCATCAAGTGGCCAGATTTTATTGACCAGACCAGCCCTGTAGAAGCGATATTGCAGAAAGACCCTTCCGGCGTCTATCCGCAAATGAATTTTGAAGCCAGAAACCGTTATCGTTCTATGGTCGAGGCGTTGGCCGAAAAGTCACCCCTGACCGAAACACAGATTGCAGACACCGTTCTTAAGGCTTCCAAACAGGTAAAAAGCGACAGCATTGGGAACCATGTAGGTTATTGGCTTATCGGCGAGCAAAAGCAGACTATTGAGAAAATTATCGGTTATCAGCGCTCAATTCGCAGGTTCATTAAAGACGCTCTAAGTCCCTACATACAAGTGATTTATTTTGGGGCTCTGTTTTTTGGCTTCGTCGCAGCTCTTAGTGTACCCATAGTGTATATTTCCTACATGAATCCAGCCCCCCTTCACTGGGCAGTGGGCATTGCCTTGTCGGTTCTTCCGGCAACCGTTCTGAGCATCACAGTCGTCCACTGGTTCATTGCCAATTTCACAAAACCAGTTCCTTTGCCTGAATTTGATTTTGAGAGCAAAATTTCTCATGAATTTCCCACCGCTATCGTCGTGCCAGTGATATTGAATAGCGAAGATGAGATATCTGCTATAATTGAAAAACTTGAAGTCAAACGCCTTGCGAATCCTGATCCAATTTTACGCTTCGTCCTATTATCAGACCTGACTGACGCCAATGCTGAATCGCTTCCCAGCGATAAAATAATTGAAACAAAACTCCGTAACGAAATCCGGCGTCTCAATCAACGGTTCGGCGATGTTGGCAATACCCCATTCATCCTGATGCATCGTAAACGTGAATTTAATGCAAATGAGCGGTGTTGGATGGCATGGGAGAGAAAGCGCGGGAAACTCGAACAGTTCAACCGCTTTATCCTGAACGGCGAAGCCGAAGGTTTCTCAATAATAGAAGGCGGCAGCGAACAACTACGCACAATGCGGTACGCCATTGTACTTGACGCTGACACAGAACTTCCTCCGGGATCTGCTGCTCGGCTTGTTGGCATGATCGCGCACCCGTTAAACAAGGCACGCTTCGATGACACTACAGGTAAACTAGTTTCTGGTTACACTATTCTTCAGCCACGCGTTGAAATTCTGCCACGAACTGGTTCGGGAACCCGTTTCTCACACTTTTATTCCGGAGACACTGCCATTGATATCTATTCGAGAGCTGCATCTGACGTTTATCAGGACCTCTTCGAATCGGGTATTTTTACTGGCAAGGGAATCTATGACATTGCGGCATTCGACCAAACACTCGCCGGTCGGATACCCGAAAATCAGATTTTAAGCCATGATCTGTTTGAAGGAATTCATGGGCGGGCAGGTCTCGCCAGCAATATTGTACTATATGAGGATTTCCCCGAGACTTATATGGAATACGCTTTGCGTCTTCACCGTTGGGTTCGCGGGGACTGGCAATTGGTCCCGTGGTTACGGCGAAAAGTGCCGTCGGCGAGCGGGGAAAAACAGGCCAATGAACTATCATTGCTTGACCGTTGGAAATTGCTTGACAATTTACGGCGCAGCCTACTTCCGCCTGCACTGCTTCTATTCTTTGTTGGTGCATGGATGATTCTCCCCGGCAGTGCTGTTGTGTGGACGTTATTGGCCGTGGCCGCGCCAGGCAGTTATCTCTTGGGGGAACTGTACACAGTCGTTACAGGTGGTATCCGGAACAATTTTTTCAGCGACACAGTCCACAGATTCTCCGAGCGCGGCGGTCGGTGGTTCTTGTCAATTGTCTTTCTTGTAAATGACACTCTAGTTTCCACAGATGCAATCATTCGAACCTTGTGGCGCGTATTAGTCAGCAAGAAAAATTTGATGAAATGGAAGTCGGCAGCGCATACTACAGCCATCGTTTCCTCATCCAATTCGAATATCAGCAGGAGACTGATCGTTTGGCGTTTTATGTGGCCTTCTTCCGCAATTGCAGCCCTGCTCACGATTTTGTTGGGGCAGTACAATACCGTTGCCCTCCCAGCCGCTGTTCCAGTACTACTGCTGTGGTTCATTTCGCCGGAGATTGCGATTTGGAGCGCCCGCCAACGTCGATTGCGGCGGGAAACACTGGATGACGCGAGCAAAAAATTTCTGAGGCAAGTCGCACGAAGAACATGGCATTTTTTCGAGACATTTACGGGACCCACTGACAACTGGTTACCTCCAGACAACTTTCAGCAGCACCCAAAGGAAATCATTGCCCACCGCACATCACCCACTAATATCGGAATGTATCTCGTATCATCCCTAGCGGCCCGGGATTTCGGTTTCATTACCGGACAGGATTTTCTGGTACGAACCCGGAATACGCTGGACACTCTTGATCGCCTGAAATCCCACAGGGGCCACGTATTCAACTGGTATGACACCCGTTCGCTGGATCCCCTAGACCCGCAATACGTATCGACTGTGGATAGCGGGAATCTGGCAGTTGCGCTGGTCGCCATCCAACAGGGATGTTTGGAAGCCGACCAAGCAGGCGCAGTTAGCGTCAAATGCTGGGAGGGCCTTGGCGACACGTTGGACGTTTTGATGGAAGCCTTTAACAATCAGCCGATAACAGAGGCGAGCCAGCTTCGCAATTTAGAACAGGATATCAAAGAACGGATCACTCACGCAATCAACACACCCCTTGAGTGGAATGAGGTTGTCAATGGGTTACTAACTTGTGAATGGCCAAATTTCGAAAAAGCTATGGCCGACATCCTCAAAGATGCCGACGACATTTCTCATATAATGTATAACGATATCCAAATCTGGTTGGACCGTGTCGGACACCACCTCCGGGCTATGCGACGTGACTTCGACTACTACTACCCATGGGCAGATTTATTTGATGCAGCACCTGTGGGCATGGAAATCCTAGCTGGGGGTTTCCGTGAAATTCTAACACCGGAGCTTTCGGTTCCTGGCCTGATAGGTCGTATTGAAACCTGTCTCGACCAAATTGCTCACCGCGGAAGCAATACAGCACCAACGGCTGAAGTACAGGATTGGCTTGACATCATCCAAGCCAAACTGCTTACCGGTAAAACACGGCATGAATTCTTGTTGACAGAGTTCGAAACGCTAGCCACACGTGCCAGTGATTTTGCTTATGCGATGGATTTCTCCTTTCTTTATGATCAGAAGGTCCGTTTGTTCTCCATCGGCTATAATGTCAGTTCCGGTCGCCTTGATCCAAGTCATTATGATTTGCTTGCGACTGAGGCCCGGTTAGCCAGTTTCTTTGCCTTGGCAAAACACGATGCGCCGATTGAACATTGGCAATTCCTCAGCCGCCCCATTACCCGTCTGGCGGGCAAACCGTCGATCCTGTCATGGAACGGCTCGATGTTTGAATATCTCATGCCGCCTTTGTTTTTACCAAGCAACCGTGACACCCTTTTAGGGGAAAGTGAACTTACATCTGTTGACCATCAGCGTCGCTATGCGAAGAAACGTGGTATTCCGTGGGGTATTTCGGAAAGCGCCTTCAGCGTTACGGATTCAGAGGGCAATTACCAATACAGAGCATTCGGTGTTCCGGGCCTTGGCCTTCGCCGAGATCTGGGCGAGGATCTGGTCGTTGCGCCCTATGCTAGCGCACTGGCATTATGCCTTAGACCGGCTACATCAGTTGAAAATTTGAAAGTTTTGGAGAAACTTGGGGCATTGTCATCGTACGGTTTCTGGGATGCTCTGGATTTCACCCCTAAACGATCAATCAGCAAAGAACGTTTTGTTCCAGTGAAAACCTGGATGGCGCATCACCAAGGCATGACGATTGCCGCAATCCTCAATGTCCTGCGCGACGATATTTTGGTTAAACGCGTATTGCGTGAAAAGCCTTTTCAGGCAATCGAGCTAATGCTTCAAGAGCGTGTACCCTGGGAACTGCCGATCGAAAAAGTGCGAATTGACGAAAGCCGAATGCATCATCCTGATGCCACGGCCCCCTCAATTCCAGGACCATGGGTTCCATCGACAAAATCATCTGTTCCCCAGATGCATGTTTTGGGAAATGGTCACTTGTCCTCGATCATTTCTGAAGCAGGCGGAGGTGGGCTTTCATGGCAGAACCACGCAATCACCCGTTGGTTACCCGATCCGACTCAAGATAGCCATGGTTGTTGGATCTACGTTCAGGATTCCAAAACGGGTGACCTGTGGTCTGTTGGACGTCACCCGATTGGGCTCAATGGAGATGAATCTAAAACCATATTTCATCAGCACATGGTCGAGACTTTTCGAAGAAACAATAAAATTGCCATCCGCATGGAGACAACAGTAGCTCCCTTCGATGACGTTGAAATCCGCCGCCTGACAATAACCAATGAGGGGGAAAAGCCAAGCACACTGACCATAACCAGCTACGGAGAAGTTGTTTTAGCTCCTCCGCTGGATGATGAGCGCCACCCGACTTTCAGCAAGCTCTTCGTTAAATCAACATTTCTGCCCGAGCAAAATGGCTTGCTTTATGAGCGGCGCGCTCGTCGCCCGGAAGATAAGCCTCCGGTTCTGTTACATATGCTTAAATCAGCAGACCCGTCTATCAATCTAATCGCGCATGAGACCGACAGAGCCCGGTTTCTTCAACGTAACGGAAACCAGAAATCTCCGCTTGGACTTAAGCAGGGACTTTCGCAAACAACTGGCTGGACTCTTGATCCAGTGATGGCTCTCCAGGTTCAGTTAAAACTTGCACCTGGAGAAACGAAACAATTCTCCTTTGTTAACATTGTTGGCCAGTCACGTGGTCAAATTGTTCAAATTGCCGAAACCCTCTCTACCCAGACAATCGACCGTGCTTTCCGTGATGCAGCACTCGACAATGCACGAAAGCTCGCACGACTTGATGTTCATCACTCCCGCTTACCGGAATTGCAGGTATTGTCCTCCCTCCTTCTGAATCCTTCGCCTTATCTGCGAACCGTGACTTCTGATCGAAGGATGAAAGCATTCGGTCAACCAGATCTTTGGCGTTTTGGAATCTCCGGCGACCTTCCGATCTTTTTGCTGAAGATGAGTGAAGATATAGGATCTCCGCTTCCTGAACTTCTCATCAAAGCGCAAAGGATTTGGCACGATAACGGATTGCTGTCCGATCTTGTAATCATGAGAACGGGAATTGCGGGCTACGAAGAGCCGCTACGTGAGCGCATATTGTCCATATTACGCGAAACACATTCAGAAGGATTCCTCGGACGAACTGGTGGCATTCACTTGATTTCCACCGACCAAATGGATGCTTCAACCAAAGCAGGTCTTGAATCTGCCGCCCATATCTCACTATCCGGCGACACATCCAACCTCTTGGAGGAACTTGATCGCGTGCTTGAAATCCGGCGCGTAGCGCCAGTCTTTGAACCTATCCAGCCGCCAACCCATCGCCAGATCACGCCACCAACGAGGCCCGAGCGTTTGGCCTTCGAAAACGGATATGGCGGATTTGACCTGGATACCCGTGCGTACGTTATCCGTCTTGAAACGGGTCAACACACACCCGCGCCTTGGTGCAATGTTCTTGCGAACGATACATTTGGAACAATTGTCAGTGAGGCTGGACTCGGCTTTACATGGTCAATTAACAGCGGGGAAAACAGGCTAACGCCCTGGTCAAATGATCCGGTTGAGAATTCACCAGGTGAAGTTGTTTATCTGCGTGACGAAATGACAGCAGAAAAATGGACAGTGACACCTGCCCCTTGGGGGCACGGCGAAACGTGCCAGATACACCACGGCAAGGGTTATTCGCGTTGGCAACAAAATAGTCATGAACTGGAGCAGGAGCTTCTGGTTTTTATACCTGTAAATGATCCGGTAAAAATCGTTCGTCTGCGTTTGAAAAACCATTCCGACCATGACCGGCGGATTACCACCACTTATTATGCCGAATGGCTCCTTGGCGCTCTTGGCAGTGTATCCAAACCGCACACTATTGTCCGGTTTGACCCAAATTCGGATGCGATCATCGCAAGAAATGACTGGAATCCGGAATTCGAAGGTCGGGCAGCTTTTCTAACAGCATCCCTCCCACCGAACAGCGTGACCGGCGATCGCCACGACTTTCTTGGCCGCGAACAAGATGCTGCATGTCCACAAGCGGTAGACCTTTGGAATCTGGGTGGAAACTTCACCCCTGGTGGAGACCCTTGTGCGGCGTATCAGGTCCATCTGGATATTCCGGCTGGTGAAATCTCCGAGGTGGTTTTTATTCTGGGTGAAGCCGATCAGGAAGATGGGGTTCGAAATCTTGCAAATAAATGGAAAGCGTCTGAAACCGTTGACGCAGCTTTCAATGAGGTCATCCATTTCTGGGGCGACAATCTCGGCGCTGTTCAAGTCAAAACACCGGATTCCGCATTTGATTTGATGATTAACCAGTGGCTCCCATATCAAAATCTATCTTGCCGCATCATGGCAAGGGCTGCTTTCTATCAAGCTGGAGGAGCCTATGGTTTCAGGGATCAGTTACAGGATATGTTGCCACTTCTGTATAGCGATCCGACGCGTGTGCGTGACCATATTCTATTTGCGGCCCATTCCCAGTTTCAGGAGGGAGATGTCCTCCACTGGTGGCATCCACCAGCAGGCCGAGGTGTGCGAACCCGCTGTTCGGATGATTATCTATGGCTCGTCTATTTAACCGCACGTTACATCAAGACGACCGGAGACACCTCTATTCTCGATGTCGAGGTACCCTTCCTCAAGGCAGCGGAACTCGGGCCGGAGGAAGGTGATCGTTATGCCCGGTTCGACATCGGTGAGACCGGTCGGCTTTTCGATCATTGCGCTCGAGCACTCGAGCGGGCAATGAAAACCGGCAAACACGGCCTGCCTTTAGTAGGTACCGGCGACTGGAATGACGGGATGGACCGGATTGGGGATGAGGGCCGCGGTGAAAGCGTCTGGCTTGCTTGGTTCCTAATTGCCATTATTGGCACATTCTCGCCCTTCGCCCAAAAATACGGATACCCTGAAAACGCCAATCGCTGGCGGCGGCATGCCGCCAAGCTCAACAAAGCCATCCATGATCAAGCCTGGGATGGTGGATGGTTCGTGCGGGCATTCGATGATGAGGGCGAGCCTTGGGGTTCGAATATAAACGAAGAGTGCCAGATCGATTCTATAGCCCAGTCCTGGAGTGTTCTCTCGGGGGCACCAATCAATGAGCATTGCAGGATGGCTCTGGATTCTGCATGGAACCGCCTGGTCTCAACCGAGGATCGTTTGGTCAGGCTGCTTGATCCGCCCTTTGATATGACCAAACGGGGTCCTGGCTATATCCAGGCCTATCCTCCCGGGGTACGGGAAAATGGAGGGCAGTATACCCATGCCGCTACATGGTTAGGATTGGCTTATGCCCGCATTGGCGATGGTGAAAGGGCCAAGCAGGTTTTCGACATCCTCAATCCGATCAATCGTACCAAAGACCATATTGAGGCGGACCACTATCTACGTGAACCCTACGTATTGCCCGGCGATGTGTCAGGGGGTGATCTTATCGGACGTGGCGGCTGGTCATGGTATACAGGCGCCGCAGGCTGGACTTGGCAGCTCGGTGTAGAGGGCATTATGGGCATACAGCTCAAGAATGGCTCAGTTCAAGTGGCTCCCTCACTTCCCACCGATTGGAGGAAAGCTGAAGTTACCCTTGTAAACAAACGCGGTAGTGTAGTGATTGAGATACTTGATCCCGACGGATGCGGGTTTGGAGTGGTCTCAATGACAGTGGATGGTAAACACAGCAAAATAAAATCGATCAGGTTTCCGGGCAAGGGAAAGACCCGCAAAGTCGTTGTTCACCTAGGGCAAACGAAGAAGTTCCAAAAGTGAAAAACCGTGACTTTGTGAAATTTTTGATTCCGACGAAAATATTAGGATATCCATTTGTGTCGATTGATTGCTCCTGGCCAGTATTTGAGAAGAATATAAATTGTTCAAATTTGGCCATTGCGGGTAAATGTAAATTGATGAAGATCAATGTGATATCATCCCTTAAGGCCATCCTCTGGGAATAGGGATTGCTTCATAAAATTCACTCAGGACTGCCAGATTTCGGCAATACAAGAACAATGCAAAACACAAACCCCACTGGCCTTGATGCCTACAAACCATCCCAGCTGACAGAACTTGTTGAACAAGCAGGTTTGGCAAAAGCGAAACTGCCCTTTGTGCAACTATTCACACTTGCCGTGTTAGCAGGTTGTTTCATATCATTGGGAGGGGCCGCCTATACAATGGTGATGACTGGAGCGGATGTTTCTTTCGGGCCAATACGCTTTGTTGGCGGAATCGTTTTTTCCGTAGGCTTGATATTGGTCATTGTAGGAGGTGCAGAGCTTTTTACGGGTAATGCATTGATGATTATGGCCGCGGTTGATCGAAAGATTACGATTGGCCAATTGCTTAAGAACTGGATCATTGTCTATATCGGAAATTTTGCTGGTGCCCTGATCGTGGTTATTGCAATCTGGCCAACAGGTTTACTTGAAGGACCGGCGGGCGAAACCGCTGCAGCGATTTCTACAGCAAAATCTCAGCTAAGTTGGTCACAAGCGTTGTTCCGTGGGATTTTGTGCAACATGTTCGTGTGTCTGGCCGTCTGGCTGTCATTGGCGGCGCGAAGCGTTCCGGGAAAAATTATGGCTGTGATCTGGCCGATTTCGTGTTTTGTGTTGCTCGGTCTTGAACACTCAATTGCCAACATGTACCTAATACCACAAGGTATGATTGCGGGAGCTCCGGTCGGATTTGCCGACTTTGCCAAGAACCTGCTTTTTGTGACAGTTGGCAATGTAATCGGAGGCGCTGGCGGTGTGGCAGGCGCGTATCGATTGGCTTATGGAGGCCGCGCTTAGACCACCTTATCGTGATGGACAGGTCGGCTTACAGGCTTCTGCTTCGGCAACATTCTTTTTCACTTCGAGAAAACTATCCGGCGTGACAGAGATCGAGTCAATTCCCGCTTCTACCAAGATTTTTGCAAAGCTGGGATCATTGCTTGGCGCCTGCCCACACAAACCCACTTTGGAATGTGCTGCGTGGGCATCCTTTATAAGCGTCCTGATCATCCATAATACCGCAGGATCAGACTCGTCAAATAGTGCAGCAAGTTCAGCAGAATCACGATCAACGCCCAAGGTCAACTGGGTCAGATCATTAGACCCAATTGAGAAACCGTCAAATCGCTCGGCGAAATCTTTAGCGAGAATGATGTTTGATGGTATTTCGGCCATTACATAAATCTGTAATTCGTTTTTTCCGCGCTTTAGACCATTGTCAGCCATTACAGACAACACCTTATCTGCTTCTTGCGGACTACGACAAAAAGGGACCATTACGATCACGTTTTCAAAGCCCATCTTTTCGCGCAGTTTTCTGATGGCGCGGCATTCCAAAGCAAAACCATCTTCATAAACTGGAGAGTAATAGCGTGAGGCGCCTCGAAACCCGATCATCGGATTGGCTTCCACGGGTTCGAAATCTTTACCGCCCAAAAGGTTTGCGTATTCATTTGTCTTGAAATCGCTCATTCTTACAACAACCGGTTTTGGGTAACAAATCGCTGCAATCCGGGACAATCCAAGGGCAAGCTGGTCCACGAAATAATCAGACTTGTCATCGTAGTTTCGAGTAATCGCCAATATTTCTTCTTTGGTTTTGCCTTCCGGCAAACCGTCAAACTTGACAAGCGCCATTGGGTGAATTTTGACAGATGTGTTGATCACAAATTCCATGCGAGCCAATCCGACACCGTCAACGGGCAATTGCCACCATCGAAATGCTGCCGCTGGATTAGCCAGATTGAGCATAATTTGGGTCTTGGTGGCTGGAATGTTATCCAGTGCAATTTCGTTCACCTCGAAATCTAGAATTTCCCCATATACGACGCCTTCGTCTCCTCCGGCGCAGGATACAGTGATGTCCTGACCGGTGTGCAGAAGATGAGTCCCATTACCTGTTCCGACAATGGCAGGTACTCCCAGTTCCCGGCTTACAATAGCAGCATGAGAGGTACGCCCTCCTTGATCAGTGATGATCGCTTTAGCCCGTTTCATCACGGGAACCCAATCTGGATCTGTAGTGGAGGTTACCAGTATTGCACCATCAACAAATTCCGCAATATCGTCAGCGCTTTCGATCATGCAAACGCGCCCGGCGGTGACCGCACTTCCAACGCTTAGGCCCACGGTTAGCGCCTTACCTTCTTCTTTCATCCGGTAAGACTTAAATACAATTGAGCTTTTCTGGGATTGAACCGTTTCCGGCCTGGCCTGGACTATGAAGAGTTCGCCGCTGTGACCGTCTTTTGCCCACTCCATATCCATAGCTTGCCCGTAGTGTTCCTCAATGATAACCGCCTGGCGAGCGAGCTCCAAAATGTCTTCATCGGCCAGGACGAAGGCGGAACGTTCTCCTTTCGAAGTCGCTACATTCCTCGTTTTGCTCGAATCTGAGTTTGAGTAGATCAGCTTTTTCTCTTTTGAACCGCAGTTCTTCTTAACGATCGGCAAAAGTCCTTTTTGCTTCAATAATGGCTTGAACACCTGGTATTCATCGGGATTAATGGTCCCCTGAACCACGTTCTCACCCAAACCCCAAGCCGCGTTAATCAAGACAACCTGATCGAAACCGGACTCTGTATCAATTGAGAACATCACGCCTGCAGCGCCAATGTCCGAGCGCACCATTTGCTGAACACCTACTGACAGCGCGACTTGCAGATGATCGAAACCTTTGATCTGACGATAGGTGATCGCTCGGTCGGTAAACAAGGATGCATAACAATTACGGCAAGCGTTAAGAAGATTTTCTTCCCCGCTAATATTCAAAAAGGTTTCCTGCTGTCCGGCAAAACTCGCGTCAGGCAGGTCCTCCGCAGTCGCGCTGGAACGTACGGCTACCGAAATATTTTCAATAGCAGCGCGTTCAGAAAGGCGGAGATATCCATTGACAATTTCCTTGGCCGTTTCCTCTGGCCAATCCCCACTAATAATGGCCGCGCGTATATTTTTACCGCAAGTTGGTAGATCAATTTTACCTTCCTCCAGATCAGTCAAATGCCGCAACATTGTCGATTCAAGTTTATTAGCCTTGAGAAATTGCCGGTACGCGCTGGCTGTTGTCGCAAATCCGCGAGGCACTTTGATTGCCTTTTTGCCAAGTTCACAGATCAACTCGCCGAGCGAACTGTTTTTACCGCCTACTAACCCGACATCATTGCGAGTCAACTCCTCAAACCAGATCACATGTTTTTTGTTTTCTGGCATGTCGGCGTTTCCTGCAGGGGTTCAAGTTTCATTCAATCTAACTTTAGAACGATCTGCCGACTGTATATTGACAGATATCAATCCGGTGATTGGAAATTCTGGTATAATATAGAGAGATGGATGCACGTAGCGCCTGCATACGTTTCCGAAAGCTGGAGAATGAAATGAGAGACAAACTAATATCAATCTCGAGGCGCCTTGATCAGGCAACGTCTCTTGACGCTGATTTGTTATACAAAATCACGACTTCAATTCATTCAGTGTTCACCAAGGTTTCGTTACAGGAACCCTCATCAAATGACATGACAGAACGCACGTTGCATCTGGTTGACCAATGCCTGTCCGGCTGGACCATTTCGTTAAAGGGTAAAGCGATGGAACCGGACGGTATGTGGAATTGCAGTTTGCGTGAGCAGAATATCCGCGACAATGACGCATTGATTGGCTTTGGCGAAGGCAAGACAGTGTCTCTGGCATTGATGCGCGCCCTTTTGGATATAGCGATCAAAAAAAGTCCCAGAGAAGGTTTGTAAGTGAGATCAGCAATTTACATGAATTTGGAACAAAGGAATAGTAATGCAAAAGAACACCATCATCACATTCCGTAACATGGATGCTTCGCCCGCGATCGAAGACCATGTTCAACAACGGGTTAAGGAATTGGAAGATACATTCCCTCGGATTGTTGGTTGCAATGTCGTTATTAGGGCCGGCAAAAAGAAAAAGGTCACTGGAAGGGAATTCAAAGTTCAATTGACTTTGAGCGTACCCGGTCCTGACATATATCGCGCGAAAAATAGGCCGAAGTGGTGCGGCGGAAGATGTCAATCTGGCCATTCACAAGGCATTTGATGCCGCACGTAGAAAACTCAAAGAGCAAGCACGCATCATGGATGGTCAGACAACCAAGCACCATCCGATATTGTTGCATGGAATTATTGACCGGGTTTTTCCCGATGTAGGGTACGGATTCATCAAAGCAGATGACGGCAAGGAAGTGTATTTCGAAAGAGACAATTTGACCACGGGTCGGTGGGAAGATGTGACAATCGATAGAAAAGTCAGGTTCCGCGAGGCAATAGGAAACAAAGGACCATATGCCATGAACTTAGCATTATCGAACTGAATTTAGCTATGTCGAAACGCAAACAAACACTTAGCGAAAATCTAGCAATCGCCGCAAGATTGGCAGAGTATGCGGAACTTCTGGAGCAGCAAGGGGCAGACGGTTTTCGTGAAAGAGCCTACAGAAATGCCGCACGGGAAATATCCGAATTCAAAGTTCCGCTCAGTGAAACCCTGAAAAACAAAGGACGCGACGGACTTGTGGTATTGCCAGCTATTGGCAAAGGGATTGCAGCCGCAATTGCCGAAATTATCCTCACCGGAAAATGGTCGCAGTTGGACCGGGCTCGCGGTGAGCTTGTCCCAGAAAAACTGTTCATGACTATCCCAGGGATAGGTCCCAGATTTGCTAAGGCTATGGTTGAAGATGCTCATCTCGAGAGCCTCGAGGATCTTGAATATGCCATTCATACAAATGAACCACCTATCAAAGAATTGGGGCCGCGGCGACGCGAAGCTATTGCTGCGATACTTGAAAAAAGACTTGGCCGGTTTGTTTTCCCGAAACCTGCGGCAAGCCAGTTGCCACCCGTCGAACTAATTTTGGAAGTCGATGCGATGTATCGGGCGCGCGCTGCGGCCGGAACGCTCAAGCTCATTGCACCCAAAAGGCATAATCCCGAGGGAGTGAAATGGCTTCCAATCATGCATGCTCGCCATGATGATTGGCATTTTACGGCTCTGTTTTCCAACACAGCTCTCGCCCATAAATTGGACAAAACTAACGATTGGGTTGCCATTTATCATGAAAATAAGAATTATGTGGAGACCCGCAGTACCGTTGTCAGCCAGGCTCATGGATCAATGGAGACACATCGTATTGTTCGTGGAAGAGAAAAAGAATGCAACGAATTCTATGTGCGGAAAAACTCAACATCAATGACCTCATTCGGATTGAAGAGCCTTTCTCCTGAGAATGAATAATTCATTATTATCTACTCAACAATCCGTATTTGAAAAGTAGAAATTTCAATTTTGGCGACAACATACCCATGACGACCTATCAAAAACAACAACAAGTTTCTGCATTAAGCGGTCTTTCGCAGAAACAGGTTGCTGAACTGCTTCAAATTCACGGCCCCAATGAATTGCCGCAGGATATTGCCAGGAATTTCTTAGCAACTACAAAAGAAATTCTGACCGAACCAATGTTGCTGCTCCTTTTGTTTGCAGCCATGATCTATCTTTTGGTAGGCGATCTTGCCGAAGGCATCCTTCTATTTTTCTTTGCAGTTTTTTCTATCGCCCTGATATTGTACCAAGCTCGACGCAGCGAAAACTCCCTGGCTGCCTTGCGTGCCCTCGGCGCTCCCAATGCCACAGCCATACGTGATGGACTTGAGATAGTTATTCCAGCCAGTGAAATCGTGCCCGGCGACATCATTAAAATAGATGAGGGCGAACGCATTCCTGCTGATGGAGACCTGTTACGTGGTCAAGGACTAAGCGTTGATGAATCCCTGCTGACAGGTGAGAGTGTTGCCGTTAGAAAATTGCCTAAGTTAGAAATCGACCGCACGCAAATTACACTGGTTCGGGCAACCGAAGATATCGAAGTAGAAGATCCTGACCAGCTTTTTTCCAGTACACTGGTTGTTTCTGGCTACGGCTTGATGAAAGCCACTGCAACCGGAAGCAAGACTAGGACGGGAATGATAGGAACGTCGCTTTCAGCAATTGTTGTAGAAAAAACCCGACTTGAATCTTCAACAATGCGTTTGGTCCGCATATTCGGTATATTGTCTTTGTTTGTATGTGGTGCACTGGTCGTTTGGTATGGTCTGGAAAAAGGGGATTGGGTACAGGGGATGTTGTCCGGTGTAGCACTGGCAATGGCAATGTTGCCCGAAGAATTTCCTGTCGCATTAACGGTCTTTCTGGCAATCGGAGCTTGGAGGCTTTCCAAAATCAAAGTGCTGGCTCGCCGTCCGGCAGTGCTCGAGACACTAGGTGCTGCTACAGTATTGTGCGTCGACAAGACAGGCACCTTGACTGAAAATCACATGAGAGCAAGACTGCTTTCTGTCGATGGCAATCGACACGATCTTGCCGATAGCAATGCGCCGATGGATACTCCGTTTCGCATGCTCGTAGCCTATGCATGGCTTGCAGCACGTCATGGCAACATAGATCCTATAGATCAGGCTGTAGATCTTTTGGCTAGGGATACGGCATCCGAAGACCTTGCCATCTACCGAGAGTGGCCGGTCTCGCGTGAATATGGAATTACGCCTGAACTCCTTGCTTTCTCCCAAGTTTGGAAAAAAGCAAAGAATGAATATTTAGTTGCTGCGAAGGGTGCACCCGAAGCCATTGCCGATTTGTGCCAGTTATCCATTGTGAAAAGGCGAAAGTTGCTTGCCGAAGTAGAGGCTTTAGCCAAGCAGGGATTGCGGGTACTAGGTGTTGCAATTGCAGAATGCAAGAATATTGACCTTCCAGAAAAACAAAGCGGTTTCAACTACAAATTTAGCGGCCTGATCAGTTTTGAAGATCCTGTCAGGCAAACAGTGCCCGCGGCAGTCGCCGAAGCCAGAGCTGCCGGAATTAAAGTAAAAATGATTACGGGGGACTATCCAGCGACTGCAAAAGCAATTGCAAATCAGTCCGGAATTGACATTGGTGACGGAATTTTTACCGGTCCTGAGTTTAGAAAACTGACGACGTCCGGATCTGACAAGCAGGTTTTACAGACCTCGGTTTTTGCCCGGATGATGCCCGAGCAGAAACTCGCTCTTGTAACCGCACTAAAGGCCAATCACGAGATTGTTGCGATGACTGGGGACGGTGTGAACGATGCGCCCGCCCTCAAAGCCGCTCACATAGGCATCGCCATGGGCCAGCGTGGAACCGATGTAGCTCGTGAGGCATCCGACATCGTGCTGATGAACGAGGACTTTGGGACAATCGTGAATTCCATTCATATGGGCAGACGTATCTTCGAAAACCTCAGAAAAGTAATAATCTATATTTCGGCAATCCACATTCCCATTGCTGGACTGGCAGTCCTCCCCCTCCTCGCTGGCATGCCGCCACTCTTACTGCCTGCCCACGTTGTTCTGACCGAAATGATCATCGATCCGATGGCATCAATCGCCTTTGAGACCACACCGGAAGAAAAGGATATAATGAAGCATCCGCCGCGTCCGATTTCCGATCAGGTTGCAGGGTTTCCACAAATTGCGCTTGGCCTGATACAGGGAACATTGTTGCTGGCAAGCTGCCTATTCCTCTATGGATATCATCTGCGTAACGGCTCTGACACAGAAACCGCTCGTACACTGGCATTTGTAGCTATGACAGCTGGCAACATCACTTTGGTACGCATCAATGCCAGCCGTGAATTTGTTCTTCTTAATCTATTGGCACCCGGCTATCGGTTATTCTGGTTCATTGCGCTCATGGCATGCTCAGTGCTTGCTATTAGCATCCTGACACCGAGCCTGCGCGATCTATTAGGTTTTTCAGTCCCCGCGTGGTTCGATTTGTTATTGGCAATCACCGCTGGCCTAGGATCGGTGCTAGTCTTTGATTTGCTGAAAAAACTTGAAATAGTTCAAAACATCATGGGACGCGTGTCGAACGCCTAAGATAAGGGCCATTGCGACACTAGTAGGAACGATTGACCAAAAGCCCTGACGACGGACAGGCATCTCTACATAAGACAGAACCCCCGCCTTTACTAAGTGTCACATCTTTATCGCTAACTGATCCCATTGTTATATGTCAAACAGAGACTGGTTCGAAATGATAAGAAGAAAAAGCGATTGGCTAAGCTCTGCCTCGGCCAGCCGGTTGCTACAAGTGCGGGAGACCTTGTTGTCATCGTGTCTCGTGTCGATCAATGGCAATCGCATCTAAAAAAAATTGTCCGACATCATGCCCGACAACGGCAAGAAACCAATGAAAAGCCCCGTCCGTGATTTCTACGAGAATATCGTCCCTATGCTGATGAGAACCAGTCGCTTGGGTCTCAACAACCTCAGGAGCCATCCACACCATCCGAATAGCTAACTTTCATGTTAGCATCGAAAATACCCTCATCAGTTACCCAACATGAGCCTACCGGTTCCTGTGATTTTGTCGAAGTGACGCGTTGGACTGCAATTCATTCAGATGAAATAGAAGCTCGCCGAAATCTACTCGCTATTAAATTCTCGTTGCAAATTGATCTATCGCAATATGCGAATGTGTTACTTGTGACATGTTGATATTGAGGCAACATTCTTCAATCAATTGAAAGGAATTTCCAGATGACAAATTCACCGCTTCCTTCCTTATTTGAAAACAAAGATAAGCCAATCTTTCAATCGCTTCAAAAAGAAGTTGATCGGGTTTTTGATGAATTCCGGGATATAACACCTTGGAATGATGAAGGCTTTTTCACGAAATCAAACGGTAAACTTATTCCCAAACTTGATTTGAGCGAAACCGACAGACATGTCGAAATTTCAACTGAGCTTCCAGGTGTGAAAACGGAAGACATCGACATTTCAGCAATCGACAATGTTCTTTCCATCAAAGGAGAGAAATCTTCAGAAACGAAAAAAGAGGAAAAAGATTATCACATGGTGGAAAGATCATTTGGTAGCTTTTCCCGCACTATCCCACTGGGGTTCGTCATTGACGAAAAGAATGTCACAGCTGAACTCAAAGACGGCGTACTGACGATAGAAATCAAAAAACCAGCTGAAGTAGCGGCGAAGACCAAGAAGATTATGATTTCAAAAGCTGTGTAGGTGGATTGACATGATGTCCCTTAAGAAAAGGTAGCAGCGGTTTTCTAAATGAAGGCCGTTGCTCCATAAATCGATATTTCCTTAAACGGCTATTACTGAGGATAATTCACAAAGCTACAGCTATCTCTAGGAGCTATTACAATGGCATACGCATTTCAAAATACTCTTAAGCACTCTGTTGAAGTCACTAATGAATGGGTTAATGAACTGGATGATGAATTGGGTTGGGAGGACAAAAATCAGAGCTTTCGATTGCTACGCTCCACCCTTCATGAACTTCGTGATATATTACCGATTGATGAAGCAGCACAATTGAGCGCACAGATGCCGTTGTTTATCCGCGGGATATTCTTTGAAGAATGGGACCCTTCCAAGGCTGAACTGAAACCTCACGATAAGAATAGCTTTGTGGATAGAGTCCTAGCTGGAATTGCAAACGAAAAAATCGGCAAGCCGGAAAGAGCAATTTCTGGCGTGTTTAAACTGTTGACTGCTAAAGTCTCTGCTGGTGAATTGAAGGATGTTCGAGGAAATCTGAAATCAGACCTGCAAAGTATGTGGTCGGATGACTTGTAGAAGTTCAGACTTGAACTGACAGTTTGCCGTTTTGAGGCGATGATCTGTCAGGTCAGATTTGGTCTACAAACTTTTCCTTCCAGATTTGTTTCCCCTCGATC
>Ga0208544_10000397_pt1 | contig 34719 bp, 23 predicted proteins | sample DEB08_DNA_9_FD_184526 | JGI IMG/M metagenome (GOLD analysis project Ga0208544, IMG submission 184526) | Aqueous microbial communities from the Delaware River and Bay under freshwater to marine salinity gradient to study organic matter... | ecosystem: Environmental > Aquatic > Marine > Coastal ... | reverse complement strand
ACCTATTTTCTGCTGGTACTTGAACCTACCATAGCTCTTTTTTATACCTTTATGGTATCTTTTTTCTTTCCAAATTTTCAAAGAACTACGACTGTATTTTGTTGCAATTTTTTAGGGTAGTTATGAATAATTTTAGTCGGAAAAAATAAGTTAAAAACTTATTGGATATTCATTTTAAGATAAAATCTTAAAATATCGATATTCTGCTAATTTTTGGATATTTTGTTGGAAAGATTATTTGAAGAATCGTTTTTTAACTTACGACATCGGGGTAGCTGTAGTGCCAGCGAGGTGTTTCCTAGCCTACTTTCTTTTTGTCCAAGATTCAGGACTTTTACTAGTGTGAAATACGGCTCGAAGGATGACAATATTTTGGTGTTCATCAACCGTAAAATGGAGCATATACGGGAAATTTTTTACAGGCAGGCATCGAACATTTCCTCCATACCTCACTTGATAGAAAGGATAAAGGGTTAATCCATCAATGCTTTTTTGGAGGCTCTTATAGAATTTTCTGCCTAACCCACTTTGTTTTTTGTTGTACCAATCTATGGCTTCTTGAATGTCTGTACTTGCTTCTGGTTCTAGTCTTATTTTGTATGCCATTAATCAATTTTAAATTCTTCTTTAACTTGTTCCCAATCCAAAAGTCGCTCAGGATTAGTCTTTGAGCGTTCCATTCTTTTTAAGACTTCCTCTTTTTGCCAATCAGGTACTTCTATTGTTTGCGCTACCTCAAGCCCCAATTCTTGGAAAAGTTCTATAAAAAAATTGTACTTTTTTTCTGGTATTTTTAAAGTTATTTCTTTCATAATTTAATCTTTATTTTAGATAATTGGGTGGCGTGAATATTTAATAGGTCCACTGTTTTCCTTGTGAAATACTTTTGGCTACTCTTACCTGTTTTAAACTTTCTCAAAGTTACTGATAAATAATATTGATTTTATAATCGTTAATAGCACTAAAAATACCAAAAATAGCTACTAAAACCAATAAAAAATAGTCATAAAGTACAAAATAAGAAGAAACAAAACAAAAAAGAGTTGTGTAGTATACGCTTATTTTATGATTTTATGATCGTAAGACTTGTTGATAAAAGCTGAATGGCTAATATTTTAGCAGCTACTTCTATGTTCCAATTAGGCGGCTGTTTCCCACAGCCGCCTAATTTTAAGGAATCATTAAAAATGGAGCTTAATCCAAATCCTTCCACCGAACAAAAGCCCCCGATGTTTTAAGATTTTCAACAGCTGTTTGCCAAACAAAAGTAAACAGCTGTCATTTTCAACAATGCCTAAAAATCAGTCAGTTGTCGATATTGAATTTTTTGTTAAAAATTGTTTTGCTTGATAAAACAACAAAAGCCGCTATAAAATGAATGATAGCGGCTTTTGTTGGAGAATTAGCAAAGTATTATTCTCCTAGTTTAGCTTTAGCTTTTTTAATTAAACGTTCCATTGAGTCAACTACTTTTTGTAGTTGCGCTTTATCATAATTGTTGGGGTTGGCAATAATCTTATTAATTATTTTATCCGTTTTTGCCTGACTTTTTTCCAAATCAACTAATTTAATTTTAGTATCCATAATAATAATTTTTTTAAAGATAATGAATTATTTGTTTTTAAGCAATTTTTTCAATTTCTTCATTCTAGTATCGTGATAATTAATCATATTACGCAACCATTGTTCTTCAAAGATGGACATTCCATTGTCATCTAAAGCATCTTCGATTAATTCTTCTAACCAAGCGATTTCTTCTAAAAGTGCTTCCAATTCTTCTTTTGGTGTCATAGATTTGATTTTAGTAGCAAAATAAGTTATGACTCAATATCATGGAAGTTTTCAACTTGTCAAAATAAGATATATAATAAAAATTAGAACTGATAAAATCGGGATTAATCAAAAGCAAGCGGCTGTTTTTTCGCATCATACCGAAACAAACGCACTTTGCCAATATTTTAATCCAATTAGGCGGCTGTTTCCCACAGCCGCCTAATTTAAAGGAATCAATAAAATAGAACTTAATCCAAATCCTTCCACCGAACAAAAGCCTCCATCGCTTCATATTCTGCCATGCCTAAGTCATTATAAGTCTTAGCCGTTTCCATATTTCTATCCTCCGCACGTTGCCAAAACTCTCTAGCATCAGAACCAGGGAAGGGGGCACTATCTTTTTGAGATTGGTGCATAAAAATAGCCCGTCTTTTTTTCATTAATTCGTGGGGACTTAAGGGGACCGCCATTTCTATTTCGTGAATGCCCCATTCGTGCCAAGCACCTCGGTACATCCATAGCCAACAATCCTTCATCCATTTCTCTTTTTGTAGATTCTGAAAGGATTGAGTGATGGCATCCAAACAAACTCGATGGGTGCCATGAGGGTCGGCTAAATCACCTGCTGCATAGACTTGATGTGGGCGAATATCTTGTAATAATTTTTCTACTATTTGAATATCGGCTTGCCCTAATGGTTTTTTTCTAGCCCTACCTGTTTCGTAAAAAGGCATGTCTAAAAAATGGATTTGTTTATCGGGCAAACCACAAAAACGAGCGCCTGCACGAGCTTCACCACGACGAATAAGCCCTTTCACCAAGCGGACATCATTGGAATCGGATTGACCGGGTTTTTTCTTTTGTAGAAAACGTTCAATCTTGGTTAATTTTTTCAATAAATTTTCGCCTTCTAGACTATTATGGTCACCAAATTCTCGGAAAAATTCTAAATAGCGAAGGGCATCATGATCATGCACCGCAATATTTCCAGAGGTTTGATACGCTACATGAACTTCATGCCCATGTTCGACCAATCTCAAAAAAGTACCGCCCATAGAAATAACATCATCATCAGGGTGGGGGCTAAAAATAATCACCCGTTTTTTAGCAGGAGTTGCTCGTTCAGGACGAGTGGAATCATCAGAATTAGGTTTTCCACCAGGCCAGCCTGTAATTGTATGTTGAAGTCGATTAAAAATTTCAATATTTAATTTATAGGCAGATTGATATTCTACGACTAAATCGCTTAATCCATGTTCATTATAATCTTCATCGGTTAATTTTAAAAGGGGTTTTTCCGCAGTAATAGATAACCAAATAACTGCCTTAGTAATCAAATCTTTATTCCAGTTACAAAGACCTACTAACCAAGGTGTTTTGACTCTCGTTAATTCTCCTGCTGCTTCGGTATCTAATATCGTTATAATATTAGGGTGCTTTTGTAAAAAAGTAGCTGGAATCGTTTCACTGACGGGCCCTTCTATTGCCTTTTGTACGATGGGTGCTTTGTGGGATCCCCAAGCCATCATATATATCTTCTTGGCTTTCATGATGCTCGCAATCCCCATAGTTACGGCACGATAGGGAACGTTTTCTTCTAGTATGAAATCTTTAGTCGCATCTTGTCGAGTCAAAGCATCTAATTTGACTAAACGAGTCAAGGCATTTTCCCAAGAACCAGGTTCGTTAAAACCGATGTGACCAGTTCTACCAATACCTAATAACTGAATATCCAATCCACCATAAGCGTCTATTTTCTTTTCATAATCTTCACAATATTTGCCAATTTCATCCATAGAAATCCTGCCATCTGGAATGTGAATATTTTCTGGTTTGATGTCTACATGGTCAAATAAATACTCTCGCATAAAGTGAACATAGCTTTGTTCTGCGTCAGGCTGCATTGGATAATATTCGTCCAAATTAAAGGTAATAACATTTTGAAAGCTCAGCCCTTCTTCTTTATGTTGTCGGACTAATTCATCATACACTTTAATAGGCGTTGAACCAGTTGCTAAGCCTAATACAATTGGTTCTCCTTCTTGCTGTTTTTGTCGAATAGCTAAAGCAATGGATTGTGCGACATGCACAGAGGCTTCATCGGCATTTTTCCAAATCCGAGTGGGTAATTTCTCAAAAGACTTAAATTGGTATTTTAATACTTTTGGTGATTTTTTAATGGTAACCATTTCTGCTTTTTTATTTATAGTAGCTTGGGTTTCTAGCCCGAGTAGATAAAATATTACTCGGGCTAGAAGCCCAAGCTACTTTAAATCGATTATTGAAAAACCAAAGTACTCGCTCCTAATAAGGCGGCTTCATTTTCGCCCAAAGCGGAAGGGAGTACTTGAATATTATTAATATAATTCGGTAATAAATTATCAAATAGGGCATTGATGGTAGGGGTAAACAATAGTTCGCCAACTTGTGCCACACCACCAGCTAAGACAATCGCTTCTGGTTCAAATAAATGGACAAAATCAGCAAGGTGTTCGCCGAGAATTTTTCCACCATATTCAAAAGCTTTTTTGGCATTTTCATCTCCTTCTTTTGCCGCCTTTCCTATCTTCTTCGTCGTCAGTGAAGCTAAAGGTAAATTTTCTAAACTAGAAGGCAAATTACTTTCTGCTAATTGTGCTAAAAAATTGCGTTTGATGCCAGTTGCCGAAGTGTAAGTTTCTAAACAGCCTTTTCTACCGCAACCACATTGTCTGCCATTTCTAATCGCTGTAATATGGCCCATTTCGCCTGATAAGCCACTTTGACCAGTTAACACTTCATTATTGACAATAATACCTGCCCCTAATCCAGTTCCTAAAGTAAGGACTACAAAATTGGACATCCCCTTAGCATTGCCAAACTTTCCTTCTCCTAAAGCGGCAGCATTCGCATCATTGCAGAGATATACTTCCTTTTTATATTTAATGGCTAAGATGTCAACGATTGGGACTTCTCCTTTTAAAGGTAAATTAGAAGCGCCTTTAATAATGCCTTCCTGTGGCACACAACTAGGCGCATCAATGCCAATTCCTTTAATGTCCTCAAAATCTATATCAATGATTAATTTGCCAATCGCTTCAAAAAGATTGTTGAAAAAGGCATTTTTAGAGTTGCCTTTCCAGGTATCAAATTGATTTTTAGCAATAATTTTTCCCGATGGAGTGACTAAGCCAATTTTGGTAGTGGTGCCGCCTATATCTATGCTAATTGCTACAGTCAAAGTTGATGAATTTATAAAAATTGAATGATTTTTGTTTAATTGTATATTTGTGTGCGCACACAAATATACAATTATTATTTTTTTATTAAAATTTATTTTTATATTTTTAGGAAAAATTTAAACAATTCTGTATGAAAAGTATACAATTTCGGAAGTGTACCATCGAAGATTTATCTATTTTAAGCACACTTGCAAAAGAAACTTTTGTAGCCGCATTTGGCACACAAAACACGAAAGAAGATATGGATGCTTATGTCTTAGATGCCTTTACACTAGAAAAAGTGAAAGCAGAATTAACTAATCCGTATTCCATTTTTTATTTTGTACAGGAGGAGCAGAAAATCATTGGTTATTTAAAACTAAATATTGAAACGGCGCAATCTGAGCCTATAGATAATGGATTAGAAGTCGAGCGTATTTATTTACTAGCGGCTTATCAAGGAAAAGGAATAGGGCAATTAATGATGGACAAAGTTTTTGAAGTAGCTAAAAATTTAAATAAGATGCGCTTATGGTTAGGTGTTTGGGGGAAAAATTATGGTGCAGTTCGATTTTATGAACGCAATGGTTTTAAAAAATTCGCAGAACATGATTTTTATTTGGGAAAGGATTTACAAACAGATTGGTTGATGGATATAAGCTTACAACATGCCTAAAAAAAGAGTTCGCATCAAAGATATTGCATTGGCAGCTGGGGTGTCTACGGGAACGGTTGACCGAGTCATTCATAACCGAGGCAATGTAATGCCTGCGGTTAAGAAAAAGGTAGAAGAAGTGATGAAAGTACTCAATTATCAACCTAATATTATGGCAAGAACCCTTGCCAATAATAAGGTTTTAAAAATTGCGGTCTTCTTACCGAATTTTAAACAAGATGCCTTTTGGGAAGCACCCAAAAAAGGGATTGATAAAGCAATAGCGGCGAACCAACATTTTTTGATTGATTTGCAATATTATTATTTCGAAGAAAATGAAGTCGAAAGTTATATTGAACAATCCACCCAAATTTTAGCAGACGAACCAGACGCATTAATTCTAGCACCTATTTTCCAACAAGAATCTCAACTGTTTCTAAAAGCATTAGCTAAGAAGAAGCTACCGTATGTGCTAATTAATACGCATTTACCAACTGTTGCTAGTGTAGCTTATATTGGGCAAGATTCTTACCAAAGTGGTGTATTGGCTGCTCGATTGATTAGCGACAAGCAACCAGAAAATGCAAGTTATTTATTACTACATTTAGAAGCGGCTGAGAAGACAGCTAATGCAACACATATTTCCCAAAAAGAAACGGGGTTTTATGATTATTTTAAAAAAAATAAAAAGAAGGCTTTAATTATTAAAAAAGCTTTTAGTGAGGTTAATCAAGGAAAGACTTTGGGGCAATTTTTAAAACAGGTATTAACGGAATTTTCGAATCCTACAGGGATTTTTGTTAGTACTTCTAAAGCCTATCAGCTAATTGAGCATGCGGGTTCTTTATTAAAAAATACGACCATTATTGGTTTTGATTTATTGCCCCAAAATATTGCCTATTTAAAGGCTGGAAAAATAGATTATCTAATTAATCAAAATCCTGAGCGGCAAGGCTTTTTGGCGATTACCAATTTGATTGATGCCTTATTATTAAAAAAAATAGTTCCGCCTATTCAATATTTACCTTTAGATATTGTCGTGAAAGAGAATGTTGATTATTATCTTTAACTGACGATATAGATTTTGTGGGGGCAATCCCTTGTGGTTGCCCAAATTATGGATTTTTGTCGAGAAAGGGCGAGCACAAGGCAGCATTTTCGACTTACTCATTTTATACGAACCAACTAAATTTTAATCAATGACAAAACGAGACTTTTTAAAAACATCCATAGGGGTTTCTGCAGCATCTTTCTTCCAACCCTTAGAAAAATTAATTCCACAATTTGAAAACATTTCGCCAGAAAATTTAGCTAAAGATGAAGATTTTTGGGCAAAAATTAGAGCAGGCTACCGCTTGAAACCTGATTATATCAATTTGGAAAATGGGTATTACTGCCATGTTCCAGAAGAAACGTTAAATAATTATATAGCGCATGCTAGAGAAGTGAATTATCAAGCCTCTTGGTATATGCGAACCGTGCAATGGGATAATAAAGATACCGTAGCCAATCGACTAGCAAAATTGGTAGACGCTGAACCTGGAGAAGTAATTATAACTAGAAATACAACAGAGTCTTTAGATACAATTATAGCAGGCTTTCCTTGGAAACAAGGAGACGAAGCCGTTTATGCGGAACAAGATTATGGTTCCATGCAGCACATGTTTGAACAAGTTGCGCAAGAGCGTGGTATTAAAAATACGGTTGTTTCCATTCCTAATCACCCTAAATCAGATGAAGAGATTGTGGCTATTTATGAAAATGCTATTACGGCTAAAACTAAGTTATTAATGGTTTGTCACATCATTAATATTACAGGTCATATTTTGCCGATTCGGAAAATATGTGATATGGCACATAAGCATGGGGTAGAAGTGATGGTAGACGGGGCACATGCCGTTGGTCATTTCCAATTTTCTATGAAAGATTTAGATTGTGATTATTATGGCAGTAGTTTACACAAATGGTTAAGTGCGCCATTAGGAGCAGGATTATTATTTGTAAAAAAAGAAAAAACGGCGCAAATCTCGCCACGATTTGCAGATTGGGGAAAAGAACCTGCGGATTTAAGGCGACTGAATCATACTGGAACGCATCCCGTTCATACGGATTTAGGCGTCGGCAATGCGATTGATTATTTAGAAAAATTAGGTTTGGATAGAAAAGAAGCTAGAATGCGCTACCTCCAAAATTATTGGACGGATAAAGTTAGAGCCATGCCTAATATCAGGGTTAATACGCCTGTAGAAAGACATCGTTCTTGTGGCATTGCAAATGTAGGTGTTATAGGTATGAAACCAAAAGAAATGGCAAATACCTTATTAGATAAATATAAAATTTGGACGGTCGCTATTGATGGAGTAGGCGTGCATGGTTGTCGAATATCGCCTAATATTTATACAACTACTGCGGAATTGGATGTGTTTGTAAATGCTTTGAAGGAAATGGCTGGCCAGTAGGCAATAGGCAGTTTACAGTAAGCAATATCGACAAACTGCCAACTGCTTCCTGTAAACTGCCAACTGAAACTACGCTTTATAAACAGGTTTATAAGATTTTTTATCAATCACTATTTTGGCAATAATTTCTTTCATAATTTCTGAAGTACCACCATAAATTGGCATTACTCGAACATCTCTATAAATTCGACCAATTGGATACTCTTCCATAAATCCATATCCTCCAAACATTTGACCACATTCATAAACGATTTTATTGACCAAATCACTCGTTTTTAATTTGAGCATAGAACATTCTTTTACGACGTGCTCGCCCTGTGTTAATCGGTAACTAGTGTGGTTCATAAAAGATTTCCATGCGGCAATATCCGTTGCCATATCCGCAATTCTATGACGCAAGACTTGCAATTTATTAATTGGTTTTCCGAAAGCAGAACGCTCAGAAATATACTGTAAAGTAATGTCTAAAGCGTATTGCATTAAACCAATATTGCTTTGTGCTAAGGTCAATCTTTCTACTTGTAAACTTTCCATCATGTAATAAAATCCCTTGCCTTCTTCTCCTAATAAATTCTCCTTGGGCACTTTTACGCCATTGAAAGCCAATTCTGCGGTGTCAGAACAACGAATGCCTACTTTATCTAATTTACTTCTTGAAACGCCTGCTGCATCCAAATCAATCACAATCATAGAAATACCAGATGCTGTTTTACAAGCGGCAACGGTATAATCTCCATAATAACCATTCGATATAAAGGTTTTAGAACCATCTATGATATAGTAGTCACCATCCAATTTAGCAGTTGTCCGAATAGCTCTTAAATCTGAACCTGCGAATGGTTCGGTCATGGACAAACTACCAATTTTTTCTCCCATTACACTCGGAACAAGGTATTTTTCTTTGATAAAAGGAGAACCTGCATGTACTAAATAGTTCATCGCTAAGTAGGAATGAGCCGAAATAGTTGTAGCAAAACCTCCACTACCTGTACGTCCTAATTCTTCACATAAAATAGTGGTATACATAAAATCAGCGCCCATTCCACCATATTTCTCTTCTACTTCTAGGGATAAAAAGCCCATTTCCCCCATTTTCCGAAATACACTCCTATCAACTTTGCCCGCTTTTTCCCATTCATTAATATAAGGCGTAACCTCTGCCTTAAAGAAATCTTGTAAACTAGACCTAAATAATTCGTGTTCTTCTGTGAAAAATAGACTTTTCATGCTACTATATTTTTGCGTAAGGAATAAGTTATATTATTTTTAGCGAATTTTCGCTAAAAATGTTTCTATTCTCAAAAATACATTTTTTTTTGAAAAATCGGTGATTTATTGCGTAAATCCTTCTGGAAGTTTAGTTTCGTGACCTTGTACTGATAATCGTTCGATAATCGCAGCTTGGTTGGGATAGGCGTCAATTAATACTTCCCTGTTTCCTGCCTCAAAACAATTGCCTGTAAACCCAGGAGACATCGTACAGCCATATAAGGCATATTCACTTTCTGGTAATAATTCTGCTGCTTGCCATACATTGGCGGGTATGGTAAATTGAATTTGTTGGTCTTCAAAAATAGCCTTACCCATAATCACTTTTTGATAGCTCCCATTAGGATGTAATAAGTGCAAAACAAAAGCTTGACCGTCATAAAAATGCCAGACTTCATCATGGGCTAAACGATGAAAACAGGAGACACTTAATGGTTTATGACAATATAAACCTATAATAGCTGTTCCGACGGGACTGTCTCCAATTGTTTTTTTAGACACATAAGTACTTTTATAAAACGTACCTTCGATAGGGATTCTGTCAAATTGATAGTGGTCGATGATGGCTTGGATTTTAGGATTCATGCTTACTGCTTTTATTGCTGAGTTTTGATAGATAGTCAGGTAGAAAATTGATAATCATCCGTTGGCTTATTTTCTACCAACGGATGAATGAAGACAACGGATTTGACGAACTAGATGACATTTTCAATATTATTTTTTTAGTTAACCCTGTAGATAAACGTAAACTTGCAAATAATTCGTGGGGGTAATAAATTTGTGTGGAATTAAATTCAAAATGGGCAACTCTCCTTTTATTCGTTACTCAGGAGGCCCTTACCCAAACCGAATCATTTTTAGCACTTTGATAAATAGCTTCACAGACCGCTGCGTTCATAGCGCCGTCTTTAAAAGTTGGATAATTAGGCTTACCAGTAGGTGATTCAATGGCAGCATAAACAGCTTGGAATAACTCCTTAAAAGTTTCATTGAATCCACCACTAAACGGGTTCGTAGTCGTATGTACCCCTTTGTTTTTTTCGCCATGAAATAGTTGATAAGGCGTTTCGTTATTCCACCAAATAGATTGTTTGCTACCCGTTACTTCTAATCGTAGTTGATTCATTTTACCATGAGAAACTTCTGATAAGATGAGATTGCCAATAGCCCCATTTGAAAATTTTAATAAAACGGTAGCGGCATCCTCAGAATCAATAGTAACGGCTTGGCTGCCTTCTTTTTGCTCGACATGAATCATTCCATCCTTTGTCAAAAAGCGATTCGGTTGAAAATTAGCAAAATTAGCAGCTACTGCGGTAATTTCTAAGCCTGTCCAATAACGCACCAAATCTATCCAATGCGAACCGATTTCCGTAGTAGCCCTCATTTTCCCGCCTTCCGAAAGTTGATACCGCCAACTGTAATAATCCGAATTCGCATGAAATTCTTGTAGATACGAACCGTGAATTAATCGAATAGCACCAAATGCTTTTTGCGCAATCAAATCCTTCGCACGTTGACAAGCTTCATGATACCGCACATTAAAATTTACGGCAGCAATGACTTGTTTATCTTTGGCTAATTCATATAATTCCTTGGCTTTTTTTGCATCAATCGTCAAGGGCTTTTCACAAATTAAATGTTTCCCAGCAGCGATGATGGTTTTTGCCTGTTCATAATGAGCCAAGGGAGGCGTACATAAATGAATACAGTCACTTTTTTCAATCGCTAAATTGATGGACGTCCCATAATATGGAATGTGCCACTTTTTGGCAAACGCAGCAGCATTCACTTCTTTTCTGCTAATAATAACGACTAATTCCTGTCCTAGCGCTTTAATGGTTGCTGCGTGAACGTGGGCAATAAAGCCGCTACCTATGATGGCTACTTTCATATTCATTTAATTTGGCGCTACAAAAATACTTTACGATATTTAAGCCTTTTTTGAAAAAAGCAAATATACCAAGATTATGATTCAATTTGTGAGCAATAGAGGTGGGGGGGCAGCAGTTGGTTTTGAAACCGCTATTTTAGCAGGGTTTGCACCCGATGGCGGACTTTATGTGCCGACTGAATTGCCGAAGATTTCAGTAGCGACTTTAGCAAGTTGGAAAGGGAAAACGTATACAGAGGTAGCTTATGAAATTTTGTCTCTTTTTATCCCTAAATCGGTTATTTCTGAAACGGAATTAAAACAAATTTTAGCGGATAGTTTTAGCACGTTTTACCACCCAGATTTAATTCCAATCTATCAACTGACCTCCGAAGAAGAGGTGTATATCCAAGAGTTATTTCATGGGCCGACTTTATCTTTTAAAGATGTGGCGATGGGTTTTATTGTTAATTTATTCAATTTTTTCTTAAAAAGAAAAGGAGAAAAAATGACCATTATTGTAGCAACCACAGGAGATACGGGGCCTGCTGCTGCGCATGCGACCATTGGAAAAGAACACCTTGATACGTGGGTCTTATATCCAAAGGAATTAATTACAGAAGAACAAGAACGCCAAATGACGACTATTACGGCATCGAACGTCCATGCTGTCGGAGTGGCGGGTTGCCCTGACGGCGCAGATGATTTGGATTTGCTGATTGCAGAAATGTTTGCGGATAAAGATTTTAAGGAAAAATTGAACCTCTCTAGTGTCAATTCTATAAACTGGGGAAGAGTGATGATGCAAACGGTGCATTATTTTTATGGTTATTTGCAAACAGTTGATAAGGTTGGAGATGCCTTAAATTTTGCTGTCCCTTCTGGTGCATTTGGGAATTTATGTTCGGGGTCTTTAGCAAGGGAAATGGGTTTGCCTGTTGGAAAATTTATTATAGCCAATAATCAAAATGCTTGTTTAACTCGGATTTTTACCGAAGGTGTTTTCTCTAAAGCACCCATTATTGCTTGTCCAGCTTCTGCCATAGACATTTTAATTCCTTATAATTTTTGGCGGTATTTGTATTTTGCCACTGGACAAGATGGTGCTAAAATTAATGAGTGGATAACTACTTTTGAAGCCACTGGAAAGGTGGTCTTTGATAAAGCCACTTTCAAAGCTTATAGGGAAGGATTTATTGCTAATAGTATTTCGGATGAACAAACGCTTGCTACCATTCAGCAAATCTATAAATTAGAAGCTTATTTATTAGACCCACATGCTGCCGTTGCGGTAGCTGCTGCTCAAAATTTAAAAGCGGAATTAACTAAAGGAACGAAGACGTTGTGTTTAGCGACTGCACATCCTTGTAAATTTCCAGAGAGTATTCAAACGACGCTTGGTTTGGAGAAAGAGGCTTTACCAATCACAGCCAAACATTCATCTGTTGAAGCGGCTAAATTATTATGCCAACGAGGCTATAATTGCCATTATGACCACATGAGGCAAGCGATTAAACATAGTATGTTGGCGAAAAAATAAAAAGTAGCTTAGACCTCTGGTCTGAGTAGCACAGAATACATGTTTGTTCGGAACTACTCAGACCAGAGGTCTAAGCTACTTTTGGTATTTGAAGGACTATCTTGTTTTACAAGCCATACATTCCACCTCTACTTTAGCCCCTAGAGCCAAACCATTCGCCCCCAAAGCACTTCTTGCAGGTTTTTTATTAGGAAAGAACTTGACGTATTCTTCATTAAAAATGCCCCATTCTTTTATATCTTCAATAAAAACACGGCATTTGATAATATCTTCCATCGTTGCGCCATTTGCTGCCAAGGTCGCTTTAATATTTTCCATGGTTTGTTTGGCTTCTGCACGAATGCCTCCTTCTACCAATTTAAAAGAACCTGGCGTATTGCCAATTTGTCCTGATAAATAAATCATGTTGTCCACGATAACCGCATCCGAAAAAGGGAGGTTCATTTTTGTGGTGTTTTCGGAGACATAATGCTTGATTACGGGGGGACTTTCAACAATTTCGGTTGGTGCTTGACAGCCAAAAATGAATAATAATGCAAAGATGACAGGAAGAAGGAATGTGGTTTGATTCGCTTTATTTTTCATATCTTTAGTATTTATCGAGAAATGATAAAATGAGTAAATGTAGGCTTTTCTTTTAAAAATCAACTACTTTTCGCAAGAAGGACTAAAATTTACTCATTTCATTATTTTTCGATTTACTCATTTCATTCAACCGCTATTGCGCATCAATAGCCGCAATCCCCACCATATCTACAATCTGCCGTACAGTCGCACCCATTTGTAAAATATGAACAGATTTATTTAAACCTAATAAAACAGGCCCAATTAAATCCATCTCCGCAGCCGTCTTTAATAAGTTGTAAGCAATATTAGCAGAAGATAAATTAGGAAAAATCAAGACATTCGCTTGATGCCCTGCTAATTTAGAAAAGGGATATAATTTTTCCAACCCTTCTTTATTCAAAGCTAAATGCGCTTGCATTTCTCCGTCTACTATCCAATCTGGATATTTTTCTTGTAAAATCTTAGTCGCCTTTCTCATCAATACGGCAGATTCGCCATTAGGCACAGAACCAAAGTTAGAGTAAGTTACAAAGGCAATCTTAGGCTCAATATTAAAAGCACGGACTTTTTCTGCAACTAATTCTGCAATATTGGCAATGTCATCCGCATTTAAATGATGATTAACTGTCGTGTCGGCTAAAAATAAAGGGCCCGATTTGGTGGTTAAAATATGCATACTTGCCACCTTACTTACATTCGGTCTAGCCCCAACTACTTGTAAGGCAGGCTTCACCATAAAAGGATAGCGTTTGGACAAACCACCAATAACTGCATCCGCATCGCCCATTTCTACCATCATTGGCGCATAATACCTTCTGGAAGTAATTAAATGTTCCGCTTCCTTAACCGTTACGCCTTTTCTGCGTCGCTTTTTATATAAACTTTGCGTGTACCGATTTAAATTTTCTTTTTCTACTTCATTAATAGGTCGCTTCGGGTTAATGATTGGAACATTTGGTAAAATAAGGTCTTGTTCGGCTATTAATTGCTCAATTCGTGCCCTATTACCCAATAGAATGGGCAAGGCAATTTTTTCTTCTAATACTATTTGTGCTGCTTTTAAAACAGACAATTCTTCTCCATCCGTAAAAACAACTCGCTTTACATCTTGCTTGGCTTTCGTTTCTATTATTTTGGATAAAGTATTATCATTTCCTAATCGTTTGGCTAATTCCAATTTATAGGCCTTCCAATCTTTGATTGGATGCTTGGCAATCCCTGTATCCATTGCCGCTTTCGCTACTGCTGGTGCGACGGTCGTAATCAATCTAGGGTCTACGGGTTTTGGAATAATATAATCTTTACCAAATTTTAAATTCGTATTATTATACGCCATATTCACGATGTCAGGAACTGGTTTTTTAGCCAATTCTGCCAAGGCATAGACTGCACCAATTTTCATCGCTTCATTGATTTCTGAAGCACGCACATCTAAAGCGCCCCTGAAAATAAAAGGAAAACCCAATACATTATTTACTTGATTTGGGTAATCTGAGCGACCCGTTGCCATAATACAATCAGGACGAGTAGCTTTTGCTAAATCGTAACTGATTTCTGGTGTTGGATTTGCCATGGCAAAAATAACTGGTTCTTTAGCCATGTCTTGTATCATGTCTGCACTCAATACATTTCCTCTAGATAAACCAATAAATACATCTGCACCATTTAATATTTCTTTCAAAGTCGTATTAGCAGGAACTGTATTATTAATAAATTCAGGTTTTTTACCATTCAAATTATCTCTATCGCCATGAATTAAGCCCTTGCTATCATACATGAAAATGTTCTCTTTTTTAGCACCTAAAGAGACATAAATTCGAGTGCAAGAAATAGCGGATGCCCCAGCACCATTGACCACTATTTTAACTTTATCAATATCTTTATTGACAATTTCTAAGGCATTTAATAAAGCAGCACCACTAATTATTGCCGTTCCGTGCTGGTCATCATGCATCACAGGAATATTTAATTCCTTTTTTAAACGTTCTTCAATTTCAAAACAAGCAGGTGCAGAAATATCTTCTAAATTGACACCCCCGAAAGTAGGTTCTAATATCTTAACCGTTCTGATAAATTCATCTACATCTTTGGTGTCTAATTCTAAATCGAAACAATCAATATCTGCATATATTTTAAATAATAAACCCTTTCCTTCCATCACAGGTTTACTCGCTAAGGGACCAATATCTCCTAGTCCTAAAACGGCTGTTCCGTTACTAATAACTGCAACTAAATTACCTTTAGCCGTATATTTATAGGCATCATTTTCATCTTCATGGATGGCTAAACAAGGGTCGGCAACCCCAGGTGAATAAGCTAGTGATAAATCACGTTGATTGGCAGTAGCTTTGGTTGGAATAACTTCTATTTTACCTGGTCTGCCTTCAAAATGATAGGCTAATGCTTCTTCTTTTAAGGATTTTTTACTCATGTTAATTTGATTTATTCCCCTTTAATTTTACGTCGGATGGGATAGATTTTTTGATAAAAAAGACACAAAAGTAGTACCTTTAATTTTTTGGGGCAAAAGTAGGCTTTTCTAACCTAGTAGGCTAGATAAATACATTAATAGATATACTAGAAACGGTCAAGTTTTGTGAATTGTTAAGAAAATCTTAACAAAAATATAACTATTTGATTATCAATGTTAAAACTAACGTTTTGCAAGCATAAATCTTGGATTTAAAATCAAAATACTTGACCGTTCAGAGTATATATTAAATGTTGATTATGTTTGCCATTTTTTGATTCCTTAAATTGATTTGAAAATAAAGAAAAAATAAAACGGACAACTAATAAAATAAGTACTTACCTGTGGAAGTTATCCGTGGGAAATAAAACTTAACGTCCACGGACGACACTTATACGTTTCATTTTTCTTGTAATTCTTGGATAATCGAATTTTAATAATTTTTCTACTATGTTTATCAAAAAAAATTTCAGTTTAACAGACCTTTTAAGATTTACAGGAGGGCATTTAGTTTGGTTGACCCTTTGGGCAGTAGCGGTAACCGCATTTTATGAATATTTTCATTGGGAATGGTTACATATTCCTTGGCTTCCACTATCTGTTATTGGTACAGCAGTTGCTTTTTATGTTGGTTTTAAAAATAATAGTGCTTACGATAGACTTTGGGAAGCACGAAAAATTTGGGGCGCTATTATCAATAGTAGCCGAATGTGGGGCGCAAATGTTAGAGCTTACATTGGAAACCAATTTACAAATACAGATTTATCTAAAGCAGAAATAGTAGCCATTCATAAAAAATTAATTTACCGACATATCGCCTGGTTATATGCTTTAAGAAGCCAATTGCTAATTCCAACTCCTTGGGAGCATATTAGTCAAAATGGACATGTTAAAAGAGCGACCGAAAAGCGAATGCAACAATATGGTATTAATTTGAGCCAAGATGGAATTACGGAAAAAGAATTAACAGAATTTCTTTCGGATGAAGAACGTCAGCGTTTGATTAATTATAAAAATACAGCGACTCAAATAATTGACCAGCAGTCTCAGGATTTAGCGGCCTTAAGAACAGAAGGTTTGATCGATGATTTCCGACACATGGAGTTGCAAAAATTACTGAATGATTTCTATACCCATCAAGGAAAATGTGAACGGATTAAAAAATTTCCATTGCCTCGGCAATATGGTAGTAGTAGTTTCATCTTTGTAGGCATTTTTATCTTTTTATTACCGCTCGGAATGGTTTCTGAATTCCATGAAATAGGAGAGGGAGCGGTTTGGATGGCAGTTCCTTTTACGGTGCTAGTCGGCTGGGTCTATTTGATGATGGAACTAATTGGCGATTATTCTGAGAACCCTTTTGAAGGTTTGGGTAATGATATTCCCATGCATTCTTTATGTCGAGTGATTGAGATTGATTTGAAAGAAATGTTGGGAGAGGCAGATATTCCACCTAGTATAGCCGCTAAGAATGGCGTTTTGATGTAGTTGGCGATAATAAATAATGTCACCAAGCTGCGGAAAACGATTTTTTCTTTGCGAAGTAGAATCAGGAGGATTAACTTTACAGAGCATTACCTAGTAGTTAGTCAAGATAAAATTGATGGGTAGGCTTTTTGACAAATAGACGCTTGGAGGTCTTGAAGCCGCTTCAAGGTCAACGGATAAAAACCTTGGAGCGGCTTCAAGACCTCCAAGTGTTTCAACTCTTAACCCGTCATTTCAAAATTGACTGAACATTAATAACCGATTTTACTAAAGAAACACGGAATATTTTGACACAAAACTTCCATGAACAAACAAAGCAGTTGAATTTACTCCCTTTTCTTATTATGATTTTTCTTAATAAGTCTATAAATCCTAAAAGGAATTTACTCCTTCCGTCTTTATTCTTTTTTCTTACCTTTTGTTGTAGTAATTCCTTAATTGCTCAAACACCTAATTCTTGTCCTTGCGAAAATTGTCCGGGCTTAATAGAGGATAATACTGGTTTTCGAGCATATAGGTTAAATGTATTCAATGTAAAAAATAATGACTTATCGAGTCCTGCCCAATGTGTTAGCAAAGTAGGTTTAAATTTCAAACACGAATATGTTGGCGACTTGGATATAAAATTGATTTCTTCTGGAGGAGATACTGTTCAATTATTGGGCGATGTTACCTTTTCTGCTGGCACAAATGGGCAAACAGATAATCGGATATTTGATATAGCTTTTGTGGGCAATGGAGAACCTGCCGTGCCAGACAATGGCTATGAAAATAAATGGAATAATGACCAAGAATGGCAAGGGATTGGTACGTTAGATGGAACTTATCTACCATTTAAAGGAGATTTAGCAGATTTTGATGAGGGACGAGTTAATGGAACCTGGACTTTAATAGTTGGTGATTTTGCGAACGATAGAAGAGATGAGGGCGAATTATTTGATTTTTATGTAGAATTTTGTGACCCAACTGGTTTGGTTTGTAATCCTTGTTTAGACCCAGAAGATACGCCTGATTGTATTTTTCGAGTAGATGCTGGAGAAACAACGGTTGTACCTGATGAGGTTTTTTGCTTACCTATTTATGCAGAGAATGTCGCTTTTTTGAGAAATTTACGATTTCCTTTAAAATGGGATCCAACAATATTAGAATATGTCGGTGTAGATAGTTTTGAAATTGAATTTTTAGAGCAGAGTGACTTTAATATCATGGACGTGGGGAACGGAAATTTAGCTTTTAGTTATACCCATACCTTTGATGATTTAGGTTTAGTGGTTGCTGATAGTACGCCTATTTTTCAAGTATGTTTTAAAGCTTTAGGAAGTGTTGGAGATAGTAGTTTAGTTACGGTTTCTTTTCCGCCTTCTGCCATAAATGTTGATGGGGAAACACTCCTTGAAGAAACGATAGAAGGAACGGTAAAAATAACGGTTGATTCTACTGCTGATTGCATCCGAGCCATCCAATTATGCGGCAAGGAAACTGTTTCTGTTGCTAAATCTAGAGGACCAGGTTTTGAAAAAAATGAAGCAATCGCTACTTGTTCACCAGATGGACTAGAACGACAAGCTAAATGGTATCAATTTGATGTCTTGGAAAGTGGGGAATTGGCTTTCCTCATTAAGCCGAAAGGGGCATCAAGTTATGGTTTTTCTTTATACAAAAATGCCTGTCCGAATGCTGGAGATAGCGAGGCGATAAATTGTTTGGTAGGAACAGAAGAGGAGGGAATGGGGCTGTCTAATAATGCGTTTATCGATTTTGAAGAAACCGATGTTTCAGGCACAAATTTTTTACCTGCTCTTAATGTAGCGGTTGGAGAGACTTATTTTTTGCTAATTGATAATTTTTCTGCCAATGGAGTTGGTTTTGATTTAAGCTTTGCAGGAACGGCGGTGATTGGCGATGAAACACTCCGAGCAAAGATTGCAGACCCAGGCATTCTAAATTGCACGAATCCAACCATTCAATTAGATGCGACCAATTCTACGATGGGCAATCAATACAACCCAGAATGGACAACGGATGAAGGAAGTATTGATTTTTTGACCAATTTTTTTCAACCAACCATTAATAAAGGTGGTCAATTTAATTTAACCATTACAGACCCAGTAACAGGCTGTGTGGCAACCGATTCTGTTTTTGTAGCAACGGACATGGTCATACCAGAAGCGGTCGCTAATAATGGAGGCGTTATAGATTGTAACGGCCCGACCAGAATGTTAACTACTCTGGGGTCTTCTGCAGGAGATAAATATGCTATTCTGTGGACAAATACTACAATGGAAATCCCAGATTTACCTGCTACGGAAACCCTTACCGTAGATAAAGGAGGGGCTTATGAATTAAAAATAACGAATACCGAAAATGGATGTACTGCTACCGATTCTGTTTTAGTGACGGAAGATTTTGTGGCACCGCAATTAACGGCTGCTGATAATCTAATCAGTTGTACGCAACCTATTGCCGACTTACTGGCAACAAGTACTACACTCCAAGTTGAATACGAATGGTCGGGAGGAAATTTAATGAACCCATTGCCAGATGCCGCTATTTCAGTCAACGATACAGGGATTTTTATTATCAAAGTGACTTCCGAAATTAATGGTTGTTTTACTAAAGATTCTGTTAGAGTAAGAGAAGAACGCATTTATCCGATTGCGGAAGCAGGAGAACCTTTAGTCTTAAATTGTACGAATCCAACTTTACAAATAGCAGGAAATACCTCTTCCCAAGGACTAGCATTTACTTATGGTTGGATAACACCTGATGGACAATTTTTAAGTGATACAGACATCAATTCTCTCACCCCTGAAGTAAGTGCAGGAGGCATCTATATATTATCAGTTAAAAATACAGACAATGGTTGTGAAAGTTTAGATACGGTGCAGGTAGATACCAGTTTTACACCTCCTAAAATATCGATAACCGCAGATACCCTTTTAACTTGCTTTGAACCAATATTAACCCTTGATGCTGCTGCTTCTGATAGCGGGTCTATTTATGCATTCGATTGGTTTGCAAGTGATGGGAACCTCATTCAGGATGCAGCAACTTACCAACCCAAAGTAACAGAGGCGGGTAGTTATATACTTAATATTAGAAATACAGAAAATGGCTGTGCTTCCGCTCAAATAATTGATATTGCTGCAGACCAAATTTTCCCGATAGCAGATGCAGGGATTAGTCAAACTTTGAATTGTTCCAACCCAGTAGTGATAGTAGATGGAAATCTTTCTTCTACAGGGATGGAATTTGAGTATAATTGGACTACCGAAGATGGACATTTCATTGGGGAAACAGATGGGGTAACTGCTAACGTTGATTCAGCGGGAGTTTATCAATTATCTGTCAGTAATACCGAAAATGGTTGTTCTACAGATACCACGGTCATTATTCTAAAAGATTTTGACATTCCCGATTTGGCGATTCCTAGGGACTCAACATTGACTTGCCAAATACCGAGTATCACTTTAACCGCTAGTTCGCTCACACCAAATACCAATTTTTCTTGGCGATTACCCGATAATACGACTATTCCATTAAACCAACTAGCGGCGACTAATGGGGGAGTGTATATTGCAACAGTTATCGCAGCAAACGGTTGTGCTTTTTCAGATTCTCTTCGATTGGATGTCCAACAAGTATTACCCAATATTCTCCTAGAAAATCCAGCAACAATTACTTGCGTTGTAGAGGAAGTAACCATTATGGGGGACCAATCCGAACAAGGCGCTAATTTTGAATTTATATGGACGACAGAAGAAGGCGTTTTTACAGATGAAACTCAAGCAAGTAATATTAATCCTTTAGTGAAAGAAAGCGGAAAATACTTCTTAGAAATCACCAATACGACAACTGGCTGTATTGCAAAAGATAGTATAGTAGTACCTTCTAGTGTAGTGAATCCAATCGTAAATTTTGTCAATGAACCGAGTATTTTTTCTTGTAAAAATCCAGTTGTAGAAGTTAGTGCGACTTCGGATGTTTCAGATGCGATTTATCAATGGAAATTGGCTACTGAAATTATATCAGATACGGCTGAGTTAGCAGCAACTGCTCCTGGAGTTTATTCGGTGATAGTCGTTAATCCTGCGAATAGTTGTTCTAGTTTGATGTCTTTAGAAATTGAAGCAGATACCATAAGACCATTAGCGGATGCAGGGCCAACAAAAGAATTAAATTGTACGATTGGTGCAGTTGAATTAGATGCAGGTGGTTCTGTACAAGGAGAAGAATTTTCTTATTTATGGAAAGATTTTGCAAATAATGACCTGTCTAGTGAGCTTAAAATTGAGGTCTCCTCACCAGGCGTTTATAATTTAATTGTTGTTGACCAAAGTAATGGTTGTCGGTCTATTGATTCTGTCCGAGTCACGGTTTCAAGAGATAATCCAATAGCCGATGCAGGGAAAGATACCATTTATTGCAGTGGGGTAGAAGCGGATATTTTGGCATTTAGTTTAGGTGGAAATGCGACTTCTATAGGCGCTAATTTTGTTTATGAATGGTTTGATAATACGCCCATTTCCTTAGGGGATTCCATCAAACAAGAAGTAAATTTAGCAGGGCAATATTTTTTAGAAGTAACAAATACGGAAAATAATTGTGTCAGTAAAGATTCTGTTTCGGTTTTCGAACGGCCAAGACCTGTCGTTAGCTTTACAAGTACCGGTGGGATTAATTGTGCTGGGAACGAAATTAGGTATTTAGCAGAAAGTGATATTCCAAGTTCGGTTATCAAATGGTTTGGTCGTGCAGAAATTGATAGTGCTCTTTTAGTGGTGACAGATGCGTTATTAGAAGAAGAGTTTATTGCTTTTGCAGAAGACACGATTACTGGTTGTAGAGGGTCAAGTACTACCGTTCGAGTAACTGCCGATAGGTCACCTCCGATGTTAACTGCAGGCGAAGATACCAAAGTTAACTGTGCAGATACCTTAAGATTAGCAGGGCAATTATTAAGTGTAGATATTGAGGTAGCGGTCAATTGGCAAACGGACGAAGGAAATATTGTGACAAGTGCAGCAGAATTGAACCCAATAGTGGATGCTGCTGGGGAATACATTTTGACGATAGAAAATACAACTAATTTTTGCCAAGCAACGGATACAGTAATAGTCACCACCGACCAAGTATTGCCGACACTAGAAGTTGGCATCGACCAAATTTTGACTTGTTTCAATCCAGAGTTGACGATTACACCAACTGAAATTTCTGAAGGCGCTAATTTTTATTATAGTTGGAGGGATACAGATAAAAAAATAATTTCTAGGGAAAAAGAGGTATTAATAGAATTCCCTGGCGCTTATCAATTAATGGTCATCGACTCTTCTAATCTATGTAGTAAATTTGATAGTTTAATTATTATTGATAGTTTGAATCCGCCAGAAATAGAGATTATCATACCTGATTTAATTACTTGTCTGAATAACCAAACCGAACTGAACACAAATATAAATATTGCCGATGCTACTTACCAATGGTCTATCTTTTCTGAAGAAGGGAATATTCTAGGAGAAACGAACCAACCGAATCTCTTAGTAGATTCCGCAGGTATTTATCAAGTTGAAGTCACTAATAATTTTAGCGGTTGTACGGGGGAAAAGAATATTATGGTCGAAGATATTCGTAGAAAAATCGAGATTGAAGCTGGTGCAGATAAGACGATTACCTGCAATAAGGATACAACTGTTTTAGCAGCAGGAACTATTTTTTCCATGCTCGATAATTTAAGATTTGAATGGACTTCTGATGCGAGTAATTTTACTAAAATTGATAGTACTTTAATTTTTACAATTAACGAAAGTGGTACTTATTTTTTGAGCGTTGTGGATACTTTAAGTGCATGTGAAGCACTTGATTCTTTTATAGTTGATAAAGATATTAGTCCTATTGATTTTAATATTGGTGTGGCGGACACTTTAAATTGTGCTAGAGAAACGGTGATTTTGGGTGATATTAATGTAGTTGGCCTGCCCTATCTTTATCAATGGACTACGGAGCATGGAAATATCACTGCGGGAGCAGACCAACCAGCAGTAATGGTTAACCAGCCAGGTAGGTATCAATTACTTATAGAAAGTACTGTCAATGGATGTACTTTTAGTGATAGTTTAAATGTAGTCGTAGATAGATTGAGGCCAACTATTGATATTGGTTTGCCGCAAGAATTGACTTGTTTAAAAAAGGAAGCGGTGTTAGGTGGCGAAAATACAGCCGTAGGTACTAATTTTATTTATGAATGGACGACTCAAAATGGAGTTATTCTTTCTGGAGAAGATACGCCTTTGGCAACCATTAATGCTGCGGGTACCTATCAACTTTTAATTAGAAATACCAATAATCAATGTGAGGAAACCGCTTCGGTTTCCGTGACAACTGACCAAGAATCGCCAATAATTGAATTACCGCAGAACTTATCTTTTGCTTGCACAGATGATTTTATTGCTATTGAACCAACTACCGAAGAAATATTAACTAATTTAAGTACCTTATGGCGAACGGATAATGGGGTCTTTGCGGACAGTAATGACAATTTTTTAACCACTGTTGCTGCTCCTGGGATGTATTTTATTATGGTGGAAGATAGGACAAATAATTGCGTCACCACCGATTCCGTATTGGTGGCAGATAATCGGGAGTTACCTGAAATTAAAAGCTTGGACGACCAAACTTTAGGATGTGATGATAGAACCCTTATTTTAGATGCAACTGGTTCTGAAACAGGGGATTTAATTGTCTATAAATGGACGGATGAAATGGGGCGTACCCTATCTAACAATACGTTATTGACCACCGCAGAAGCTGGTAGCTATATATTGGAGATAACCAATCAAGCGAATAGTTGTGTTAGTCGAGATACGGTTCAAGTAAACGAAAATGAGAATCCACCAATCGGAGCAGAATTTACGATTGTTGACCCTGCTTGTGAAGGTCTTAATAATGGTTTTATTGAGGTAGGAAATGTAAGAGGTGGTACAACTCCTTTTAATTATGTATTGAATAATTTTGATACCAATCAAATAGCACTTTTTTCCGATTTAGCACCGAATATGTATACCTTAACAATCGTAGACGAACTAGCTTGTGCTTGGGATACGACCATTTTATTAAACCAACCTGCGCCGCTCGAAGTGACAATTGTTTCTAACAATGAGGAGTTAGTAACGGGGCAAATAGGTTCGTTTAATCTACTGACTTCTATTCCTACTACGGATATTGCAGAAATTTTATGGACACCTTCCGATTTGATTAATTGTAATGATTGTGAAGAAATAGAGACTTCTTTTACAACTTCAACTACCTTGAATGTTGAAGTCATGGATATTAATGGCTGTATTGGCAATACTTCCTTAGAAGTGGTGGTTGATTTAGCGGCTGTTCCAAATGCAATTACACCCAATGGCGATGGAAAAAATGATTTCTTTAAAATCCCGATGATAGAAGAAGCCCCCGATGCCTTCCCTAATAGTGAGCTAACTATTTTTAATCGTTGGGGGGATATTGTATTTCAAACAACGCCTTATAATAATGATTGGGATGGCCAAAATAATACAGGAAATCCTATTCCGGAAGGGACTTATTATTATGTACTGCGATTGGATACTAAAGAAGGAGAAATCATTAAAGGCGATGTAACTATTTTAAGAAATTGAGTTTTGTAGAACAAGAATACTGTGATTTTTTCAACTAGATTGATAAACTTGTCAAGTTACCCAACATATTTTTATCTATTAATAAACCATCTATATTAATCATGAATCCAATTGTTCTCCAATTTATGCCCAATTTTTAGGAGCAGATTATGTATTTCAATATCATTTCTATACTTTTACCCTGCTCAATTTTTCAAAACAAAGCGTGTAAAAATGAATTTATTGAAAAACTCTTTCTTGTTATTAATCTTGCTAACTTTTGCGTGCAAAAATGACCCAACCCTTATTGAAGAGGAAACAGCCACTTTGATTCCTGAAGTGCCTCGAACCTTACCAATGACTGCCTTACCTTTAGAAGATTTAAGTCAATTTAAAGTGGATGCTCAAAATTGGCAAATTGCTGGTAATGTTTATTCAGATTGGACGACAGAACAATCATTGGAAGCATCTGAGGGAAAAGGGATATTGGTGAATAAACCTACTGATACGGAAAAAGGGAATATTATGACTACTTGGGAACATGGAGATATTGATATGGAAATAGATTTTTTAGTACCCAAAGGTTCAAATTCAGGTATTTATTTGCAAGGTCGATATGAACTTCAAATTTTAGATAGTTGGGGAAAGAAAGCCGTGACATCTGGAGATTGTGGAGGAATTTATGAACGTTGGGATGATGCTAAACCAGAAGGACAAAAAGGTTATGAAGGGACCGCACCTAAGGTAAATGCTAGTAAAGCACCAGGGTTATGGCAAAACTTTAAAATAGAATTTCAAGCACCTCGTTTTGATGAAAATGGACAGAAAACGGAAAATGCTATTTTTAAGAAAGTTTACCATAATGGGTTCTTGATACATGAAAACATCGTATTAACAGGCCCAACTAGGGGCTCAATTTTTCCTAAAGAAGCGGCAACAGGCCCTTTGTTTATTCAAGGAGACCATGGTGCGGTTGCTTTTAGAAATTTTAAATATAAAAAGTATACTTTAGATCAATTAGCCTTAAAAGATATTCAATATGAATTCTTCGATGGAAAAGATGATAAATTGCCTGATTTTAATCAATTAACAGCCTCCAAGACAGGAAAATTAGATTATTTAGAAGTTAGTAAAGCCAGTGAGCAAGCAGACGGATATAGACTAAAATTTAAAGGGAAATTGGAAGTGCCAATTGGGGGAGATTATTTATTTACGACTAGAATAGATGATGGTGGGGAGTTATTCATCGATGGGCAATCCGTTGTTTTTAATGAAGGTGACCCCGGTTATGGGGAGGAAAGAGGCATCATTAATTTAACTAAAGGCGTACACGATTTGACCCAAACTTATTATCAAGAAGTTTGGGCCGCTTATTTAGAAATAGGCTATGAAGGACCAGGCATTATTAAGCAAACTTTAGCTGTTGCCCCAAAAGAAACAACTACCAATCGCAAACCAAGGCCACCAATTATTATCAATCAATTGAAAGAAGTGGAAATGATTCGTGGTTTTGTCAATCATAATGGGGAAAAGAAGACTAATATATTATCTATTGGCAATCCGCTTGGCGTGCATTATAGTTATGATTTACGAACACCAAATTTGATTAAAGCTTGGAAAGGGAAATTTGCAAATGTTACCAAAATGTGGCAGGGTAGAGGAGAACCCCAATTATTACAACCAGTGAATACGGCGATTGATTTAACCAGCGGCTTACCTATTGCTGCTTTGAGCAATGAAAATGCAGCTTGGCCTAGTTTCGTACCAGATGGTTTTAAGTTTAGAGGATATGAAGTGGATAGTCAAAATAGCCCTACTTTCAAATATAGTTTAAAATCAACACAATTTACAGACCAAATTTTACCTTCCGAAGATGGAAAAAGCTTAGTGAGAACGATTAACAAATCGGGTGATGGCTCAAATTTATACCTTAGAATTGCATCAGGTAGCCATATACAATTACAAGCAAATGGTTTATATAATGTAGACGGTGCTTATTATATTGAAGCCAAAAATGTAGTCTTAAGAAATAACAAAGAACTATTAGCCAAAATTGACGAAAAGGTTCAATATACCATTCATTGGTAAATTGAAGAACTCATTGAGAAATCTACAGACATTTCATCGGTGTTATTTATAAATCCGAGATAGAATTCATCCGTGGGGAGTTAAAATTCGTGGGGAAAAGTATTTCAAAGAAAGTAGTCTATCTTTAATCAGCAATCAGAAGCTATTAAATTCTAAAAATATGAAAATCAAACAGATAATAACTATATTCATCTTAATCTGTCCAATCCTAATAGCGGCACAATCCACCATTCAAAAAAAGGAAAATCAATATTATACTATTAAAGAAGTCCCTATTCCTAAAGATATTATCTTAGAAGTTGGCGGATTAGCTTTTGATGATAAAGGAACACTAGGCGTAACGACTCGAAGAGGAGATTTATGGACAATTAAAAACCCATCTAGTACGAAGCCTGAATTTACTCGATTTGCTTCGGGTTTACACGAACCTCTTGGATTAGCTTATAGAGATGGCGCTTATTATTTAAGTCAAAGAGCAGAATTAACTAAAATTCAAGACCAAAGTGGCGATGGAAGAGCAGATATATACGAGACGATTTACAGTTGGCCTTTAAATGGAAATTATCACGAATACTCTTACGGGCCAGAATTTTTGCCTGATGGAAATATGTTAGTAACGCTTAACTTAGGATGGATTGGTCGTGGAGAAAGTGGGTCTAAATGGAGAGGCTGGTTACTACAAATTACACCAGAAGGAGAAATGACCCCCATTGCAACGGGTTTACGTTCTCCAGCAGGTTTTGGTTTAAATGCCAAAGGAGATGTTTTTTATACCGAAAATCAAGGCGACTGGGTAGGTTCAGGAAGAATGACGCATTTAGAAAAAGGAGATTTTGCAGGAAATCCAGAAGGCTTAAAATGGTCACAAGAACCAGGGTCTCCTGTAAAAATAAAATTTGAGGAAATTGTAGATACGATGGGGTATACACTATATGAATATTCCAAGAAAAAAGAAGGGATTAAACCGCCTAGCGTCTGGTTTCCGCATACCTTGATGGGTATTTCTACTTCCGATATTTTGGTCGTAAATAATGATAAATTTGGCCCTTTTGAAGGACAATTATTAGTAGCAGACCAAGGGCACAGTAAAATTATGCGGGTTTTTCAAGAAAAAATAAATGGTGTGTATCAAGGCGTTTGCTTTCCTTTTAGAGAAGGTTTTGCTTCTGGTATTCTCAGAATGGAATGGGGACCAGATAACTCTATTTTTGTAGGTCAAACCAATCGAGGTTGGGCTTCTACTGGCAAAGCTTCTTATGCTTTAGAAAGACTGGTCTATAATGGAAGAGCTCCCTTTGAAATGAAAACCATCAAAGCCACCAAAGAAGGTTTTGATATTGAATTCACCGAACCCGTAAATCGAGCAACTGCGGCAGACCCAGCATCCTATAAAATAAGTGACTTTACCTATAAATACCATCATGTGTATGGTAGCCCTGTAACAGACTTACAAATAAGAACGGTTTACAAAGTAAGCTTATCTCAAGATGGGAAAACCGCTAAGTTATTTGTTGAAGGACTACGGGCTGGATACATTAATGAAGTCAAAGCCGAAGGTATTAAAAACACTTCAGGTAAGAAATTACTACACAATTTTGGGTATTATACTTTAAATGAAATCCCTGGCGGTGGCGGTACACATGACCCTGCTGCGCATGTCGGACATGATGCCATTGTACCTGCCGTTAATTTAATCAGCGATAAGCGCGTAACAGAAATGCCTTCTAGTTGGTTTAATGGTCCAGACGTCACCTTAACTTTAACGACTGCTGCTGGTATGAAATATGTCGAAAAAGAACTAAGCGTTAAAGCGGGACAAAAAGTGAAATTTGTGTTGAATAACCCAGATGATATGATGCATAATGTGGCGATTGTGAAGCCTGGGAAAGTTGCGGTAGTAGCAGATTTAGCCAATAACTTAGGTTTACAAGGACAAGAAAAAGGCTATATTCCAGAATCTGACGATTTATTATTTCACTCTAATTTATTAGTGCCTGGAAGTTCGGATATTTTTTATTTTGTCGCTCCATCTGAGCCTGGGGGTTATGAATATGTTTGTACTTTTCCTGCACATTCTACGACTATGCGGGGGATTTTGAAGGTTGTTAAATAAGAGCTACTATTCTGATAATAATTGCTGAATTGTTATATTGCTAAATTGTTGTTCGCCAATTCGTTACGATAACAATAAAACAATTTAGCAATATTAACAATTTTGTTCGAGTACTTACTTTAAATTAAATACGACAATCCGTGGGTCAAATAAATCCGTGGGGAATTAAAGACAAAATATCCTAAAATGGCAATCATAAAAACAGCTCATAATAGGCGCTCTTTTCTAAAAACTTCCGCTTTAGCAGGTGGTGGCTTAATGCTCAATTTTTGTTGGTTCGCATCTTGTCAATCTTCCACTGATAAGCAAACTATCAATTCACCCAAAGAATGGTTTGATTTTAATGGTTATCTAAAAATAGGGGACAATGGTCAAATAACTATCATGTCTCCCAACCCAGAAGGAGGGCAGAATATCAAGACGGCTATGCCGATGATTGTTGCAGAGGAATTGGATGTTGATTGGAAAGATGTGATAGTAGAACAAGCCCCTTTAAATACCGAATTATATAGCCGTCAATTTATTGGTGGCAGTAATGCTATTCGATTGGGATGGAAAGGATTGAGAATGGCTGGTGCTTCGGCTCGGCAAATGTTACGAGCAGCAGCAGCGCAGACTTGGGATGTACCAATAAGCGAGATTACCACAAATGCAGGTATATTAAAGCATGAACCAAGCAATAAATCCGCAAGTTATGGCGAAATGGCTTCCGTAGCCACTAAGTTACCCGTTCCTGAAGAAGTAACCTTAAAAGCCATCCATGATTTTACAATTATTGGAACGTCCAGAAAAAATGTGGATGGTAAAAAAATTATCACTGGGAAGCCTTTATTTAGTATAGATACGCATAAAGAAGGAATGTTAATCGCCATGATTGTTCACCCGCCTGCTTTTGGGATGCAATTAAAATCGGTGGATGATTCCCTAATTAAGACAATGCCCGGTATAAAGGATGTTTTCACTGTTAAAGTACTTAATGATGATTTTGAAAGACAACATTTTGATACGTGCACTTTTCTAGAAGTTGTGGCGATTGTAGGGAATTCTACATGGGAGGTCATGCAAGCTAAGGAAGCGATAACTGTCGAATGGAAACCCTTTGAAGCCTATACTGAAGAAAGAACCTTTTTCCGGCAATCAAAACAGACCATCACGATTCCTGCTGGATTGGAAAGCACTAATGACCACTTTGCTAAGATGACCGAAATGGCAATGAAAAAAACAAGTGTCGTCCGAAGAGATGGCAACCCAGAAAGGGCGTTCAAAAATGCGGCAAAGATTATTGAACGAACCTATACTGCTCCTTTCCTTGCACATAATTGTATGGAACCTATGAATTTCTTTGCAGATGTAAAACAAGGAAAGGCGGAACTTTCTGGACCACTACAAAAAGCAGAATTAACCGAACAAGCAATTTCCGCTCGATTGGGTATACCTGTGGAGGATATAAATATTCAGTTGACCCGACTCGGAGGAGGATATGGGCGTAGGTCTTATGCACATTGGGCGATAGAAGCAGCAATTATTTCGCAAAAAATGGAGGCGCCAGTTAAATTGATTTATACTCGGGAAGATGATATGACGGGAGGCGTTTATCGCCCTGCTTATCAGGCAACTTATCGAGCAGCGTTGAATGCGGATAATAAATTAATAGGCTTTCATATCAATGCTGGAGGCATCCCTGAGAGTCCTTTATACGCTAATAGATTTCCAGCAGGGGCAGTTGAAAATTACCTTGCGGAAAGTTGGACGATTGATACCAATATTACCATTGGCTCTTTTCGAGCCCCTCGTTCTAATTTTATAGCTTGTGCGGAACAATCATTCTTGGATGAAATAGCAGAAGAAATAGGTAAAGACCCCATTGATTTGCGATTAGAACTATTGGCGCAAGCAACTACTAATTCTGTAGGAGAGAAGAACGATTACGATGCAACGCGCTATGCGGGTGTTTTAGAATTGATACGAGAGAAATCAGATTGGGATGATACACCTGCTAATACTCACCGTGGCATAGCCGTTTATTATTGCCATAATTCCTATTCAGCACAGGTTTTAGACGTGAGCATTGAGGATGGTAAACCCACTATTGATAAAGTATGCTGCACGGTTGATTGTGGTATTATAATCAACCCCGATGCTGCGACCAATTTAGCAGAAGGCGCTATTGTCGATGGAATTGGAAATGCCCTATATGGGGAATTAACTTTTAAGGATGGCGTGCCAGAAAAAAATAATTTTCATCAATATAGAATGATTAGAATGTCAGAAGCTCCTAAAAAAATTGAGGTACATTTTGTGCAAAATGAGGTAGACCCGACTGGAATGGGAGAACCTACTTTTCCTCCTGTTTTTGGCGCATTAGCCAACGCTTTATATAAAGCTACAGGAAAACGATTCTATCAGCAGCCTTTTCGGGTTTAAATAGGATTCAAATTGTTAAAAAATGAGTATCATTTTAATAAAGAGGGGTAATCAATTCCAAGTGCTTCCAGAACTTTAAGTTCTGGAAGCACTATTCCCTTTAAATTTTAATCTAAAGCAATAAACAACTCATCCAAATAAGCAGCACGAGTAACGGAAGAATAATTATCTACACACCCCTCATGCCCCGACCGCATAATACTTTTACATACACCTCCTGCATTGTCTTCTCTATGTTCAAGATTCAAGCTGCAATGTCCTAATTCGTGAAAAACTATAAGTTCTCGCTTTAGCTCACTTCTATTTGTCCAAAAATCTTGGTCTATAACGATAACACGATTATTAGTTGCACGATTGCATAAGCCTATATTAGGAGCAGGAATAGATTCAATAGTGGCTTGAATTTGTTGAGTTACTAAATTTATTGTGAGGCCTCTTTGTTTAGCTTCTACTTCAAATTGTTCAAAAAATGGCCAAAGTTTTTCGTCTACCAAAGGATAAGCTTTTGTGGTATTAATGGGTGGATTTATAACAGGTTCATTACTTGAACAACTAGTAATTATTAGGAAGATGCATAAATAGAGGCTTTTGGAAAAAAAGACTTTGATCATTATTCATTTTTTGGGAGGATGGATAAAGTAGACTATAAATCTTAGGACAAGAAATGTACCAATCTTCGACTAACGTAAATATCTATTTATTGTCAAATTGAGTCAGTATCACCTTTATTCTTAAGTTATAGCGGTATAAAACAAAATGATTACGTTGTTTGGTTAACCTAGTATATTTTAACATTAATTGATTTTTATTTTACTCATTTAAAATTTTCTGATTAAATATAATATAAAAAATAATCAATAATAAAACTTTTTAAGACTAAAAAGTAGTACTACAAGCTGATAGAGAACGCTCTAACTTACAAAGTTTTCATCCACGAAATGAAGGGAAACTAATTTCCAAAGAAAAGGAGAACTATCCGTGTCCCTTTATTAATCTGTGGTATAAAATCACTAACACAGATTAATAAAAGGACGCGGATGTTAGACGTTATAAGATTAAGGGCTAAATTTTACAATATCAATTTTTAAACCATTCAATCAGTGTATTTAATAGGTGAAATCAATTATAAATTCAACGATTTCTCGTTTCTGCATAGGGATTTTCCATCGCCCATCATACGCCACTAAAGCAGGCAAATATTTATCACCTAATTGAGTCAATTCAACCTTCATTTTTACGTCAAAATCAAATAAGCCGTTATATTTTAAATGATAATTTCGAGCCAATACCTGAAAATCATTTTTATCAAAGTAAGTCTCTAAATACTTGATAATGGTTTTATTACTACGGTATGTTGGTTTAGCAATTGCTTTGAAAACATAACAACTTTGTTGATTTTTATAAGATTTTAGAGCAATAGAGAAATCATAGTATTTCAACATATTTTCTTTGAAAATAGCTGTTTTTCCACCAATGAAAGGAACGTCTACTTCTTTGCCCGGTTGGAAAATTAATTTCTTTAGCTCATTAATATGCTTTTGGATACCACTCAAATTATCGGAAGAGATGGTTGGATTGGCTGGTTCTCCACAAATTTTCCCTTTGGTTAAAAAGACTTGTTCGTGCAGGCGAGCCGTATAATACCGATGTTTCCGTTTCTTTTTATTCTTGAAATATTTGCCTTTAATGTCCTCTGATAAATAGTCCATGGTTCGGCAATTGGCTTCCATAATTTGTTGAGTTTTGTGATAATTCGCAGCCTTCACCTGTTGTTTTTTATCAAAAATCTCTACTTTGTTATCCGCAATATGTGGCGTGAATCTTAGATTGTGGAAAGCTTGAAAGAAGGACTCATCTTGTTGGACGATATCAATGAAATCGTTGACGTCAAACCCTTTTTTAGAGGCGGTAACTACAAAGGAGTCAAGAAATACAATAGCCGATATATCTTGAGTAATACTTGGGTTTTGAGCAAGAATAGCAACAGGTAATAAAGAAATAATTAATATAATTATATTTTTCATTTACTCATTTAAAATTTTCTAATTAAAAAATTTACAACACATCCATTTACATCTAACATCATATGCAGCTATTCTCGGTTTGGCAAAAATTGACACAAGTTCGCTCCAAAAAACTAACAACTTTTCAATAATTGGTGTAGGTGGCTGGTTTTTTAGAAAAATTTAGTGTTCAAAAAATTAAAAAGAGGTCAAATTTTCAGTTTTGGACATTATCAAATAAGGCTAAAAATATCAATAACTATAATTTAGCCTATAATTTCAGTTCATTTCTTAAGGGATTATTCAGTTTAATTTTCATCAATCACTATTTTGTCTAATGGCTAAATACTCTATGTTGAAGCCATAAATGATGGCATTATAAATCATTTCCATAGAATCAAATGGTAGGGTTTTAAAAAAGGAACGGACATCATCCCATAAATACTTTTTCCATTCTGATTTCTTTAAGGCTTTCTGAAATAGGTCGTTGCTAAGTTGCTGAATCTGGTCTATTAAAAAAGCCAGTATCATTAACAAGGCAAAATTGGTACACAGATGTTTTTCTCCGTGACCAAAATTATGGTTGAAATGATAGCCTTGATTCTTCAAAGTGTTGAAAGTCTCATTCTCAATTTTCCACCGCCCCCGACCTGCTTTAACAATTTTGACTACAGTTGCATCTGTTATCTCTATATCCGTTATCCATTGAGACTTGCTCGTGACTTTATTTGTCTTGAGGGAACGTTCTTCATAGTTTACAAAATTTACTGCTAGGTCTTTATGGGTTTCATTGAGGTATAGCCCATTAACATAATGATAGGTTTTAATGACTTTGTCTTCGGTTATTTCGATTTTATGTACTTGCGGTTTAGCGGCTATAGGTTTCTCAATACCATGTCTTTTAAAGAGTTTATCGGCTTTAGCCGCCTGTTTTTGGCTGGTAATTCTATCTGCATCCGTCATTTTCAGTAAAGCCTCATATTGCACTATCACACTTCCTGCTCCGCTGCCTGGCTTTACTCGGATTATAAATTTATCTCCTTCTGTTTGGATCTCTCGGATATGTGGCCCATTGGCATATAAGGCATCTTCTACTCGGATAAATTTTTCTCCTAAATGTCTGGTTCGTACTTTTTCTAGTAACCGCTTGGAGGCATTTAATT
>Ga0208544_10000396_pt1 | contig 34736 bp, 17 predicted proteins | sample DEB08_DNA_9_FD_184526 | JGI IMG/M metagenome (GOLD analysis project Ga0208544, IMG submission 184526) | Aqueous microbial communities from the Delaware River and Bay under freshwater to marine salinity gradient to study organic matter... | ecosystem: Environmental > Aquatic > Marine > Coastal ... | reverse complement strand
GGCAAGGACGCTTGTTTCCGCTTGCCGCACCAGGGTCGCCTGAAATTCATTCCAGGCAAACAGATCAGTGCAGTCTTTTGGTGCTTGCTTCCTATTGTACAAGCTGTTTTTTTTATTAAAATAAATGTTGCTTATCTTGGAAAAGAAAACATTTTAAAGTATATTTATCCTGTAAGCTAAAAGCGACTTCATTCTGATCCCCTTTTCAGCTTACTCATCGGTAACTACCCCTTGCGGCGGACACGTTTCGCCAGGCCAGCAAGGGCATTCAGCGGTTTTGTTTTCCTTGCTTGGTTGTTGGCAGTGCATAACTGGCAGCAATGGTGGTGGTTTGCCCCGTGCGACCAGTAGGTCGGAAGCGGGGCCGGCGTTCAGGCCTTCAGGGTGGGCCCCTCCCAAGGGGCTGCTATGTCTCAGCGAGAAATCCCCCCGCCTCAATCACCCATCCAACCCCTGCGAACTGGTTGCAAGACGGTTCATCCAATTCCCCTTCAGCGCGCCATTGGTGGCCGGCATCCTGATCGAAAAGAAGCAATTATTTGCCCGAAATAAATTTCTGGCGACTTCAGCAAGCGACTTTAGCGCCGCGCCAGGGGTGGTAGCAGGCCGCCGCCGCGGCGGCGCCCGCAGGGCCGACCAAAGGGAGCTGCGGACGACCCGACCCGCAGGGGGGCGCCCCAAAAAAGCGCTCCCCTACTGACCGGTATTTTTTTATGCTATAATTCTGACCTAAGTATTTGAACAATACTAAATTTACATTTTTTGACTCAAATTATTATTGTCCCGCCACTTACCAGGCCTACTCCACCTTAAACGTCTGCCGCTGAGGCCCAACGCCGGTGATGGTCAGCGACTTCCAGGCTTTGGGCAGCGTAGCTTTGCCCTGCACGATTCCCGCGTCGGTGATTTTCAGTCCGCCGAACCCGAAAATGACCGTTTGGAGCATGCCGCCAGCGCCGGTAGCGAAGTAGGGGTTGGTGCCCCCCGCCGTTTCTGACAATACACCGAACGGTGGTACCTCGTTGGGTTGGTAGCTTTTGTTGAACAAGCGGAAAGCCTCCTCCGCCTCGCCGAGGCGGGCATAGAGGGTAGCCAGCACCGCCACCGACATGGCCGGGCCGTCGGGTGCCATGCGGGGTTCGTAGTAGGCCAGGTCCTGGCGGATGCGCTTTTCGCCCTGCACAATGTCCAGGGGATAGGCCAGCAGGTTGGCGTCGGCCTGCTTGATGATGACGCCGTCGTAGGTGCTGTTCTCGCGGGTGGTGCCGTCGGGAAACTGCTCGATGGGGATGTTGTCGGCCACGTGGTTCCAGTCGGGGTCGGGCGTAAGGCCGAGGGCCTGGGCGGCCTGGGTGGTGTAGCGCAACACGGTGATGGCCATGCCGTTGGTGAAGGCGTTGTTGTCGATATTTTCCAACCACTCGTTGGCGCCGATGACGTTCTTGATCTGGTATTTGCCGGGGCCTTCGCGCTCCACCCTGCTGGTCCAGAAGTCGGCTACGGCCCGCATAATGGGCCAGCCGCGCTCGCGCAGCCACTCCTGGTCGCCGGTGGTTTGGTAGTACTTCCAGCAAGCCCAGGCCACGTCGGCCGAGATGTGGTGCTGAAACGGCCCCGTGAGGGCCCACACGGGGGTATCCTCCGTGCCATCGTCGGCCGATTCCCAGGGGTACATGGCGCCCTGGTAGCCGTGCGAGAAGGCGTTTTGCCGGGCGGCGCCGAGGCGTTCGTAGCGGTATTCGAGCAGCGATTTGGCGATATCGGGTTGCATGGCCAGCACCGGAGGGTACATCCAGATCTCGGTGTCCCAGAAGACGTGGCCGTTGTAGCCCAGCCCCGACAGGCCCATGGGCGACAGGCTGTAAGCCGTGCCTGCACGGGCGAAGGAATAGAGGTGATAGAGCGCCGAGCGCACGGCCCGCTGGCTGCGCAGGTCGCCCTCGATGACGATGTCGCTCTCCCAGAGCTTGTCCCAGGCTTGCTGGTGGCGCAGCAGGAGGCGGTCCCGGCCTTCGAGCATGGCGAAGATGGTGAGGCGTTCGGCTTCGTTCTGGGGGTCTTCGTACTGGCGGCTGGCACAGGTAGAGCCCACCACGCTGAAGGAGTAGGATTCGCCGGCCCGGAGTTGCTTCTTGAATTTGGTGAGGTGGCGGTTGTAGTCCCAGTCTTCGTGGATGAGGTCGGGCTCCTGGCCGTGGGGTTCTTCGAAGATGAAGCTGACCGAAGCAGCCACTTTCTGCTTGCCCGAAGGGCTGTTGGCCACCGAAGTCATGAGGGGCAACAGCACGTGGGGGCGGTCGATTTCGGCGTAGTAGTTGCGCACGTCGTTCAGGTGGTCGGGCGCTTCGATGGTACTGATGGCGGTGAGCTCGAGGTCGCGTTTGGCGGTGACTTCCACAATGGTCAGCGCCGTGTAGGGCAACTGCCGCAGGGCCAGCAGGCGGTGGGTCACCTGCAGGTCGGCACCCACGTCGAAGGTGGTAACCAGCTGGGCGGCCCGCATATCGAGCACCTGGGCGAAGTTGCTGATCTGCGCACGGCCAACCCGGAGACCGTCGATGTCCATGTCCATGTTCATGTGGTTGAACGTCTTGAGGATATTGGATACCCGGCCGCGCTGGTAGTAGTCGTACACGCCGTTCAGTACCACGTCCTTCACCTTCATGGGTTCGGGCGAGGAGACCAGCCCTACCACGCCGTTGGCCACGGTGATGCCGTAGTAGTTGGTGGGGTCGATATCGGTGGCCGGAATGAGCCACGGGGAATCAGCAGCTTGTTGAGCAGACAGCAAGGTCAGGCACAGCAAAGCTGTCAGCAGGCTAATGGTTTTTTTCATAAGGCGAATGTGCTGGTTAGTGGGCGGTTAAAATAGGGATAAATCGCCGATGTTGGGTGAAATAACGCGCTAAGTTGGTCGAATCCTTGTGACAAGCCTGCGGTGGGTCCGTAAAAAAAGCGTAATCTTGGGTTTCCAGATCAATTTAGCAATTGGTCAAAAACAAATCCACATTATTTGACTGTGCTTTAGTCCGTACCATTCATGAACATTGCCATCATCGGAGGCGGAGCAGCCGGATTCTTTGCGGCCCTGGCGGCCAGCGAAAACCACCCGCAGGCCCGGGTGACCATCTTTGAGAAGTCGCCCAAGCTCTTGGCCAAGGTCAAAGTATCGGGTGGCGGCCGCTGCAACGTCACCAACGGCTGCACGGCCATTGCCCAACTCATCAAGGCCTACCCCCGCGGCAGCCGCCAGCTGAAGAAAGCCTTCCAGGTTTTCAGCACCCAGGACACCATGGACTGGTTCGAGAGCCGCGGCGTTGCCCTGGTCATCCAGGAAGACAACTGCGTGTTTCCGGTGTCCCAAAGCTCGCAAACCATCATCGACTGCTTCCTGCAGGAGTGCCAGCGCCTGGGCGTCGACATCCGCACCGGAGTGGGCGTACAGGCCATCGTGCCGCAGGGTGAGCAACTGGAATTGCAGTTTCTGAAAGCTGACCAGCCCCCCCAACGCTTCGACAAGGTGGTGGTGGCTACCGGCGGATCGCCCAAGCGGTCGGGGCTCGACTGGCTGGCCCACCTGGGACACGAGATCGTGGAGCCCGTGCCTTCCCTCTTCACCTTCAACATGCCCCGCGAACCCATCACCGAACTGATGGGCATTGTCGTCGAAAACGCCCTGGTCAGCATCCAGGGCACCAAACTCAAGTCCGACGGGCCCCTGCTCATCACCCACTGGGGCATGAGCGGACCAGCTATCCTGAAACTGTCGGCCCACGGCGCCCGCATCCTGAGCGAAGCCAACTACCAGTTTACCGTCCAGGTCAACTGGGTAGCGACACCCAACCACGACCTCGTCAGCCAGGAACTGGAGCAGCTCGTAAAAGCCCACCCCCACAAAACTGCCGCCAACCTGGCCCCCTACGGCCTGCCCAAGCGGCTGTGGCGCTTCCTGCTCACCAAAAGCCAACTCCCCGACACCAAAGTCTGGGGAGAAATCGGCAAAAATGACCGCAACAAACTCGTCATGCTCCTCACCAACGATACCTACGAAGTGGCTGGCAAAACGACCTTCAAAGAGGAGTTCGTCACCTGCGGCGGCGTCAGCCTCGCCAGCCTCGACTTCCGCACCATGCAGAGTACCGTCGTCAAAAACCTCTACTTCGCCGGCGAAATCATCGACGTCGACGGCATCACCGGCGGCTACAATTTTCAGGCCGCCTGGACCACCGCTTTTATTGCCGGGAAGCTGGAGGGGGGAAAGGTAGAGGTGTAAAAGTGGAAACGGGGAAAGGTGTAAAAGAGGAAGTGCCGGGACAATAATAAATTTACATTCTCAAATTATTAGTGAAGGAATAAGCGATTGATAATGAGCGGTTTCGAGCTAATCATTTGAGTCGAAAAATGTAAATTTATTATTGTCCAAATACTTAAAGGTGTAAAAGTGAGGCGAGCAAACATCAGGCGTACCAAAATCGTCGTAGGCTCCAGCCTACGATGACGTATCAGGCGGCCTCCCGGCCGCATTTTCCGAATACCCACCCTGGCGCCACTGACCACCTATCATTGGTCTTTTAATGACTTATCTACCAGTCCGGTAAAGGATTAACGCCGGCCAGGAGGCCGAATAATACCGTATCCCAGGCTGGAGCCTATGACAATTTAGTGCGCTGTTCAGATTTACCAAAACTGGAAGTTTTAGCAAATCCCAAACCCTCCAACGTAAAGATGCGTTTTTACGTTTTTACGGTGCTATCCTATTTGTAGCCCTTTTTTAAGTCCTTTCCTCCTCCGGCACGCCCAGGCGTGCCACCTCCTCCAAAGGAGGACTTTTGACCGTCTTCAACTGTTGGTTACTATCACCCGCCAGCACGGCCGAGAAATCAATCTGTCCAAAGCCGAAGCGAGGTCAGAATCTCCCTTTACCCTTCCCCTTTACCCAATTTCTCCACCTTTCCACTTTTACACCTTTCCACGTTTACACTTCCTCTTTTACACTTTTCCCCGTTTACACCTTTCCCACCTCTCTCTAATACCCCGGAATACGCCGCCCTAGCACAATATCGCGCTGCCCGACGAGCAGGCCATCCTGTGGCGTCAGGGTTACAATTCCCGAGCCGCCGCGGTTGGCCAGGGTGACCCTTTTAGCGTTTGGCCTCAAAATCGTCGTAGGCTCCAGCCCATAGCCGTCAGGCTAAGGCATACACCCCCCGCTGGCACCGCAGTCACAGACTGCTGTTGATATCCATTCGTAGACAAAGTCTACGAATAGCAGGCGCTGTTCAGATTCACCAAAACTGGAAGTTTTAGCAAATCCCGGATCCTCCAACGTAAAGATGCGTTTTTACGGTTTTACGGTCTAAAACTTCCCACTTCCCAATTCCGATTTCCGACTTCGAAAACTTTTACACCTTTACACTTTTACACGGTCCCCCACTTCCCACCTCCGATTTCCGACTTCCGACTTCGAAAACCTTTACACTTTTCCCCGTTGACATTGTCCAGCCCCTTTCACTGCCACGACCGCTTTTCAAGCGATTTTTTGGGGCCCCTGCCTCCCTCGTTACCTCGGGGGCAGCCGGGCTATCCGCCCCCGCTGGGGGCTCCTATCCCTGGTCCGGCAGCGTCTTTAATTTGACAACCTACTATTATTCCACCACCAGCCGCACCGCCTGGCCAGTCGTCCGGTCGTACAGCAGGTACAGGCCGCCGGGCCAGTCCGTCACCGGAATTGCCGTCGTCGTGCTGCGAACAGCCAGCTGCTGCCAGCGCTGCCCCTGGGCGTTGTACACCTCCAGCTGCAGCGGCAGGCGGTGGGGTTCCGTTTGCAGGTTGGCCGTACCGCGGGCCGGATTGGGGAAAACCGCAAATTCCGCCGCCGCGGCCGGTGGGGTTGCCGTAGCTACCACCGTGCAAAAATCTTCGTTGGGCACCAGTTCCAGGTAGCCCTGGGGCGTCAGGTCACGGCCGGCAAAAGCTGCGTAATCGCGGGGGTAGCGCGCCCACCGAAAAGTAGAATTGGTACCCGCTGGCAAATCGGATCCCTGCGGAAAAGGCTGCCCGTTGCGCAACGGCACCCGGTATTCCCACACCACGGCACCAGCCTCGTCCAGCTCGAAGCCGAACCCCTGCGTGGCGGCACACATGACCACGTGGCCGTTCCCCAGCAGTTGAATACTGGAGGCCGTGGGCGAATAGTTCAGCAGGGGATTAGGATGGGTAAAAGTGGCACTGGTGGTAGCGGGCAGGAAAGCCCCCCCGGCCGACGCGTACGACTGGCTACCCGCATCCCAAACCGGGCTGATGACCTGCCCCAGCGAACGCGGGTTGGTGGCGGCAGAAAAATCGATCTGGTTGTTGAAGACGGCCACTGCGCCGTAATGGACGTAGTCTGGATCCACAAACTCGTCGATCCACTGGGCATCGTGTTGGTAAAAAAGTTGCGTGGCATTGGCGTTACCCTGTTGGTAGGCCTGGGGCGAACCCCAGCGCCAGAGCAGGTCGCCGCCGCGACCACTGTTGCCGCCGCTGCCGGTGGCCGCCTCGGCAGTGGTGGTGCTGTGGTCGATGATCCAGATTTCGTTGAAGTTGCGCGCATTGATCATCACCTGGTCCAGGACGGGGTTGTAGTCCAGGGCGTTGGCGTGGATCCAGTCCTCGCGGGTGAAGTCGTATTCGTGGTAGTTCACATCGATCCGGCCCGGAGACGCGCTGACGTTGCCGTAATTTTGGGCCAGCGAATCCGCGTCCTGCACCAGGTGATCCCACACCCGCCACTGCCAGTGGATGCTGTCGGTAGCAGGGTCCACCTCGATAACCTTTTCCGACCAGATTCGGCGCTGCGGGTAGCTGGCCGTGTCGAAACCCGCCGTCAGCATATCCGCCAGGCTGATGCGGTCGTAGGCCAGCAGCAGCACGTGCCCGTTGGGCAGGTAGTGCACATCGTGGTGCTGGCGCTCCAGGCTGTCGGCCACCACGTAAGTCCATTCCACTTCGTTGTCCCAACTCACCAGCTCGACGACGCCGCCGGCGCCACCGCCGCCAAAAGTGGCGCTGTTGAACCGGGGGCTATACAGCTTGGCACGCAGCAGGCGGCCATCGGGCAGCAGGTAAGCCACCGCGCCGGGCACGGCCGCTTCATCAGCGTCATCCCAACGGTGCACCACCTGTCCGCATTCGTCGAGCAGGAAGGCCGTCGACTGCCGGTCGGGATAGATGAGGTTATAGCCACCGAGGGTCTGCTCCGGGTTGCTGGAGATCAGGCCCACGGTATTTTGGGCGGCAAGGGGCACAACGACCCCCCAAAAAGCAAGCGCGGCGAAGGCCGTAGCGAAAAGCAGGATAGATTTCATATCACTCTTGTCTATTAAACTTGTTCTGCTGGGTTAGATTAGCGGGCAGAACAAGTCTATTAAAAAAGCCACCTGAAAATTACTTTCCAGGTGGCCTTTCGTTTTGTTCACTTATCGTTCAATGGCTTACCAGGGTAATCCATCACGCATTGTCCTAGTTCGTCAGTGGTGGCCAGTTGGTACCATCGGTGCGGGTCAGCGTCGACACCCCAGCTTCTGGTGCATAGTCGTTGAACCAGCTAATGGTCAGGTTAGGACCGTCTACCATGACACTCTCAAAGTAGTAAAACTCACCCCACCGGCTGGAGCCGATTGGTGCAATGATGTTACAGGCATCCTTGATCTGCAGGTTACCACCAGGCAGCGTAGATCCCGCACCATAGCAAGCGGTGTAAGCACCGTAAGAGAAGTCAGCTGCATTAGGATCCGTAGGATTAGCAGGATCAACGACGTTATAGATACCAGGGCTACCCGCAGGTACCCACTCGACCAGAATCGTTGGACCAGAATCACCACACCAACCCACAGTATTGGCTTCTAAAACACCACCCAGGTTAGACGTACACAACAAATCCGCATCAAAGCTGAAGAAGCCAGAAAATGGTGCAGAAGAAATGACGTTTGCGCCCGTATTGGCTGCCGTAAAGGTGCGGCCATCGTTCATCGTCAGGGTCGCATTGAAGCGGAAGGTGCTGCCACCGTCTACATCAGCAGTTGTGAGGCCCAAAGCAGTGAACACATCGGCTAAGGCGAAGTTGAAGCTGGTAGAAGGCAGACCCGTGTCCGGATTGGTGCCAAACTGGCTGGCATTCACCGTGACCAGATTTACCGGCCCCACGCTGTTGGCGCCACCGTTGGCTTTGTCGATATACTCTACCACCCAGCCGTAAGACGCTACGTTTTTGCCATTGTTGTCGTCGTAGAATTCTACGCTAACAGCAATGGTCGAATTAGCAACATCAGTCAGGAAGTAAGTGCCCGTCTTTGATAGGCGACGTGCATAAGCACCGTGCTCCAGATTCTCGTATTCGGGGAATGCCCGTTCCTTTTCTTCACAGTTGGTAAAAACCAGCAGAAAAGTGAGAATGGAAAGCGAATAAAAGAGTTTTTTCATCGCAATGAATATTTTATAGTTCGGTGCCTGCTTTTCAAGCAGCAGGCACCGAGATCAGATTAACAAAAATTACTTCAAATCGCCGGGCTTGGTATCCCAAAATACGCGGCCATTCAAATCCTGACGCTGCGAAGCGTTGGCATTGAAGTTAACGTACACTGCAGGGTACCAGAATGTCCGGGGGAAGAAGCTGGTAGCAGAAGTCTCACGGGTAGGCTCCATTGCTGAAGGGTACCCCGTGCGGCGATAGCTGTTGAAAGGTTCCAAACCGTTGCCGTGGCAAGCCAGGCGGTACTCGTTCATCACCACATCCAGGCGTGCTTCGTCGTCGGCAGCAGCATCGTAGCGGGCCAGTACTTCGTTCACGTAGGCCGCTACGGCCTCAGGCGTAGGCACAAAATCAGCAACTACCACAGCGGTGTTGAAGTTCATGACTTTGCTGATCGACAGGTTCAGGGCCGCTTCCAGCAAAGCGCGTGCATCACCGCCCGTATTCATGGTCAGTGCTGCTTCGGCCAACAGGAAGTGGGTCCAGCTAGCCAGGAAGACGGGCTGGATACCCGCACCGCGTGCACCATCCGAGCCTCCGTTAGAAACTTGCCAGGTGTTGTCACCCGTATCTTCGTCTGGAATAGACTTGGGCAGGTTGTCAAAAGCGCCACCAGCAGGATACAAGCCCCAGGCCGTGCGCTTCAGATCATCGGGGGGAATACCGTCGGCATTACCGTGGTTCCGGCCCCAGTAGCCACCATATTCACCAGCAGGATCACCAAAGTCACCCGAAGCCGTACACCAAGGGTAACCATCCGCCCATTGCTGGGGGTAGGGAGCCGTGGTACAGTCGAGGGTAAACTGGTTTTCGTTGTCTTCCCAGCCGTCCTGACGACGGAAGTAGTAACGCAGACGAGGGTCTTCGTTGTCCTTGTCACCGAACATTTGCCACATCATGTAGTTGCTCATGTACCAGCCTGGACCACCGTTTTCGTAGCCATCAGAGTAGTAAGGGTGACGCGAATCAGGCGTAGCCCGGTTGTTGCCATATTGGAACTGGAAATCTTCGGCCGTTTGGTCGATGATCTTTCCCGTACCGACAATGGTGTTGATCGCCGCGCCACTACCACCAACCTGGCGGGTGCTGACGTGGTAACGGATCAACAACGTATTGGCCAGTTTTTCCCAGGCTGCGGCACCACCATTGTAGTACAAGTCACCCGACAAAGATCCCTTGGGATCACTGAAATCCGCCAGCGCAGAAGTCAGCAGGTTGAAGGCCTCGGTATAAACCGCCTGGTCTTCATCCGCCTTGGGGCTTGGAACCACTACGCCCTGGAAAGCTTCCGTGTAGGGAATGTTACCGTACAAATCCACCAAGGTGAACAGAAGGTAAGCCTTCATCGTTTTCGCGATACCGGTATAGGTTGTTAAACCCCGCTCCGTACCGTTGTCGATGACGAGGTTCAAGTCGGGCATCAGGTCAAAGTAAGCCAATTGCCACATGAAGTTGAAATTGACCGGACCATCCTGGTTGTTGTAGAAATAACCACCGTCCATGGCGGTCATCCGCACGTAAGGCATGGTCTCATCACTCACTTCATCGACGAAGTCTTTGAAGTCCAACATAATTGCATTGAACACCAGATCCAGTTCCGCCTTGTCGGGGGTAACGGAGTTCGGGTTGTCCAACAGCTCATCCAGTTCTACGTTCTGGCAGCCCGCGATCACGAGGGCCAACAAAGCCATAAAACCATATTTGAGGATATTTTTCATAATTCTTATCGCTTTTGGTTGTTTAGAAGGTGAGGCGTACGCTACCACCAATTTGCTTAGAAGTCGGTACGTTCATCAATTCGAAGCCACGTCCGTTACCTACTCCAGTTGACTGCACTTCGGGGTCGAAGTTAGCACCTGCAGGGAAGCCCAGGGCCTTGAACCAGAGGTTCTGACCAGAAGCTGTAAAGGTGATGGTACCAAAAGGCGACTTATCCAAAAGGCTTTTAGGCAGTGAATAAGAAATAGACACCTCCCGCAGTTTCATGTAAGAAGCATCGTATACCCGCATTTCATCGTTGAATACACCACCATTCTGCCAGTAGTGCTGGGTAGAGGTGATCTGGATGTCGTTGGGTGTACCATCTTCTTTCACACCAGGTGCGATGACGGGTACGTAGCGATCGAAGTCGGTTTCGGCCAGAACACCGCGCCCCATCAAGGTAGAAGGTGTAGTGGCATAAATCACCCCACCATCGGAGTAAGAGAACAAGGCGTTCAGGTTGATTCCTTTGAAGTTGACATTCAAACCACCGTTCATCACGTATCTGGCGTTGGGGTCACCCAGGATACCGAGGTCCGGTGCAGCCAGGTAAGTACCGTTGCTCTGTACAATGCGGTTGCCGTTGGCATCGCGGGCAATCTGCGCACCCTGGATGATACCGTAAGGCTGATCCACGATAGCAAAGTTACCTATGTTGGAGTAACCGGCGAAGACCAGCTGATTGATACCATCGGCCAGTTTTTCTACATTACTCACGTTACGGGTAAAGTTACCATTCAGACCAATACGCAGCGAACTGGTTTGTACCACCGTCAGGTCGACACCCAATTCAATCCCTTTGTTGCTGATTTCCGCTGCGTTGATCGTCGTGTTCTGGTAACCCGTAGAAGGGTCCAGGTTCAAATCGATGATCAAATCTTTGGATTGCTTGTTGTACAAAGAAAGGTCGATACCCAGGCGGTTGTTGAACAGGCGGGTTTCCAGACCAAATTCCAATTCCGAGTGCAACTCGGGCTTCAACTCGGGGTTACCAAAACGGTTATCCACCGTGTTGGTGTTTACTACCGTACCACCGTTGGTCACGAAGTCGCGGGTAGACACACCCAGTACGTTACGCGTCTGGTAAGGATCGGGGTAACCGGCAGAAGTACCGTAACCCAAACGCAGCTTCAGGTAGTTGAGCACCGTACCACCCTGCAGCGCCGTAAAAGCTTCCGTAGGAATGAAGGAAACCGAAGCCGAAGGATAAAATACCGAACGGTTTGCTTTTTCCAAGGTAGAGGTCAAGTCATTCCGGGCCTGTACATTCAGGTAGAGGAAGTTCTTGAAGCCCACCGAAGCCGTGGCGTACACCCCGAGCAGGTTTTCCGCACGGTAGTCCGATTGGTTAACGTGGTTGATGAAGTTATCATGCACCAACAAACCGTACACAAACTGCTGGGTACTGTTGGTGAAAGTCCGCTCGCGCGTGTCGCGGCGAATGTTTGCACCTATCACACCGTCCAGGGTCAGGTCATCACTCAACCGCGTATTGTACTGCAGGTTAAAGTTGTGATCCGTAATGACGTTGTTCCGCAGGGACGTTGACATCAAACCTACCGGAATCTGGCCACCTCCTTTGTTGATGGAGTAACGCTGACGCTGGCTGTAACCGTCATAACCCAGGCGGTACATGGCGCTCAACCAATCGGTCAGTTTGTAGCTCAACGATACCGTACCAAAGAAACGGCTCAAACGCTCGTTGTCCGACGTATTGTTCAACGTCCAAAGGGGGTGGGTAATGTCGTTACCGCCCCGGTAGAAGATGCTCGAAAAGTCTTGGGGATTTTCGTACTCCAGATCGTAAAGACCGATGGAACGAGGCGTGTAAAACACGTTAGAGAACAACGACGCACCATCTCCAGGATTAGACGAAAAGCTCGTAGCCACTGGCGGTGCCTGGCGATCAGACGTCACGTAGTTAAACGTGCTGTTGATCATCAGACCATTCGACAGCTTAGAGTTGATACCCAGGCCAAAGTTGTGCTTGTCATACGTACTCAGCGGAATAAAGCCTTCTTCTGAACGGTAGCCGTAGTTGAAGTTCAACGTCGTTCCTTCCGACAAACGGTTGGCAATGTTCACCGAAGTGCTGGCAATGGTACCCGTCTGGAAAAACTGATCCAGGTTGTCTTTTGCCGTGTAAGGATAACGTGCACCAATGTACTGGGGCAGTACCCCGTTCAGGGCAGCACGATCGTAGGGGTGGCGGACAGCTCCGTCAGCACCTACACCGTCATTGGCCGTACGCTCGTTGAAATTGGCTCCCCAGTTGGAGAAGGCCGCAGAAGCAAAGTTGTGAAAACCATTACCCCAGCTGTCCTGGTCATCGGGCAGGGAAGCCACGTCGTTGGCAAACAACGACTGGTCGATGGTCACCTCAAACTTCTTGTCCAGATCCATGGAAGCACCATTCTTGGTGGTAATCAGGATTACCCCGTTGCGGCCAGCTTCACCGTACAGTACGGTTGCCGACAAGCCCTTCAGTACCGAAACCTCCGCAATGCTGTTGGGGTCAAGGTCCAGGAAGCGGCTGGAAGCAGAAGCACCACCAGAATCGAATCCGCGGTCACTGCTCGTGTCCGAGTTGAAAGGTACCCCGTCTACAACGAAGAGCGGCTGGTTGGAACCCGTGATCGAAGAGTAACCACGAATGATTACGTTCGTTCCGGAACCGGCCAAACCAGACGTCTGGGTGATGTCCACACCAGGCACCTTACCACGCAAAACACGCGCAACGTCGGCTTCGGGACGAAGCTCCAGCTGGCTGCTGTTCAGTGTCGTTACGGCGTAACCCAGGGCTTTCTTTTCCCGGCGGATACCCAGACCGGTCACTACGACCTCGTCCAGGGCTACTCCTTCACTCAAGGTGATGTCCATTACACTGGCAACACCTAATTTAATGTCACGGGTTTCAAATCCCGTGTAGCTTACCACCAAAGTGGTAGCACCTTCAGGTACTTCTAAGGAATAGGAACCGTCGATGTCAGTGACAGTACCAGAAGAAGTGCCCCTTACGAAGATACTCGCTCCGATCAGCGGCTCGCCGCCGTCATCGGTAACGGTACCCGTCACTGTTCGTTGGGCTAAAGCAAAGCCTACGGTGAACAGCACTAGCGATAGTACTAGTGAGAGTTTTTTCATACTAATGGCGTTTTAAATAAAAAAATACTAGTCCAAAAATATCCCCATCCTGGGGATACATCTTACTGCTCTTGTGAGCATTAGTCCGTTTTTCGCCACTTCCAGGCTCCGATCAAGCCTGGTTTTTGGCGGATTATCTCTTGGTATTAGGGTAAGGGTATTAGGGTAAGGGTATTAGGGTAAATTGATCAGACAAGGAAAAATACTGACTTTTTATTATTTGGTTTGCTGATCTTATAGGTGGTTTATGTTGTAGCTATTTGACAGTTGTGGCCAAAGATTATCTTTCACCTTAAGTGTGATAGCTAATTAAGTAAGTTATGGTCAAAAACGTTTGGTACGCCCGAAACGCTGCTGAACTTGCGAAAAAAATACCTTACTGCGCAAGTTGGCGCAAATACATCTGGATGACATTTTGTAATCCAAAATACAGGGCATCGCAAATGAGGGCGTGACCAATGGAAACCTCCAACACTTGCGGAACACTGCTGCAATAATAAGACAAATTTTTCAAATTCAAATCATGACCAGCGTTAATACCGATGCCAATTGCATTGGCCAACTGGCCACACTTCACGTGTGAAGCCACCGCTTTTGCGGGATTTTCACCGAACTCCCGTGCGTAATGCCCCGTATAAAATTCTATCCGATCCGCACCAACAGCCTTCGCGCCCTGGACAAAATGCTCCTCCGCATCCACAAAAAGAGATACCCTAATCCCCGCAGCTTGCAACTCGCTGACGACGTCGCTAAGCAAATCATGGTGCTTCCGGGTGTCCCATCCCTGGTCCGAAGTCAACACGCCCGGTTCATCCGGCACCAGGGTACACTGGGTGGGCCGGTTGGCCAGCACCAGGTCCAGGAAACTGCGATTGGGGTAACCTTCGATATTGAATTCCGTAGTGACCACTTCCTTCAGGAGCGGTACGTCGGCATACCTGATGTGCCGCTCGTCAGGCCGGGGATGAACCGTTATGCCCTGCGCGCCAAAGGCTTCACAGTCTTTGGCAACCTGTACGAGGTCGGGCATATTGCCACCCCGGGAATTGCGCAGGGTCGCTATTTTATTGACGTTGACACTTAGTCGGGTCATTCCGTTTTAATCAGGTGAACGGCAAAGATAAATATTTTTCTGAAAGTTGGTCGGTGGTCGTCGGCTGCTCAACCACCACCGACCAGGGGCTACATTTTTATCACTTTTTGGGTCCACATTTCAGTACCCCACCGCCATTGCAGCCAGTAGGTACCGGCGGGCAGATCGGTCAGGTCGAGTTGCTGCTGCCAGCTGCCGGGCCCTACCCACCAGGTTTGCTGCTCCAGTTGCTGCCCCAGGGCGTTGACAACCGCTACGCTCATTGATCCGCTGGCTGGCCAGTTGGTAGCGCTCAGCAACAAGAGGCCGTGCGTGGGATTGGGAGCCAGTTGCAGGCTACTGGCCCAGACCGGCGTGTGGGTACTGGTGAGTACCACCGTCAGCGTGGTACTGGCGGTCTGGCTACCACAGTCATTGGTGGCGGTGACGGCCACCAGGTAGGTACCCGAGGCCATAAAGGGGTGGCCCACCTCCACACCTTCCGCCAGGTTGCCATCACCAAAATCCCAGGCATAGACCGTACCCGGCTCCGGATTGGTCACCACCAGTTCAAATTGCTGGCCGTCGACGGTAGCACTGGTGAAGACGGGCACTTCTGGTACCGAGGTGACCTCCATTTGCTGAACCAGCACGGGTGGTGTTGTACCGTAGGCATTGCCCACCGCCAGCAGTACGTCGTAATTTCCAGACACCCCGTAGATGACGGTCGGATTGGCCGCCGTACTCGTTGCGGGCTCACCGCCGGGGAAAGTCCACTGCCAGGCCGTTGGGGCATTCGTCGAAACATCGGTATACGTTACCGTAAATGGTACGCACCCCTGGGTGTTTTCAACCAGCACGTTAGCCTGGGGCAATTCGCCCGCAATGACCAGGGTTTCGGTGTAAACGTCCACACCACAGGGGCCTTCCGCCCGCAAGCTGACCTCGTAGGTGCCATTGCCCGCAAAGGTAAAGACCGGTGCTTCGGCCACCGACGTGGTGCCGTCGGGGAAGGTCCATAGATAACTGCCCGCTCCCGTCGAGGTATTGACGAACGTGGCCGTCGTAATACCCAACCCGTACGTAAACCCTGCCACTGCTGGCGGGAGCACGGTTATCATAGCGTCCTGGGTAGCAGCGTTGGTACCAAAGGCGTTGGTGGCCGCCAAGGTTACGGGATAAGTACCTGGAACGGTGTAAGTAACCACCGGGTTCGGTTCGGTGGAGCTGCCGGGGGTGCCACCGGGGAACGTCCATTGAATGCTGTTGGCGCCTTCGACGTTGCTGGTAAAGCTGGCGGTGAAGGGACCACACCCCTGCCGAATAGCGGCGTTGAAACTGATGGATGGCACCTGGCCGGCAATGGTCACACTGAAGGTTTGGGTACTGCTGCCACAGGCGTTGCTGGCCACCAGGCTGATCTCGTAAGTGCCGGTAGCGGGAAAGACGATGGTGGGTGCAGCTTCCATGCTGCTTCCACCGGGGTACGTCCAGGCGTAGGTGGTGGCATGGGTGCTTTGGTTGGTCAGGGTCACCGTCAATCCGTTGACACTGGCCGTAAAGTCTGCATTTGGCAGCTCACCCACCGTGATGGTTTGGGTGGTCGTCGTGGTGCCCGCCGCATTGGTTACGGCCAGGCTGACGGTGTAGTCACCCGGGGTTGAAAACCGGACGTCCAGGCTGGCGGCGGTACTGCTACCGGGCAATCCGCCGGCGATGGTCCAGGCGTACGACCAGTCTGCTTCCTGTTCGCTGGCAGCCAGCTGCACGGTAGCACCCGGGCAAGCCGTGAGGGTGCTACTGGTGAACGTCGCCACGGGGGCGCTCAATACCGTTACAATTTGTTCCGAAATGGCCGTGCCGCAGGCATTCGTAGCAGCCAACCGAATGGTGTAAGTGCCGGCTGCGGCGTAGGTGTGCGTCGGGCTGGTGCTCGTCGTTTGGGTGCCGTCACCAAAGTCCCACTGCCAGTCGGTCACGTTGTCATTGGTGGGGCCATCCAATTCGACGGTCAGGCTGCCGAGGGTGGTGTTCAAGATAAAATTGCCGGGCACAGCGCTGATGTGGACGTAGTCGGTGCGCAGATCGGTGGCGTCACCGGCGGCGTTGGTCACAGTGAGACTGACACTGTAAGGCCCTGCTGCATTATACACCACTACGGGCTCGACAGCAGTGCTGGTAGCCGGCTCACCGCCGGGGAAAGCCCAGGCATAGGTGTAACCAGCCCCCTGTTCGGTGGCCGCAAAGGTGATGGTATGGGGCAGACAGCCATCCGGATTGGTGTGGGTATAGGCAGCGGTGGGTGGCAACACAATCATAATTTCGCTGGTGACCGTCACGGTACCACATTCCCCTACCCCCGTGAGGCTGACCGTATAGGTGCCGGCGGTAGCAAAGGTGTGTGTGGTCACTTCACCAGTAGCGGTGGTGCCGTCGCCAAAATCCCAACTCAGGCTCGTCACGCCGGTGCTGGTACCGGTAAAGGTGGCCGTGGATTCGCCCAACTGATAAGCCGTGACAAAGTCCACCTGTGGTTCAGCCAGCACCGTCGTGGGTGTCGCCAATTGAGCCGTGGCGCTGCCCGCTGCGTTGGTGACGGTCAGGGTAGGCGTATAGCTACCCGCAGCTGCGTAACTGACGGTGACCACGGGCGCCGTACTGGTGGCTGGTTCTCCGCCGGGGAACGTCCAGGCGTAGGTGTAACCCGGGCCGGTGGGCTGGGCTTCGTAGGTGACCGACAAAGGCGCACAGCCACTGCTGACGGTGGCCTGGATCGCCGGTTCCGGCAGAAAGACGATGGACACCGTCTGCCGGCTGGTATCGGCACCACAGGTATTGGCAGCTACCAGCACCACTTCGTAGTCGCCGGCGGCCTGGTAGGTATGCGTAGGATTGTTGGTGCTGGCGGTGGCGCCATCACCGAAAAACCAATTGTACTGATCGGCGCCCTGGCTTTGGTTGGTAAAGCTCACGTTGGCCTGCCCGGGGGTATCGTCCACCTGGAAATCGGCCTGGGGCCCGCGTCCGACCACTACCAGGTTCGGTTCGGTGACGGTAGCCGTACCTGCGGCATTGGTAATGCTAAGGGTTACGGCAAACTGCCCGGCATTAACATACTCTACGGTTGGGTTAGGGGCCGTGGAAGTAGCAGGCGTGCCGCCGGGAAAGGTCCAGGCGTAGGTTTGCCCGGCGGCCTGGGGGCTCGCGGTAAAAGTTACGTCCAAGGGGGTACAGCCATTGGTGTTGGTTGCCGTGATGGCGGGCGAAACGGGTAAAATCAGGGTGATGGTCTGGGTTGCCACATCGGTGCCACAGGCATTCGTGGCGGTCAGTTCAATGGTATACATGCCGGCCGCCGTGTAGGTGTAGGCCGCAGGATTGTTGGTGGCCACCGTACCATCGCCAAAGTCCCAGGATACCTCGTCGGCGTTGGCCGACAAATCTGCCAACTGGACGGTAAGGCTACCAGGCGTGGTGTTCGCCTGGAACGCAGCAGCAGGGCCTGTTCCGACGGCAATGAGTTGGGATTCCGTAACGGTCCCGGCGCCAGCCGCATTGGTAATGGTCAGGCTCACATCGTAGTCGCCGGGGCTGGCGTAGGTGACCTGCGGGTTCGCCAGGGTAGAAGCGCCGGGGGAGCCGCCGGGAAAGACCCAGTCGTAATCGAGGCCAGGGCCCTGTGGTTCGGCCGAAAAATCTACCGTCAGCGGTGCGCAACCACTGGTGGTGGTTGCGGAGAACGTGGGCTCTACCGGAAACACCACCGTCACGGTTTGGCTAGCGGTCGTACTGCCACAGCTGTTGGTGGCCGTCTGGGTAATGGTATACGTGCCCGCCTCCAGGTAAGTGACGGATGGATTCGCGCCCGTAGCCGTTTGGCCATTGCCAAAGTTCCAGCTGTAGCTGGTCGCTCCGGCAGCCGTATTGGTAATTTGTGGGGTGGCCGCACCGGGAGCCAGGGTAGCGGTAAAACCAGCCGTGGGCAAGCCACTGACGACGATGTAATCGGTGAAGGTAATGGTCTCAAAGACCCCACCAGCCCCCACGGTCAGGGACACGGAATAGCGGCCGGGCGTGGAGTAAGTCACCTGGGGAGGGTTGGGTTGATTGGAAAAATCGGGGTTGCCACCCGAAAAAGTCCATTCCCAGGAATCAGGATCACCAATGGAGAAGTCGGTAAAGTCGACTACCAGCGGGGCACAACCCGACGTGGGGCTAGCGGCAAAATCGGCTACCAGGACGGCTTCAACGGTAATCGTCAGGGTGTAGCTATCGCTGCCACAAGCGCTGAATGCTTCCAGTAAGACGTCGTACGTTCCGGGAGCGGTATAGGTGTGCACGGGATTGGCGTCGTTGCTGAAATTGCCGTCACCAAACGTCCAGAAAAAGTCTTCACTGTTAGCCGAAGAAAGGTTGGTAAAGTCAAAGGTCGTCCCGTTGTTGGTGTAGGCGAATTCCGCCGTCGGCCCCGCTAAGACCGTCACCGCATTGGGCACCGTGTAAGTATCCGATCCTTCGTTATTTTCGACGTAGAGCGTGACGCCGTAGGTGCCAGGCGTCGCGTATTCAACCACCGGATCCAATTCGGTACTGGTAGCCGGGTCACCGCCGGGGAAGGTCCATTCGCGGAAGGAAACCACGCCCGTCGATTGATCCACAAAATTAACGACCAGCGGCGCGCAACCCACCTCGGGGTCGTGGAAAAAATCGGCCGTGGGCGGCTCCAGGCTTTCACAAGCGGTGGTAATGGCGACATTGTCGACGTACATGTTGTTGCCGAAGCCGGTAATATTTTCAATCTTGATGACCACATTGCTCTGGCCGGCGTAGGCCGACAGGTCGAGGTCGATGCAGCCGGGTCCGTTGCCGCACCAGTCATCGGCGACAAAGGGCGTAAAAGCATTCGCCAGATCACCGCCGGTAGCAAAATTGCCACTGCCATTTTCGTCGCCACTGAAGAGTAAATTGGGGAAGGTGGTGCCGCCGTTGGTCGAAAGGTATATTTTCAGTTCATCATTGAAGGTATTGCTGTAGCGGCGGTAGGCGTATTCCATGGTGAAGCGGATATCGCTCTCGGCGGAAAAATCAAAGGGCGAACTCACCAGTGCGTCAATCTGCCCGGCGGCGTTGTAATCGAAATTATTGACGTAAGCGGCGCGGCTGCCCATATTGCCGCCTACGGCAGTAGACTGCCAGGTAATGTTATTGTCGGGGTTGGTAACATTCCAGGAGCCCGTGCCTTGTTCGAAACCATCGAAAAAGAATATTTTGGGAAAGTCGGGGCCAAAACCTATTTCAATGATGTATTCGGTAAAATCGCCCCCTTCGGCATTGTCGACATTGAGGCTCACGGTGTACACGCCGGGTTCCGGGAAGGTAACTACGGGATTGGCCTGGGTAGAAGAGGCGGGATTACCACCGGGAAAACTCCAGAAACGATCCGTTACGGTACCTTCCGACTCGTCGAAGAAAGGGATCCGGCTATTGGCACAAGCCAGGTCGAAGGGTGTCGCAATAACCGCTACCGGCGGGCCGGCTACGCCACAGGAGCTAAGGCAACTGCGGCTGGGCAGAAAATTGTTGATGGTATTCAGCGATTGGGCCGACCAGGTGGTAGACGTATTGACCGAAGGCGACATGATAAATGTGCCGGAGGCATCGTGGCTGGCGTTGAAATTATGCCCCATTTCGTGGGCCCACAATACGCGGAGCGACTGAGCTGATCCACCAAAATTTTCGCAGGCATGGTAACGGCCATCGGTGCACAAGCCGCCCAGGTAGGCAATACCGATGGTGGTACCCTGAAAAGCGCGGCCGGTCCAGAGGGTGGCCATATCGTGGCTCACGCCAAACCCACCGCCACCACCCCAGGTCGCAAAATCATCGAGCAGGGTTCCGGCATTGGTGCTGTTGGTCCAGGGGTCGCAGCTGGTTGCGCTACAGGTCGCGATGAAGGTGGTGACCACTTCAAATAGGATTTCATCCGCGAACTCGTTGTCGTAATTGGTCTGCACATTGGCCAGGGTATTGAGCATAAAGTTTTCCACACTGGTGGCATTGTTGCCAAAATCCTGGTACAGCTCAAAGTCGGAAGCCAGGGCCAGTTCTACGAGCAAACATTCCCCTACTTTTTCGGGGCTGTCGGGCAGGGCCTTTTGGCGGCGTGGGGTGGCTTCCGCTGGCAGGTCGGTTGCACAGAAGTCAGGCGGCAGGATGGCATCCTGCTCGCGGTAGAGCAGGTAGAGTTCCCGGCTGGCCAGGGGGTCGATCAGCCAAAGCGGTTCCAGCAAATAGACCGTACCCGCGTTTTCCCAACGGCCCAGTACAAACTGTTCATCAAAGGTAAAAACAGCTTCGGCAGCAGGTTCCTGACGAGAAGATCCGCGGTAAACGGGCGTACGGGTACCTGGCGTACGCCGGGCAGTTTGACCATCCCAGATCTGACGAACATAGCTTTTGCTCCGCAATTCCAACGGGTTAAGGGTAAATTCCAATAACCCTTTGCCTTCGGTAGCGAGGCTGAACGACAGCTGCTCTTCATTTTGCAGATAGGCCTGATAGAGGCTTTCGTAGTCGAAAGTCACCGTCGAAACCGAGCGAAAGTGCGCACTTAAATCAACCGCCGTGGAAGCGGGAACGAGTGCAACAGGATCACTTTTTTGGGCCCAAAGAGAGCCCAGCAGCAGGATATTCCAAATCGAAAATAGTAGCGCTTTTTTCATAGTCGGGCAGCAAAATTTAGAGGCTGTCACCCAGTAGCACGGGTGCTACTGGTGGTCGTGCGTTGAATTAAAATAAATGGAAGCTTAACTGAGTTTTTTCTCAAAAAAACAACCGGGGGTGGGGTCGGAAATGTTGCCAGCTGCGTATGCCGGTAATAAGGTAACGTTCCAGCGAATGATTGGTGTGGATAGGGCAGGTGCAATGCCACAAATAAATAATTTGGGCAGTTTACCGGGCAAATATACCCCGTCGGCTCTCAATTTTAACAAATTGCGGCAGGAAGCTTAACCCAGAAAAAGACAAATACTATATTTTGTCGGCCAAACAGCAATTTTCTGCCGGGGAATCACGACGTTTGCTTCGTCTAAAATTCAAGAGCCGCTCAGGTAGCAGCTCCAACCAAAAAACAACAGCCATGCGTGCCTTGCTATTCCTTGTCCTCCTCAGCTTTACCGTATGTACGACCGCCCAGGCGCAGCGCGAAACCCAGGGCACCCGCTGGTGGTACGGCGCGCACGTGAACCTGGGCTTTTCGGCCAGCCAAAACTCCTCCTTGTTTTCGTTTGGCTTATCGCCCATGGCGGGCTACAAGATTTTACCTGGCCTGAGCATCGGCCCCCGGGTCAAGGCCATTTTTAGCAGTTACCGGGTGCGCGATTTGTTTGGCACCGCTGCGAGTAAAGGCGTATTAGACTACGGCCTGGGTACTTTCCTGCGCGTAAACGTGTACCAGGGCTTCTTTGCCCAGGGGGAATTTGGTTACGAAAACAACGGGCAGGTATTTTTTACCGGCACGGAACTATTCGTGCAACGAAATTCTGGTTTGAATGCCTTTGTGGGTGCGGGTTACAACAGTGGCCAAGGCAGCCGGCTGGCCTACGAAGTGATGCTGGCCTACGACCTCAACCTGTTGAACACCAATACGCTGGCCTTGCTGAATTACCGGGTGGGCTTCACCCTGTTTTATTAGCCATGGCAGCCCTGCCACTGGCAGGGCCTAGTAAATCCGCTTCTCACCCTGCTGCACCAGCCCTTCGATGGCTTCGAAGATGCGCCCGGGCTTGTGGGGGCGCCAGTTGATGTCGTTGTAGAGCGCTCCGAGGTGGAAGTAATTGTCGATTCGAATAGTTTGCATTTCTTCGGCTACGTGGTCCTGCAGGTTGAGCAATACCACCCAGCCGCCTTCGTCGCACAGGTCATCGTACCATTCCTCGTAGTAACTGTCGTCATCGGCGTGGAAGTTGAGGACGTTCTCGCAAATCAGGATGTAGCGGGTAATCCCCTCCCCCGTCATGGCGTCGGCCAGTTCCCGTTTGAGGTACATGATGTCATTGTTGATGGCATCGTTCCATTCGCCCAGTAATTCGATGATGGCGTAGCCTTCCTCGTAGTCGGCGTAGAGGATTTTGGCGTAGAGCGTCTCCGACCCGAAAAAATCCCACTGCGGGTGAATATAGTAGTTGTAGATGGTCTGCGTGTACTGCAGTTCATTGTAGGTACGCCCATGGAAGGGCGACTGGGGGTCGCGATCGGCCCGGTATTCGTCGCGCCAGCGAAAAAAAGGTTCTATTTCGTGCATAGTTGGTGTGAATTCCCCAATTTGTGGATCGAAACCATGGCCAAATAACAGGAGTGCAGCGGCGAAAGTTGTGCCATAAGTTAGAAAACAGCCAAATAATTTGTGGATGAAAAAAGTACTCATCACCGGCCCGGAATCCAGCGGCAAAACCAGCCTGGCCCAGCACCTGGCCCGGCGCTTTAAAAGCCCGTGGGTGGGTGAATTTGCGCGTACCTACCTGGCGGCGCTGGATCGCCCCTACGTAGAAGAAGACCTCCTGCAACTCGTGAATGGGCAGCTGCGCCTGGAGGGCCAGCAAATGGGCACCGATTTTCCTTATTTATTTTGTGATACCGGCCCCGAAGTGATCTACATCTGGAGCATGGTAAAATACGGCCATGCCGATCCTTACCTGAAAGAACTGCTGCACCGCCAACACTATGCTACCCGGCTGTTGTGCTACCCCGACCTGGCGTGGGAACCCGACCCCCTGCGCGAAGCGCCCGCACTGGAAAGCCGGCTGGCGCTGTTCGGGTTGTACCAAGACCTGCACCAGCAGATGGGCTGGGACTATACCATCATTCGCGGACCCGGCGAGGCGCGCTTCCTGCTGGCCGAAAACGAGCTTCTGGCACTACCGAACGAATGACTCCATTTCTTTGTTCAACCAAAAACAAATTTGACATGAAGATCAAAACTTTCTTTTCCCTGTCGCTGGTCGTTATTTTGCTCACTAGCGGTTCTTCCTGCCAGTGGAGCCGGACGGCCAAGGGCGGCGCCATTGGTGCCGGAACGGGCGCCGTCATCGGCGGCATGATTGGCAAAAACAACGGCAGTACCGCTGCGGGTATCCTGATCGGTGCCGCCGTGGGTGGCGCCACCGGTGCGGTAATTGGCCGGTACATGGACCGCCAGGCCGCCGAAATCCGCAAAGACCTGGCCGGAGCGAAAGTAGAACGCGTCGGTGAAGGTATCCTGATCACCTTCGATTCCGGTTTGCTGTTCGACGTCAATTCCTTCGGTCTCAAAGCGGCGACGAAAAGCAACCTGACGCAACTCTCCGCAACCCTCAACAAGTACGAAGACACCGACATTGTGGTACAGGGGCATACCGACAGCTCGGGGTCGGAGGAACTGAACATGACCTTGTCGGAAAACCGGGCCAAAGCAGTTCGCAATTACCTCAGCGGGCAAGGCGTAGCTACCACCCGGTTTACCGTTCAGGGTTTTGGCGAAAGCCTGCCCATATCCGACAACGGTACCGAAGCCGGACGCCGGGACAACCGACGGGTAGAAGTGGCCATTTATGCCAATAAGAAATTGAAGCGGGCAGCCCGCCGGGGGGATATTTAGGACTGCGGTTTTAGACACAATAAAATAAGCCAGCCGCTGGCTGGCTTATTTTTCCACGACAGCCCCCGGCTCCTCCCCTAACTCCACCACCGGAATGCGCACGATTTCAACCGTCGCGGAAGCCAGCTGGACTTTTCCTGCTGTTTTTTCTATTTCCTGGCCGATGCGCTCGTGGAGGAGGTGCCTGGTGAATCGCCGCTTTTTGTAGTCCACAATGTAGCGCAGGTTAAACTGGATCCAGTTGTCCGTCAGGGTAATGGCCAGGGTGGGGTTGACTTCGGCGTCTTCGATGTAGTATTTCTGAACGACTGTTTTCCATTCGGCCAACGACTGGGTGACGTATTCGGACAAAATTTCGGAAGCCACCTGGCTAACAATTGCTTTGGCCCGTTCCATATCGGAACCGTAGCGAATGGGCAGGTTGAATTCGTCCCAGACGAAGGGGAAGTCCTGGGAGTAATTGTAGATGGGCCCTTTGAAGACGAAGGCGTTGCTCAATTTGACGATTCGGCCCGAGTAGTTGTCGCTGCTGATCCACTCGCCAATCTCCATCATAGTGGTATAAATACTGTTCACATCAATGACATCGCCTTTGATGCCGTTGATTTCGATGCGGTCGCCGGGCTGGTAGACTTTGACCAGAAAGATAAAAAAAGAACCAGCTACGCTCAGGACCAGTTCCTGGAGGGTGATGGTGATGCCCGCCGTCAGCAAACCAATGATGAGGGTCACATCCCTGATATTGCCTGTGAAATAGGATACCGTCAGCAACACGATCAGGATATAACCAATGATCTCAATGCCTTTCTGCACGTTGTAGCGTATGGAAGAATCGGGCAGTCGCTGGCGGAGCAATCGCCGAACCAAGGAAATAACCACCACGACCAGCAGCACCCAAACGAGGTACTTGATCACACTGGTGGTGACCGGGTGTGCTTGTAACCACGCTTGGAAAAATTCAAAAATCTCCATGGGTTTGCTGTTGCCGGGTTCAATTAATTGGAGAAAAGTACCGCATCTGTTGCACATTTCCAAATCCCCCGGGCAATCGCACCACCTCCGTGGTAAAAGATAGCCACCAAAACACGGAACACACCAAATCCCACTAAAATGGTTTGGTGAAATTTTCGTGCCTTTTGTGCTTCTGTGGCAAAAAACTATGTGTCCTTTGTTACCTATATGCCCTTTGTGGTTCCCTTCCTCCGTGGTAAAAAAAAGAAGCGCAAAGCAAAGGTCTCCCCCTGCTTTACGCTTCTGAAAAAGTGTTTATTTTGGGATTACCTGGCCAGCACCACTTTTACGATGGCACCATCATCGGTTCGCACGACATAGGTCCCTGCGGGTAAGGCGGCTACCTGAGCGTAGGCGGCGTTTTTACCCGTCTGTACGGCGCGGCCCTGCAGATCGAAGAGGGTGTAATCGACGGGGCGGTCGAAGTAGAGTACCCCCATGTTGGAGGGGTTAGGGAACACTCCCAGCGTAGGCGTGGTTTCCACCACGTCGTTCAGGCCAACCACCACGTCTGAGGGGATGGCGTACACGCTGAGGGTAGCGCTTACTTCATTGGCGACCACCACCAGCCCGGTATCGGCGGGGCTATTTGCGGCCATAATGTAGATGAGACCTTCGGGAGCGAGGTCGCCGCCTTCGTCGGCGCCCGGGTTACGGGTGTTGATGTAGTCGACGAAAACAGGGGCCGTAGGGTCACTCAGGTCATAAGTAACAATGCCGCCGATGCGTTCCAGGGCGAGGAAAGCGTAGGGTACACCACCGATTTCAGCGGTGATGATCGTTTCCGGTTCGGGGCCTTTGTTGTCGGAGCGGTTTTTGAAGTTGTTGTTGTCATTGGAAACATTGAACAAGGATCCGAAATCAGGATCAGCAGCGGTAAGCCGTTCCAACTCGGAACCACTGTCCCAAACCAACGCGCCGGTGTCGGCGTTCCAAACGGTGAAGGAGCGCGCACCGAAGACATAAATTTCGTCGTAATCGCCGTCGCCATCGGTGTCCCCGTTAGCGGTGGTAATGCTCAGTCGGCCCAGCGTAGGGTTTCGCTGCAGGGCTTCGGCGTCGGGAAAGGCGGTAGCATCCAGGAGCAGGTCATTCACCCGAGCTTCCTCAGAATAGCCGTCATAATCGCGGGAATCACCTTCGTTGGCGGTAAGCAGGTAACCCTGGCCACCTACTTCAAAGTAGTTGATCCCATCGGGCATGTACATACCCAGGACCGGCCAGTTGGAGAAGACGATCCCGTCGGCACGGTCCGATGCGTCAATTTCATTTCCTGCCAGCAGGTGATCTTTGTACCCCAGTGGCAAGATGGCGTCGATGGTAGCCGCAGCTATGTTGACAATAGCCAGGGCGTTGTTTTCCTGGCAAGTGACGTAGGCTATCGAGCTGCTGCTGTTGTAGGTAATGTATTCGGGCTCCATATCTTGGGAAACGGAAGCGTTGGGGCCAAAAACACGCACCCCGTCAGCCCGCAGTTGGTCGATCTGACTGTCGTAGGCGTTGAAAGTAGCCGTTTGTACGGTAGCTGCTGCCACCCCGTTGCGCAAGTCGATAACAGACACCGAGCCTTCGGCATCGACGGTGTAGTCGGCGTTGGGTTCGCCTTCGTTGGCCGTCAGGACGAAGTTGCCGTCGGGAGTAAAGCTGACGTGATCGGGCAGATTACCTACTTCCAGGACGCGGATTTCGTTGCCGTCGGTGTCAAAAAAGACGACAATTCCGTTGGCCTCGTCGCGCTGTTCGGCAACGACGACGATACCGTCGTTGGAGGCCACGCTGTTGATGCCGTCGCCGTAGGCGCTCATGTCAATGGCGGCAATCTCGGTGATGGTCCGAGGATCGCTAAAATCCAGGATGTGGAGCTTATTAAAAATAGAATTGATCACGAATAAGCGATTCGAAGTAGCATCGTGGGCGATAATCTCGGCGGAACCGTCCTGTTCCACCAGGTAGCTGCCCAGGTGAACCAGGTCGATAGATCCGGTGGCCACAGGAGCGGGAGTGTCATTGTCTTTCAGGTACACCACGTGGCGGTCGGTACTGCCCAGGAGGGTATTGGTACCGCTGATGACCAGGCTGAACCAACGGTCGCTTTGGGCTACCGCATTTTCGTTGATGGTCAGTTCGATACTGACGGTCTGGTCACCGGCAGGCAGGGTATTCAACTCAAAATCGGTGGTGCCGATGGTAAAATCATCGCCGACAACAGCATCGCCGAATGCTACGCTGATACTGAAGCTACCCACGCCACTGTTGCCCGTAACCTGAACGGGAACGGTCACGGTGCCGTCACTTTCCATAAAGATGGTGTGATCATCGGCAAAGCCGATGGTGGCCTGGGCAATGACCAGGAGTCCGGTAAACACCTGGGGCTCGGGCTGGATATTGCCCGCTTCGTCGGCGATATCACTAATCGTGAGGGTGTAGGCTACGGCATTCTCGAAACCACTGTGGTTGATGGTAGCCGTGAACGTTACCGGATCGTAGTCGATGCTATTGATGGTAACCACAGGATCGACCTGGTAATTACCTGCATCGGTTGCGTTGACGACCGCTTCGCTGAACACTACGGCCAGTTGGGTCGCGCTGAGCGCCGTGGCGCTGATGGCCGCTGGCGGGGTGGCATCGTTGGCCATAATGACAAAAGGAGTCGTATCAAAAGGCACATCGGGCGCAATGCCATCGTTGTGCTGATCACCACTTCCGTCCTGGGTGAAGTAGTTGGCTGCCTGATCCACAAAAGTGACCATGGCAAAACCGTCATTGCCATCGGCATTGAAGGCCACAAAGGATAGATCACCGGTACTTTGGGCCGACAGGCCACTCCACACCAGGCAGAAACTCAAAATTACTTGTAGTACTTTCTTCATCGAAGTTTTCTTGTAATGGTTTGCATATTGGTTTTAAAAGATTGCAAAATAGCGGGCTAGCGTAAACTGAAATTTAAAGGGAGGTTAATTTTGAGAGGTGGGGAAGGGAAAAGGTGGAAAAGTGTAAACGGACGTTGACCTTGCTCTGGCTTTGGACAGATCGATTTCTCGGCCGTACTGGCGGGTAACAATTCCCAATAATTAAAGACGGTCAAAAGTCCTCCCCCTTTCTCCCCCTCCAAAGGGGGAATTTTGACCTTGCTCCGACTTCGGACAGATTGGATTTCCGATATGCTGGCGGGGCTAAGAAGAGCGGTATAACGCTGAGGTCTTGAAAAATGACCGCAGCGCGGTCAAATTACGTGTGTGCCCTCACACCGCTAATTCTTTCCGACCCCAGCGGGGTCGCACCTACCTTTTTATGATTCCCTGACATTTTTTGTGTTGGAGGTCAATCGAAAGCAAAAAACAACGGCCAGTTTCCGGGCCACCAGGTGGTGGAAGAAACTGGCCGTCGTATGGGTCAGGAGTGGCGTATGCGCGCTTTAGAAATTATCGCCGTCGCCACCTTTTTGGTCGTCGTTCGAGATTTTTGTGCGGCGGCCGTTGCGGGGTCCTTTGAAATCGAGCTGACCGAAATTGTAGTTCAGGCTGATACCAATGGAGCGGAAGGGGATGCTAAAGTCCGAGCGCTGGTAGAAATTTTCGCCCCGAATTTCGGAGGGGAAGCTCTTGCGTGCGTTGAAGGGTTCGATGGCGCGGGCACCGAGGCTAAAGCGCTTGCTGAACTCCTTGCGGATGCCCATGCCGTAGAGCCAAAAGCTGGGGTTTTGGCCCTGCAGCGTCTGCGACGGGGAACGGGCGAAGCCGAAGAGGTCGAACTTCCAGTCGCGGGGCAGGTTGATGTTGCCGCCTATGTTGCCATCCCAAATCACGGCACTGCGGCTGAGGTTGATGGAGTCGATGGTAGAGGACGCGTCGTAGGAATACACGTTGAAACCAATGCGGAAGGAGCCGATTTTTTTGATGTTCACCGAGGCGAAGACGTTGAGCCCCACGCTGTTGTTGGTACCGATATTGAGGTAGCTGGTGGTCGACACTTCGCCGGCGGGGTCTACTTGTACGTAGCTTTCGATAGCCGCGGTGGTGCGGCGGTAATAGACCGACGTGTTGAGGGAGACGCCTTTGACAAAGGTGCCGTAGCTGAGTTCGTACTGGTCCACCACTTCGGGGTCGAGGTTGGGGTTGCCCAGCGTGATGTTATTGGGGTCGGACACCTGGGTGAAGGGGTTGATGTAGAACAGGCTGGGGCGCTGGATGCGGCGGGCGAAGCTGAGCTTGAGGTTGCTGAAATCCTTAAACTGCCGGCTGATGATGATGCTGGGCAGGATGTTGTCGTACTCCTGGGTGAAAGGCGTTTCGCCACTCTCCCGGAATGCGCCGGCGATGGTGGTGTGTTCGTAGCGGGCGCCGGCTACCAGGGCAAATTTCTCGCCCAACTTGGTATTGAACGACGCGTAGGCCGCGTACACATCCTGGTCGTAGCCAAACTGGTCGGTCAGCCGCGGAAAAACCACGAAAGGATCGCCGTCGAGTTGCCGGGTGAGGGTCGCATAGTCGCTGTCGATGCGGCGAATGACGCTTTTCACGCCGGTTTCGAGTTTCACTTTGTCGCTGAACGGGTGTACGTAGTCCATCTGGGCGGTATATTCCTGGTTGACGCCGTCGTTGGTATTGCGGATATCCTGTTGGTAGCGTTCAACCGTGCCGGTCTGGTCGGTGCGGTTATCCTGGTTGCTGTTGGTGGTGCTGATTTGGAAGGCGGTAGTGAATTCGCGCTCCGAATTGGGGAAGGTCTTCTTGTAGTCGATGGTCCAGTCGTAGCCGCTGCGCAGGCCTTCGTTGTCGTTGGTGCGGGAGAAGGTAGTGGGCGTGGTAAAATCACCGGGGGTGATGCTGCCGTTGATGGTTCCGTCGCGCCAGTTGTTGAAGCCGTTGAAGCGGATATTGGAGTTGATGCTGTTGTAGGCGTTGAAGTCGTAGAAAGCGCCAAAGTTGCCGTTGAAGCCCAGCACCTGGCTGCTGTTGGGGCCTTTTTGTTCGAGGATGGTAGGGTTAGTGGTGCCATCTTCGCGATAAAAGCTAAACTCCCCTTCGCGGCGCCACGACCAGAAGCTGTTGGCGCCCCCCGTAAGGCCAAAGCGGCCGCGCATCCAGTTGAGGTTGAGGCCGCCGTTGTTTTGGCGGGTACCGATGGAAGAATTGACGGAACCGGTAAACCCTTCGGCGTTTTTCTTTTTGGTGATGATGTTGATGATTCCGGCGCTGCCTTCACTGTCGTACTTGGCGGTGGGGGTGGTGATGACCTCCACGGTCTTGATCTGATCGGCCGGGATGGTCTTGAGGGCATCGGCCGGGCTGGCGGCAAACATGGTGGAAGGGCGACCGTTGATGAGTATCTGAATATTGGAAGAGCCCCGCAGGCTGACGTTGCCATCGAGGTCGACGGACAGCAGCGGTACGTTGCGCAATACGTCGGCGCCGTTGCCCCCGGAGGTGGTGGCGTCTTTGTCGGCGTTGTAGACGAGCTTGTCAATGCGGTTTTCCACGAGCGCGGCCTGGCCGGTGACGGTAATTTCCTCCAGGTTGACTCCCGTGGGCTGCAGGAAGATGGTCCCCAGGTCGAGGTCGGGTTTTTCGAGGGTCGTTTCCACGTTGGTCAGCAGGTGCTCTTCGTAGCCCAGGAAGCTGATGCTGAGGTTGTATTTGCCGTTATCGACCTCGTTGATCTTGAACGAGCCATCGGTTTCGGTGATTCCGCCATCCAGTTGCTTGCCGTCGGCGGCCTTGATGAGGACGATGGTGGCAAACTCCACGGGCTGCTGGCTGAGGGTATCGATCACCGTTCCGGAGATGCGGCCTTTGATCGTCGGGCCTTTTTTTCCGCCACCACCACCAGACCAGGGCTGCTGGGCCGCGAGGGTGACGGTAAGGCTGGTGAAGGCCACAAAAAGGAAGATGCGGAAGTAACTGTGCTGCATGACTCGTTGGTTAGTTGGTTTTAAAACAAAAAACCACCATCGTAGTTTAGTGTCATTCTGATTAGTCCCCTTAATGCGAGGTCATTACCGCCATTGTGATGCAAATCACCTACGTTGTGCAGCAAATTTTCCATCTTTGCGCCACTCCAAAATCAAACCTGTGCCGCCCTGCGGGGGATTGGCACCTAAAGTAGATTACAATGGCCATTTTCCGGAAGGGGCAAAAAGCGTACAGTATTTTCCACATCAAGTGCCCGCGTTGCCACGAGAGCGACATGTTTGCGACAAGCAGCATGAGTTTTAAGGCGCCTTTTGAGATGAAAGAACGCTGCGACAAATGCAATGAGGACTTCTTTCCCGAACCAGGCTACTACTACGGCGCCATGTTTTTGTCGTATATTTTCACGGCCTGGTTTTCCATTGGCTTTGTCTTGTTTTTTCACTGGTTACTGAAGTGGAGTACTGCCGCCAGTTTTGCTTTGCTGATCGGGGTTCTGCTGGTTTTTTTCGTTTACATCTTCCGGGTGGCACGGGCCATGTACATCAATATCCACGTGAGCTACGACCCGCACGCCATTGAAAAAGCCAAAAATAAAGGGATGACCAGCACTGCCGCTTCTCACTACGGAAAGTAGCCCCAGCAGAACAAGTCTAATGCTGCCTGATAAAAGACAAAAAGACCTGTAGCGATTTCATCTTACCGGATGTTTCCTTAATTTTGTGTTTTACCCGCCCCGCAAAACTAAAAAAATGAATGCCACTGCTTTAGGTAACGCACGTCGTTATTTAGGCTGGATGATCTTCCTCCTAATTCTCCAATCCCCCCTGTTCGCACAATTGCCGCCCGATTTCTACGATACCAAAATTCTGGATGGTTTCGAATTGCCCCTGGGGATTACCTTCGACGCCAATGGCCGGGGCTACATTTGGGAAAAAGCGGGCCAGGTATACCTCCTGGATACCACCGGCCAGCTACTACCCGAACCGCTCATCGACCTGAGCGAGGAAGTAGCCAGCTGGAAAGACCACGGCCTCAATGGCTTTTGCCTCGACAACGACTTCCTCCACAACGGGTATATTTATCTCTATTACGTGGTAGATCTCTACCATTACTGGCACGCAGGCACCCCCGACTACCAGGCCGATTCGACCATCACCTTCCAGCCTACCTTTGGCCGCGTCACCCGCTACCAGGCCGATCCGGCCACGGGCTTTACCACCGTTATTCCCGAGTCACGCACCGTGCTGCTCGGCGAGTCCATCGGTACCGGCGTTCCTATCCTCTACGAATTCCACGGCCTGGGCACCCTCCTGCAAGGCGAAGATGGCACCCTGCTCTGCTCGACGGGCGAAACCACCGGCGGACTGCAAATTGGCATCGGCAACGAGCCGGGGGACACGTATGCCCCTCAGGCCATTGCCTGGGGCATCATTACCCCCGACCAGGACCTGGGTTCCTATAAGGCGCAGTACCTGGGCACGCTCAATGGCAAAGTCTTGCGCCTGGCCAGCGACACCGGTGACGGCCTCCCCAGCAACCCGTTTTTCGACTCCAATGCCCCGCGCTCGGCCCAATCCCGCATTTGGGCCCTGGGCTTCCGCAACCCCTACCGCATGGTCTTGCGCCCGCACACAGGGAGCCACTACGCTGCCGAGGGGGATCCGGGCACCCTGGTGGTGGGGGATGTCGGCAATGGCAGCTGGGAAGAGCTGAATATTGTGGACCGGGGCGGACAAAACTTTGGCTGGCCCCTGCTGGAAGGTATCCGCCTGGCCTGGAAATTCTGGATCCAGGAGGTGCCCGACAACCCGCTGGCGCCGAATCCGTTGGACAGCTGTGGGCGGGCTTACCTGAATTTCCGGGAACTCCTGGCGCTGCCCATGGAAAGCGGACCCTACGTGCCAGGAATCCCTTGTGCGGATACCATTCCCATTCCGGCGGAACTCCACCCATTCTACGCCCAACAACCCCTCCTGGTGTGGAACAACAGCCAGTGGAATTCCCCTACGCGTGCTGCCGTTCCGGCCTGGGATGAAAATGGGTATCCAGCTGAAAATTTCCTCGACTCCCTGGGCGCTACCGTAAGTGGCGAAGCATTCGAAGGCTATTCCAGTCTGGCCGGCGTTTTTTACGAAGGAACGCAGTTCCCGGCGGCCTACCAGGGCAAGTATTTTCATTTCGACTTCAGCGGGTGGATTCGCACTTTTGACCTCGATGACAGCAATACCCTCAGCGGGGTAGACCTCTTCCACGAATACACCAAAGATATCATCCACCTGGCGCAAAACCTGGCCGATGGTGCCCTGTACTACACCAACCTGGCTGGCGAAGTGCACCGAATAGCCTACGGCGGCAACCCGGCACCGGTAGCCATTATAGAGGCCGACCGGTTTTACGGCGCCAGCCCGCTGCCGGTGCAGTTTTCGGCGATCCGTTCTTACGACCCCAATAACAATCCACTCACCTACGCCTGGGATTTTGGCGATGGGACCACCAGTACAGAAATAGCCCCGCTGCACACCTTCGTGAGTACCCAGGCCGGGGTGCCGCAAAGCTTTCCGGTTCGCCTCACCGTCACCGACAGCCTGGGCGCTTCCCACACCGACGAACGAATCGTCGCGCTCAACAACACCCCGCCAGTCGTGACGATCGTCTCCTTTAACGACGGCGATCAGTACTCGTTGGAGTATACCTCCCTCCTAAGGCTGAAAGCGGACGTCTACGACGCCGAAACACCCGCCGAAGAGCTGACCTACGAATGGCGCACCTTCCTGCACCACAACGAGCATTTCCACCCCGACCCCGTCATTTTCGAACCCGAGACCTATTTCCTGGTCAGTCCGCTGGGCTGTGGGCAGGAAGAATATTTCTACCGCATCGAACTTACCGTCACCGATCCGGGTGGCCTGGCTACGACGGTATCGCAACGCATCCTGCCGTTCTGTGGCGATCAATTCACGCAGTGGATCGAGCTGGCCGGAACTGTTCAGGATCATTCCGTCGATTTGACCTGGGGTACCCTCTTCGAAGAAGATATCGTGCAGCTGGAATTGCAGCGCGCCAGCGACTATTTCAACTTCACGGTGCTGGCAACCATCCCGCCGGCGGGCAACAGCACCCGACCCCGGCGCTATGCCTACCAGGATGCAGCACCCCTGCGCGGGGCGAATATCTACCGCATCAAAGCGGTCACGGCTACGGGTGCCTTTGCCTATTCCAACCTCTTTCAAACCAGTTTTCCGGCACCTAAAGATTGGCGGGTATTTCCCAATCCTGCCAGTCAGCAACTGACCTTCTACATTCTCGAAGCACAGGCCGAAATGGTACACCTGGAATTGTTCAGCGTAGCGGGCCAACGCTTGCGGCAGGCTACCTTTGCCGCTGAGATCGGCCAGGAATGGCAACGCGAATTACCAATCGACCAACTGCCCGCCGGCCTCTACAACTATCGCCTGCTCAATGGGGAGGCGGTTTATGTGGGGCAGGTGGTGGTGGCGAGGTGAGAATAAGGTGTAAAAGTAGGCTGTTCAATCTGAGTGCATTTTCATGCGACGGATTTTAGTTCTCGGTTCATACGTCTGATCAGTCGGTATCGGTTTTCACATACATTTTCTGTTTGCCATTTGAGGAGGTCAGCTTGTCGAACTTCCGTCATGGCTTTGTCGATGAATACGGTGTCTATTTTTCGGT
>Ga0208544_10000395_pt1 | contig 34756 bp, 20 predicted proteins | sample DEB08_DNA_9_FD_184526 | JGI IMG/M metagenome (GOLD analysis project Ga0208544, IMG submission 184526) | Aqueous microbial communities from the Delaware River and Bay under freshwater to marine salinity gradient to study organic matter... | ecosystem: Environmental > Aquatic > Marine > Coastal ... | reverse complement strand
AGAAACCGCCTTGGTACGTTAAAGCGTATGCCGGGTGGTGTGGGGGGGACGGCGGCTTCGGCCGCCTACCCATCCCGATTAGAAAAGGGCCAAATGGGTGCTTCCCGTGCCGTAGGTACGGCATCTAAATCAATAGTACGCAGGCATATGCCGTACTTACGGCACGGCTAATCAATCGGTAAAACAATTTTCTACCGATATCGCGTACCTAAAGGCACGCTTCCCTGATGTTTACGCGGAGATACCACGCAGCGATAACTACCTTTTAGGGGAAAATCTACTGTTTGTATAAAGTGTTTTTATCATTCGACAACCCCGGGGGGCTCTGCCACAGCGACGCGGCGGCACAAAGCAGTGCTTACCCTTCCTGGCCTGGCGATGGGCCCGCGCCAGCTGCCTGGCGGGCTGGGTGCGCAGCACCGAGCGAATAGCGAGCCCAGAAGGGAGCGGCCCCGACGCAGGAGGGGAGGCGCCCTGATAAAAAGTGGGCGGCCCTTTTTTTTCTTGCTTTCCATTCGTCTAAAAAAAAATTAAACCCGCCCTCCTTTTAGAAGCCAGTACCTCCAAACTCAAAAAATCGCGGGGTGTTTTCGAACTGACCATGATGGGTGTGGGGACCATCATCGGGACGGGTATTAGTATCTATTATCTGTACGGGTACCAGCACAGTAAATTGAATACGAAGTAGTTGGTCAGCTGATACCTGCTCCTTTTTCGACGCTAAGGAAGTGCTCGAAATTGGCTATCCGGCAGGCCTCTGGCGCTGCTGCCCGGCCAGGTAAGCGTACCGCAAAAATACGCCCCACGCCATGATGGCGCTGACGATGAAGCCCACCTTGCCGTCGCGGAATCCCTGTTGGATGACGAAGTGTTTAAAAAAGCGGAAGGTCGGTTTGGCCCACAGGTGGTAATAGCCCACCCGGGGCGTGCGCGCCGCGTGATCTTGTGCCGACCAGCGGGCGTAGCGGCGGGTCTTGTCCAGGTAATGGTCCAGGTTGCGGAAGGTGTAGTGTTCCAGCCGGCCCCGGAGGCTACCCGTTGGCAGGCCGTCGGTGATGATCTCCTCGTGAACCTGCACGTCGGCATAGCGGGCGCGGTCGCGGTGAAAGAAGCGCACGACGCGGTCGCCTTGCCAGCCACTGAAGCGGATGCGCTGGCCGAGGAAATAGTTGTTGCGCCCAATCCAGTAGGCCGCAGCCGCTGGGGGCACGTCGTTGGCGAGCAGCTGGGTAAGCTCGTCCCGCAGATCGGGGGTCACTACTTCGTCGGCATCGAGTAGGAGCACCCATTCGTGGCGGGCCTGGGGGATGGCCCAGTTTTTCTGCTCGGCCGGCCCCTGGTAGGGGCGCTGTTCTACCCGGGCACCGTGGGTGTGGGCGATGGCCACCGTCGCGTCGGTACTGAAGCTGTCTACCACCAGCACATCGTCCGACAGGCCCTGCACACTGGCCAGGCAGCGGCCGATGTGGTCGGCTTCGTTGTAGGTGGTTACGATAACGGAGAGGGGGTGAGACATTGGCGTAAAATTAGCTGTTGATGAATCATTTCACCACTCCCGACACCACAAAGTGCGGGTTCAGCAGGTTGGGTTTGTTGTACACTACCGGATCTTCTGTGCCGGCTTGCAGCACCCGGCCACCGGCTTCTTCAACGACAATTTGCGCCGCTGCGGTATCCCATTCCATGGTGGGTGCCAGGCGCGGATAGAGGTGCGCCTCGCCCGCCGCTACCAGCAGCAGTTTGAGGGAAGAGCCCTTGCTGACCAGTTCGGGCTGATTGAGCTGGTCGATGAAGGCCTGGGTACCTTCGTTCAGGTGGCTGCGGCTGGCCACTACTTTCAGGCCCGGTTCACGCAGGCTAAACGTGGCTGCCTGGAGGCGTTGCTCCTGCCCGTTGGCTACGCGGTAAGCGCCCAGCAGGTGAGCCGCCCAGAACAGCTCGCCGGTCACGGGCACGTACACCACGCCCAGCACCACTTTGTGCTGCTTGACCAGGGCGATGTTGACCGTGAACTCGCCGTTGCGTTTGATGAACTCTTTGGTGCCATCGAGGGGGTCTACCATCCAGAAGTAGTCGTAATCTTTGCGGTCGGCGTAAGCCACCTGCTTGTTTTCTTCCGAAATGATGGGTGCCTGGAAAGTCAGCTGTTCCAGTCCCGCTACAATCACCGCGTTGGCGGCCTGGTCGGCGCGGGTCAGGGGGCTGTCGTCGGCTTTGTATTCGATACTAAAACCCGTCTCGTCTTCGTAAATGCGAATAATTTCGGTTCCCGCGGCGCGGGCAATCGCACTTACTTCCTGAACGAGGGTTTTAAGATTTGTCATGGATCGTTGCTTGGTTTTATGGGAGTATATTAGCCCTGGTGGGTAAAAGGAGCTTTAGGGGGGCTCCGACAAAGGTAGTGAATTGTCCAGTAGTGTAAGGCGGGTGGTAATCGTTCTTTGGCTGTTCCGGTGAAAAATGGAACAGCTCCCTAATTTCTTTTCACCAACCAGGCCGATGGGGGCCTGGGCGACAGCTACTTGCGCGTCGTTCTGAAAGTACCATTGGGTTGGATGAGGATCATGGTATCAATCGACTGGTCAGCAGCTTGCTCAAACTCAACTTTAAATCCTTCCAGGGTCTTGAACGAAAACTTATGGGGCCCGGTTGCCAGCAATTCGTATTCGGGTTGTCCGGCCACAAAAAGGTACAGCGTATCTTCGTTTTTAAGGTACACCTTGATGGTCGTTCCCGCCAACTCATAGTCACCGATGTAGCGGGCTAAAGTGGCCGGGTCGACCTTGATCATATTGGGCTGGTGCCTGAACTCAACGGGATGATCCAGCGCGGGTTCTATGTTTGCTTTTACCAGGGCAATTTCTCCGCCATCGTTCGTCAGGAAGTTGAATCGCAACGGACCCGTATTCGTCGAGTCGACTCCGTTTTCAGTCAGCTCGAAGGGTTGGAAAACATCATAATGTACGTGTTTGAGATACAGTTTTTTCAGTTTGAAGTTGGCAAATAAAGAATCGTTTTGATTGGTGATATGAAATTCGCCGTAGCCAGGATTCGAATACGCGCCGGTGTAGGCTTGCAAAATGTGGGATGGGGTCGTGTTGGCGGTGGCCGAATTTATTTTTTCAGCCTGGGCTTCGGCTGTTTCTTTCTGGGCTTTTTCCTGGCGCTCCTCAAAGCGTTTTGCCCAGTCTGTTTGCTCCGTTCCCAGCAGGCGATCGGCCACGGTATTTCTGACCAGGGCAGGAACCGTTGAGCCATTCTGGTTGGCCAGCACCACAATTCCGATGCTGTCGCTGGGAAAAAAGGCAACACTGGCCGAAAAGCCATCAATATTGCCCCCGTGTTCAACGCGGTAATGGCCCCGGTAAGAGGAAATGAACCAGCCATAACCGTAGTTGGCCAGGTGCATATCTGGAAATTCGTCATCGGGCAAGCCCGGACCGGCGACCATTTGCGAACTCATCGCTTCATTGATATAGCTTTCGGGTAAGATGTCCTGGCCCTTAAATTTTCCTTTATTGATCCAGGTGATCAGCCAATTGGCCATCTCATTCGCACTGCTGTTGATGCTTCCGGCCGGGCTCATGCCGGCAATGTGGTAATAATCCATTTTGCGGATGATGCTGTCTTCCTTCAGTTCATACCCCAAAGCCGCATTTGGGCTTTTCTCCAAAGCCGCAATGCTGGTATTGGAGCGGGTCATCCCCAGGGGAGCGAAGAAACGGGCCTGGATGTTGTCTTCCCAGCTTTTCCCAGTAATGCGCTCCGCGATCACCCCCTGCGCCAGAAACATGAAGTTGTTGTAGTACCATTGCTGCCGGACACCGGTAAACGGTTCCTGGTGTTCCACCCGCTGCAACAGGCTATCCTTGTCGGTGGTGGGAAAGAGGTACCACGAAAAATCATGGCGAGGCAGACCCGTGCGATGACACATCAGGTCTTGGATGATGATGTTGTTGTTCATCTCATCATTATAGAATGCTAAGTCCGGTACATATTTCCGGGGGCTATCGTCAAAAGACAATTGGTCTTCCTGGCGCAACTGCCCCAGGATGGCCGAGGTAAAGGCCTTGGTACTGGAACCAATGGCAAAGAGGGTATTCGCATCTGCCGGAATTTTGGCTTCGTAATCCCGGTAACCAAACCCCTTGGCATAAATTACCTGATCCCCATCCACGACGGCCACGGCAAATCCGGCGGCTTTGGTGGCTTCCAGAATGGCGTCGAGTTCTTTTTCTAATCCGGTGAGTCGCGCATCGGTTTGCGCACGGCTGGGTGCCAGCGATAAGACAGCCAGCAAAAGGAGGATCAATTTTTTCATAGGTGTTTTTTGTGTTTTAGCAAGTATACGGCATTTAACCGATACTTACCTTTCCATTTTTCCACCTTTCCCCTTTTCCACCTTTCCACCTAACTAGTTACATCCCAAATCCACCTGCGAAACCGGGTCGTTATTGGGGAAACAATTGCCAGAGAGTACACTTTCGGGTACGTAGCGCTGCAAGTTGGGGTCGAAGAGGCCGTGGGTGATGAACTCCGTCAGGTCATCCATTTGCCGTTCGGTGAGGCTCAGGGGGTGGAAGAAGGGCGAGATGCGCTCCTGTGGTACCCGGGGGTTTTCGGGGGTGCCGGCGTTGAAATATTCGACGACGTCGCGGATCGAATGGTGGCTGCTGCCGTGGAAGTAGAAGGGTGAATCTTTGAGGTTATACAATTGGGGTACTTTGAAAGCGTACATGTCTTCGGGCCGCCTGGTAAACCCACCGCGACCGAGGTTGCGTTCGTCGTTGAGGCCCGTAGCTAAGCCCCCCACGTCGCAGAGGTCGTTGACGCCAACAGCCTGGAAGGTGTTGCCGTTGAGGGCGGGTCCGCTGTGGCAGCGGTAGCAGCCACCGTCGCTAAAAAACACCATGGCACCGCGTTTCATCTGCTCGGTCATGGCGTCGTCGTTACCGCGCAACCAGGCCTGGTAGGGTGCCTCGTAGGGCATCAGGGTGCGGATGTAGGCCGACAGGGCAAAGCTCATGGCTTCGCGTCCGTAGCGGGCGTTGACTGGCCAGTCGTAGAAGGCGGCATCGAACATCTCCCGGTAGCCGAGGTCGTCGAGCAGTGTTTCACTCACCCGCAGCCGGTGGGCAATTGTACCTTCGATATTTTGGGCTTCGAGGCCATCCAGGCCAGAAAAATTGATCTCGGTAGCAGGATCCGATACGCCCCATACGGCTTCGGTACCTACATTGTTGAAGCGGGCGCCGAAGCGGCCAGCCCACATAGAATTCTGTACGTAAGCCACCCCGATCATGCTCAGTGGGCGGGCACCCTGGGCGTCGATCTGGTTTTCGTTGTAATCGGTGCGCATGCGGCGGGCTTCACCGTTGAGACCAAAGCCTTCGGCTCCGTCGGCGATACCCTGGGATGCACCCGGCATGAAGCCAGCGGCAGGTACGTGGCACGACGAGCAGGAAAAGGTCTGCATCCCGCTGGGGTTGACGGCATCGATACCCAGGGCGGTTTCGAAGAAGAGCATCTTGCCCAACTCTACCTTTTCGGGGGTCAGCGGATTGCCAATGCCGGCGGGAATGTCTTTGAGATTGGCGTGGTGCGGAACCTGGAAATTGGCCAGGTCCTGTTCGGGTGCCAGGCGCGCCATCGTACGGCGAAGCGTCACGTCCAATGGGTCAGCAGTTTGCTCGTTAACACAAGCAACCAACAGCACAAACATTGGCGTAAAAAGGAGTAGTGTTCGTTTTCTTAACATGGGATCGATCATTCTCAAAAAAGCAAAAAAATCGGAGCAGTCGTATAAACTAGGAACGCCCAACTATCGTATTGGTAGTGGACGTTCCGCAACCTCTCAAAGCTCAAGTAGGGTTGTTGCTCTTTTTAGCTTATTATTTGGCGTATACGCGGGTATCCACGACTTAGTTACAAGGACAAAGGTAAAATTTTTAAATGTTTCTTTGGGGTGACTTTCGTCAACTCCTTATGTACTACCTTTGTTCTTGCTGGTACAAAAAGGGTAAAACGGTTTTTTTTGCCCCTAATACCATTGATACACCGTTGCCAGAATTCGGTGAAGTTACAACTTTTACGACAATCGGGATATGAATCGGATAGCAGAATTACTTGCGGAGCGTATTTTAGTGCTGGATGGCGCCATGGGAACCATGATTCAGCGTTATAAACTGGACGAAGCGGGTTACCGCGGTACCCTACTAGCCAACTGGCACCAGGACCTCAAAGGCAACAACGACATCCTCTGCCTCACGCAGCCGGCTATTGTGGAGGAAATTCACCGCGCCTACCTCGAGGCGGGTGCCGATATTCTGGAGACCAATACCTTCAATTCCACCAGCATTTCGCAGGCCGACTACGGCACCGAAGCCTACGTCTACGAACTCAATAAAGCTGCGGCTGCCATTGCTAAGCGCTCGGCACGGGATTTCACGGCCCGCAACCCCAATAAGCCGCGTTTTGTAGCGGGGGCCATTGGGCCGTTGAACAAGACCCTCTCCCTCTCGCCCGACGTCAACGATCCCGGCTACCGCGCCACTACCTTCGACGAAGTGGTCGCGTCCTACACCGAACAAATTAATGGGCTCATCGACGGTGGCACCGACCTCTTCCTGGTAGAAACCATCTTCGATACCCTCAACGCCAAAGCGGCCCTCTTTGCCCTCGAGACCGTCTTCGAGGAGCGGGGCGAACGCTGGCCGGTCATCATCTCCGGCACCATCACCGACGCCAGTGGGCGTACCCTTTCCGGGCAAACGGTAGAGGCCTTCTGGATCTCCGTCATGCACGTGCGGCCCCTCTGTGTGGGCCTTAACTGTGCGCTGGGCGCCGAGGAGATGCGCCCCCACCTGGAGGCCCTGTCCAGGGTGGCTTCCTGCTACGTGCACGCGTACCCCAATGCGGGCCTGCCCAACGAATTTGGCGCCTACGACCAGGGGGCAACCGAAATGCAAACCTATATCCGCGACTTTGCGGCCAGCGGGTTTGTCAACCTGATTGGTGGTTGTTGCGGCACCACGCCCGACCACATTCGCGCTATGGCGGAAGCCGTCCGGTCCTTGCCTCCCCGCAAGGTACCCGCCAGTTCGCCCTACACCATGCTCAGCGGCCTGGAGCCACTGGTGATCCGCCCCGAGACCAACTTCGTCAACGTGGGCGAAAGAACCAACGTGACGGGCTCCCGCAAGTTTGCCCGCCTCATTATGAGCGGCCAACTGGCCGAAGCCCTCGCCGTCGCCCGCGACCAGGTGGAGGGCGGCGCCCAGATCATCGACGTGAATATGGACGAAGGACTGCTGGACAGCAAAAAGGCCATGGTGCAGTTTCTCAACCTCATCATGTCGGAGCCCGATATCGCCAAATTGCCTATTATGATCGATTCCTCGAAATGGGAGGTCATCGAAGCGGGCCTGAAGACCGTGCAGGGCAAGTGCATCGTGAATTCCATCAGCATGAAGGAAGGCGAAGCCGAATTTATCCGCCAGGCCAGTCTGGTCAGGCGCTACGGGGCTGCCGCCGTGGTAATGGCTTTTGACGAAAAAGGACAGGCCGATACCATCGAGCGCAAGGTCTCGATCTGCGAACGCGCCTACCGCATCCTGGTCGACCGGGTCGGGTTTCCGCCCCAGGACATTATTTTTGACCCCAATATTTTTGCCGTCGCCACCGGCATCGAAGAACACAACGAATACGCCATCAACTTTATCGAAGCCACCCGCCAGATCAAAGCCCGCTGCCCGGGCGCCAAGATCAGCGGTGGCGTGAGCAACATCTCTTTTTCCTACCGGGGCAACGATGTCATCCGCGAGGCCATGCACTCGGCTTTCCTCTACCACGCCATCCGCGCGGGTATGGACATGGGCATCGTCAACGCCGGCCTCATTGAAGTGTACGCCGACATTCCGGCCGACCTGCTGGAGCGCGTGGAAGACGTACTCTTCAATCGCCGCGAAGATGCCACCGAACGCCTCACCGAGTTTGCCGAAAACGTTAAAGGAGACGGTGGGCGCCAAATACAACGCGATCTCTCCTGGCGCGAAGGTACGGTACAGGAACGCCTGGCTCACGCACTGGTGCGTGGCATCACCGACTATATCGAGGAGGATACCGAAGAAGCCCGCCAGGCTTACGACCGCCCCCTACAGGTGATCGAAGGGCCACTCATGGACGGTATGAACATCGTGGGCGACCTCTTTGGCGCCGGCAAGATGTTTCTGCCCCAGGTGGTGAAAAGTGCCCGGGTAATGAAAAAATCGGTGGCCTACCTGACCCCCTTTATTGAAAAAGAAAAAGCCGTAGGGGCCAAAAGTTCCAAAGGGAAAATCCTTCTGGCTACAGTGAAGGGCGACGTGCACGACATTGGTAAAAACATTGTGGGCGTGGTGCTCGGTTGCAACAATTTTGACATTATCGACCTGGGGGTCATGGTTCCGGCGGCAACGATCCTGAAGGCCGCCCGCGAGCACGATGTCGACATCATCGGGCTCAGTGGCCTCATCACGCCCAGCCTCGACGAGATGGTGCACCTGGCCCAGGAAATGGAGCGTCAGCACTTTACCATTCCCCTGCTCATCGGCGGCGCTACGACCTCCAAAACCCATACGGCCGTCAAGATCGAGCCGACTTACAGTGGTCCCGTGGCCCACGTCCTCGACGCATCGCGCGCCGTAGCTGTGGCCAGTTCCCTGCTTGGCGAAGACGAGGATGCCCGCAGTAACTTCATCCTCGATACCCAACAAGCGTACCAGCAGATTCGCGAACAGCGCGCCGGCCGTACCAGCCACAAGCAATACCTGCCGCTGGCCGAGGCGCGGGCCAACAAACTACAAATTGACTGGGCAGCCTATACGCCACCAGTGCCACAAAAAACCGGGCTGCAGGTGTTCGACGAGGTCGATCTGGAAGCCATCAGCGAATACATCGATTGGACGCCCTTCTTCAGTTCCTGGCAACTGGCGGGCAAGTTTCCGGCCATCCTCGAAGACGAGGTCGTAGGCGTAGAGGCCAAGAAACTTTACAACGACGCCCGCTCCATGCTGCGCCAAATTATTGATGAAAAATGGCTGACCGCCCGGGCTGTCATCGGTCTTTTTCCGGCCAACACCGTGAACGACGACGATATTGAGGTGTACACCGACACCACCCGCAGCAGCGTCATTACCCGCCTGCACCACCTGCGCCAGCAAGCCCGCAAAGCTGCCAGCCGCCCCAACCTGTGCCTGGCCGATTACCTGGCCCCCAAAGACAGTGGCAAGATCGATTACCTGGGTGCCTTTGCGGCCACTGCCGGCATCGGTATCGAAGCCCACGTGGCTCGCTTCGAAGCCGAACACGACGATTACAACGCCATCCTCCTCAAGGCCCTGGCCGACCGCCTGGCCGAAGCCCTGACGGAAATGCTGCACGCCCGGGTACGCCAGGAAGGCTGGGGTTACGCCCACGGCGAACAACTCGACACCGCGAGCCTGATTGAAGAAAAATACCGGGGCATTCGCCCGGCACCCGGCTACCCGGCCTGCCCCGAACACACGGAAAAAGGACTCCTCTGGAAACTCCTGCAAGCCGAACAACACACCGGCATCCGGCTGACGGAAAGCTTCGCCATGTATCCGGCGTCGAGCGTGAGCGGCTGGTATTTTGCCCACCCCGACGCCCGCTATTTTGCCGTGCGCGGCGTACAGCAAGACCAGGTAGATGACTACGCTACCCGCAAAGGCATGGCCATCGCGGAAGCCGAACGGTGGCTGGCTTCGGTGAGGGAATAAGGGAAGCAATGCTTACGCCACGTATTTCGCTACGGCGTCCCGGCATTTTTTATACAACGGGGTGTTTGGGGGTAAGCCTTTTACCTGAATCCTGTGGCTTTGTGCCGCGGGAGGGGGGCAGTCTTATCCCGTATACACCTGTCCCACAAATTCAGCCACACAGGCGGGCTTTTCGTGCCCTTTCAGATCAAATACCACGTGGAGGACGTAGCGGCCGCCGCCGGGAATTTCGGTATAGTCGAGCAGGGAGATCCGGCCACGGACCTCGGCATTCACGGGGGTCGCATGGGGAAACCGCACCTTGTTCAGGCCGTAGTTGACGCCCATGACGACATCCGTTACGGCCAGGCATTCGTAGGCAAATTTGGAAGCCAGGGACAGGACCATAAACCCGTGGGCGACGGTGGTTCCGTAGGGTGAATATTGCGCGGCCCGCGCTTCGTCGACGTGGATCCACTGCTCATCGCCGGTAAGCCTGGCGAAGGTGTTGATCATCTCCTGATCGATACGGAACCAGTCGGACAGGCCCACTTCCTGGCCAATGGCCTCGTTCAGGTCGGTTAGTTTGGCGAAGGTCGTCTGGTAAGGGGTGGTCGTAATGGACATAATGTTGGTACATGAAGGGTTGCTGAAAATGCGCTAAGTTCTACCAAAGATAATGGTATTGTGGACAAGCCACCCGATAGCTGGAGTGAATCTCCCCACTTACACGCAGCTATTTCCCCCTTCCGGTTTTGAACACCTCCCACTTCCAATTTCCCCTTTTCCGGCTACCCCATCCGCCGCCACTGTTTGCGGAAGGCCTGGTACATCGTCTGGTAGGTTTTTCGATCGCTTTTACCCACATAAGCGGCGACGGCCGTCTTCCATTTGGCTGCGGCCAAATAGTCGCGGACAGCCAGGGCGCTGCCCAGGCGTTGCTGAACGGCTTCCGTAGCTTTGGGGTGTACACCCTGGCGAATGGTCGCCTGGAGCAGGGCCCAGGCCTGGTCGTGCTGGCGCTGGCTGAGGAAATAATCGGCGCCGGCCAGGGTCATGCGGTAGTTGGGGTGGTTGGCCAGGTAGGGGTACAGCTGGAAGGCCGGGTGCCCCGCCAGGCGAGCCTGCACGGCAGGGTTTTGGTACTGTTGGGCAGCAGTTGCGTACTGCTTGATGGCGCTGCCAAACTGCTGCCGGGCTTCGGCCTGCTGGGCGGCGGCGAGGGTTTCCTGGTAGCTGGCACAAGCGGCCACCATGTTTTCGACCATCCGGAGGCTGGCATCGCTGAGGCCGCAATGGGCGTAGGTGGATAGTAATTCTTCCAGGGCGGCCAGGGTGGTGCGGGCCGCGAGGTAGTCACCAGCCTCCTGCTGGCTGACCAGGCGCTGCTCCTGTTCGGGCAGCAGGCGGTCGTGGGCATTGGTACACAACTGGGTGTCCAGCTGCCGGAAGACGGCCGCGATGCGCGGTTCGGCACCCAGCTGGTACTGGCGGGTCAGTGCTTGCAGGGCCTGGTAGGTGCCGTGCAGTTGGGCGTTGTCATAGGCCGCATTTTGCATAACCGTTTCGAATTGCCGCTCCACTTCCGAGACGGCCGTAGCTTTGATCTTACTGCCCAGGAGGGGCGCGGCCACCAGGCCAGCTTCCTGCTGCTCCAGTTGGCGGGCCTGCTCGTACTGCGCCAGGGCCTGGGTGTAGGCGGCCTGCTCGCGGGCGCGGTCGCCACCCTGCACGAAGCGCTGGTAACGCTGCTGCTGGATGCCGCTGAGCTGGGCATCGCTGCGGCTTAGGACGGCTGCTGGCAAGCGGTACGAAACCGCAAATTCGCGCGCCTGCCGGGCTTCGGTCAGGGCCTGATCCAGCAGCTTACTGCGCGTGCTGGCTTCGGCGGTGGCGTAGAGCGATTGGTATTTACCGTCGATGACCTGGTCGCGTACCTGCTCGAAGGCCAGGGTGTTGGCCAACAGGCCGGGGTAGGCGGCCAGGAAGCTTTCGGTAGCGGCCACCTGGCGCAGGGCCTCGTCCCACTGCTGTCCTTGCCGGGCGGCTTTGATGGCGGCCACTTGTTGGGTCAGGGCGGCCTGAACGAGGTCGCGCTGCAGGCCACGGGTATCGTAGGTGCTGCGCACGCCGGTCTGGGCTTGAAACGCCAGGGCAGCATCCAGTTGCTGGAGGGCCTGGTCGTAGTATTGGTTCCGGTAAAGGTTCAATACCTCATCGATCTGGTCGTTAAAATCAAGGTAGAAGGCCTCCTGGATGCGGCTCTCGGCCTCGGCCTGCCCGAAGCGGAACCCCTGGATACTTTGGCTAAACGTGAATGCTTCGCGGTAGCGGGCCACCCCGGCGGGATACTCCCGGTTGGCAACGGCGACGGCGCCCTGGTCGAGGTAGAAGCGGACGATACGCTGCGCCAGTTGGCGGGCATTTTCGGCCGTCTGCGGATCGGGATCGTAGTTGTTGAGGATTTTGGTGAGGCGTTGCGCGGCCGCCGCTACCTGGCCGTCGGCAAAGTAAAGTCGAGGAAAGCCAGGAAGTAGTGGCTGGGTGCGTAGCAGTCGTTGGCGCGCAGCGATTGCCGGAACGCCTCGCGGGCCGCGCCAGGTTGGCCGTGCTCGTAAAGGTCGACCCCCTGGGTGTAATACAGCTCGTGGAGGTTGTGGCGGAGGTCGTCGAGCCAGCGCTGCTGGTGTTGCAGGTCGGCGGTGCAGGTTTGGCGCAAAGCCAGGAGTTCTTCGGGGTCGTAGGCCTGGGGGGTGTCGAGGGCCAGCTGTTGCCAGAAACGGGCCTGCTCCACGTTGCGGAGCTGCTGCTGCAGGTTGTTCAGTTGGGTGCTCAAGGCGGGCAGGTCGGCTGGGCGGGGTTCCGTTTGGCTCAGCGCCGCCAGGTCGGTCTGGATGCGCAGCAGGTCGGTCTGGGCGCGGCGGTAGAGGTCGATGGCTCTGACGCGGGCTTGCACGGCCAGCACCTCGCGGCTGCCGTAGGTAAACTGGAGGTTGCTGGTGCGGAGGGTGTACAAGACGCTACTGGCTACCGGCGCGAAGGTGAAATCGTAGTGGGGCAAGCGCTGGCCCAGGGGCTGGCTCACCTGCTGCGTGGCAACGACGGCCCCGTCGGCCAGCAGTTCCAGTTGGAAAGTGACGCCACCGGGGAGCAGTTCCGTGTCGAAGGGGAAACCCAGGGGGCGGGGTTCGTGGCTGACGGTCAGCTCCAGCCAGTCGAATTTGATCTTCAGCTGCTGGGCTTGCTCCAACACCCGGGCCTGGTAGGTGTAGTTCAAGCTGAAAGCCGCCCGACCGGGCTGCTGGGGGGCGAGCAATTGAAGCATTTGCCGAACGGCCGGTGCCGCCGGCCCACTGAGGTTGCTGTAGCGGTAGACCAGCGTTTGGCTGGGCGCATCTTCGAACAAGAGGACATCCTGGGCCGAACCGTAGCCAGCCAGGAATAGGAGGAGGAGGGTGAGGTAGTTTTTCATGGGGCAATGCCTTGGCCACGGCGAAGAAGTCGGCCGTCGTAGCTACAAATATTCACTCCTCTGCGGCGAAATGCAAATTCCAGACGGGGATTAGCATAAGTTTAAAGGGGGGGTAATTTTTTTAACGGTGAGGATTGGGTGAGGCGGTGGGGGGGCATAGCTTTGGGGGCGCCCCCCTGCGGGTCGTTCTCGGCTACCCAGCGCCCCAAAAGAACCATACCCGCACCCCACCAGAGCTGTCGAATCTGGAAACTGCTTTCGACCCACTGGTCGCACGGGGCAAACCACTACCATTGCTCGCCGTGTAAACTGCGAACAACCAAGCAAAGGAAAACACGACCGCTGAATGCCCTTGCTGACCTGGCGACACCTGTGCTATAAGCGACACTTACCTTGTTTTAATTGGCTTACAGCTGACGCTATAGCCCACAATTTCACCCACCACGACCACATTTTGTATTTTGAGCCACTCCCTTTACCAGCAGAACAAGTCTCTTTAAAATCTTGCTTCATGAAAATCACGCTCACCTTCCTCTGCCTGCTCCTACCGCTGGGCCATTACCTGGACGCCCAGTGCTACAACCTGGTCTGGGCGGATGAATTTGACGGTACGGCCATCGACAACACCAAGTGGTCGTTTCAGACCGGCGCGGGTGGCTGGGGCAACAATGAATGGCAATACTATACGGATCGGAATGCCACGGTGGCCGACGGCTCGCTGCGGATCATTGCCCGCCAGGAGTCGTACCTGGGGGCCGACTACACCTCGGCCAGGATGCGGAGCATCAACCAGGGCGACTGGACCTACGGCAAGATGGAGGCCAGCATCAAGCTGCCCCAGGGGAAGGGCATCTGGCCCGCTTTCTGGATGATGCCCACCAACAGTGTGTACGGCGGCTGGCCGCGGAGCGGGGAGATCGACATCATGGAATACCTGGGCCACCAGACTTCTATTGTGTACGGCACCTGCCACTACGGCAATTCGTACCTGGACAAGGGGCAGACCAGTGGCAGTGTCAATATTTCGCCGGCCAGCTTTGCCGATGGCGCCTTTCACACGTTTGCCGTGGAATGGGAACCGAGCCAGATTCGCTGGTACGTGGATGGGACCCATTACCTGACCTACTATGCCGGAGATGAAGGGGCCTACATCTTTCCTTTTGACCAGGATTTTCATTTTATTTTCAACCTCGCCGTGGGTGGCAGCTGGCCGGGCTACCCCGACGGGACGACCGTGTTTCCGCAGACCCTGGAAGTGGACTACGTGAGAACCTACCAGCTGTTGTCGACGCTGGCCATCGCCGGGGAGACCCTGGTGGATCCGCAGGCCACGGGCACGGCGTATGCGGTGCCGCCGATTGCCGGTACCACCTACGCCTGGACGGTACCCACTGGTGCTACCATTAGCAGCGGCGACGGTACCCCCACAATTACCGTCGACTGGGGCACGACCAGCGGCGAGGTGGCCGTGGTGCTGACCAACGCCTGTGGCACGCGTACGCTCAACCTGCCGGTAAGTGTGACCGCCAACCTGGCGCCTAACCCCGGCTTCGAGGAAGATTTTTCCCAGTGGTTTACGGATCTTTTTGATGGCGCGGCGGCAAACTGGGCCATCAGCACCACGGAGGTACACAGCGGGAATAAGGCGATGTGTGTGGACGTGACCAATTTGGGGCCCCAGCCCTGGAATATCCAGCTGTCGCCGCGCAGTGTCGAGCTGGTGAGTGGGGAGTCGTATACCCTCCAGTTTTGGGCCAGGGCCGATGCCAACAACAAAACGATGTCGATGGCGATTATCAATGCCGGCGATTTTGCCTACTACACCGGCAACGGCTACACCCTGACGGATACCTGGGCTTTGTATACCCATACCTTTACGGCGCCGGCAACGGCTACGTCGGATGTTAACCTCCAGTTTGGGCACGAGCTGGGCACTTATTGCCTGGACGACTACCTCTTTGCCCGCACGGCGGCACTGCCGCTGACGTTGGTGTATTTTCGGGGAACGGCCAGGGATAAAAATAACTACCTGACCTGGCAAACGGCCCGGGAAATTGATTTTTCTCATTTTGAGGTGGAACGCTCACTCGATGGGGTGCACTTTGCGAAAACAGGCACTGTTCCGGGCGGAAATTCCATTAATGGGGCCTATCAGTTTGTCGATGACCGCCCCTTGTCCCACAATTATTACCGGCTTCGGCAGGTGGATAGGGACGGTACTTTTGACTACTCCACAATGATTTTTTTGGAAAACAAGCGGCAGGCAGCCATCGGAATTTCACCCACCCCGGCTACCGATTTTATTCAGCTCACCAATGTGACGCCGGAGGAAGAGATAGTGGTTTACAATGTGAATGGGCAAGTGGTGAACGTCACCTACACGCGGAATGCACAGGGGGTGGAATTGGCTGTCTCGCAGCTTCGCAGTGGCATTTACTTTGTGAAGATTGGCGGGCAGACGTTGAAGTTTGTCAGGGGGTAGGGGTTTGATGTTTTGCTCTCACACTTACACCTTTCCCCTTTTACACTTTTACACCTTCCTTTCCTCCTACCTCCGCTTCTTCCGCGGCTTCTTACCCGTTTGCCGTTCTACGAGGCGGGATTTGACAGTTTCGTGCTTTTGGTGGCGTTTCTTATCGATGAGCAGTTTTTCGATGAGGTCTTCGCGGTCCATGGCCTTGAGTTTCTCCTTGATCTCCTGGTAGTTTTCGCGTTTGTGCCAGAAGAAGAACATGTGTTGTTGCTTCTTCTCTTTGGGGCTCTTGGCGGTGTATACCGGCCGGAGGGTGTAGGGGTGCAGCCCCGTGTAGTAGGCCACGGTGGCCACCGTCATGGGGGTGGGGGTGAAGTCTTGCACCTGTTCCAGGCGGAAGCCCATCTCCTTGGTTTCGGCGGCCAGGTTGGCCATTTCCTCGGCGGTAGAGCCGGGGTGGCTGGAGATGAAGTAGGGGATGAGGGGCTGGTTGAGGCCGTGTTTCTTGTTGAGCGCTTCGTACTTGTCTTTGAAAGCGTGGAAGTGCTTGAACGAAGGCTTTCGCATGATGCGCAGGGTCTCGTCGCTGGTGTGTTCGGGGGCTACTTTCAGGCGGCCGCAGACGTGGCGGGTGACCACCTGCTCGAGGTACTCATCCATGCTGCCGTCGTTGTTTTTGTTGTAATCATCGACCAGCAGGTCGTAGCGGATACCGCTGCCAACGAAGGCTTTTTTCACTTGCGGATGCGCGTCTACCTTGCGGTACAGCTCCGTCATGGGTTTGTGGCTGGTGTCGAGGTTGCTACAGATCACGGGGTGGATACAGGAAGGAGCCACGCAGCGGTCGCAGATGGACTGCACCTTGCCCTTCATTTTGTACATATTGGCCGAAGGGCCGCCGAGGTCGCTGATGTAGCCTTTGAAGTCGGGCATCTTGGTGACGATGTCTACCTCTTTCATGATCGACTCTTCGGAGCGGCTGGCGATAAACTTGCCCTGGTGTGCCGAAATGGTACAGAAGCTACAGCCGCCGAAGCAGCCGCGGTGCATGTTCACCGAAAAGCGGATCATTTCGTAGGCCGGTGGCGCACCCCGTTTTTTGTATTTGGGGTGGGGTAGGCGGGTGTAGGGCAAGTCGAAGGAATGGTCGATCTCCTGCTCCAGCATCGGCGGGTAGGGCGGATTGATGACCAGCAGGTTATCGCCGACGCCCTGGGTGAGGCGGCGGGCGTTCACCTTGTTCGATTCCTGCTCGATGTGTTTGAAGTTGGCCGCAAAGGAGGTCTTATCGCGCAGGCATTTTTCGTGCGAGCTCAGTTCCAGTGTCACCCAGTTTTTGTTCAGTGGCGGCGTGCTTTCGCGATCCTGGAGGAAAGCCGTCTGCGGGATGGTATTCAGCCGGTCGAAGGGAACCCCCCGAACGATCAGGCGAATAATCTCGCGCAGGGGTTGTTCGCCCATGCCGTAAACCAGCAGGTCGGCACCGCTCATGGTGAGGATATTGGGGAACAGCTTGTCGGCCCAGTAGTCGTAGTGGGTGACGCGGCGCAGGGAAGCCTCGATGCCGCCGATGAGGACGGGCACGTCGGGGTAAATTTCTTTGAGTTTTTGGGTGTAGACCACCGTGGCGTAGTCGGGGCGGAAGCCCGCTTCGCCGCCCGCCGTGTAGGCATCGGTAGAGCGGCGCCGCTTGGAGGCCGTGTAGTGGTTGACCATGGAGTCCATGCAGCCGGAGGTAACGCCAAAGAAGAGGCGTGGCCGGCCGAATTTCTTGAAGTCGCGCAAGTCGTCCTGCCAGTTGGGCTGGGCAATGATGGCTACCCGGAGGCCTTCGCTCTCCATGATGCGGCCGATCACAGCCGTACCAAAAGCGGGATGGTCGACGTAGGAATCACCCGACACCAGGATGACGTCGATGTCGTCCCAGCCGCGCATTTCCACTTCTTTCATGGTAATGGGCAGCCAGTCGGTGAGGGGGCGGGAATCGTCAAACATAGAACAAAAGCTTTGCTGGCGGAAGAAAGTTTAAATCATGCACTTGTGTAACGTTCGAAAAATAAATCCGATTGAGGAAAGGGACTTTTTTTTAAAAGTTATACAACGCAAAGATACGCGCAATTGTGAGGAAATGGAGGGGCACTCGTTTTTTTCTGTGGTAATGTGGGTTCTGGCAGGAGGTTTGGCGTTGGCTGGCCGGGGCGGCATTTTCTAGCGTAAAAACGCATCTTTACGTTTTGCCGTTCCCGCTTCCCAACGCCAAAAGAAAAATCCACCTGCCGCTAATCAGACCACCAGTGCAACGAAAAAGGTGAAAAAGGTATCCTTTGGATGGTATGTTAAATAAAAAAGATAATTTTATAAACCCAGTTAGTAAATTAATACCCAATGAGCACTACACTAAAACTCACACCAATGTCCCGTCCCCTATCAAACTTCGCCCTGTGCGTGGTATTCAGCAGTAGCTTTTTCGGCGTGCTGCTCTCCCAAACTGCGGTTAGCGGAACCGTACTAGACGAAACCAACCAGCCCCTTTCATTTGCGGGCATCATGTTGCTCAATCCTGCTGACTCCTTGTTGGTAAAGGGGGACGTGAGTAGCGACAATGGCACCTTCCGTTTCGAGGGTGTACCCGCGGGTGATTACCTCATTGGGATCAGCATGATTGGTTATACCGATTTTTTCTCGGCGCCTTTCCAGCTGGCTAAAGGTACGCCCAACCATCAGGTGGGCACCCTGCACATGACCACCAACAGCCTGCAACTGGCCGAGGTGCAGGTGGTGGCCCGCAAACCCCTCTTTGAACAACGCATTGACCGCCTGGTGGTCAACGTAGCCGAGAGCGTGACGGCAGCCGGCGGCACGGCGCTGGAGGTGTTGGAGCGTTCGCCGGGCGTAATCGTCAACCGGCAAACCGAGAACATCTCCATCAGCGGGAAGTCGGGGGTGATTATCATGATCAACAACAAAATCAGCCGCCTGCCCCTGGAGGCCATCCTTAAAATGCTGGACGCCATGCCAGCCAATAACATCGAACGCATCGAGATCATTACCACGCCCCCCGCCAACTTCGATGCGGAGGGCAGTGGTGGCATCATCTCTATCATCATGAAAAAGAGCCTGGACGAAGGGTTCAACGGCTCGTTCAACCTGAGTGCCGGCTACGGCGTCCACGAAAAGATGGGCGGCGGGCTCAACTTCAATTTCCGCAAGGATAAAATTAACCTCTTTGGCGACTACAGCCGCGACTACAACCATACCCGCCAGCAGTTTACCAACTACCGGGCGCTGCTACAGAACGGGGTTTTGCTGGAAAATGACAACGTCAGCGATCGGTTTCCGGTGCTCCAAAACCAGAGCGCCCGCCTGGGACTGGATGTGCAGCTGACCCCCAAAACCGTGCTCGGCGTGCTGGGCACCTGGGGCTGGCGCGACTGGCAGATGGATGCCGTCAATACGGTGCGCCAACTGGAAAACCAACAGCTGGTAGAAGAAATCATCATTGACAATGAGGAGGTCAATAACTGGGAAAGCTGGCTGGCCAATATCAACCTGCAACACGAATTGCCAGGCAATGGCCGCCTCACTTTCGACCTGGATTACGCCAGCTACAAGAACAACAATCCCACAACTTACGTCAATAATTTTTTCAATCCGGCGGGACAATTGCTCAGCAGTAACCAACTGCACGCCGGTAAGGAAACACCCATCGATATCTACGTGGCCAAAGCCGATTTTACCAAAGACCTTACCCCTGAAATAGGACTGGAAATAGGGGTGAAAGCGACTTATTCGCAGTTCGACAATAATTTCCTGGTGGAAAACCGGGTACAGGACACCTGGGTTACCGATCCGACTTACAGTGCCAACTACGGCCTGGAAGAACAAATCGGGGCTGCTTATTCGGCCTTGTCCTGGAAAATAACACCCACTACGGGGGTCAAAGCAGGGCTGCGCTACGAGTATACGGATACGAATTTAGGGACGGCTACCGACCCCAATATCATCGATCGCCAGTACGGCAATTGGTTTCCCAGTGTTTTTCTCACGCGCGATTTTATGAACGAGCGGCAATTGCAGGCCTCGTATAGTCGCCGCATCAACCGGCCCGCCTACACGCAACTGGCCCCCTTCGTGATCTTTCTCGACCCCAATACCCTCCTGTCGGGCAACATCGCGCTGCAACCCGACTATACCGATGCTTTCCGACTGGGCTACCGTTTCAAGGCCTGGTTTACCTCGTTGGAATACAGCTATACTGATCAGGCGATTTCGCGTTTCCAGCCCCGGATTGATCCGGTGACCAACCGGCAGATCAACGCCCCCCTCAACCTGGATTTTCAGCGGAGCGTGTCGGGCAACGTGTCGTTTCCCTGGCAAGTGACCTCGTGGTGGTCGATGCGCAACAACCTGACGGGTTTCTGGCGGGAGAATTACCTGGTTTTTGACGAGGTAGCGATAACCAATTCCGGTTTTACCTTCCAGGCCAATTCTACCCAGTCGTTCCTGCTGCCCTGGGACCTGAAGCTGGAGGTGTCGGGCTTTTACCGGTCGCCTCTGGTCAATGGCTTGCTGAAGACCAAAGCTTTCGGCGATGCTAATATTGGTTTGCAAAGAAGCTTCGGGGAGCAAGGCGGTACCCTGCGCCTGAACCTGGCCAGTGTCTTTAAAACTGACTTTTATACCAATGGCAACCTGCCGGAGATCAATTTGAACTACCGCGGCAAGTACGGCTTTGCCGAACGGGTGATTCGAATTTCCTATTCCCGTGATTTCGGCAACAGTGGGGTGAAAAATGCCCGCCGCCGCACGACGGGTTCAGAGGAGGAACGGGGGCGGGTGGATAATTAGTGAGGTGGATAATTGAGAGGTGGAAACGTGTAAGAGGGTAAAGGTGTAAAAGTGGGACTCGAAATCGGAAGTCGGAAGTGACTCGAAATCGGAAGTCGGAGGTGGGAGGTGGGAAGCTTTAGATCGGGGAAAGGTGTAAGTGGCGGGTGACCTTCCCTGTAAACATGCGACCCATTTTGGGACTGCTTGGGGGGCGGGGGGAGCATCCTTCCCGGCGCTGCCTCCGGCGAGTAACCCGTATTTTTACTAAGGATTACCCAATTCCACCTCTTCAGCGGCCCTACATCCTGAAGGGATTCCATGTTTATAGCACAATGCCTATAGCCTTTGGTGCGACCCCGCTGGGGTCGGAAAGAATTGGCGGTGTTAGGGCTAACATAATTTGACCGCGCTGCGGTCGTTTTTCAAGACCTCAGCGTTGTGGATACACCGCTATTCGTAGACATTGTCTACGAATAAATATCGGCAGCAGGCTGTGACTGCGGTGGCCTGCCACGCTGAAGACGTGGCAAGCAACGCTGAAGACGTGGCAAGCAACGCTGAAGACGTGGCAAGCAACGCTGAAGACGTGGCAAGCAACTACCATACGCTTATCTCGCATTGAGCGTATGGTAGCGCGGATACAATCCGCGACAATCCTAGGATCGGACGAAGGGTGGGAGCGGAAGCCCGACGCAGGAGGGCCAGTAGCGGACGACCTGGTGCCGCCCCGCCGTTAGCGGGGCGGCACGGCCCCAAACCTGTCCTAAAGGAGTAAATGGTCTGGTTGTCGTGGGTCCGTAGCACGTGGCAAGGAATTGGAATATACCTTGGCCAGAGCGACTTCCAGGCGAATGCTCTCCTGGACAGACCTTCGCCTTCCCACCTCCGATTTCGGCCACGTTTACACTTTTACACCTTTACACGGTCTAAAACTTCCGCCTTCCCACCTCCCACTTCCGACTTCGAGCCCCTCCGACTTCCGACTTCGAAAACTTCCGACTTCGAAACCCCTTCCCCTCACTTGTCGACTACTTCCTGGCCCAGCTTCGTTGCAATTTGCGGCCAATCTGGCCTTCTAGTAGATGGGGATAGTAGTAGTGGATTTCCCGTTCCCAGCTGTGGAAATAATCCTGGGTGATGAGCATATTGGCGACACTTTTGGCCAGTTCAACGGACATATCCTGACAGCGGGGGGGCGGGCTGAGGCAGTGGGTCATGAACTGCAGCATGCCGGGCACCGTAGCGGGGCCGAACAGGTGGATGTGGAACCAGATGATGCCCCGGGCGGCGGGGAGGTTGGCTTTGCTGATGAGGCATTGGTTTTGCAATTGGCGGTTCAGGTTGTTTTGGCCGACACAAGTCTCTACCAGGCGCCACCATTGGGTACTCAGCAGCGGCAATTCGTGCGAGTGAGTGACCAGCGGTAGGGATGGATTGAGAAAGGATTTGGCTTCCCGGGGCGGATGGGTGCGGCAGCCCATCCTGATCAGGTGAGGCAGCATCGCCTGGGCGACACTGGCCTCCGGCTCTATTAATCCTTGGTTGAACTCCTGTAACCTGCGACCGAAATAGTCGGAGATTTTTAGCTGTTGCGGTAGCGGGCGCGGCTCTTTGTCGGGGAGTTTGGCCCAAAAACGATGGATCATCTTTTTCAACATAGGGATACGTTCAATTTTAGCAAGTCCGCAAAACGGTAAGTAACCCTTGTGGAGAGCCTGCCTGGGTGTTTTTTTAAATCCTTTACAAAGTACAACGTTCTCACAAAAGTGTCAATTAATTGATTAAAAATATTTATAATGTAACTTTTTTGGTGTTATTTTTTATTCTCGTTTTAACAATTATCTTTACCTGGTACATTCCAAACCCGGACTAATCTGAAAAAACATGAAGTCAATTCTCTTTTTCTTTGCGCTGGGCCTCTTGCTGGGCCTGGGCAGTTGTGCCGCTCCCCAGGATACCGCTCCTGCCACTTCGGCCACTTTTCAAATTTTGCTGCCGGATTCACTGGCCGACGGGCCGCTCGACGGCCGTTTGTTGTTGCTTTTGTCAAAAAATGACGAAGCGGAACCGCGCTTCCAGATTGAGGACGGCCCCACCACCCAGCTGGCGTTCGGCATGGACGTGACCGACTGGCAACCGGGTACGCCCCTTACCTTTGCGGCGGATGCCGTAGGGTATCCCCTGGCAAAATTGGCGGACATCCCCCCCGGCGACTACCACGTGCAAGTCTTGTTGCACAAATACGAAACCTTCACCCGCAGCGATGGCCACACCGTCAAATTGCCGATGGACCGCGGTGAAGGCCAGCAGTGGAACCTCGCCCCCGGCAACCTGCTCAACGCCGCGCAAAAGCTGGACGTCCGCCCAGGCCAGACCTACGCGCTGGCTTTCGACCGGGCCATTCCGGCCATCACTCCACCGGAAGACACCGAATGGGTAAAGCACATCCGCATTCGCTCTGAACGGCTCAGCAAATTCTGGGGCCGCGACATGTACCTGGGCGCCCACGTGCTCCTGCCCAAGGGCTGGGCCGAGCACCCCGAGGTGAAGTACCCCCTGGCCATCATGCACGGCCACTTTCCGGCCGACTTTGGCGGCTGGCGCACCGAACCCGCCGACACCACCGAACCCTGTGTGTACAGCGACCGCTTCCAGCTGGATTGCTACAACCGCACGGTCCAGCAGGAAGCCTACGACTTTTACAAAATGTGGTCGGGCGATGATTTTCCCCGCGTCCTGGCCATCGAAATCCAGCACGCGAACCCCTACTACGACGACAGCTACGCCGTCAACTCCGAGAACCTCGGTCCCTACGGCGATGCCATCACCTACGAACTCCTTCCCTACATCGAGGAGCAGTTTCGTGGGATCGGCGAGGGCTGGTCGCGCTTCGTCTACGGGGGCTCTACCGGTGGCTGGGAGGCCCTGGCCGTGCAGGTGCTCTACCCCGACGACTACGGCACCTGCTACGCTGCCTGCCCCGACCCCATCGACTTTCGCGCCTTCTGCCTGACCAATATCTACGAAGGCAAGAACGCCTACTTCCTGCCCAGCGATTTCAAGCAGACCGAAGTGCCTGCCCACCGCGACCACCTCGGCAACGTCCAGTCGACCCTCCGCGAAGGCAACCAGCGGGAGTTGGTGCTCGGTGACAAGAGCCGCTCCGGCCAGCAGTGGGACATCTGGGAGGCCGTCTACAGCCCCGTTGGCTCCGACGGGTATCCGCAACGAATCTGGGACAAGGTCACCGGCGAGATCAACCCCGCGGTGGCAGCTCACTGGAAGGAGAATTATGACCTGGCCTACATCATGAAGCGCGACTGGGCCAAGCTGGGCCCCAAAGTCACCGGTAAGATTCACATCTACTGCGGCGACATGGACAACTACTACCTCAACAACGCCGTCTACCTGGCCGAAGAGATCCTGGAGGAAACCAGCGCCCCCTACTACGACGGCGAAGTAGATTACGGCGACCGCGCCGAGCACTGCTGGAACGGCGACCACACCCAACCCAACGCCATCAGCCGCCTGCGCTACCACCGCATGTTTATCCCCAAATGGGTCAAGGAAGACCTGCCCAAAGTGGCACCGGCCGGGGCGGATTTGCGGTCGTGGAGGTATTAGGAGGAGGTGGAAACGTGTAAAAGGGGAGAGGTGTAAACGTTGCCGTGGAAAGGTGTAAAAGGGGAAAGGTGTAAACGTATTAACGCATCTTTACGTTGAAGGGTAAAACTCAGCTCCAGCAATCAAAGGGTCACGCGCGTCTAAACGGGCAGGCCTGCTCCTTCAGGAGACCGCTTGCGCAGCCACGCCCCTTTGGCGCGGATGGCGGGCGGGCGACGACTTTGCCAGCACAGGCGGGCCCCAAAAAAAATGACTGGCTCGGCGCGTAGCCTACTCCTTGTTTTGGATTTAATAAATTACTAACCAATGAGATACGCAAGAATTAGCCTCGTGCTTTGCTGCTGGAATTTGCTGTGTGCCTGTACCCTTTACAACCCGGCAACCACCACTACACCTGGTGCTTCCGGCACAAACCTGAACATTGCGATCCCCACGGCCGGGAATTCCTGGGGCATGAGCAATGGTGAATTTATTTCAGTTAACCTGGTTACTGCCGAAGGGGTTCGCAATTGGAACAACCCGAGCCACACGATACGCACCTTTTTTTATGTAGCGCAAGCAGGGCCAATAGCCCTGGGGGTCAGGGCCAGGGTAGCAGCAGGTGTTTCCCGGCTTAAGTTTAATTTTAGGAATACCTCCCAGGAGATTACCCTCACAGGCACTGGTTTTAGGGATACCTATATTGGCGATTTCCAGGTGGATTATCCTGGTTATTATTATGTGGACCTGACGGGGGGGGAGCGAACTGGCGCCGTTTTTGCCGATGTGGATCAGCTCTTGGTGGGCAGTGCCAATCCGGCTGCTATAAAGTTTGCCAGGGACGATTTTTATTTTGCGCGCAGAGGCCCTTCGGTTCACTTGAATTTTGGCTTGCCCGACGGTGTCGACCAGGTGGAGTGGTTTTATAGCCAGCTGACCATTCCGGCCAATCAGGATGTGGTAGGGTCTTATTTCATGGCCAATGGTTTTGGGGAGGGCTATTTCGGGATCCAGGTGAATTCGGCCACCGAAAGGAAAATACTTTTTTCCATCTGGAGCCCTTACCAGACCGATGATCCAACTGCTATTCCCGCCGCGTACAAAGTCAGGTTGTTGAGAAAAGGCGAGGGGGTGACCACCGGCGAATTTGGCAATGAAGGGTCGGGCGGGCAGAGCTTTAAAAGCTACAATTGGAAAACCGGGGTGACCTACGGATTTCTGGTGGGCGCCCGGCCGACGGGTGAGGGCCATACAGACTATTCAGCCTATTTTTTTGACCCTGCAATCAATCAATGGAGTTTGATTGCCCAGTTTAGAAGACCCCAAACCCATACTTATCTCAAGAATTTGTATTCCTTTTTAGAGAATTTTATCCCCGCGCAGGGCGTATATGCCCGCAAAGGGTTGTACCAAAACCAATGGGTGTTTGAAACCAATACGGGTTGGCACGAACTTACCCAGGCCACTTTTACCGCCGATGATACGGCCCGCAAGGGATACCGGCGGGATTATTCGGGGGGCACCGAGGGGCAGGGTTTTTATTTGAAAAATTGCGGTTTTACGAGCGACCAGGTTGCTGTGGATACACCCTTTGAAAGAAAGCGGCTGCGGGTACCGCCGCAGATAGATTTTACTTTGTTGGAATAAGGGGTCTTGGCAAGCTTTTCCTCGCACCCTTTAAAAATAAAAAATAAAATCGGCCAGTATCCCCAGCGCGATCAGGATACCAAATCCGGCGGCCAACTGCCAGCGAATGGCTTTGTCGCAGAGGGCTATGCCGTAGCTCATTTTGAGTAAATTGTTGCTGGTAACGGCGTTGATCACCGCGGCAATGAGTACGGCATCGGTCATGTTCCATTTGCTTTGGAACAAGTTCAGGAGGAAGGGGTCGATATCCGTTACGCCCACGATGAAGGACAAAATTTTGATTCCCAGCGCCCCGTAATTGGTGCTGACAAAGCCGGTAGCCAGGGCAAAGAAGAGGAACAACAGGGCAAAGATCAGCGACGTTTTAAACTCCAATGGATTCTGGTTGGCCAGCACGGGTAGGGGAGCGGCAGAGGTGTTGGGATGGATATGGTAGAAATAGGCCGCTATACCAGCGGAGACGACAATGAATACCCCAAACGACGGGGCCAGTTGCCAGGCAATATTTCGGTTGAAAAGAAAAGCCAGCAACCAGATGCGGACGAACATCATGGTGGTAGCCAGGATAATCGCCGCCGTGACTTTGCTCCCCTCGGGGCGTTCCCGGCTTTGGCGGGCGAGGATAAAAGTAGTAGCGGTGCTGCTGTAGAGGCCACCCAGAATGCCCGTCAGGAGGATGTCGGCGTGGGGAAACACGAATTTGCGCAGCAAGTAGCTGAGGTACGAAATGCCCGATACCGCGACGATGGCCAGCCAGAAGTTGTACGGCGTGACGTTGATTTCGGGGGCGATGGCCTGATCGGGTAGCAAGGGCAGGATAACGCCCGCAATGACCAGGAATTTGGCCAGCGTGACGAACTCGTTGTCGTCAAATTTCTGGGAAAATTCAAAAAGCGATTCCTTGATTTCCGTCAGCACCAGCACGGCTACCACAATGAGTAGTACCAGCCAGGCTGGTTGGGTATACACCAGCGGCGCCAGGCAGTAGGTGATGAGGGCCGTGACCTGGGAGGTGATGCCGAATTTTTTCTGGAAGGCCATTTTTTGGAAATAAAAGACGGCCAGCAACACTGCGATCGCGGCTCCTCCCCCCAGAAAGGGCGCCAGAGAATTGGGCGCAATGCGGTACAGGATAAAGCCCAGGATGCCGATGAGGGTAAACGTCCGGTCGGTGCCGAAGCGGGATTCGGCGGCTTCTTTGAGGTAGTGCCGCCGCTGTTCCAAACCGATGAGCAAGGCAAAAACCGTGACGAGTACGAACTTGGTCAGGTCGTCCGGAATGTGCTGGAAGAGGTCGAAAGTGTTTTTCATACCTACCGGTCATTGTGTAGGAGCAGCAACTGCCAGGTGGCCGATGCACCAGCAGCTGTTGATGCAGCAACTTTAAACAAGATAGGTGATTTTGACGCAATGGGGGGCAAAGCCAGGCAGAAAATGAAGGGAAAGTTATTCTTCGCCGACCCCTTAGCCTAACCTTTTACCGCCCGTCGCCAGTGGAAGAGGGTAGCGGTCTCATTGACTTGCTTAAATTGGTTCTTCCGCAGCACCGCAAAGGAGGCGGTATTGTCTTTGTCGGTAGAGGCCACAACGGCCTTCACCGCGGGCTGGCTGGCTGCCCACTGCAGGATGCCTCCCACCATTTCGGTCATCAGACCCTGCTTGCAAAAGGCGGGGTAGGTGCCGTAGCCGATCTCAATTTCTCCGGCGGCGTTGGGGATACCCACAATACACAAATCACCCACCAGCTGGCGGTCAGCCTTGCGGATGGCGGTCCAGAGGGTGTGGAATAGATAATCGTTGGCATTAGCCGCCACGTTGGGCAGGATGGTCTGTTCCAATGCTTCCCGGAGGGCTTCCGAGACGGTCCTGGGGGTGGGCAAAAGTTGTAGTTCTGCTTCCAGCGAAAGGTCGTTGCGTTGGTATTTGACCAGCTGGTCGTAGGTAAGCGGGTATAGCGTCAGGCGGCTGGTTTCGATCATGGTGAAAGAGGGGCGAGTAATAAAAATTAAAGACGTTGGCGAAGAAACAATTAAAAAATTAGCTACACAAAAGTGAAGGCTATAATTAAGGTGACAAATCCGCGAAATTGAAAAAATCGCCTAATAATCTGGCTTGTACGCCAAGAATCAGGTTCTTAACTAAAGACCCGGGAAGAATAAAAGCTGGCTGGTTTTTTTTAAAAAAAAGAGTAGTCACGATTTAATTGAGCCCCTTTTCCATCTTTACACTTCTGTTTTTACACTTTTCCCCCTTTACACCTTTATACTTCTGTTTTTACACTTTTACACTTGCCAAATTTTTACACGCGGCTACTTCCGACTTCCCACCTCCGACTTCCGATTTCGATCGCCTTCCCACTTTTCCCCAAAAAAAGCCCTTGCCTTAGCCAGATTCCGCTCAGCAGTAGGGCTGAGCCCGGTGCGCAGCTCCCAGTCGACGCCAGAAATGGCGAGCACATACACTTCCGGCGTGCATTGGTACAGTTCCTGGGCCAGGTAGACGACGGTGGCGGGTGCCAGCTGGTGGGTGGTGAAAGCGTCGGTGCGCCGGGGCTGGCACCGGGACCAGGAATAGCCCTGGTCGTAGACGGTGACCGAAGCGTCGACGATGACGACCCGCTGGTAGGTGCTAATCAGCAGCGCGTCTTCGATCTGCAGTTGGTAGCGCAGTTCTACGGCAAACAAATCGGTCTGGCCCGAGAAGGCTTCGGCAAAGGCCCAGCCCAGGCCATCGTCGGCCCGGCCGCTGTTGCCAATACCGAGGAGGAGTTGCCTAGTAGCCATTTTTGCGGCGTTCATCGATTACTTTTCCCTGGTGATTCCACAGTTCCACCCGCAGGGGCATTTGGCCCAGGGCTTGCGTTGCACAGCTCAGGCAGGGGTCGTAGGCGCGGATGGCGACTTCTACCTGGTTGAGCATGCCATCGGTGAGGGTACCCTGTTCGCTGATCACCTGGTCGGCTACCCAGCGCACGGCCCGGTTCATGGCTTCGTTGTTGTGGGTGGTGGAGACGATGAGGTTGCAGCGGGTGATCATGCCCCGCTCGTCGACCTGGTAGTGGTGGGTGAGGGTGCCCCGCGGGGCTTCGATGATGCCGATGCCCTCAAGCCGGGGGGTGCCTTCCCGCACCAGGTCGGTGCTCATCATCTCCTCATCGTGGAGCAAGTCCTGGATCATTTCGGCGCAGTGCAGCATTTCAATCAGGCGCGCCCAGTGGGAGTAGAGGGTGCTGTTGTTTACCGGTTGCCCGGAGAAGGCAAAAAAAGCCTGCCGTTCCTGCTCGGCCAGCGGCGTGGGGATGGCGGTGCAGACATTGAGGCGGGCCAGCGGCCCCACGCGGTTCCAGCCCCGCTCCCGACCGACGGCTTTCAGGTAGGGAAATTTCATGTAGGACCACCGCTCTACCGCTTCCGAAAAATACTGCTGGTAGTCGTCGGTCGGCACGTCGGGCAGGGTGATGTTGCCGGTACTGTCGATGGCGCGCAACCGGCCGTGGTAGAGTTCCAGGTTACCCCGGTCGTCCACCATGCCGAGGTGGCCGGAAGGGAAGCGGGCAAAGGTGTCGAACAGGTTCCGGTCTTTTTCGTGGTATCCACGGAGCAGCGTCAGCACCTCCTGGGTCCAGGTGATCATGGTCTGGATATTGGGTATGTCTTTCCCGTCAAGGAAATAGGCCCTTTCTTCCGGCGTAAAGGTTTTGTACATCCCGCCCGGCACGGCCGCCACCCCGTGGATCCTTTTGCCGGCAATGGCGTGAATGATCTCCTGGCCAAATTTGCGCATCAGGATGCCTTTGCGCGCCAGGTCCTTGTTTTCGATGGCTACCGCCAGCACGTTCCGCTTTGCTGCCGGGGCGTCCATCCCGAAAAGCAGGTCGGGGGAAGCCAGGTAGAAGAAGTGCAGGGCGTGGGATTGGAAGATCTGGCCGTAGTGGAGTAGTCTTCTGAGCTTGGAAGCCGCCGGCGACAGCGCCGCCGGGTCGATACCGACCAGTTGGTCAATGGCTTTGGCCGCGGCCAGGTGGTGGCTCACCGGACAAATGCCACAGAGCCGCTGCACCAGCACGGGCGCTTCCCAGTAGGGGTGGCCCTGGATGAATCGTTCAAACCCCCGAAATTCCACGATGTGAAAGAACGTATCTTCCACTTTGCCGTGGGCGTCGAGGTGGATGGTTACCCGGCCGTGTCCTTCCACGCGGGTGACGGGGTCGATGGTTATTTTCTTTTTCACGTTAATCGTATTTGAATTCGGCGTACAAGAGGGAATCGTCGCCGCCCCACAACAGGCTTTTTACCACTTTCCAGATGTGACTGGCGGCGGGTGGGCAGCCGGGGATCAGGTAGTCGACTTCGACGATCTCGTGGCAGCCGTAGACCCGGTTCAGGATCTTGGGCAGGTCTTCGCTGTAGGGAATAGTGCGTTCGCCGGGTTCGCTGGTGAGGCTGTGCAGGTAGGCCTCCTCCAGGCACTCGCCCAGCGGGAAGGTGTTGCGCAGCGCGGGCACGCCGCCCCAGAGGGCACACTCGCCCATGACCACCAGGATGTCGCACATTTCGCGGAATGTCCGCAGGGTTTCAATGTTCTCTGCGTTGGCGCAGCCGCCTTCTACGATCCCCAGGTCACAGCGTTGGGTGAAGGTCTTGATGTCGGTGAGCGGCGATTTATTGAAGGTGACCAATTCCGCAACTTCCAGGAATTCGGTATCGATGTCCAGCATAGACATGTGGCAACCAAAGCAGCCCGCCAGGGAAACCGTGGCGATGGTCTTCTTTTTTCGGGGGGTGGCCGGCGGGCCCTCGCTGATGGGGTGTTGGTAGGAGGATTGCACCGAGTGCAGGTCGAACGTGCGGTTGCCAAAGGGTTCCGCCAGGGTTTTTCCACGGAGGAGAATAGCGCCGGTGGGGCATATTTTTGCGGCTTGCCGGGTTTCCGCGTCGGATAGCCGGGCGGCTTGCTCGTAATCGATACCCACTACCGTTTCGTTGCCCCGGTTGAGGTACATGAACACCCGGTGACCGTCGGCCGTGAAGACCTCCTCCACACAGCGGCGGCATTTGATGCAGCGGTTGTGCTCCAGCACCAGTCGCTCGGGGCGGTAGTCGATCAGGCGGTCCTGAAACAGGTGGGGAAAGCGCGAGGTGGAGATGCCCAGTTCGTAGCCCATGTGTTGCAGGTCGCAGTTGCCGCTTTTCTCGCAGGCCGGACAAAAGTGGTTGCCTTCGGCGAACATCATTTCCACCAGGGCCTTGCGCATATCCACCAGCTCCGGGGTATACACTTCCACTTTTAGGCCTTCGCGCACGGATTCGGTGCAGGCCGGGTTGTAGCGGCCATTGATCTGGCAGGTGCAGGTACGGCAGGTGCCCAGGGGTGGGTCCAGGTGGGGGAAATAGCAGAGCGAAGGGATGAAAATGCCGTTCGCCCGGGCGGCGTCCACGAGGTTGGTACCCGCTTCGGCAGTGTATTGCTTTCCATCGATCCAGAAGTTACAGGTTGGCATCAGGATTTGGGTTTGTATTTTTCGTAATCGGCTACGGCAGCCGCAAGGTCGAATTTCCGGTAGATGCTGTTGTCGGTATCGGCAAAGCGGGCGGCGAAGTACGCGGGAAATTTTTCGATGGCTTGTACGAGGGTATGGGTAGCCGTTTTACCCAGCCCGCAGCGACTGGTCGCTTTCATGATGTGGCCCCAGCTTTTCAGGTCTTCGAGGTCGTGGCGGTCGGCCAGCCCGTTTTGCAGGCGTTCCAGTTTGCGTTCGATGAGGAAGTTGCCAGCCCGGCAAGGGGTACATACGCCGCAGGATTCGTGTTTGAAAAAGCGGGCAAAATTCTGGAGGATAGACACGAGGTCGCGCCCCCGGTTGAAGATCATGAAAGAGCCGCCGCAGCGGATGTCATTCCCTCCCGGCAAGTCGAGCAGCGAAATGCGCCGGTCGCTTGCGGTCGCGGGGATGCATTCGCCCGAGGGGCCACTCACCTGGAGGAAGAAAGGATCCTGGGCGCCGCACAAGTCGAGCAATTCGCCGACGGTCATGCCCCATTCAATTTCGTAAATGCCGGGGCGCTGGCAATCGCCGGCCACGCTGATCAGCTTGGTGCCGGCCGAGCCGGGGATACCGCGCTGTAGATAGGCGGTGGTGCCCAGTTGGAGCAGGCGTGTTGCCGCCGCGAAGGTTTCCACGTTGTTGATGACGGTGGGCCGTTGGAGGTAGCCTTTCTCGACCGGGTAGAACCATTTGGTGCGGGGTTCGCCGCGCTTGCCTTCCAGGGATTCCAGCAAGGCGGTTTCCTCCCCGCAGACGTAGGCGCCGGCGCCGATTTCGAGGCGAATGTCGAAGTCGAAGCCCGGCATCCCACCCACGTTCGTACCCAGTAGGCCCGCCGCGCGGAAGGCCGCTATTTCCGCGTGCAGGGTGGGGGCGAGCCAGCGGTACTCGCCGCGCAGGTAGAGGATGCCGTAGCGGGCTCCCACGGTATAGCCGGCAACGACCATGCCCTCCAGCACCGAGCCAGGCTGGCTGTGCAGCAGCACGCGGTCTTTGAAGGTGCCGGGTTCGCCTTCGTCGGCATTGCAGACGATAAATTTGAGGGCGTCTTCGGTTGCCCGGCAGGCGGCCCATTTTTTGTGGGTCGGAAAAAAAGCGCCCCCGCGCCCCTTGAGATCTGCGATCCGCAGTTGCTCCAGCACGCCCTCGGGGCCCAGTGCGGGGAGTTGCCGGATGGCTTCGCCGCGCGCATAGGGAGCAAAGAAGATCGTTCGGCCAGCCGGTGGCGTGTAGCGGATGTGGTCGGCGGGGTGGTCGCAGAGGTCGGCAGCCCGTGCGCCCTGCTGCAATTGTTGCACAATGTCCTGAACTTTGCCGGTCGTCAGGTGGGTGAACGGGTAAAAGTCGATGAGGGCAGCGGGTTCCTGGTCGCTGAGGCCAATACAGGGCGTGGTGAAGAGGCCAAAGGTGCCGGTGGGGTCAACGGTGCCTATCCGCGCCCCGGTAGCCGTTTCAAAGGCCGCCTGGAGCTGGTCGAAGCCGCGCAGTTCTGCCAGGATGCTGTTGTTGAGGTAGATGGTGTGCCGGCCAGCGGGTTGCCGGTGGAAAAAATGATAAAAGGAGGCAACCCCTTCCACCTCCACGGCGGAAAGGTGGTGCCGCCCGGCCAACGCCTGGATGGCGGCTGCCGAAATGTACCCCGCTTGTAGTTGGTGTTGCCACAACTCAGCCAGCAACTGCGACCGGGCCGGCTCTACCGGAAAGTAGCCTGGGAAAGTGGAAGGACTGCTCATCACGCGACCATATTAATGTTCTGAAAGATGGGCCTTTTTTTGGCTGTTAGGGGTGATAAAAGTCATGTCGGTGATTGCGATACGGCAGTGGGCGAGGGGGACTGAGGGGGCTTAGCCATGGCGCAGCGAACAATAACAGGAACTGTTACTGATGTCGATGGGGAAACCCTCATTGGTGCGACGGTGGTGGCCAAGGGCACTTCGGTTGGTACGGTGACGGATTTCGACGGGAAATTCTCGTTGGTTTTCCCAAAAGACGCAACTGAACTTGAAATCAGCTATACGGGGTTTTCTCCGAAAACGGTTGTGGTAGGTGGAGCAACTGTCGTTGACGTTGTTTTACTGAGTGCTGTTAACCTGCTGGACGAGATCGTCGTTTCTGCTACTGGTCTGGAAAGGAATGCACGTAATGTGACCTACTCCAACCAAACAGTAGGCTCAGAAGACCTCCTGTCAGCACCGAATAAAAATACCCTGGAAGCTTTGCGTGGCAAAGTAGCAGGGGTAAAATTGTCGACGGGCTCTGGTTCTGTTGGCGCTTCCACCCGTATCGTACTGCGTGGAGAAGGTTCTCTGACGGGTGACAACAACGCCCTGATCGTGGTAGATGGTGTCATCATCGACAACTCCACTTCTGCTGGTGGAGACTCTAACCAAAACTCTGCGGGTTCGAATGGTTATGCCGACTACGGCAACCGTTTCAATGACATCAACCCCGAGGATATTGAGTCCGTTACCGTTTTGAAAGGCCCATCAGCTACGTCGCTCTACGGTTCGCGGGGTGCATCTGGTGTATTGGTCATCACAACCAAGAAAGGACAAGCCAGCCAGGGTAAAATGAAAGTAGGCGTTTCTTCCTCTACTTCGCTGGAGCGGGCTTATGTGTTGCTGCAGCGCCAAGACCAGTATGGTCAGGGATTTGGCTTGCCATTTGCCGCCGTTCCAGGCTTTGATTCTGGTGAGAACTGGTCATGGGGTCCTGCTTTTGATGGCCGGGTACGGCCATGGACCAGCCCGGTAGATGCCGACGGTGATGGCGATCTGGAGTTTTTGTCTCGCCCCTACAATGCGGTCGAAGATCAATTGCAGAATTTCTTCAAGACGGGAGCAACTTACCAGAACGGCATCAATTTGTCGGGTGGTACGGATAAGCTGACCTACTATACTTCTTTTTCCAATACCACCCAAGAGGGTATTCTGGAAAACACCGACTACCAAAGAAATACGGTCAAGTTTGCCGCAACGGCCAAGTTGAATGAGCGCATTTCCAGTAGCTTCTCGGTCAGTTATGCCAACGTGGATCAGAACAGTGCGCAGGCCAGCATTGGCTCGGACCTTACCTATAAAGGTTTCCGGTTCAACTTCCTGTTTGACTTCAAAGAAGGTGGCAAATTCCTTTCCTATACCAAGGATTTGACGGAATTCAACGGTACTTCTTTATCGTCGTTGGAAAACCGAGGCGCACCTTTTGTTATACCCAACAGCGTACAGGAGATCAACGGGGAGTATGTTGAAAATACCAAAACAACGAACACCTACGATTATCTGCGGGTACAACCATTTACCTCTCACCTGATTGATGCCAGCTACGTAAAGCTCAGAGAAGTAGGCTTGAGCTACACCTTCCCCCGGAGCGTGACCAGCAAACTGCCGATCGATGCGTTGACCATTGGTTTATTTGCTAAAAACGTTAAG